>WNFT01000073.1_pt1 | contig 60398 bp, 50 predicted proteins | sample 5400191 | NCBI WGS metagenome assembly WNFT01 (sample SAMN13153359, study PRJNA577476) | soil metagenome | isolation source: 80 cm saprolite under Madrone tree | place: USA:California | collected 2016-06-14 | reverse complement strand
TCGGCTCGCGTCTTTGCTCCACGCTTCTTTCAGACCTCACCTCGCGGCTCGGCCCTTGCGCTTCGCTATCACTTCACCTCCATCTGGTTGTGAAGAGGACTTGCACCTCCAAGCTGTCGATCATGCTCGGCACACAAAAGAAAACGGGCGCTCGCCTTCCAGCAAACGCCCGTCTCGAAGGTACTCGAACTTGAGTGAGGACTAGCGGTGCGGTTTGTCGTCCTTTGGCTTGTCCTTGGACGGCTTGTTATCAGGCTTGTCTTTCGGAGGTTCCTGCTTCTGGCGTTCCTGTTGCTGTCTTTGTTCCAGTTTCTGCTGTTGCTGCTCGTGTCTCTGCTCGAGCTGCTGGAGCTGCTGCTGTTGTCTCTGATCGACCTGTTGCTGGCGTTGTTGTTGACGTTGCTGGTCAGTGTTTTGCTGAGGCGCTCTCTGCCGGTCCTGAACCTGCTGCTGCTCGACTTGCTGGCGCTGCTGTGGCTGCTGTGGCTGGTTTTGTTCGACTCTCGGTTTTCTTGTGTCCTCAACATTGTTCTGTTGAATCTTCTGCTGCTCCTTGACCTGCTTCTGCTCGACCCGCTGGCGTTCCTGATCCTGCCTTTGGCGGAGCTGATCGAGTTGCTGCTGATGCTTCTGGTCCAGCTGCGGGTTGACGTCGTTCGGCCTGCCGGAGTCATTCGGCCGGGACGTAGGCGGACGATCGTTGTAGACCCTCGGATTACCGGGCCTGCCCGAGTTCCCTGGAGCGTTGCCGCTGTTGCCAGGGGCGTTTCCAGTGTTGGCTGGAGGATTCACGGGCTGGTTCGGCGGATTGGCCGGAGTCGAATTGTTCGTCGACGGCGGGCGATTGTTGTCGTTCCTATCGTTTCTATCGTTGCGCGGATTGCTCCGAATGTTGCCCGGATTATTCTGTACGTTGGCCGGATTATTCGGCGCGTTGTCCGCTGGACGATTGGCCTGAACGTTTCGCGGCGAGCCGGGTTGGACCGGCGGGGCGATCCTTATGTTGGGACTAGACTGCTGATCGTTCTCGACCCCTGCCCGACGCATCTGAGAGACAGCCGGTGGCATGCCACCGTTGGCTTGAATCACTTGCTGCTGCTTCGTAAAGGAAACCGGCGTTGGCGGAGGAGCCGTCCGAGCCACAACCGGGCGGTTCACGGCGATCGCGGGCGGGCGCACGCGCGCCTCCACACCGGCGCCGAGTACGCTGCGCTGCTGAGGAGCAACCGTAGGTGTGGTCGGATTAACCTGCGCGGATTCGATTTCCCGTCGATCAACCCTAATCATGTGTCGTCCGACCGGTTGTGCCGACGTAAATGCTTCGTGCGAAGTGACCGTTACGCCATTCGGCGCGGTCTGGTTCACGTACCGGATGTTGGTAACGTTTTTGTTGACGACGACGTTGTTGTAGTAATTGTTGACTACAACGTTGTTCACCGTCGTATTGGAGACGTTGACGTTTGTGACGTAAGTACGGCTGACGCGATAAGAAGGCACATAGACTTCACGCGGCGCAAGCGGGAACCACGCCACGCCGACTCCACCGCCGCCACCGACTCCGATGCCGACGCCGAAGTGCGGTCCGCCGACCCAGGCAACGAGAGCAGGAGCGTAAACCGGACGAACGTAGGCTACGCCCACGACTGCGCGGGGCGCGCACGGTACCCAGCCCCAGACTCCGCCGACGGCAACCCAGCGGCCATAATGGAAGGGAGCGAACCCCCAGGGCTCATCGTCAACCCACGTCCAGCCCCAAGGGGAAATCCAAACCCAGTGCCCGTAGCGATAGGGAGCCCAGCCCACGACAGTGGTGTGTGGAAACCAAACGGTACCGTATTCAGGAACGGGGCGCCAGCCGCCGTATTCGTCCAGGTCTTCGTAACCGATTACATCCGAAGAGACATAGCGGGAAGATTGTGCGTGATCTTCGCGGCGGTCGCGGTCACGGCACCAGCGGTCGAAGTCATCGTCATTGTCGCCGAAACGCTGAATGTCAGCGTCGAGCTGGTCGATTCCGGCAAACGTGCCAGTTTCCCGCGAATGAAGGGTATATGCGGAGCCGCCACCAGTGACTTCGCCTTGGCCGTCGCGAACCAGGACAACAGTGGTGTCGCCGGCTTCGTTGACGTCGATTTTGTAGTTGCCGGGACGAAGGACGGAGAATGCGAGGTTGGGCGTATCAATTTCAAAAGTCTCGTCGTTTTCGAGGCGGCGCACGCGCACGTTCAGAGTGCCCTCGGTGATGCGGATTTGCGCCGTGCGATCGTCGAGATTCAAAAACGAAAAGCCCGTGTTGCTGGAAAGGCGGATCGTCGCGGAGCCGATGTTCAGCTCTGCACGCGCGCCATTGTCGGTCCAAACCTTGTCACCAGTGGTAATGGGGCGGTTAACGACAGCGGTGACCCAATCGTCGGTGCCCGCAGGATTAAAGGAAACGTTGCCGTGGGTGTAGCTGAGGCGTGCGACGCGGCTTGGCGGATCGTCGTCATCATCGGCGGCGGCGCGTTGGGGCGCAAAGAGAGCCACGGCCAGCGCGACGCTGAGCAGGCTCGCTAACTTCAGCAGATGTTTTCTCATGTTGGAATCTCTCCTGAAACCTGAGCGGCCATGATTCACTTGCGCCGCGTCGTTCACGTTCCTGGGTAAGTTGCCTGGACTTACTCCAAACAGTAGCACTTCATCGTTAGAGAGCATTGGCTGCGCACTTTCCCCATGTCGAAACAGCAAATGCCGGTAACGAAATCCTTCACTTCATCTAACACCGGCGGGCGGGAAGAGTTGTGTGGTCCTCACGCCGCGAATTGTCAAACGCATGAAATAGGAGGCTGGGAGAATTTCAACCTGAGTAGATTACGAAAAGCAAAAGGCCCGTCCGGAATTAGGGGGCGGGCCTTTGAATTTGAGAGAGAGATTAGTGTCTACCGTGAGAGCTGGAGCCTCCACCGCCGTGTGAACTTCCGCCACCTCCACTACTACTATGTGAACTGCCGCCACCTCCACCGCCGCTGTGGCTTCCACCACCACCGCCTCCACCGCTATAACCACCACCGCCGCCGCTATAGCCATGGCTTCCACCTCCTCCACCGCTATAACCACCGCCGCTGTGGCTTCCACCACCACCGCCTCCACCGCTATAACCACCACCGCCACGGCTGCCACCTCCACCACCGCTATAACCGCGGCTGGGAGCGGAATACGACGGTGCGGAGTAGGAGCGTGACGGAGCCGGATAGCTGCGGCTCGGGGCGGAATACGTTCGTGGCTCCGAGTAAGAGCGCGACGGCGGCGGATTGTAAGAGCGTGGCTGCTGCGAATAACCGCGATTGTTGCTGGAAGGTTGCGAATGTTGCGGCGGCTCGTACGCGCGGCCGTTGTTGGAATTGGTTGGACGATTGCTGTTGTAGCTGGGCGCCGAAGGCCGTGACGACTGGCCGTTGGAGGGCGCGGGCTGCCCGCCGCCGCGTGCCCAAGGCGGACGGTTCGTATCGCTCATGCGCGCGGTTTGCACGGGCGCAGTCGTGGTTGGGCGATTGGAGTTTCCGAACCCGGCCGGCGCGCGTCCGCGATCCGTCGCGCTTCCCTGCGCTTCCCAGGTGCGTGGGCTATTGCCGACGCGCTGAGAAGTGGCGTTGCCCATGACACTGGCAGACGTTCGGTTGGAGTTGGACACCGCCGAAGGTGGCCGATTCTGCGAGAGTTCCCGCTGACGAGTCATCTGTGATGTAGCGGGCGTGTTATTCAAACGGCCATTCATTACAGGCGCGTTGCCCGGACGATTGTTCGACGTGGGCGCGTTGTTACGCGCAGGCATGTTCTGCTGTGTGGCCAAGCGCTGACTCATGCCGCTGTTCACAGGCGCATTGCCAGGGCGACCGGGAGTCAGGCCGGCGCTATTCACGGTGTGAACGCGCATTTGGGATGCCCCTGCCGCCGGTGTAGTGCGCGCGATTACGGCGCGGTTCTGAACCGAAGCGGGAGGCCGGGCAACGTTCGATCGCATATTTGCCGAACCGAGCGCGCTGTGCTGCGTAGGATGGATGCCGACCGAGTTGGTCACCTGCGCACCTCGCAATCCAGCAGGCGTGAGATGTGTGGCTCCGCGGTTGATAGCCTGGCCGTTCATGAAGGCGTTGCGATTCGCGACGGTTACGGCATTCACGTTGTGGGCGTTCACAAAACTGACGTTACGAATGTTGGTGTTGAACACGTTGGTGTTGCGGATGAACGTGTTGCGCACGTTGATTTGCGTGATGAATTCGCGGCGGCAAGGGAACCACGGGAAAAACGGTTCGCCGAAGCCGAGCGGGAACCAGCCGACTCCGAAACCAAACCCGCCGCCGAAAAAGCCCACAAACGCGGGACCATAGACCGGAGGCCCATAAATTGGACCCGGGCACCAGCCCCACCGGTCTCCGAAATAGTTCCAGCGGCCATAGTGGTACGGCGCGAAGCCCCAGGGCGAATAGTCAACCCAAGTCCAGCCCCACGGGCCGACCCAGTTCCAATAGCCGTAGCTGTACGGAGCCCAGCCAACAGCAACCTCGCGCGGATACCAAACGTGGCCGTATTCGGGCTCATCGCGCCAGTCGCCATAGTCGTCAAGATCGTCGTAGCCGACCATGTCGCGCGAAACGTATTTTGCAGAGCCGGAGCGGTCTTCCTTCGAGTCGCGCTCAGCGGCCCAGCGGTCGAGGCCATCGGGACCGGGAGCCTTCTCAATACTGTATTGAATGTTTTCGGTGCCGTTGAATTCGGCGCGCTCACCCGCATGGACTTCATAGGTCTTGCCGCCGGCAGTGACTTCGCCTTCCCCACGAATCACGGTCACTCGGGCGGAGTCGCCGTTTTCGTTCACGTCAACGCGAAAAGCACCCGCTTCCTTGACGGTGAAAGCCAGATTCGGAGCGTCCACTTCGTAGAGATCGCCCTGGCGAAGTTCGCTGACGCGGAAATTAACGCTGCCTTCGGCGAGGCGCATCTGCGTGATGCCTTGGTCGAGGTTCAGGAAGGACAGAGCGGTCATGCTGCCAAGATGGATGGCGGCGGGACCCGCTTGCAATTCTGCGCGGGAATCTTTGTCAACCCAGATCTTGTCGCCGATGGTCACCGGGCGGTTTCTGGCAGCGCTGCCCCAATCGCCCTGTCCGCCGGGCTGCAGCGAGACGGAACCCTCGACATAGCTGATGCGGGCGACGCGCGTGGGCGGATCTTTTTCTTCGTCCGCTCGCGCCTTCGGCACCGCAAAACTCAAAAGACCGGCTAAACACAGCAGCACGCTGAGGCTGCTCTTACCGGTAATTGTGATCGTCTTCATGACGAATCCCCTGTCTTCGGACTGGACGTGGGCCGCTGTGGCCTTCTCTACTAATGAGACGTTCTGGCCGATGGGAGCGTAACATCGAATAGCTCCCATCAGGTATAACACCGCAATGGGAAAGAAGTTGCCCTCGGTGACGGTCTGGACTAAGCGACGCCTGATGAACAGGGTCAGGCCTTCTTCGCCGAATAACGTATTTAGAATCTGTAGTTTAGGCAGGGTGCGCTCTGCCAGCTACGACCCTAGTGCGGAATATAAGGCTCGCTTCCACCGCTTATTATCGATGGTCCAATAGACTTTGCTTTTCTTGCCGCGGTCCAGGATCGCGGCCCAAACGGCTCGATTGCGGTCGTTTCCGGTAACGTTCAGGCGATCCACCACGGTCATGCCCAAAGTCAGTTCACTGGAAGTTTCCACGTCCACATAGTTTTCGCTCTGCTGCGTGACGATCGTTGGGTCCAGGGCAATGGACATTGCCACTGGATCGGGCAACGAAATTCCATGTTCGCCGGTCTGCTCGAAGTAAGCTTTCTGGGCACGGCTGTTGCATTCGATCGCGAAGCGCGCTTGCGGCGTGCCAAAGCTGAGGGCGTGCTTGATGTCATCTGGGTTCAAGGCTGCATCGCCGCGGCAAAGATGCCAGCCTACCAGCTCGACGGGAAGTCCGCTGCTCAGCACGATTCGCGCGGCTTCGGGATCGCACCAGATGTTGTACTCGGCGGCAGGAGTTACATTGCCCTCGCAGCAGGGAGCGCCGCCCATGACCACGCAGCGGCCGACTTTGGAGGCCATGCCGGGATTACGTTGCAAGGCCAAAGCAATGTTTGTCAGCGGTCCGAGCGTAACCAGGAGGAGTCCGGGATTGGATTCGATGGTCGCGATGATGGCATCGGCCGCGTGGAGTTTTTCGGGCGCCCTTTTCGGAGCTGGGTAACCGTGGTCTCCCAGGCCATCGCGCCCATGGAACCAGTGAGCGCTTTGGTGCGGGCGATTGAGCGGCTTTTCCGCGCCCATGAAAACAGGAACGTCCGCGCCGCAAAGTTCCGCCGTGTAGAGCGCGTTGCGCGTGGCTTGCTGAACGGCGACGTTTCCAGCGACGGTGGTAATCGCCAGGACACTCACCTGGGGAGAGCGCAGCGCCATGATCAGGGCTACGGCGTCATCGGAAGCGGTGTCGGTATCAATCAGGAAGAGTGGTTTCACGCGGCGTAGGATAGCAAACCCGGCGTGAGGCCGCGCTCAAAAACAACTTGGTCTGACAATCACCTGGAGAATCGCCGCACGCTAAGAGATATGGGAAGTCCGACACAGAAGATGTGTATGACCACGCCGATGATCATCAGCTTCAAGGAAAACGGACGCTTGGCGGCAGCGGAGAGCGGCAGCACGATGCGATTCATGAAGAAATAAACGGCCACGCCGTAGAGCGCGCCAGAAATGACCGCGTTCTGTATTAAGAAAGGAATCGCGCGGCTCGCCACAAAAAAGACGGTCGCCGCTCCATAGGCAATGACGAAATGACAAAGAAGGCCAAGCAGCGCCGTTGCGAGCCCGCCGTCGAATGCCTTCGGCCCTAGCAATCCGCTGGCGATTCCTTGGAGCAAAGGCACGGGCTTGGCGCCGAAGAAGCCGTAGACGATCAACGCAGCGGTAATGTCCAGGACCCCGCATGCTAAGCCGGCCCATAGCACTGCAAGCATCGCGTTCGGGTTTTTCTCCAAGGAAACCTCCGTTAGTGCATTCACAACATCTGCCGCAAGCTTACACTACTGTCTTCCCTTGGCGGCCGCTTAACGCTCTCGTGCCAAGCCTGGGTTGCCACAAAACCGTCGTTTTGAACTTGTCCCTTTCGGGTACTAAATTGACTTCATGCCAGATGAGCGTATCTTTGGAGAATAGATTTCCAGCCCATGGAGGGATTGGATGAACCGCCGTCTTGCTCTACTCTCGTTGTCTGCTTTTTCCATCGGCGCGGTGGTCGCGGGATGCCAAAAAGCGGCCGATCAGCAGTCCAGCCCGGACGCCAACGCTACCCCGTCCGTGACAGAAGCGGCAAAGACTGCCGTGAAAAAGGCTATCGAGCCGAAACCGCTGGTCATTCCTGCTGACAGGGTGATTTCCGTTGTTTTGGATCAAACCATTAGTTCGAAGACCAGCAAACCCGGTGACAAGTTTACAGCGACCGTCGAATCTCCCGTTGAAATCGACGGAAAGATCGCTATTCCGAAGGGTGCGCGCGCAGAGGGAGTCGTGAATGATGCGAAGGCTGCCGGCCGTTTCAAGGGTGGCGCGACACTGAGCCTCACGCTCACGAGCGTCACGGTCAACGGTAAGGAGCATGAAATTCAGACCTCTGGTGCAACCATGTCCAGCAAAGGAAAAGGCAAGCGCACCGCAGCCATGGTGGGCGGTGGCGCGGCGGGTGGCGCGGCGATCGGTGCGGTTGCTGGCGGCGGAAAAGGTGCTGCTATCGGTGCTTTGATAGGCGCCGCAGCAGGTACCGGCGGGGCCGGACTCACCGGCAATCGCGACATTACGCTGGCTGCCGAAACACCGCTCGATTTCAAACTGCTTCAGCCTGTAACTATCAAGCAAAAGTAGCTTGTAGGTTTTCCCTATCGCTGAAATATATTTTTCCCCGAAGGGTGAACCCTACCCACGCGGTGACTCCTTAGATCCGGCCTCGATCATCCGCCCAAGGGAGCCCGTAAACCGCGTAACTTCCGCATCTTCATTGCGTAATACAATTGAGCGGCCCGACCATGCCCACCGCCCCTATGCTCATTCAGGCTGAAAGTGTGTCCCGCGAATATCGGCTTGGCGAAACCGTCATTCGCGCCGTCGACGCCGTCTCCCTCAGCATTGAACAGGGCGAATTCCTCGCCCTCTTGGGCAGTTCCGGCTCTGGCAAGTCGACGTTGTTGAGCATGATGGCAGGCCTTGACCGGCCCACCTCGGGCGCAATCCGCGTGCGAGAGCGCAACCTCGCGGAACTGGAAGCTGACGAACTTGCGCGCTATCGCCGCGAGACCGTTGGCATGGTTTTCCAATCGTTCAATCTGCTGCCGCGCATGACGCTCGAGGAAAATGTGGAGTTGCCATTGCGTCTCGCCGAAGTGGATCGCGACGACCGGCAATCCCGCGTTGGCGAAGCGCTTGAGCGCGTGGGGCTGGCCGCACGAAGGCAGCATCGCCCGAGCGAACTCTCCGGCGGCGAGCAGCAACGCGGGGCTTTGGCGCGCGCGCTGGTGAATCGTCCGGCAATTCTTTTCGCTGATGAGCCGACAGGAAATCTCGATAGCGTCAATGGCGAACAAATCCTTCTTCTGCTACGAGAGATTCAGAATTCTCTCGGAATGACCATCATCATGGTCACGCATGAGCGGCCGCTTGCCGAAAAGTTTGCGAATCGCATTGCACAGCTCTCCGATGGACGCCTCGTCAACGACGGAGCGAAGCGTTGAAAACGCGAGACCTGAGCGAACTCGCGGTACGCAATTTGCGTGAGGCCGTGCTTCGCAATTCGCTCACCACGCTTGGGGTTGCCGTCGGTGTTGCTTCCCTGGTGGCAATGTTATCGCTGGGTGTCGGGCTGCAAACACTGGCCTCGCAGCGCTTAACGCGCTCGGGCTTATTTGATGCTGTATTCGTCACATCGCAACGCAATTTTCGCGGGCCAAGACAACCGCCGCCGTCGGATTCGACGGAAAAACGGGAATCACGCGCCTTGGACGATGACGTGCGCCAGCAACTCGGCAAACTCTCGAACGTCACGGAAGTCTACCCGCAAATCCGGTTCATTACGGACGTGCATTACGCGGGCAAGTCCGAATCGACTTCCGTTCTCGGCTTGCCTGATTCTTCCCGCTCAAGCGGCGCATTTGAAGGGATGACCGGCAAGTATTTTTCATCGCCGACCGCGGATGAAGTCATTCTCCAGATGGAATTCGCAAAACTGCTCTCGGACCCGGCATCGCTCATAGGAAAAGATTTGACTCTGCGCTATGCGGAACGCGGCACGCTCTCGAAGGACGCTGACGATGAGGCCCTTCTCGATGCCATGATGGGCTCCGGTAACCCCGGTGGTATCTCGATCGTCCCGCGCGAGAAGACCATGAGCATTGTTGGCATCACTGAGTCAGATCCTTCGGCGGGGATTGGCGGGTTCGGAGGCGCGCGTGTTTACCTCCCGCTCAAAACCGCGGAGCAACTCCATGTCGCTCAGCCGGACGACGTGCAAGCCTTCCTCTCAGGCAATCCCACGAAGCGCTCTTACATAGCCATGACCGTGCGTGTCCGTTCGCCCAAGGACGTGCCGCAAGTCGAAGCCGCGATCAAACAACTGGGCTTTGCTACGTTTTCCTTGCTGGACGCTACCAAAAATCTCCGGCTGGTATTCACGGTCTTCGATCTCTTCCTCGGCCTCTTCGGAAGCCTCGCGCTCACCGTTGCTTCGCTCGGCATCATCAACACACTGGTGATGGCCATCCTCGAACGCCGCCGCGAGATCGGCATCTTGAAAGCGCTCGGCGCAACTGACCGCGACGTGCGCAGTCTTTTCTTTGCGGAGGCCGGCGCCATGGGGCTCTTCGGCGGGGTTTTTGGCGTGGTGCTCGGCTGGCTGATCGGATCCGCGCTCACTTGGGGCACAACCATTTATCTTCGCCGGCAGAATCTGCCAGGCGTAAAAATTTCGTACGTTCCCTGGTGGCTGGCGCTGAGCGCCATCGGATTCGCGATCATCGTCAGCCTTATCGCAGGACTCTACCCCGCGTCCCGCGCCGCCCGCCTCAATCCCGTCGAAGCCCTCCGCTACGAGTAACCGCTACGAACTGTTGGTAGTCACTTTAGGAGCAAATGTTCGACTGGCGCGCGAATCAGGACTTAGTCCCATTGGCGTATATTTGTACGGATTCACCGTTAGTCAGAGACACGCGCCGCGGCTGTTCCGTATAAGATAGGTGTGGCACAGATTCCAAGGACAGCAATGGGGAACGCTTACATCTGCGACGCTATCCGAACGCCCTTCGGGCGCTATGGTGGCACGCTGGCCGCGATTCGCGCCGACGATCTCGCGGCCATTCCCCTCAAAGCCCTCGTCGAGCGCAACGCGGGCTTCGATTGGAATGCCGTCGACGATGTCGTCTACGGCTGCGCCAATCAGGCCGGCGAAGACAATCGCAACGTTGCTCGGATGGCACTCTTGCTGGCGGGTTTGCCCAAAGAGGTGCCGGGCACAACGGTCAATCGCCTCTGCGGCTCAAGCATGGACGCCGTAGCGACCGCGGCGCGGGCCATCAAGTCCGGCGAAGCGGAGCTCGTGATCGCCGGTGGCGTCGAGAGCATGTCGCGAGCGCCCTTCGTCATCGCCAAGGCAGACAGCGCCTACTCGCGCTCGTTGAAAATGGAAGACACCACGCTCGGCTGGCGATTCATCAACCCTTCCATGAGGGCCAAGTACGGCGTTGATTCGATGCCGGAGACCGGCGAAAACGTCGCCGAAGAATTTCGCATCGGGCGCAAGGATCAGGATCTCTTCGCGCTCCGGAGCCAGCAGCGCGCCGCTGACGCCATCCGGAGCTGTCGATTGAAGCAGGAAATTGTGGCGGTTCCCATCCCACAAAAGAAGGGCGAGCCTTTGCTCTTCTCACAGGACGAACATCCTCGGTCGGATACGACACTGGAAGCGCTTTCCAAATTGAAACCGATCGTCAAACCAAATGGCACTATTACCGCCGGAAATGCTTCGGGCGTGAACGACGGTGCTTGCGCATTACTTCTGGCTTCAGAGGCAGCATTAAAGCGGCACAAATTGACGCCGAGGGCCAGAGTTGTGGCTTCTGCCGCCGCTGGCGTCGCCCCGCGAATCATGGGCATGGGCCCGGTACCCGCCACGCGCAAAGTTTTATCGAAGGCAGGATTGTCGCTCGCTCAAATGGATGTCGTGGAATTGAACGAAGCATTCGCTTCGCAGGCGCTCGCTGTGCTGCGCGAATTGAAAATCCCGGACGATGCGGCGCATGTGAATCCCAACGGCGGCGCCATTGCCATCGGGCATCCTCTCGGTGCAAGCGGAGCGCGGCTTGTAACAACTGCCCTTTTTCAGCTTTTGAGAACCAACGGAAAGCATGCGCTCTGCACCATGTGCATCGGTGTGGGCCAAGGAATTGCCCTTATTCTGGAGCGCGTTTAGCATCACTCGGGTTCCATGGGGCCACCTCCAGCACCTGACCACTCCGCGAGCCGGGGCTAAAATCCTGAGGGAGAGAATAAGCTCAATGCCCATCTTTAAATCTGGAGAAGCGCGGATTCATTACGCGCTGGAAGGCCAGCGTGGATCGCCCTTGCTGGTGTTCTCGAATTCGCTCGGCGCGAATTACTCCATGTGGGACCCGCAAGCTTCCGAATTTCGCAAGAAGTTCCGCATCCTTCGCTGCGATACGAGAGGTCACGGCCAGTCCTCTTCCACTCCTGGCCCATACTCGATCGAGCTTCTCGCGAAAGATGTCATTGCATTGCTCGATGCCCAGGATTTGGACCGCGTGCACTTCTGTGGTCTTTCCATGGGTGGAATGATCGGTATGTGGCTGGGAGTCAACGCGCCGGAACGCCTCAATAAACTTGTGCTGTGCAACACGGGGGCAAGGATTGGAACTCTCGAAACATGGCATGCTCGTATCGAAGCCGTTCGAAAAAACGGGATGAAATCGGTCGCTCCGCCAATTATCGAGCGATGGTTCACGCCGGCGTTTCGCCAGAACGCGCCGGAGAAGATGGCAAACATTCTCAAAATGATCGAGGAAGCAAACGCCGATGGCTATGTCGAGTGCTGCGCGGCCGTTCGCGATTTCGATTATCGCGAACAATTAGGCAGGATTCGCACGCCAACTCTGGTGATTGCCGGAGCGCACGATCCGGCCACGCCCCCGGCCGCTGGGCGCTTTCTCGCCCAGCACATTTCCGGCGCGCGATACGTTGAACTCAATGCCGCGCACCTCTCCAACATCGAGGATCAACACCGGTTCAACCAGGAACTTGCGGCGTTTCTGAACTCCTGAACTATCAGTTGCAGTCGTTGGTGGGTGCCGCGCGTTCAATCAGGAATGTGCGCGTGACTAGGGAGCGGTCCGTAAGCAAGGCCGTCGCCGGGAAATGCGCGTTTCTCACCCTGCGCACCAATCCAAGGGGTCGCACCTTTCCATCCTTGCTCACGTTGCATTCGAACACCACGGTGCCGCGCTTGTCGATAATCACCATCTTGAACGGCGGACTGCACTCTTGCGGTTCGCTTGGCCGGATGAAACCCATCATTTCGTCAGCCAGCCCACCGGCAATGCTCTTGTAGCTCATGGCCTGCATGCCATTAAGCCATCTGTTCTTGCCATTGAGTCCGAATCCGTGGCTGCCATTCTTCATTGCGTAATCTCCTTCAGGTCGTGAGTTCGACTCGGAAGAAGCTCGATCTTGCCTCCAAGCAACCCGCCCAGAAGACGCGAGACGCGCACCCAGCGCCGCTAACCAGCTATAGGGCCGAATTGCGCATAGCTATATAGCACCACTTTTACATTGTCAAGCGATATTTTGAACTTTACAACGATGCGACGGAGAGAGCACTATAGCACCTTGAAGATTCTGCTCTATAACACTTTGGGTCGCGGAATGAACGCTCATCGCTTTCGGTGCTTGGCGAACAGTCAGAATCGAATATCGTCCTGGTTATGAAGCCCGCTTCCGCCCAGCCGCGCACGAAAAGGTCCCGTTCCAATTCGGGAGAGCGAATGCCTGTGAAAAACCGCAGCGGCTTGCCCGCTTACCAGAGAATTCAGGGCGCCATCCGCAAGCGCATCGATTCAGGACAGTTGCATCCCGGTGACGCCGTCGCTTCCGAGCGCGATCTCGCCAAAATTCATCAGGTCAGCCTCATGACCGCGCGCCACGCTCTAGCCTCGCTCGAACGCGAAGGAATTGTTGAGCGCCGCCGCGGCATCGGCACTTTCGTCGCCGCCCCCAAAATTCACTTCAATAAACTGATGAGCTATACCGAGCAGATGTCCACGCGCAGTCTTGTCGCTGGTTCCAAGGTGCTCTTCGCCAAAGTGCTCGACAACGAAAACGAAGCTGCCGCGCGGCTCTCCCTTCCGCCAACCAGCCACATCATTAAGCTCGAGCGCTTGCGGCATGCCGCCGGCGAACCCTTTGCACTGGAAACCTGCTACCTCAACGCCACTGAATTCCCGGGCCTTTTGGACGCCCCTATCGGCCGCGATTCTCTCTTCGGAATTCTCGAGCGCGATTACAAGGTCGAACTCGGCTATGCCGATGAAGAAGTTGACGCCACTGCGGCCGATCCGAGAATCGCCGAGACTCTCTCCATTCCCCGCCGCGATCCCCTGCTGCGCATTCGCCAGGTTATCTATTCCAGCAAAGGCCGGCCGATCATGTATGTGCTGGGCTTCTATCGTTCGGACCGTCACAATCTCGTCATTCGCCGGTTCCGGTAATGCAGACGAATTCCTTTCGCTGGCTCAAATCTGTCTCCGTTAATGCGTAACACTCAGTTCAGAGAGGACGCCGCATGCTGGTAATCCTGAAGCGCGACGACGAAGAAATCAGCCGCCAGGCCGCGCAACTCATCGCCAGTGCCGTACACAAGAAGCCTGCGTTGACGCTGGGATTGGCCACGGGCAGCACCATGGTCGGCGTTTACAAGCAGCTCGTGCATCTTCACAAACAGGGCTCGCTCGATTTCTCACGCGTCATAACCTTTAATCTTGATGAGTATCTTGGGCTTGGCGCTGCTCATCCTCAGAGCTTTCATTATTTCATGCGGGAAAATCTATTCGCCCACGTCAATGTGAACCCTCGCAATATCCACATTCCCGACGGAACCATCCGCGGCAATTACGATCAGTTCTGCGCGTCTTACGAAGAATCCATCCGGAAAGCCGGAGGCATTGACCTTCAGCTTCTGGGCATCGGGCGCAACGGCCACATCGGTTTCAATGAGCCGACCTCCAGCATCGGCTCTCGCACGCGCCTGAAGGTCTTGAGCAAGGAAACGCTGGACGACAACGCAAAATTCTTTGCGCCCGGCGAGGACAGTCCGCGGTGCGCCATCACCATGGGCATTGGCACCATCCTGGAGGCGCATAAAATTATTTTGCTCGCCGCCGGCGCAGCGAAGTCCGCTGCGGTCGCGAAGTCCATCGAAGGCCCAATCACCTCCGCGGTCTCCGCTTCCGCCCTTCAACTCCATCCCGAGGTGACTTTCATCATCGACGACGCCGCGGCGTCGCAACTCACCCAGCGCGACTACTATCACCGCGTCCTGGAAATGACCGCTCGGCTGACTCCGGATCGTCTCTCGTAGTCCAAATTCCTCGCTCTCGGCTTCACCCCGAACACAATTACAGGTCAGATTTGCCGTAAACTTGATATCCAGGAATTACCGAGGAGCGCACTGCGCGAAAGCATGAAACCTCCAAAGCTCTTCCCCATGTTCCTCAAGCTTTCGGCTAGGCCGTGCCTCGTCGTCGGGGCGGGAACCATTGCTGAATCCAAAATCGCCAGCCTGCTAGAGGCTGGTGCCCGCGTACGCGTTGTTGCACCCGAAGCAACAGCGCAAGTTCGTTCCTGGGGAGCATCCAACAACATCGAATGGCATCAGCGCCCTTTCGAGCCCGCCGATCTCAAAGGCATGTTCTTGGTGATTGCAGCCACGTCATCCACTGAACTTCACGAGCACATCTACAGAGAAGCGACCCATCGTGGCGTGCTCTGTAACATCGTGGATGTCCCGTCTCTGTGTGATTTCTTCTACCCCTCCGTCGTCCAGCGCGGGGCCCTGCAAATCGCCATTTCAACCGCCGGGCAAAGCCCGGCCCTCGCCCAGCGCCTCAGGAAGCAACTGGAAGAGCAGTTCGGCCCTGAATACGAAGAATGGCTCGCGCAGCTAGGGAAGTCTCGCGACAAGTTGCGCACCATCAATGTGGATGCCGAGGAACGAAGAGGCCTCCTTCACGACGACGCCAGCGGGGAAGCTTTCGAAGCCTTCCTGCGAAATCGGCGCCAGACGAAATTTCCGGCTAAGTAGTCCCAGTACTTCCTGAACAGTCCATTTCTCCCCTCTTCTCATCAATATTTTTGATTTATTGAATTCATACTTTCGCGCCTTCCCGTACCACCGGCGGTGCTAGTGTTGCAATGTTGTAGCAGCGGTGGCCGGCTGTTGGTTTGCCGCCGCAAGAAGGGCCGCTGGCTCAGATCAGTGGCGGGATTGCATCCAATCCAGGTGCTGCTATGAAGGGAAAAGTCTATTTGATGGGAGCCGGTTCAGGAGATCCCGATCTTCTGTCCGCCCGGGCCGTGCGCGTGCTTCGCGCTGCCGAAGTCGTCCTGCATGATGACTCGGTTTCGCCGGAAATCCTTGAATTTGTCCCCGCCTCGGCGCAAGTGCGCAATGTGCACAAGCTTGCCTTGCAGGCGGGCACTCTCCAGGAAAAAATTCATTCCCTGCTCATTTCAGCCGCACGCGATGGACATTATGTCGTACGGGTTAAGTCGAGCGAGGTGCTCTCCGCCGGGCAGGCTGACGAGGAGGCGGAAGCTCTCGCGCAAGCCGGAGTCGACTTCGAAGTGATTCCACAGGCGGCATCCGCTGTGGGAGCCGCTGCGGGCGCGAACCCGTCCTGAGAGCTTGCACTGGTTTCGAGACTAGTCGACTCACCCGGCAGATGGAATTCCCTGCCTTTTGCGACGAAGCAGTTCCTCGGCTTGTTCCGAGGCCTCTTTCACCAAATAGCCCATCTTTGGGTGTGAGGGCTCTAGGTCTGCTTCGATTCCCTGCCGCCGCAATTCTTCGGACGTAGTCGGCCCGATGGAAGCCACAATCGCGCGCGCCAGGCCATTCTTCACCGCTTCTTCCAGCTTCATCTCCGCGGCTACCTGGAAGAGATGGATCGCCTGAACTGCTGTAGTGAAGAGCGCCACATCCACAATTCCTTCGGCAATCGCAGTAATGGCCGCACGGAGGGGCGCCAGATCATGCGGCAGCGCCCATTGATAGACGGGTACGCGCGTCACTTGCGCTCCTCTTTCCCTCAACCCAGCCAGTAATTCAGGATTGGAAACGCCGTATTCCTGGACGGCGACTCGCGCCCCTTGCAAACTGATCGCTTGCGAGGCTTTGGCCGCATCATCCAGCGCGTTCAACAGCTCGTGCCAGGTATTCGGCTCGGGCGCCGTGATGCTCGGAGTGATACCGATTTCGCGCAGGGCAGCGACAGGTTTCGGCCCGCGCGCCACCACTTTCACACACTGAAGCGACGCGATGTATTCGTCGCGTTTGTGCGCGGTTTCAACAACATTCAAAAGGGCCCGCGTTCCCACACCGGTCAGGAAAATGACCATTTCGAATTTCCCGTCGATAAGCGCCGCCGCAAAAGCCAATGCCTCCGTGTTCGATTCCAGCGGCACTTCGCGCATGGAGGGCGCAACGACTGGCTCACCGCCGAAGGTGGTGATCAATTTGGCGAGCTCTGGAGCGCGGCGGCTTTCCAGCGACAACACTCGCAATCCCGCAAATCCGCTCATAACCATTGATTATTGTCTAGAAATCTCACCCCCGCCAGCTGCATTTGACAGCGGCCCCAAAGCAGGTAAATTCCGCGCACACTTAGGGTGTTCGCCCGATTGTGAGCTCCCCATGGCCTCGTTATGGTTTATCCCAGCCTTGTGCCGCGTGCCTCGCTTCTAAATCGCGCGCACAATTCGCAGGCCCTAGGTGAGATGTGGCGGCCGCACAGGTAGGCCCCCTGTATTCCAGAAGATTGATTTCCCGCATTGCGACCCATGAGGACATATGGGTCTGCTGGCGGTGCGAAGGAATCGAAGATGTTTCCCGCGTTTGCGATCTGAGCGTGGGGGGATTGTTCCTCTCCACGGCAATTCCCCGGAAGCTGGGCGCTCGCGCCAAGATTGATTTTCTTGTTCCCGAAGGACAGATTCGCGCAGAAGCTGTCGTGCAGCATCAGATTCCCAACGGCGGCCTGGGTCTGAAGTTCACCGCGATAACCGACCAGGACTGCCCCCACCTGGTCGCCTTGATAAACAGGATTTGCACTCCACCGACTCCTCCACGCGCGAACTAGCGCGCCGAGCAACCATGCGAACCCATCGGTTTTGTGCTGGCCGTCACTTTTCTGCGGAAAACTTGTACGTCGTGATGGTGTGGTAGCGCTCGCCCGGATTCAGGACGACCGACGGAAATTTCGGTTGGTTCGGCGAATCGGGAAAGTGCTGCGTTTCCAGGCAGAACGCGGAGCGTTTCGGATAGGTCGCTCCGCCTTTTCCCGTGGATTTTCCGTCGAGAAAATTGCCGGTGTAAAACTGGACGCCAGGTTCTGTGGTCCAGACTTCCAGGACGCGCCCCCAAGTGGGCTCGACAACACGCGCGGCAAGGGATTCGCCGGAGCCGGCTGAACGGCGCAGGACAAAGTTGTGGTCATAGCCTCCGCCGAGCTTCAATTGCTCGTCCTGCTGATCGATGCGCGCGCCGACAACCGTCGGTTTGCGAAAGTCAAACGGCGTGCCCGCAACGTCGCGGAGTTCCCCGGTGGGAATCAAGCCGGAATCCACTGGAGTGAATTTGTCAGCCTCAATCGTCAGCAAGTGGCCGAGAATATCGCCGTTACCCTGACCGGCAAGATTGAAATAAGAGTGGTTGGTGAGATTGACGACGGTTTTCTTGTCGGTAGTCGCGGAATATTCGATTTTTAATGCGTTGGAATCCGTGAGAGTGTAGATCACTGTCACTTTCAGATTCCCAGGGAATCCTTCCTCGCCATCTTTGCTGAGGTAGGAAAGCTCAAGGGACTGACCGTTTTTCTTGGAGAGAGTTTTGGCTGTCCATACCACTTTGTTGAAACCCTTGACGCCGCCGTGCAGACTGTTGTCGCCATTATTTTTCGCAAGGGTGTAAGTCTTGCCGTCCAGTACAAACTGCGCGTGGCCGATGCGATTTCCGTATCGGCCGACCAGTGCGCCGAAATAGCTTTTGTCATTCGCATAGCCGTCAATCGTATCGCAGCCGAGCACCACATCAGCGAGCTTGCCGCCGCGGTCCGGCACCTTGATCGAGACGACTGCTCCGCCGAAGTTGGTGATGGAGACTTCCGCTCCGTTCCTGTTGGTGAGCACAAAAAGATGGACCGGCTGGCCGTCCGGAGTTTTCCCAAAGGATTTTTTTGTCGTGGAACCAGATTGAGACTTTGCGCCAGCCGGCGACAGAGTGGTCATAAGCAACGCTCCCGAGAACATTGTAACCGCCATCCAACACTTCATTCGAGTCCCCCGTCCGCATCGGCTTGCGAATGCGGCACCAACTACACCAGTAATTTTACTTGCTGATGAAGACTTTGGCCTTCAAAAAGTTCAATTCGCCAGAGTCCCCCCGAAGATGCCGCCTTCGCAGCGATGCTTTAATGCGCCGCATCAGCGTGCGCCGATTCCGACAATTGAATCAAGCCTGGCAGCAGACTAAAGAACTCGGCGCTTTGCGGCTGGCCGAAGGCAAAATAAACCTTGCCGTAAAGCGCGTAGAGCTTGTCGTAAACGGCCTTCGCCGAAACTTGCGGCTGAAACACTCTATACTGCGGGCAGATTCTGTCTTGCGCTTCCTCTACGGTCTTGAAAACGCCCGCGGCGAGAAAGGCAAAAATGGCCGAACCCAGGCTGACCACATTATCCGCGGGAACGAGCACGGGCCTGCCCAGCACATTTGCATACACCTGATTCAGGACATTGTTTTTCTGGGGAATCCCGCCGGCGTTGATGACACGCCGGACGATGACGCCGTGCTCTTCCATGCGATCGAGAATGACTCGCGTGTGCAATGCAGTGCCTTCGATGGCGGCGAAGAATTCGTCCCGCGCGGTGGTCTGTAGATTCCAGCCGAAGGTAATGCCGCGCAAGTTTGGATTTACCAGAACCGTGCGGTCGCCGTTGTCCCAGGTGATGCGGAGAAGGCCGGTTTGTCCGGCGCGATAGTTTTCCAGTCCACGGGAGAGAGTCGCCACATCGGTTCCGGCGCGTGTAGCAATGGATTGAAAAATATCGCCGACCGCAGAAAGACCGGCCTCAATGCCGGTACGCTGCGGGTGCACGCTGCCTTGGACAACGCCGCATACTCCCGGAACCAAACGCACGGAGGGAGTAATCCCGATAATGCAGGTCGAAGTTCCGACAACGTTGACGATGTCTTCGCTGCGGCAACCCGCGCCGATGGCGTCCCAATGCGCATCGAACGCGCCGACAGGAATGGGAATACCAGGCTTCAAACCGAGTTGCTGCGCCCAGTGAGGCGAAAGCCGGCCTGCGAGCTGATTGGAAGTGCCGAATTCACCGTCGATTTTTTCGCGCACTCCAGCAAAGAGTGGGTCTACCTTGACGAGAAAATTCTCCGGCGGCAGGCCGCCGAGCGAAGCGTTCCACATCCATTTGTGCCCCATGGCGCAGACGCTGCGCTTTACTTTCTTCGCGTCCGTGATGCTACAGAGCGTTGCGGCGACCATGTCGCAATGTTCAAACGCGGAGACGAATTCAGCGCGCTTCGCGGGATTGTGGCGAAGCCAGTGGAGGAGTTTCGAGAATCCCCATTCCGAGGAATACACGCCGCCACACCAGTCGATCGCGGCGAGCTTCTCACGATGCGCGGCCGCGGTGATTTCGGCGGCTTCCGCTTTGGCGCGATGATCGCACCACAAATAATAGTCGTCGAGCGGCTGAAGATTCTTGCCGACGGGAATGACCGAAGAACCCGTGGTATCGAGCGCGAGGGCGAGAATCTGATCGGCCGGAACGCCGGATTTCCGCGCGACTTCGCGTGTCGCTGCCACCAATGCGCGCATGTGATCTTCGTGCGACTGCGTGGCGTATTCGGGATCCTCGCGTTTGCGGTGCAGCGGATATTCAGCGTTAGCGGAGGCGAGCAGCCCGCGTTCGCTGTCCACGATGGAAACGCGAACGCTCAATGTCCCAAAATCCACGCCGGCAACGACCGCCATGCACGCTCTCCGATGATGTCTTTGGCGCTAGCTCGTCAACCAGCAGCCGGGACCCTCAAGCCTTGCGTTTGGGTGAGAACTTGACACAATAAATCAGCCCCAGGACGAACAACAAGCCTCCCCACCATACCGGAGCATGCAGATTCGCCAAATGTACGGTCTCGGGCGGATGCGACCATTCCGCCAGCCCGCTGGCAAAAATCAAAAAACCATACACCAGCAAAAGCACACCCACAAAGAACCAAACCGGAATGATTTGATGTTTTTCGCTCATCTCGCCTCACCAGAAAATGATTTGAAGAACCAGCAAAACCGCGAGCGCTGCAATTCCCCAAAAAAGCGGCCGATGCAGTAAACTCGCGTGCTCTTCGTGCGCAACTTCCGTCAGCGCATAAACAAGGCCTTTCAGTTCCTCATCGGGCCGCGGCTTGGTCACCAGCGTCACGAGCACGGTGACCACCACGCAAGTGAGGCAGGACCACAGCGCCTGGTACATGTCTTGCGCGAGTCCTTGAGCATGGGGAGACAAAGCGAATACGCTCACCCAGCGGTGATCCAGTTTCATCAACGTGAACATAGTGACGGAAGAAAGCGTTCCCGCCAGCAGCCCCCAGAATCCGGCGGCACGGCTTACGCGCTTCCAAAGCATCCCGAGCAACACCGTGCCGAATAGCGGCGCGATGAAGAATCCGAACAACGCCTGCACATAATCCATGATGCTGGCAAATCCCATCGCCAGGTAGGCCGTTCCGATGCTCACGAACAGGCCGATCAGCGTGCACCAGCGTCCCATGGAAACGTAATGTTGATCGGGAGCGTTCTTTCGCAGAAATGGACGATAGATGTCGTAGGTCCACACCGTGGCAAAGGCGCTGACGTTGCCCGCCATGCCCGCCATGAATCCGGCGACCAACGCCGTGATGCCAAGCCCCAGCAAGCCGGGCCCGCAGTAGCGGGCGAGCATGAGTGGAAGAACTTCGTTGTAACTGTATTGTCCGGGCTGCAGGCTGCTTGCCGGAACCAGGTGCATTGGCAAGACGGCAAGCCCGAGCAAACCGGGGAGAATCACAATCAAAGGCACAGCCATTTTGAAAAAGGAGCCGATGATCGGCGCGATCTTGGCTGAGCGGATGTCCTTCGCCGAAAGCACCCGCTGCACCACGAGGAAGTCCGTGGTCCAATAGCCCATCGCCTGCACCGCGCCGAGGCCAAACACGATGCCCGTCCAGTGCATGCCCATCGGATTGTCCTGAAAGCGGCCCAGTGTGCTCCAGGCGTGGGTGAAATCCTGGCCAGGGAAATTCTGCTGGATTCGCGCTACCATGCCCTTCCATCCCCCCGTTTCGATCAAACCAAGGATGGGAATGAGCAGGGCGCCAAACCAGATCAGGAAAAATTGCAGAACTTCGTTGAAGATGGCGGAGAACAACCCTCCGGCCGCCACGTAAATGCCCACCGTCAACGATGACACCCAGATGCTGAAGTTGATGTCCCAGCCGAGGACCACTTTCATCACCACGGCCATGGCATACATGTTCACGCCGGACATAAGGATGGTCATGATCGCGAAGCTGACGGCGCTCAGCGCGCTCGCCGCCGAACCGTACCGCAGTTGCAGATACCCGGGCACAGAATGCGTCTTTGAAATGTAGTAGAAAGGCATCATCACGATGCCCAGAAACACCATGGCGGGAATGGCGCCAATCCAATACCAGTGCACGGCGAGGATACCGTATTGGTAGGCGGAACCCGCCCAGCCAAGCAGCTCCAGGGAACCAAGGTTGGCCGAGACGAACGCCAGCCCCGCCACCCAAGCCGTCATCTCGCGGCCGGCCAAAAAGAAGTCTTCGCCGGTCTTGGCGAAGCGCTTCAAGTAGAAACCGATGCCCAGCACCAGAGCAAAATAGAAAGCGATAATGACCAGATCCACCGCGGAAAGATGCACAAGCGTAGTTGGTGCACTCGACGCCATCATGGCGATCATTTTTTCTCCTTGGGTTGCCCGTAATAGGCGGCCTTCCCGTGTTTCCTCAGGTAGTGCTGGTCGTGAAGAAAGCGCCCAATCGCAGCGGCTTGCTGATTGATGCTGAGAGTAAAGTACGCCATGCGCGCGACGGACTCCAGAATGACCGCGTTGTGAGCCGAAGTTGCGGGATCGACGCCCCAGGCAAACGCTCCGTGATTGGCCACCAGTACGGCAGGAATCGCGGAAGGGTCCACGCCGTCAAACGCGCGAACAATGCCGTGTCCCGTATTTTCTTCATACTTTGAGGCAATCTCCGAGTCACTCATTTCCCGGGTGACAGGCACCTGTCCGTGGAAATAATCGGCATGCGTCGTTCCCAGGCAAGGGATGGGCCGCCGCGCTTGCGCCCACGCCGTCGCGTACTCCGAATGCGTGTGGCTGATGCCACCGATCGCGGGGAACGATTTGTATAAAACGAGGTGGGTGGGCAAATCCGACGAAGGGCGCAGCTTGCCCTCCACCGTTTTCCCATTCAAATCGGTGATCACTAAATCCGCGGGCCTCAATCGCTCGTAAGGTACGCCGCTCGGCTTGATGACCACCAGCGACCTGTTACGGGAAATGCCGCTCGCATTTCCAAACGTGTAAAGGACCAGGCCCCTGCCCACCAGCTCAAGGTTTGCTTCCAGCACTGCTTTACGAAGATCGGGCAGCAGCATCGGTTCGTCTGTGAGCCTAAAAAAAGCCGCCCTCGCGGGAGGCAGCGCGGAACGTTATCACGTCGCGAAGCAGGGTGCCAAGCGCAATCGCTTACCAGCCCTATTTTCGCGGCTCCCCGATCATCGGAAGCTAGCCGTCGTCCCGTTCCCGAGCGCCATCCAGGTGGTGAACCTCCCCCGCTTTCACAAGCTGCTCCGCCGCACGCTCCGGCGTAACGTCGCGCTGCGGAGATCCGAGAAGTTCGTAGCCCACCATGAATTTTTGAATCGTAGCCGAGCGCAGCAGCGGCGGAAAATAATGCGCGTGCAAGTGCCACTCTTCATAGGCTCCGCCGTCCGTGGGCTTCTGGTGGAATCCCATGGAATACGGAAAAGCAGTCTCGAACAAATTGTCGTAGCGAATGGTGATGCGGCGCAGGATGTCGCCGAGGAGCTCGCGCTCTTGCTCGCTCAGTTGATCGATCGAAGCGAGATGCCGCTTGCTCAAAACCAGCGATTCGAATGGCCAAACAGCCCAGAAAGGCACGATCACAGCAAAAGTCTCGTTCTGGCAAACGACGCGCACATTCAATTGCAGCTCCAGCTTCAAGTAATCGCACAGTAGGCAAGCATGATTTTCGGCGCGATACTCGCGGAAAGACGCCAGCTCCCGAGTTGGAAGGTTTGGCAGCGAAGCATTCGCCCAAATCTGGCAATGCGGATGAGGATTGCTCGCGCCCATGATCTCGCCGCGATTTTCGAAAATCTGCACATGGTTAATCCAGGGAATTTTCCCCAGCGCGCCGTACTGCTCGATCCAGCCGTTCACGACTCCACGCAATTCCGCGACGCTCATTCTTGAAACGGTGAGATCATGACGCGGAGAAAAACACATCACGCGGCAGATTCCCTGCTCCGCTTTTCCCACCAGCAACCCGCCCGGATCAAACTGAAGAGCCGCGACCTCCGGCAACATGGCCGGATAATCGTTGTCAAATACATACGTTTCCGCATAACGTGGCGTGTGCGCTCCTCCCGCGCGCTTATTGCCCGGGCACAAATAGCAGTTGGGATCGTATGAGGCTGCCGGAGGTCTTGCGAGCTTTTCCACCTTCCCCTGCCACGGCCGCTCCATGCGATGCGGTGAGACTAGCACCCACTCCCTCAGGAGAGGATTGAAACGCCGGTGTGGAATTCGATTTAGCTCGTCGAGACTCATAGGCAATGTCGAAGCCTGACGGATGTCGGCAACGGCTGAGGCTTTTCTCCTCCGCTTATTCCTGTCACCGGGCGGCCTGGTTCTCTTCAACGACAATCCGTTGCGCGCCTTCGGACGCCGGAGAAACGTAAATATCCGGCGTCAAACCTGTCTTGGAGGAATACGCCGCGGCCACGTTGCGCCTGAAATCGCTTACCGCCGCGGACTCCACCAAGTTGATACTACAGCCGCCAAATCCTCCGCCGGTCATTCGCGCGCCAATCAAGCCGCATTGCGCCCCGGCAATTTCTACCATAAGATCGAGTTCCCTGCAGCTGACTTCGTAATCATCCCGCAAACTCCGATGCGAGTCCTCCAGCAAAGGCCCGAGTGCCGCGGTGTCTCCTTTGTGAAGCGCTTCGACGGCCCTTTTTACGCGCCCGTTTTCGGTAATGACGTGGCGGCACCGCGCAAACACCTTTGGTGTAATGTTCTGACGATGATCTTCCAACTCAGAGAGTGTGACGTCACGAAGCGCGCGAACCTCCGGGAGGGCGCTCCGCAGAATTCGAACGCCCTCTTCGCATTCCGCGCGGCGTTCGTTGTATTTGCCGGAAGCCAGTTCGTGCCGCACCATGGTATTGCAGATCACCAACTGGACGTCCGCCGGAAGTTTGACGAACTCGTGTTCCAACGAACGGCAATCCAGCAAAAGCGCGTGCGATGCGCGGCCGAAACACGAAATAAACTGGTCCATAATTCCAACGCGCGCCCCCACGAACTCGTTCTCCGCTTTTTGACATAGTTGCGCCAGTTCTGCGCGGTTCTCCGCATTACCGCTCTGCTGAAGCAACGCAAGCGCAACGGAGACTTCAACGGCTGCGGAAGAACTCAAACCGGCGCCGAGCGGCACTTCGCCGGCGATATAGATATTTGCTCCGTTGATCGGCTTCCCCGCTCGACGCAGGGCCCATGCCACACCCAGTGGATAGTTGGCCCAGTACTTCTTCGCCAAAGGTGAGAGCGAATCGAGGCTGGCCTCGACCGTTTCATTGAAATTCTCGGAATAAATGACCAGCTTGCCGTCACCGCGCGGGGCAGCAGCCGCCCAGCAATAGAATTCAATCGCCGCCGGCAGCACGAATCCGTCGTTATAGTCAGTGTGCTCGCCGATCAGATTCACGCGGCCCGGCGCCCGGTAAACACTCGCGGCCGTCCCAAAGCGCGCCTTGAATCCGTCCAGAATTTGCTGGCGTGTTTTCAACGACAGTTATTATCACAGACTTGCTTTCCGCCGAGGCTGAGAATTTGCAGGAGAAACCAACGCAGCCGCGGGCGCTTGGGGAGTTGCAGACGGTTGCGGTACCCTTCTGCTGCGCATAGCGCCAGCGAGTGTTGCAAAGCCGAACATGAGCCGCCAAGCTTTTCTCTCACGACGGGTAGTCACGCCGCAAGGAATCAAAGCGGCAGCCATTCTCGTCGAAGACGGCCGAATCCTCGATGTTGTTTCGCCTGATCAATTACCCGCGAAGATTTCTGTGCAAGACTTGGGAGACGCCGCCATTCTGCCCGGCCTGGTGGACTCCCACGTTCACATCAACGAACCCGGACGCACGGAGTGGGAAGGATTCCGCACGGCAACCCGCGCCGCTGCGGCTGGCGGATACACGCTGCTTGTGGATATGCCTCTCAATTGCTTGCCGCCGACGACCACCGTAGCTGCACTCGAAGCAAAGCGCAATGCCGCAAGTGGCCAGTGCCACGTGGACTGGATGGCCTGGGGCGGCGTGGTGAGCGGTAACCAGGATCACATCGAGAGTTTGGGAGCCGCAGGCGTGCCAGGATTCAAATGCTTCCTCATTCATCCCGGAATCGACGGCTTCACGATGGTCACCGAACCGGAGCTACGCACGGCGCTGCCGCATGTTGCGCGGACCGGCTTGCCGCTGCTGGTTCACGCCGAACTACCTGAGCCAGTGGGCACGGCAACGCGCCGACTGTCCAGTGCGGATTGGAGCAACTACTCGACGTATTTGCGATCGCGGCCCGATGAAGCAGAACTCTCAGCGATTCGGCTGTTGCTCGCGCTCTGCCGCGAATTTCATTTCCGCCTGCACATCGTGCACCTGGCCACAAGCCAGGCGCTCGACATGCTGCGCGCGGCAAAATCAGAAGGCTTGCCCGTAACCGTTGAAACTTGTCCGCACTATTTGCATTTTTCTTCCGACAAAATCCCAGACGGACAAACGCCCTTCAAGTGCGCCCCGCCCATCCGTGGCCAGGAGAATCGCGAAAAACTTTGGCAAGGGCTTCGAGAGGGAGTGATTAATCTGGTGGTGACGGATCATTCCCCCTGTCCTCCGGAGATGAAGCGGCTCAGCGAAAGAAACTTTCAAACGGCGTGGGGAGGGATTGCCGGCCTCTCTCTGGCACTCCCCGTCATGTGGACGGAGGCCAGTGCCCGTGGATTCACCCTAACGGACATCGCGCGATGGATGGCCGAGGGTCCAGCGCGGCTTGCCGGAGGTGATTCGCGCAAGGGTCGCATCGCCAAAGGCTTTGATGCCGACCTCGTGGTGTTTGAGCCGGATGCGGAATTCATTGCGACGGAAAACCATCTTCACTACCGTCACCGCGTTTCACCGTATCTGGGTGAAACCCTTCGCGGCGTGGTGATGGCGACTTACCTGCGCGGTGATTGCGTATTCAGCGAGGGCGACTTTCCGGGGGAGCCAAAAGGGCGTGAATTCCACCGGTAACGGGGATTGAAGCTCCAAATAGGGATTTGCAACTCCCGCCATTTCATTCAGAATACCGCCAGCAAACAAATTTATGACCGTCCCTCACATCGTCGGGGCCTCCGTGCCGCGCAAGGAAGGCTGGGACAAAGTCACGGGAGCGGCGCGCTACGTCGATGACATGGTCCTGCCCGGCATGCTTCACGGCGCGACCGTGCGCAGCATTGTGGCGCGCGGGAAAATCAAAAAAATCAATTTTGGCCCGAACATTAACTGGAACGAATACGTTATTGTGTCTGCCAAAGACATTCCGGGAAGGAATTGCATCGCACTGATTCTCGACGACCAGCCTTGCCTCGCCGCTGAAACGGTGAATCACGCCGAAGAACCCATTCTGCTTTTAGCGCACGCCGATCGCCACAAGCTGCGAAAAGCGGTTGAAGCGGTTTTGATCGAGTATGAGGCCCTGCCCGCCGTGCACGCCATTGAAGAAAGCGAGCAGCAATCCACAATCATCTGGGGCAGCGACAATACGTTCAAGAATTTCCTCGTGGAAAAAGGCGACGTAGACGCCGTCTGGAAAGAAGCAGCGCACATCGTTGAGGGCGAATATTTCACCGGCGCGCAAGAGCAGCTGTATATCGAAAACAATGGCATGATCGCGGCGTTCGACCCGGAAAACGGCGTCACCGTTTGGGGTTCGCTGCAATGCCCGTACTACGTGCACAAGGCGTTGATGGCGCTTTTCGCATTGCCCGAAGGAAAAGTACGCGTCGTACAAATGGAAACCGGCGGAGCGTTCGGTGGAAAAGAAGAATACCCGTCTATGATCGCGGGCCACGCTGCGCTTCTAGCAATGAAATCCGGCCGCCCCGTGAAAATTGTCTACGACCGCATGGAAGACATGGCCGCCACGACCAAGCGCCATCCTTCCCGCACGCGCCACCGTACCGCGGTTACCAAAGACGGAAAAATTCTCGGCGGCGAAATCGAGTTTACGATCGACGGCGGAGCTTACGCGACGCTCTCTTCTGTCGTCCTTTCGCGCGGCACGATCCACGCGGGCGGTCCTTATTACTGGCCGAATGTGCGCATTCGAACCAAGGCCGTGGCCACCAATACTCCGCCGCACGGTGCTTTTCGTGGTTTCGGCGCTCCGCAGAGCCTTTTTGCGATGGAACGCCACATGGACCGCATCGCCGAAGCGGTGGGAGTTTCCCCGGTCGAAATTCGCCGGCGCAATTTCCTGAAGCCCGGCCAAACGACGACAACAGAACAGACCATTAAGGAGAATATTGATCTGGACCGTTTACTCAATCGCGCCTTGGAACTCTCCGACTATGCCGCCAAGAAAAAACGTTTCGCGGAAGAAAATAAAATCGGGACACTAAAAAGAGGAATCGGAATCGCAGCTTTCTTGCACGGCGCGGGATTTACTGGCTCCGGCGAACGCTACTTGAATTCTCTCGTCGGCGCCGAGGCGGGCGCAGACGGAACTGTGCGCGTACTGGTGTCCAGCGCGGAATTTGGTCAAGGAACCAATACTGTACTCTGTCAGATTGCCGCAGAAGCGCTCGGCTTGTCGTATGAAAGCGTTTCGATCGCGCAGCCGGACACCCGCGTGGTGCCGAACAGTGGCCCGACCGTCGCTTCGCGCACGGCCATGATTGTCGGAAAGCTGGTGCAGTCAGCTGCCAAGGGGATCAAGGAAACGCTCACGAAAACCGGACTGTTCGGTGACGGTTACACTACCGAACAATTTCGTGTTGCATGCAAGGAATACGTGGCCGCTCATGGGGCGCTGAAATCTTATGCGCGGTATGAAGCGCCGGCCGATGTTTTTTGGGACGATGAACAATATCGCGGCGAAGCATACGCAGCGTTTGCCTGGGCCATATACGTTGCAGAAGTTACGGTAGATTTGACGACCTTCAGCGTGACCGTCGATGACTTCGTCGCGCTCCAGGAGGTCGGCAAGGTTCTTCATCCAGTGCTGGCGGAGGGACAGATCACGGGCGGAGTGGCGCAGGCTATCGGCTTCGCGCTCTACGAAAAAGTTGCTTGGCAGGACGGCCGCATGCTCAACAACCAGATGACGAATTACATCATGCCTGCCTCGACGGACCTGCCGCCGATCCGCGTGTTTTTTGAAGAGCACGGCAACGTTCACGGCGCGCATGGAGCAAAGGGCATTGGTGAATTGCCCATGGACGGTCCTGCGCCCGCGATCGTAAACGCTGTGGAAGACGCAACTGGAGTTCGCTTCAATTCCATTCCGCTGCTGCCCGAAGATCTCTTCGAAGCTCTGCGCGCGGAAACTTCTGAGCGCGATGCCGTCTCTTCGATGCGAGGGATAGCGTGAATCCCTCGTCTGCGGAGGACACAAAGCGGCAGATTTCGTTCACTGTCAACGGCAAAGCAAAGAAGTTGCTCGTCCATCCCATGGAAAGATTGCTGGACGTGCTGCGAAACGACCTGGGATTGACGGGCGTAAAAGAAGGATGCGGCGAAGGCGAATGCGGCTCGTGCTCCGTCCTTCTGGACGGCATGCTGGTGAACAGCTGCCTTGTACCAGTCGCCCAAGTGAAGGGTGCGAGCATCGTTACCATCGAAGGAATGGCCGCTCATGCGTTGATGAAACCCTTGCAGGAATCGTTCCTCGAATGTGGAGGAGCGCAGTGCGGCATTTGCACACCGGGAATGATTCTTGCCGCGGTGCATCTCCTCGAAAAAAAACCGGCGCCCGCATTGACAGACATTCGTGAGGGGCTTGCGGGAAATCTTTGCCGCTGCACGGGCTACGTGCACATTTTCGAAGCGGTAGCGAACGCGGCGCGCCGAAGAGTTACACAATGAGAGCCGACCCAGCCCAATACAGACTCGTTTCGCCGGGCAACCTGCAGGGCGCTCTTTCCCTGCTGGCCAGCGAACCGGCGCAGTGGCTGCCCATTGCTGGTGGAACTGACGTGATGGTTTTGTATTCCGCCGGAAAGCTGCCTAACCGAAAGTTGGTCGACATCTGGAATATTCCCGAGCTTCGTCAAATCGAGGTTTTTCCGGATAGAATCCGCATCGGCGCCGCGTGCACGTATACTGCACTGCGCCAGCACGAAAGCGTATCGCGGGAATTTCCGCTGCTGGCCACCGCGGCATCCTGGACCGGCGGAATTGCCAATCAAAATCGTGGAACACTGGGAGGCAACATCGCCAACGCTTCTCCTGCTGCCGATTCCCTTCCCGCGCTGCTTGTCTATGACGCCGAATTGACACTAGTTTCCGTGCGCGGAGAGCGCCGCGTGCCGTATCGAACTTTTCACACGGGCTACAAGCAGACAGTTTTGTCCGGCGACGAGTTGATCCTGAATATTTCGCTGCCGCGCGGGTTCTCCGGATACCTGGCACACGCGCGAAAGGTCGGCGCCCGTAACGCGCAGGCCATTTCCAAGGTTTGTCTTGCTGCTTTGGGCCAAATCTCCCACGGCGTGATTCGCGATGTGCGTCTCGCACTGGGAAGCGTTGCGCCTGTTCCACTACGCTTGAACGAAACGGAACAAATGCTCACCGAAAAAAAGATCGATCCATTATTGATCGACGCCGCAAGAAAAAGCGCAGTGAAGGAAATTCGGCCCATCGACGATATTCGTTCCACCGCTCGATATCGATCCGCGGTGGCGAGCAATCTGGTCGCCGACTTTCTCGCGAAGCTTGCCGCTGAAGGAGCGAGCACTTGAGCGGAGTCCTTGCTCGCTGGAATAGCGTGTCGCAAGAGGACGCTGCTCGCGAGATCCTTCCGTGCTGCGGCTCGGAAACTTGGGCCGCCCATATGGCCTCGAAACGGCCGATCCACGATGAAGTCTCATTGATTGAAACTTCAGACGCAATTTGGCAAGGGCTTGGAGAATCCGGCTGGCTGGAAGCTTTCCGGAGTCATCCGCGAATCGGCGAATCACGCGCGGAAACAAACGCTACTGGGCAGTCTTCGGCTTGGTCCGAACAAGAACAACGCCAGGCTGATTCGGCCGATGAAGCAATGAAACTGGCGCTGAAATGGGGTAATCGCGAATATGAACAAAAGTTCGGCCGGATTTTTATCGTTTGCGCGACGGGAAAATCCGCCGCCGAAATCCTGGAGATTCTGCGCCGCCGGTTGCACAATGATGAAGCCGCCGAACTGCAACAGACCGCGGAGGAGCAGCGTCAAATCATGCCTATCCGCCTGAGAAAATGGGTCGCGGGATGAGCCTAATCTCCACTCATGTTCTGGATACGGCCAAGGGCAAACCCGCTGCGGGAGTGCCGGTGCGTCTGCAGCGGCAAAATTCTTCGGGCAAATGGTCTACTGTGAGTTCCGCACGGACGGATGAAGACGGGCGGTGCAACGAATTGGTGCCGAAAGGCGCGGGTCTCGCAGCGGGAACGTATCGTTTGTCGTTTGACGCGGGAAATTATTTCGCCGCTTGCGGCGTGGATGGATTGTATCCCGCTGTTGAGATTCTGTTTCGAGTGCGGAACGGTGAAAACCACTTTCATATTCCGTTGCTGCTGAGCCCAAACGGCTACACCACGTACCGGGGAAGCTGAAATGAGTTCGTCGATCCGCGAATGGCTGAACCTCAGTGTGCGATGGATTCACGTTTTCGCGGGAATCATGTGGGTCGGCCAGACCTATTACTTCACTTGGCTGGACGGCCAGTTCACAAAGCTCGAGAAAAATGCGCATTCGAATGCCGTCGCGTCTAAAGTTTGGATGGTGCACAGCGGCGGCTTTTATTCCGTAGAAAAGCAAAAATCGCTGGGCGTTGCGCCGGAGCAGGTGCGCTGGTTTCGGTGGGAAGCGTTCGTGACGTGGCTGGCCGGCGTCATTCTCCTCGTTCTTGTGTATTACGTCGGCGATGGTCTCATCGATTCGGACGTTGCAGACATTTCGAAAGGCGCGGGCATTGCCATCGGAGTCGGCGCGATGGTGGCCGGATGGATCATCTACGATTTGGCGGTGCGGTCAGCGCTCGGAAAATCGCCGAAAGCGTTTGCGGGATTTGGACTGGTGATGACGGCGGCTGCGGCTTGGGGGTTGACGCACGTGCTTAGCGGGCGCGCTGCTTATATCCACGTGGGAGCGATCTTCGGCACCATCATGACTCTGAACGTGTGGATGCGGATTCTTCCCGCACAGCGCAAGATGGTTGCGGCGGCTGCCGCTGGCGAGAATTTTGATGCGTCACTTGGCGCGCAGGCGAAGTTGCGTTCGAAGCACAATACGTTTATGGCGGTTCCCGTTGTTTTCTTAATGCTGAGCAATCATTTCCCCGTCGCGACTTACGGGAACCGGTACGGATGGGAAATTATGCTGGGCCTGGTTGTGGCAGGATGGATTGCAGCGAAATTGATCCGGGAGTTCTGAGTCGGAAGAACTCTGCGGTGTCAGCAAAAGTGAAATTCAGTGTCGAAAAACAGCAGTTTTACAAGACTCGCGGAAGACGTGATCGCGCGGTGCCAGAACCTGGCGTCATTTTCAGAAGACGCCGGCGGCACGCGGCGGACTTTTCTTTCACCGCCGATGCGCGATTGCCACCGGGAAGTTTCTTCCTGGATGAAAGCTCTCGGCATGAATGTTTCCGTGGATGCGGTTGGAAATCTGCGCGGATTTCTTGCCGGGACTTCGCCGACAGCGCCGCGGATTTTGATTGGGTCGCATTTGGACACCGTGCCGAATGCGGGGGCCTTCGACGGAATTTTGGGAGTGCTGCTGGCGGTTGGGTTAGCGGAATCGCTGGAGGGACGGAAGCTGCCCTTTGCGATTGAGGTTATTGGTTTTTCGGAAGAAGAGGGAGTGCGGTTTGGAGTGCCATTCATCGGAAGCAGGGCGCTGGTGGGCAGGGTGGATGAAGAATTGCTCGGCCGAAAAGATGAGCGCGGAATTTCTGTTCGCCAAGCGATTCAAGATTTTGGTTTGAACCCGAATGAGATTTCCAAAGCGGCGCTGCGTGACGACGTTTTGGGTTACATCGAATTTCACATCGAACAGGGGCCGGTACTGGAAACTTTGGGGCGGCCGCTCGGAGTCGTGGAAGCGATCGTTGGGCAAAACAGATTGGAATTCACTTTTTCCGGACAGGCAAATCACGCCGGAACTACGCCGATGAATTTGCGGCACGATGCGCTAGCCGCGACGGCGGAGTGGATTGTGGCTGTCGAAAATCAAGCAAAGCAAACGCCCGGAATCGTGGCGACCGTGGGATTCGTGGAAGCAAAGCCCGGCGCAACGAATGTGATTGCCGGAGAAGCGCGGGCGACTCTGGATATTCGAACCGCTTCGGATCGCGCGAGAACGGAAGCGCTGGATGAGTTGATCCGGCAAGCGGAATCGATTGCATCGCGGCGCGCAGTCAGAGTGAAATGGCGGACGTTGCTCGCGCAGAACGCGGTAGCGATGGATTCATTTGTGACCGAGCAGATCGAGCATGCGATGCGAAAAACCGGCTGCGAGCCTCATCGCATGGCGAGCGGCGCGGGGCACGATGCCATGGTCCTCGCGGACAAAATTCCGGCGGCGATGATTTTCTTGCGGACGCCCGGGGGCATCAGCCACGATCCGGCAGAATCGGTGCATCTGGACGACGTCGCGAAAGCGCTGGAGTGCGGACAGCATTTGCTGACGCAGCTTGCGGCTTCGCAAGAATTTCTGGGAAGGACGTGCCGTGCATAATCTCGGTCAAACGCGCAGCTCGCATCAACGCAATCATGTTTTACAAACGCCCGACACTTTTGTGCGAACGACTTTGCCCGGGATGAAGAATGCTTCGGCGATCCTGCATGTCGGACCGGCGCTGGGCGCGGCGTTCACCGAATACACGGCGGAGTTTGAACTGAAAGGCGAATTGGGAGATACGTCCGCGCAGCGATTTATTTACGTCATGGAGGGCGCGGCAACTCTGGAGGCCAAGGGAAAGCGGCACGAGCTTGGCGCGCGCGGGTATGCGTATTTGCCTCAGGATTTCTCGCACACAATTGTTGCCAAAGAAAAGAGCCGCGTTGCCGTCGTTGAAAAAAAGTACGAGAGAAACGGGAAAATCGAACCGCCGCGTTTGCTAGTCTCCAATGAAAATGCGGTTTCTTCGCACGCACTCGATGGCGATTCCGATTTGCAGGTGAAGTGTTTGCTTCCCGAGGATCCCCAATTTGATTTTGCGATGAACACCATGGTGTACCAGCCTGGCGCGGCTCTGAGCATGGTGGAAATGCACGTGATGGAGCACGGGCTGATCATGCTCGAAGGCGGCGGCATCTACCGGCTGGGTGATTCGTGGTATCCGGTCACGGCGGGCGACTTCATCTGGATGGGGCCGTGGTGCCCGCAATGGTTTGCAGCCATCGGAAAAGTTCCCGCCAAATACTTGATTTACAAGAATTGGAACCGGCATCCTCTCGGCGAACAACAAAAATGAAATTAGAAATCGATCAGCAGGGGCTGCTCTCCCAACTGGAGACGCTGGCGACTTTTTCAGACGCGGAGCCACCCGCGGTCACACGAATTGTTTTTACTCCGACAGATTTGAGAGCGCGCGCGTGGGTGATTACGCGCTGCGAAGAAGCTGGGCTCGCGGTGCGGCAAGATGCGATCGGAAATATTTTTGCGCGCTGGACCGGCGCCGATACTGCGGCCCCTGCCGTTGGCACGGGATCGCACATGGATGCCATTCCCAACGCCGGAAAATATGACGGCGTTGTCGGAGTGCTTGGAGGACTCGAAGCCATTCGCGCGCTGCAGCGGAGCGGATTCCGGCCCAAACATTCGATTGAACTTCTCATTTGTGCGACGGAAGAACCGACACGCTTTGGGATCGGCTGTTTGGGTAGCCGATTGCTTTCGGGAAAGCTGTCCGCGGAAGCTGCGGCGAAATTGAAAGACCGTGACGGCGAATCTGTGGACGAAGTTCGCAGAAAGGCGGGCTTCAACGGAAATCTTCAAGATGTGAGACTGCCGAAAAGCTATTACAAAGCTTTTGTTGAGCTGCACATCGAGCAGGGGCCGCTGCTGGAGCGTGCGAAAACTTCTCTAGGAATCGTGAAGAGCATCGCGGCGCCTGCCAGTTTCCGCGTTTCGGTCGAGGGCGCTGGCGGGCACGCCGGTGGAGTGCTGATGCCGGACCGCAAGGATGCCCTTTGCGCGGCCGCCGAACTGATTCTGGCAATCGAAAACGCGGCGCGCGCGAGCGGCGCGGCTGACACTGTCGCCACGGTTGGCGTCTGCGATGTTTTTCCCGGCGCGGTGAATAGCATCCCGAGCCGCGTGGGCATAACGCTGGACATTCGTGATACCGATTTGGCGCGGCGTGACCGCGCGATGCAAGCGATCGAGCGTACCTCGCGAGAAATTGCCGCGAAGCGCCAAGTCTCGATACCGTGGGAATTAGTAAATGCGGATGCGCCGGCGGATTGTGCTCCCGAGGTGCGCGCGGCGCTCGCTGATTCCTGCCGCCAGCATGCATTTCCATTTCTCGAAATGGTCAGCCGGGCTTACCACGATTCCCTTTTCGTTTCACGGATAGCTCCAACGGGGATGCTTTTTATTCCCTGCCGGAACGGGTACAGCCATCGTCCTGATGAATACGCAACGCCCGAAGATATTGCACGCGGGGCGCTGGTGCTGGCGCAGTCGCTAGCGAGGCTGGCGGCCTGACGTACGAGCCTGTGTGCAAGCTTCAAAGGCAATTCCTCAGGGGCTAAAGCTGCCAAGGAAAGACACCGCTGAATGTCGGACTTGAAGGTCCGACCCCTGAAGATATTCCGCAGACGTCGCCGGCTGTTCGGGACAAGCGCAGGTCCGACCCCCAGGCTCACAAGGGCTCGCTACCCCACCCCGCCATTACATGCATGGATATCAAAGGAAAGGACTTATGGAACTTGCGTTTCATAAACGCATGATGGGAAAGGCTTAACACTCCGGCGCATTTCGGTTGCTTGCTGCGACTGCGGCTATTGGAGGGGGGACCAGGAGCGGCATTCGGAGACAGTGACGGGGGAGGCGAGTGGAGGGCCGGGCTTGAAGTGAATCACGCCGTCGGATGTAGAACAGAACCTTCTGGTTCCGGTGTTGTTGTCGACGGGAGTGGCGACCACTACGTATTCCTTGCAAACGCGCTGCTTGCAGAGGGACGAAAGTCTAAATTGGAAGCCGGACCTGGTGCACCAGGCATCCGAGGTGCAACTATCATTGGCCAAGGTTTCGTTTAGGAGCGCGGCGTGGTCCACGGACGCGAAGGTAGGTCCGCGGGGATCAAGCCCAAGCGTAGCGAGATCGGGTGACACGGCGCCATAGGCGAACTGGCGAGGCAGAAGTGCCTTATTCGGCGGAGAGGAAGGCGTAGCGGAGGAGGAAGAGGATGGAGAGGACCCAGATGAGGGGGCTGATTTCGCGGTGGCGGCCGGCGCCGAGTTTGACGAGGGTGAAAGAGAGCAGGCCGAGGCTGAGGCCGGTGGCGATGCTGAAGGTGAGCGGCGTGGCGACGAGGGTGAGGAAGGCCGGGAACGCTTCACTGAAATCGTCCCAGCGAACGCGGGCGACAGAGCCACACATGAGCGCGCCGACGAGGATTAACGCGGGAGCGGTGGCGTAAGCGGGGATCGCGGCGACGAGCGGCGCGCAGAACATGGCGACGAGGAAGAGCGCGGCGATGACGACGTTGCCGAGCCCGGTGCGGGCGCCGGCGGCGACTCCGGCGGCGCTTTCGATGTAGCTGGTGACCGTCGAGGTTCCGGTGAGGGCGCCGAACATGGTACCGAAAGCGTCGGCGATCAAGGCGCGGCTGGCGCGGGGAAGTTTTCCGTTGCGGAGGAAGCCGCCTTCTTCGCAGACGCCGACCAGAGTGCCCACGTTGTCGAAGAGATCGACGAAGAAAAAGACGAAGATGAGTTCTCCAAAGCCGAGTTTTGTGGCGGAGCGGAGGTCCAGCTTGAGGAACGTGCCGGAGGGATGCGGCAAAGAGAAAAAATGCGCGGGCCAGTGACTGAGGCCGAAAGGAATTCCAGCGACGGTGATAACGACGATCCCAAGGAGAATGGCGCTGCCGACGCGGCGGGACATGAGAATGGCGATGAAGATGAGTCCGGCGGCGGCGAGAAGGACTTGGGGATCGGAAGTTTTACCAAGCCCAACGAAGGTGGCGGGATTGGCGACGATGATTTTCGCGTTACGCAATCCGATGAAGGCGATAAACAGGCCGATGCCGGAGGCGGTGCCGTACTTGAGACAATCGGGAATGCCGTTGACGATCTGCTCGCGCACTTTGGTGAGCGTGAGGACGAGAAAGAGCAGTCCGGAGAGGAAGACGACGCCGAGGGCCGTTTGCCAGGGGACGCCGCGGCCGAGGACGATGGAGTAGGTGAAGTAAGCGTTGAGGGACATGCCCGGCGCGAGGGCGATCGGATAGTTGGCCCACAGTCCCATGATGAGCGTGGCGACCGCGGAAGAAATACAAGTGGCGAAGAGCACGCCTTCGACGGGCATGCCGCCTTCCGAGAGGATGCGCGGGTTGACGACGACCACATAGGCCATGGTCATGAAGGTGGTGAGGCCCGCGAGCAATTCGCGGCGCACGGTGGTCTGGTTTTCTTCGACGTGAAAGACGCGGTCGAGCAAACGGTTTTCCCTTGGAAACACAAAGGTGCGCCACTATAGGCCGGACGTGGCGGGACGTCAATGCGGGGGCGTAGATTCGCGCTCAGCCCAGTGTTCGATGATGTCGCGGACAACCTTGTCGCCGACGATTTGAGCGGCTTCGAGAGCGGGAAAGTAAGCGGAGTAATTGCCGGAGACCATGGATTTCAAGCTGTCGGCGGTGGTGGTGCCGGGCGGCTCACGGTCGTAATTGCTGACGGTACGCAGGACCAGAACGCGCTGAAGGTCCACCCGGCCGGCTTGGCTCAAGAACGTGAGGGCTTGCATGGTGCCGGAGTCTTCCATGGCTGCAATCAGGTAGTTCCCTTTTCCGCCGGTGTAGTAGCGCGTCCAGGCGTTGGCCCACTCGTCCATTTTGGAGCCGTGCCAGAAGGTGCTCGAAGAGAGCGTGTCGCCACGAGTGACGAACGGAGGCTTTAGCGCGTTGGGGAATCCGGCGAAGCGGGCCCGCGAGGCGCGGAGAGAATCCGAATCGGAAAGTGGAGTGTCTTTCGTCAAGCGAAACGCCCAGCCGACGAGATGGGGATTGAGAGTGTAGAGCTCGCCTTCCAGTTCAGTGCGAACCGGTTCTTCGTAGGGAGTGGCTTTGCGCAGCGGGACGTAGCCAGTCGGCCAATTTTCCGGAATCTGGCGCGCGTCGATTTCGTAAGCCAGATCGCCGTCGAGAACATGGTCGGCCCAGACGGCCGAGCCCAGGGAAACGTCGGCAGGATCACCGCCGCCGATTCCGGCGACGAGCCAGTAGGCTTTCGAAAGGTCGAAGCGCGGGTCGAGGCCGACGGCCATCACGGAAGCTGCAGCTTTGGCAGTGCCGACGCCGGTCAGGATGCCGAGGAGCCCGTCTTTGTTGAGGCGAACGTGATGGTAGCCCGCGGGGAGAGGAATGATTTGATCGAGATGCTCGCGCTCGACCCAGAGCTGGTATTCGCCGGGCGTGTCGCCAGTGTCCTCGCCGCGTTCGAACATAGCAACGATTACTACTTTGATCGGGATTGGCTTGCCGGCCCACGTGCCTTGACCAAAAAGCTGGAAGGGAAAGATTACGACCACGATCAAAATACAAACGAATCGCATAAGTCTGATCATGAAACCCCTGTCTCTTGATCCGGTAGATCGGCCTGCTATGCTGTGGCGCGCACGGATGAGACTCTATATCACAGCTTGCAAGGGCGAGAATCCGAATGTTGCGCAGGCGGCCTGTCGCGCGGCGACTTCCGGGGAGAAGTCTTCGATGAAAAATTCAAAAGATGGTTTTCGGCGAAGGGTTCACTTGTGCGGATCGTACTGCTTTCTCGTTTTGTCGGTGCTGTTCGCGATGCCTGCTCTGGGTCAGACCAAAGCGGCGGGGCCGGTCCGTACGGCTGCAAGTTTGGAACAGCGCGTGGAAGCGAACCTCAAAACCGCGGGAGAAAATCCGCTGCAGCTTCGCAACTTTCTGTTGAAGATGCCGAAGGGCGGCGACCTGCACAATCATCTGAGCGGGGCGGTGTACGCGGAATCGTGGATCCGTGCCGGGGCTGAAGATCGTCTGTGCGTGGAGGTTGCCAAGCTGGCGTTTACGAAACCGCAAGCGGCGTCCGGCGGCGGGGCGGACCAAGGTGCGTGCGGGGAGGGCAAGGTTTCCGCGGACACCGCGTTCAAAGATCAGAGACTGTACGACGCGCTTGTGGATGCGTTTTCGATGCGGGGATTTGTGCCGTCGCCGGGCGTGACGGGGCATGATCACTTCTTCGATACGTTTTCGAAATTCGGCGGGACGGACCACCGGCACGTCGGCGAGTGGATTGACGAAATCGCGACTCGTGCGGCCGCGCAGAGCGAACAGTACCTGGAGCTGATGCACACGCCGGATTTCAGCCATACGGCGGCGATCGCGAAAGATACCGGCTGGCGCGAGGACTTCGGACAATTGCGCGATGCGCTGCTCGCGCGAGGATTGCAGGACGACGTGGCTGTCGCCAAGGCCGGCTTGGACCAGGCCGAAGCGCTGCGCGCGAAGCGAGAGCACTGCGGGCTAGCGGATGCGGGTGCAGCGTGCAGCGTCCAGGTCCGCTATCTTTGCCAGGTGCTACGTGGCTTTCCGAAGGAGCAGGTGTTCGCGCAAACACTGCTGTGCTTTGAAACGGCTTCGGCTGATGCGCGATTCGTGGGCGTCAACCTGGTCATGCCGGAGGATGGATACACGGCGATGAACGACTACGCGCTGCACATGCGCATGGTCGGATTCCTTCACGGGCTGTATCCGAAGATTCATGTGAGCTTGCACGCCGGGGAGATTGCGCCGGGATTGGTGCCCTACGAGGGTCTATGCTGCCACGTTCGGCTGGCGGTGGAGGAAGCCCGCGCGGAACGCATCGGACATGGCGTGGATGTGATGTATGAGAACAATCCGCACGCGCTGCTAAAAGAGATGGCCGCGAAACACGTGATGGTGGAAATCAGCCTGACGAGCAATGACGTGATCCTGGGCGTGAGCGGCAAAGAACACCCCTTCCTGATGTACAAAACGTTTGGCGTGCCGATGGCGCTGGCAACGGACGATGAAGGCGTCTCGCGGATTGACTTGACGCACGAATATGTGCGCGCAGTACAGAATTACGATCTTCACTATGCGGACTTGAAGCGGATGGTCCGCACCAGCATAGCGCACAGCTTTCTGCCCGGGGAGAGCTTGTGGAGTGCGCCGGACGCGTTCACTCGCGTTGTTCCAGCGTGCTCGCGTGATACTCTCGGCGCGGAAAAACCTTCTTCCGGGTGCGCGGCATTCTTGAAGGCCAGCGAGAGAGCGCAGCAGCAGTGGGAACTCGAGCGCAGGTTCCACGCATTTGAGTCCGAATTGTGAAGGCTAATATAAAACCCCAGATTCCGACGGTCATGGACTCTGAGGCCGAGAGGAGCACAAATTGAACGCTCCATTGAAAAAAGCTACCGCCGTTGGCGCGCTGGGCGGGCTGCTGTTTGGATTCGACACGGCAGTCATCGCCGGAACTACGCACTCGCTCACGGCGGTGTACGGGCTGAGCCCCAGTCAACTGGGCCTCACGGTCGCCATGGCGCTGATCGGCACGATCGTCGGCGCCATGTCCGCGGGCATCCCCGGGCAGAAATGGGGAGGGCGCGAGACGCTGCGCATCCTTGCCGTGTTTTATGTTTTGTCTGCGCTCGGATGCGCGTTTGCATGGAATTGGTATGCACTTCTTGCGGCGCGCTTCATCGGAGGTCTTGGTATTGGCGGCTCGTCGGTGCTGGGTCCGGTTTACATAGCGGAGTTAGCACCCGCGAAGATGCGCGGCCGCCTGGTTGGCCTCTTTCAGATCAACATCGTCATCGGAATTTTGCTGGCTTATTTTTCCAACTATTGCATCGCGCGGATGGGACTTGGAGCGGCGGAATGGCGCTGGCAGTTCGGCGTTGCGGCGCTTCCAGCTGTCATGTTTTTGGTGATGCTGTTTGGTATTCCTCCCAGCGCGCGCTGGCTGGTCACGCAAAATCGCGTCGAGGAAGCACGCTCGGTCCTTCAGTTGATGGGCGCGGAAAACGCTGAGGCCGAACTCCAAGAGATCGTCGACTCCATTCACCTCGAGCGGTTGCAAACGGTCGAGCCATTGTTCACGTGGAAGTACCGGTTGCCTATTTTTCTCGCGATCTCAATTGGAATGTTCAACCAACTCTCCGGCATCAATGCCATTCTTTACTATTTGAACGACATTTTTGCCGCGGCGGGCTTCAGCAGAGTTTCCGGGGATTTGCAAGCGGTGGCCGTGGGTAGCATGAACCTGATGGCCACGTTGTTGGCGATGTCGGTTATCGACAAGCTGGGGCGAAAGACTCTTTTGCTCCTTGGATCGGTGGGGACGGCCGCGTGTCTGGCCGGTGTTTCCCGCATATTCTTCACGCAGAGTCACCGAAGCTATCTTCTATGGCTGCTCGTAGGCTACATCGCTTTCTTCGCTATATCGCAAGGCGCGGTGATCTGGGTGTACATCAGCGAAGTCTTTCCCAACCGCGTGCGCGCGAAGGGACAGGCGCTGGGGAGCTCTGCGCACTGGATCATGAATGCCCTTATTGCCTACACGTTCCCACAACTTGCGAAATCTTCTGGCGCGTACCCGTTCGTTCTGTTCGCGGTCATGATGGCGGCGCAGTTTTTCGTCGTACTCTTCTTTTACCCGGAGACCAAGGGGGTCACGCTGGAGCAGATGCAGCACCGCCTGGGCATTGAATGACCGCGACTTAGAAGCCCGCGGCCGCAATCCAGACTAGGCTATGCTGATGGTGACGGTAGCAACCGACAGGCGCGGCAAATCCATCCTGAGCCGGGACCCGTCCAATGCAACAGTGTGCGTTTGAGGAAGAAGGCGATTGGGATTCTCAAAAGTGTTGCAGGCATTCCAATCGGGATCATGAAGAATCTGCGCTTTCGCTTCCTTCGCGGTGCTTCCCCGGAGAGTGCAATCGATTTCAAAGTCGGCATCGTGACGCGGATTCACAAACGAGACGACCAGCTCCTTCTCTGATTTGGAGGCCGAGACCGAGACGCTTAGCGGAGATGAATCCTGCGTCTCCACGCGGACAGCCGTTTTGGAGCGGTGAGGCTTGAAAAGAGCAAAGGCGTGATAAGTCGAGGTACGAATACACGACTTGCCTTCGGGGCCGTCGGTCAGCAAGAGGGATTGCAACACGTTTACGATCTGCGCGATGTTGCACATGAACAGTTTGTCCGCCTGGCGATTAAAAATATTCAGGCCCAGACCCGCGGCAACGGCACTGCGCATAGCGCTTTGCATCCAAAGCTTTCCATAGCGCTTCTCGTCTTCCTGCGGAATTTTGTCCCACACGCCCCATTCGTCAAGAATCAGGCCGATTTTGTGGCCGTCGCGGTAACCATCAAGGATTGCTCGTTGTTCCACAACGGCATCTTCCACTTTCTTGAATGTCGCCAGTTGCTGACTCATGTGGTCGGCGCTGAATTCCGTGGCAGGGTCGGGGCCACTTTCGTAATAGTGCATCGAGAGACCGCCGGGTGAGCCGCCGTCAAGCGTATCCATGAAACCGCGGGTCCACTTGCGGTCGTTTCCGTTGGGGCCGCTGGCCACGAGAAACGGTTTGGTCCCGCCGAATTCGCGAAGGTACACGGAAAACTGCCGGTACAAAGTGCCATAGACTTCGGGACGCATCCATCCGCCGCATCCCCAGTTTTCATTGCCGACGCCCCAGTAGTGTACGCGGAAAGGATCGGTGGCGCCGTTCCTTATGCGCTCTTCCGCAAGGGTGCTCCCTGATGGCATGTTGCAGTACTCGATCCAATCCCTTAACTCGCGTGGAGACCCGCTGCCGACGTTGCCAGCCAGGTAGGGCTCGGCGCCAAGCAAACGGCACAGACCGATGAACTCATGGGTGCCGAAGCTCCCATCTTCAATGTAGCCACCCCAATGAATATTCACGCGCTTGGGCCGCTGTTCGACCGGACCGATGCCGTCACGCCAATGATAGTCGTCGGCATAACAGCCTCCGGGCCATCGCAAAACAGGCACGCCGAGTTCCCGGAGGTAGTCCACTGCTTGCTTGCGATATCCATCGATGTTGGGGATGGACGATTTTCTGCCGACCCACAAACCGCCGTAGACACAGGAACCCAGATGCTCGGCGAAATGAGCGTGAAATTCGGGGCGAACGACGCCGATTTCTGCGTCAGCGCGCACGACAATTCTTTGCGTAGCCGAGGAGGCAGCGAGCAAGCCCGTGGGAATAATAGTGGAGAGCGAGAGGGTTGCCGTGCTTCCGATAAATTGCCTACGAGATAGGTGCGGCCCCACGGTGATCCTCGTGTGCTGGGGGTCGAGCGCGGTCACGACTTGTGCCAATACATATCCCAGCCGAGATACCGGCTGGTGGCTTCATGGACAGCAGAGGCGACCGATGAGAAGTTTGCGGCCACGTGATGCTCAAACCCGCGTTCGCAGATGTAGCGAAGAAGTTTTTGCAAATGAGATATATGCACGACACCGGCGCCGCCAAAAGTTTCAAGCGAATCGTCGGTGAAGTTTCCTTCGCCGACATAGCCGCGGATTTTCCCCTCACGATCGTCCGTCGAAACGCGAGCAAAACTCATCGGGCCGGCCTTAACTCTGCCCACGCAGGTACCAAAGGTGTTTTCCTTGCCTACCGTTCCAGCGATGATCTCCTGAAAATCCATGCGCACATCCTGGAAAAAATGCTTGGGCAGATTGCTGCAGTGAAAACAAACGGCCTTGTCGGGATCATCTGCGTAGTTGTTATTCCAGTCGAGCAGCGCGCTGGGAGTTTTGGAAGCCAGTTGCAGGGCATGCATGCCAACTACGCCGGCAATATCGACTTCGCAGGCGCTGGACATGCCCTCGTTGCTCATCATGCTCATTACCGTGCAGGGGACGACTCCGAAATATTCTTCGAGAGAAGTCCAGCACTGAATGGCGCTGATGACCACGTCGGTGTCCTGCATCCAGCCATCAATCACCGTGCCAAGCTTGGCCATCTTTAGAAGGGCGGTGTCCGGAATGCTTTGCGTGGAAACATACTTGCGGATGGATTGAAGTTTTTTCTGCGCGGCGGAGTCGTCGTCCTTCATGCGCGCGATGCGGCCGAGAATCTCGGAAAGATCGATGGTCTCGACGGAGATACCGTTGGCTTCGAGGATCTTTTCACTGTAGCGGACAGTATTGAACGCTGCCGGCCGCGCGCCGATTGCGCCGATGCGCAACCGCCGCAGACCCCGCACAACGCGGCAAACACCGAGGAACCAATCGAGGTCGCGGCGGAAGGTGTCCGACTGCGGCAACTCGGTGTGAAGCGAGGTCAGCGAATAGGGGATGCCGTATTGGGCGAGATTGTTGCAGGCCGACATCTTGCCGCAAAAACTGTCACGGCGGTCTCGGATGGACATGCGGCCGGGAGTGTCCGGTGTGGCCTGCATCAGGACGGGCACAGAGAGGCCGGCCATCCGCAGCGTATCGGCAATGGCTCGCTCGTCGCCAAAGTTCGGGAGCGTGACGATAATTCCATCGATTGCTTCGCGGTGCTGCCTGAACAAGTCGGCGCAGCGCCGCGCTTCCTGGCGCGTTTCCACGGCGCCAAACTTTGATTCCGCTTCCGTGAGCGCGACGACCTGCACACCCGCGGACTCGAGGGCCGCGCGCATTTCCTGATGGCCGGAGCGCGCCAGGTGATCCGGGAAGAATCCCCGGTTCCCAACGATCATCCCGAGTGTCATTTGGCGCTTCGCTGGCTCGCTCATAACCCTTCTTTCTATGAGAGGAACCGGTAGGTAAGAATGTCGTAGAGGCCCGGCGTCAGCGTTCCGCCCCACTTCATGGAATCGGAAGGCACACGGCAGTCATCGGCTGCGGGCCAGCCACAAAGAAATCATACATCCACGCATACTGTAAACGTTTACATCCGGACGATATTTCCGAGCTGGGGCCATTGTCAAGGAGAATTGAACGCCACTCCCAGAGTGATGCGGGAGAAATTTACTGTTGTTGGGACGATGTGGCTTGAGCCAGGGTTTCCGGTACATTAGAATGCACGGCGCTCTCGATTGGCACTTCGATTTGTGTTCAAGAAGTTTAGGAGCGAACCATAATGCGTTCCGTTGTCCGCAGTTTCATGCTGCAAGTTCTGGCGTGTACGCTATTTTCTGCAGCAGTATTGAGCGCTGAATCCAAACCCCTGCAAATCTTTTTCGTCGATGTCGAGGGCGGGCAGGCAACGCTGATTGTGACACCCGCGGGCCAATCCATGCTCATTGATACCGGCTGGCCGGGTTTTGGCGGGCGAGATGCCGGACGGATCGCGAGCGCCGCTAAAGCTGCCGGCGTCGACCGAATCGATTACGTATTGGTCACCCACTTTCATCGCGACCACGTGGGAGGGGTAACCCAGCTTGCCGGCCAAATCAAGATCGGAACGTTTGTCGACCATGGACCCAACAGGGAAGATGCCGCTGACCCGCGAGAGGATTTTGCAGCCTATGAAAGGGTAGCGCATTCGAAGCGTCTGACCGTGAAGCCGGGCGATCAAATTCCCATGAAAGACATAACCGTGCAAGTCCTGACTGCGGCGGGAGAGCACATCAACGCGGCTTTAGCGGGAGCGGGGCAACCGAATCCGATTTGTGCCTTGGAGCCCGAAGCGGATGTCGATCCTACCGAGAACGCTCGTTCGCTCGGAACCTTGATTACTTTTGGAGAGTTCCGCTTTATCGACCTTGGCGACCTGACCAAAAGGAAGGAAAGAAACCTCGTGTGTCCCAACAACCTGATCGGGACAGTCGACCTCTATTTGACCACGCATCACGGCCTGAACCAGTCCAATGCGAAAGTTATCGTCGAGGCGCTGCATCCGCGCGTGTCTATTATGAATAACGGCGCGCACAAAGGCGGAAGTCCGGATGCGTGGGAAACAATTCGCAATTCGCCAGGACTGCAGGACTTGTGGCAAGTGCACTACGCCATGGACGCGGACAAAGCCCACAACGTGGCAGAGACGTTCATCGCCAACGTGGACGAAAAATGCGAGGGTAAGTACATCAAGGTGACGGCGGAGCCAAACGGCACGTTCACGGTCGTGAATTCGAGGAATGGCTACACGAAGACCTACTCGAAATAGGGACGCACTCACACCTAGCAGCCCTATACCGGGACGTTGCACGCCATGATTGTAAATCGCTCTGCACCTTGTGGAACCATCGTTCCCAGTCTTATCTACAATGACGTGGCCCGGACGATCGACTGGCTCTGCGAAGTCTTCGGCTTCACGGAACGTCTCCGGGCAGTGGGTGAAAACGGAAAAGTCGGCCATGCCCAGCTTGCGATAGGCCAGGGTGGAGTGATGCTGGGCGCGTCGCGTAAAGGTCAGGGCTTCGCTGCGCCGGACAGTGCCGAGTTTCGGCCGCCGCGCCCCAACGAAGTGAGCCAGGTCCTAATGGTGCACGTTGAAGACGTAGACCGGCACTACGAGCATGCAAAGCAGCGTGGCGCTCACATCCTGCAGCCGCCCACGACGCACCCTTTCGGCGAGAGACAGTACACCGCTGAGGATCCAGAAGGCCATCGCTGGACGTTTTCTCAGTCGGTAGCAGACGTGGAGCCGGAAGAGTGGGGAGCCAAGGTGGTCAAATAAGCACGCGACAACGGTGGGAGAAGTTGACTCCATGGGGACGCGGCTTATCAGGAGCTGCGGCAATCGGGAAAAGATCAAGTGATATGCCCAAAACCAGAAACGCAACGAGGGAATCGCTCGAACACGAAGTTCAGTCGGCGCTGAAGTGGCTGAAGAGCCACAGCACCAAGGCCACCCTGGACGGGATGGCGCGCTATGCCCTTCCGTCGGACAAGGAGTGGTATTGCCCGCGTGATCGTCTCGGCCGATGTCCAAAGGTAGAACTAAAGAGTAGTATTTCCGGTCGTTATGCGTGGCAGGATGGTGTGCGGCCAATTTCGGTTGGTTTGACACAGTTCCGGAATATCTGGTTAGCTAGCAAGTCATCATGATTGTAAATGGGGCCTTGCCGTGAATTCTCGTCGAAAGTTTCTAACGCAGGCTGGAGTCTTGGCCGCGGGCACCATGGGCGCGCCTGCGCTCCCGGCAAGCGACAAGAGATCGGACTTATCCGCGCCGGAGACTGTGAGCCTGTGCGGCCCGTGGTGGTTCCGGACTGATCCTGGAAACGTCGGTAAAGAGCAGCGTTGGCACGGAAGCGATGAATCCATCGACGCCTGGCACAAGGTGCGTGTGCCTCATACTTGGCAAGTTGACCACGCTTTTGTCGATTACCGTGGTGCCGCATGGTATCGGCGAATCTTCGAAGCTCCAAGTGAATGGCAAAACTCTGCCGTACGCATCGAATTTGAGGCTGTATTCCATACGGCCACAATCTGGGTAAATGGAGAATTGGCTGGAGAGCATGCGCGCAAGGGTTACACCGCGTTCGTGCTTGATATCACTCATCTGCTTCGCTGGGGAAGTTCCAACACCATTGCAGTGCGTGTTGATAATGCATTCGATGAACGCATGGTGCCAAGGGGACATTCCAGCGACTGGGCGCATGACGGAGGCATCTACCGGCCGGTGCAACTGATTATTACAGCGAAGACTTTTGTGGAGCGCGTTGACGTCGAGGCTGTTCCCGATCTCGCCAGCGGAGACGGAAAGCTTGCCATTACTGCTTATCTGCGAAATACCAGTTCGAAGTCATGGATAGGACGAGCCTCTTTTCGAATTGGCGACGATGAGACCGGACTTACAGCGCTGACCAGTTCGGATACTCATGGCTTCACCGTTAAGAGCGGTGAAACCCAAACGCGAAAATTTGAAGCTACGCTGCCTAAGGCAAAGTTGTGGCACTTCGATCATCCGAGTCTCTATCAGCTTATTTTTTCAATCGCGAGCGGACAAGAGACTCATCAACTCAGAGTTCCATTTGGAGTCCGGAAACTGGAGGCTAAGGGCAACGGGTTTTATTTGAACGGCGAGCGCGTTCGGCTGATGGGTGTCGAGCGCATGGCGGGGAGCAATCCGGAATTTGGAATGGCCGAGCCCCGCCAGTGGATCACGCATGATCATGACGACTTGAAATATTTGAATTGCGTGTTTACGCGTGTCCATTGGCCTCAGGACAAGAGGGTGCTCGACTACTGTGACCGACACGGTATTCTAATGCAGCTCGAAATTCCGGCCTGGGGCTACGACACATTCGCTGGCATGGGAGCAGAACCCGACGCCGATATCCTGCAAAACGCCCTGGAGCAATTAGGAGAAATGATCGCGCGCGACCGCAACCACCCCTCCGTGGTTGTCTGGGGCCTTTGTAATGAGGTTGGCGGGCAAAATCCCCCCGCGTATCAATTCGTGAAACATATGTTGGAAGGGGCGAAGAGGCTGGATCCCAATCGGCTTTGTTCCTATGCTTCGAATTCCTTGGTCAAAACTCCGGAACGAGACGCAGCGGGATTGATGGACATCATCGAAGTAAATGAATATTTCGGAACCTGGTATCCGGGATCTCCGGAGACAATGGCTAAACATTTGGACGACCTTCATGCGGCGTTTCCCGGCAAGCCGGTGGTGATTTCAGAGTATGGATACTGCGCCTGCACTAAGGACCGTCCGGAAGGTGACGAGCACAGGATGGAAGACCTTAGATCCCACGACGCGGTTTTCCGGTCCAAGGATTTCGTGGCTGGCGCCATTTTCTTCTGTTATAACGACTACCGTACGCATGTCGGTTACAGCGGAATAGGCGCTCTGAAGCAAAATGTTCACGGTGTTGTGGATATTTGCGGGGCGCAGAAGGCTTCTTACGAAGTATTGCGCGTGGAATCTAGTCCGATTGAATCGCTAACTGTGGAAAACCACTTGAATGCGTTCCACCTGCGACTGAAAACCAGGCATGATGTTCCGATGTACAATCTTCGAGGCTATAAGCTCAAGGCAACTTTTTACGGCGAAGGCGACATTCCGTTAGAGCGAAATGAGATAGAACTTCCCGAAATCGCTTCCGGCAATGAAACCACAATCGATTTCATTTTCAGCCAATCCGACGTACCACTCCGTATCAAATTTGATATTTTGCGGCCCACTGGTTTTTCAGCTTATTCCCGCAACTGGAAACCCTAAATCCCGATTCCACGGGTTGCCAACTTCAGCATTTCATCCTTTCCTGCCCGCGCGGCAAATACCTGAATCGGTTCACCGACTACCCGACGCTCAAGGTGCGGCTCCTGCCCTGGGTCAACTATCGGTACGGCCTTACAGGTTAGCTACACTGGGGCGGGAATTTCTGGACAGATTGGCCGTTCGAGAACGTCCAACCTGATTGGGGCGGAGGGTTTTACCTTCCCGCCGGTGATAACGCCATTGTTTACCCGGACCCAGAGCACGACGGCGTGTTCGTATCGTTACGCCTGGAAGTGATGCGAAAGGGTATCGAGGACTACGACCTCTTAATGGAATCTGCTCGCACCTGAACGCGCCGACGCACTGGCCCGAATGGCGATGCCTGCGTTCACCGACTAGGTACGCGATGTGACACAATTCCGAAAGCTCGAGCGCGAGCTGCTTGTGCTGGCGACGGAAGCACAGAAGAAGTGACGAGCCGGCGGATACTCCATCCTCACAACATGGTAAAAGGAGATGTGTCTCGGACGGTGAAATTCAGTTACCGAGCCAGGTTTTGAACTGGCCCGGCATCAACATAGGTCGTCCCAAGACGTATAGGATAGGGCGTGACATCGGTGGTCCCTCCAAACGCCGAAGAATTGGTGCCAGGGACCGTAATTGGGCATGTCCGAAACCAAATCAAGAATCATTTCGGCTGAGCCGCGGATGTGCTCCGTGAGCCTCAGGTTTCTGGTGGTCGTTCCGGCTCTTTCTGTCAGGTACTCGTGAGCTCCAGGCACGTACACACTTTATAGCTTATTTTCCCACGTAGCTTCTCCCATTCGTCGGGGTCTTTAGCGCGAGTTTTCCTCATGGCGGACTCTTCTATTTTGGACGGAAACCGCTTGCCACATCGGGGGCAGTTTTGCGGATTAAGCACACCAGCTAGAGTCGATTTGCGGGGTGGACCGCCCGAGCGACTCGAGCCGACCTGCGGTTCTAACTCGTCAGCCCCTTCGATAAATTCGTACGACATCGCTGCCTTGATTTTACCCTTGGTTTTATCGTCCATCGCTTCTGTATATGGCGACACATACGAAGGGCGATAACTGAAGGCTCATCCGTCGGTTAAGGCCACCATCGAAGGTCACTGACCCACAATGCTTTGTGGTTAGGTAAAAAGCACCGACTGCGCAGATGCATCCGCGGGGTCGTGAAAATTGCTTAGGCCGACGCCAACGAGGCGAAACCTCTGCTGCGGCCTGAGGCCGACGCGTTCCCGCAGCGACAGAGCGATATTCGTCAGTTCCTCGCAAGAAGAAGGTGGCGAACCTGGGGTGTGGCTGCGGGTGAGAATCTTGAATTCGCTGGTCTTCAGCTTGAGTACGACAGTCCGAGCGATTCGTGATTCCTTGCGCGAGGCGGTCCATGTGTGGTCGGCAAGTTTCCGAATCATAGGCTCCATCTCGGTCAGGAAGACATCCTGTTCGAAGGTGTCCTCGGCGGATATGGATTGTGATGGCCTGTCAGGGACTACCTCGCTGTTGTCGATTCCCCGAGCCAGCTCGTAGAGACGCACCCCGTAGCGGCCGAGGCGGCGTTCCAGTGTTGCCAAATCCATTCGCCGCAGGTCGGCAATCGTTTGTACCTCAAGCTGCTTCAGTTTTTCTTCCGTGACTTTGCCTACTCCGGGTAGATGGTCCACGGGCAGCGGCAACAAAAATGAATCTACTTCTTCCGGTTGGAGGACAAAGAGTCCATCCGGTTTTTCCCAGTCCGAAGCAATCTTCGCGAGGAATTTGTTCGGCGCTACGCCCGCCGACGCCGTCAGGCTCAGTTCTGACCGGATTTGTTCACGAATCGTGCGTGCCACTATTGTCGCCGTAGGTAGGCCAGTCTTGTTCTCCGAAACGTCAAGATAGGCTTCGTCGAGGGACAATGGCTCAATCAAGTCAGTGTGGCGTTTGAAGATGTCGCGCACCTGGCGGGAGACGGCTCGATAGCGCGGGAAGTCCGGGGGCAGAAAGGTTGCGCTAGGGCATAGACGTTCGGCTCGAACAGCGGGCATGGCGGAACGCACGCCGAACTTTCGCGCTTCATATGAAGCAGCGCACACTACGGAGCGATTGCCGCGCCATGCGACGACAACGGGTTTGCCTCGGAGTTGCGGATCATCCCGCTGCTCCACCGACGCATAAAACGCGTCCATGTCGATATGAATGATCTTGCGAGCGGTCATCTGGTGACCATCTTATTCCGGTGTCGAGGCAAGTGCGAGCGTTGCTTATTTGGCGGGCGTTTGTTTTGCTAAGGAATGTGATGAAAAGAGAAATGCAAGCACGCTTGGAATCCTTGCCCAAAACAGAAGCGTCATTCATCGTGCCGATGGAGTGTCTGTCGGTATCGAAGCTACCTGAAGGCTCCAACTGGCTGTGGGAGGTCAAGCTGGATGGTTATCGAGCCCTCGGCGTGAAGTCTGGAGCTGGTGTCAAGACTTATGGGCAACCTAGATGTCGTAAAACTTCCGGCGCACATGCGCCCAGCAAGCCGCTTCCTGAATGCGACCACCTTCGTAGATCTGCTCGAAACCTGCGTAAGCATCTGCCTGCAGCGTGCCCTTGAACTTACTCAAGTGTGCTTGCGGATGTTCCCCCTTGCGATCCGGTGTGTAGGCGAACCACACCGCCGCTGGTGTCTGGTCTCCTACTGGCCGATCGTCTCGCACGTGTGGACACACACAAAAGTGTCCACAAAGGCCATCATCCACACTCACACACTCGGAGTACACACGGTAGGATTCGGAAAGGATTCGGACGCTTACGATACTCCTGCTCGGAGAATTGCAAGAAATGGCCAGTTAGGTCACGCATTTGGCTTCTGAATTGATCGGAGCAGCAGCGGCCTTCATCAGACGGCGATCTCACCAGAGGCTTTCCTGAGACGAACAGTGGCATTGTTGATCATTGGTCGCGCCCAGAAGCCAACGCTGAGGACAAACCCAAATGTGATGTAGAGAAACGCCAAGCCGCTGCGCAACCCAGCGTAGTCTCCGATGCGCCCAATGATCACTGGCACTACTGCTCCGCCTATGATTCCGGTACCCAAAATGCCGGAGAAAGAACCGTGGAACTCCGTGACGGAATTGAGGGCCAGCGACACCACGATAGGCCACATCACTGAAGCGAACAGGCCGACTGCGGGAAAAGCAATTACGGAGACCTTTGCGGGTCCAAACAAGGCTGCAGACAGAGAGAATAGAGCCCCTATGGATGCACCTATGAGCACCTTGCGGCTATCGAGGATCTTCAACAATAACATCCCCACTAAACACCCCGCCGTGAGTAAGCCCCAAAACCAGGAAACCGCTGCAGCACCCGTGGTATGAGGATCAAGACCGTGATACTGGCGCAGAAAACTCGACATCCAGTCGGCCGTTCCTTGTTCGCAACCGACATAAGCAAACATCGCTGCAAAATAGAGCCACACGTCCCGTTGACGCACCAGAGCGCGATACATGTCCAAGGAACCAACACGCTCCTCGGCGGTGTAGTGAACCTTCGGAAACTTGGAAATCAATAAGACGACCACCAACCCCAGCGCGGAAATAGTGAAAATCCAGTAGATGGAGACCCATGACAACTCCGCTGGCGTCAGCCTCCGCATAATGCGTAAAACGACGTTTTGATGGGGCGAAGGATCCTTCAGGTTCAGGACCAAATAAGAATAAAGCCGCGGACTAATAAATGATGCACTCCCGAAAATCAATTGTGCCAAGGTCGAATTAAACGCGTAGTGTTCTTCACCACCGGCGACCCGCAACAACGGATTGATGGCCACTTGCAGAACGGCCATGCCAGCGCCGATGGTGAAGTAGGAGATGATGGCAACGCGATATCCTGGAAATAGAGCGAAACTCAGCGATCCCAGCGTCCCTGCCAAAAAGGCCAGCACCATCACAGGTTTTTCGGTGAATCGTTCCACCAAAAAACCGGCGGGTATGGAAATCACTCCATAAGCGATGAAAAAAGCGAAAGCCAGAAATCCGGCCGCAGTCAGGCTGACGTGAAAACTGCTGATGATGTCCGGAACAATGGGGCCAAGAATATTGGTCAGCAAGGAGATCACAAAAAAAGTAAGAAACACCAAGCTGACTGTGTAGCGGCTTCTCGCCATGAGTTGCCTTTCTCTCTCTCCCAACTGATTGGCGCGTGTCCAGCGACGCCGGTGATTGACTGGATCGGTCTGGCAAGTGGCCGCCGCTTGCGGCGGTACCTCACGGAGGCTGGCCGACTCCCTCCTTGTAGCGATGGTGCCAGACCCTCGCCGCACCTATGAGATTGGCGTCCTCTCCCAACGAAGCCAGCGCCAGTTCCGTCTTTTCATAGGGAACGAAACGGCAACCTTGGCGAATGACTTTGCGGATACCATCAAGAAAGAGCGCCGCACTCTTCATCACGCTGCCACCTAAGACGATTACGTCCGGCACGAACAGATTGATCAGATTAGCTAGACCGAGACCCAAGTAGTAGATTTCACGCTCAACTGCTCGCGTCGCCAACTCATCCCCACGTTTCGCCAATTGGCAGACTTGTGCAGCGCTCAAGTTTTCGGCAGAGTGTCGATCTCCCGCCGCATTCGCGTTGAACCATGCGGCCATCGCTGGCCCGGTCGCCAGCGATTCCCAACAACCTCGATAACCGCACGAACAATCCGGTCCCGACGGATCAATCACATGGTGGCTGATTTCGGGATGCGCCATATCAACGCCGCGATAGAGTTGTCCGTCTAGAATGATCCCGCCGCCGATGCCCGTGCCCACGGTAACGTAAACCAATCGCGACTTCATTTTCCCCGCGCCCCAGCCTGCTTCGCCCAAAGCAGAAGCGTCGGCATCGTTTTCGAGCGCGACGGTCATCTTGAATTCGCGCGCCAGGTCTTGCACAGGATTATTTCCCTGCCATCCCGGCAATAAATCAACATCACCAAACGCGCCACTGCCCGGATACACCACTCCGGTGGAGCCTATTCCAATGCCGGAGATTTCCGCGCCGGCATCCTGAGAGGTTCGGCGTAGCATGTCAACGATTCGTGTAAGTCCGTTTGCGTATCCGCCTGGAGCATCAGTCGGAGACTCCAGCCTGGACAGCACCTTCCCGCTGTCGTCGACCATCCCGACAGCTATCTTTGTTCCTCCGATATCAACGGCGCCAATCACAATTTCTCCAGTTGAATCTGATTTTCCTGTGTTCGCTGTTACCGGGGCCATGCTACTTCTTCTCATTCGGAGAACCGTTTTCTTGCGGCAGCAAACCGTACTCGTCTTCCACAATGAAGGAACAATAACGGAACGTGTCGCTATCCACTCCAGAAAGCCGTGCCAGCTTTTCCGCAGCGAGCTGCGCGGGAATAATGTCGATCAAAAACTGCCAGCCGGGCGGCACGCTCGGTAACTGAAAGACAAGGTCACCGCCATCCGGAGGAACGTTCTGGCCGATCAACATCACAGCGGCGCCGAGTTTTCGCAGATCTCGAGCCACTGCCAAGTCTTGCCCGCGCATTCTTTCCGCGTCGATCCATATCCCGAACTGCGCGCCTGCCGCAACCATTTCCTGCGGACCGTGGCGAAAGCTGCCCGTATTCATTGCCGTCGCAGGCGATTTCACGCCTTCTTCCCAAAGCAGCCGCGCCTCATGGCAACTGCCAGTGCTGCATCCGCGCGCCAAAAAATAAGTAACGGCCTTCTGTGCAAACCAGGTGGTGTGTGCAAGCTGCGCTTGCCAACCTGCAATCGCCGCATCGGTTTTTCTGAATGAAACTGACAGCCTGGCAGCAAGACTGGCACTCCACGTTCCGACAGCGGAGCTCGCCAGAATTCCAGCGGTCGCGGCCAACGTCGAATACGTGTTGACGGAAATTGCATGGTCCAGTTCGATGGGAATCGCGATGGGAAGCTGCGCACCTCGCGCAAGCGGCCCCTCTGCGGAATTGGTGATAGCGATGACGGTGGCCCCACACTCGCGCGCTTTCGCAAGCAGCTTGACGATTTCCACGCTGCGCCCGCTGCGCGAAATCACCATGACCACAGCATCGGCCGGAAATTCCGCGAACTCCAGCAACTCAGCTGCGTCATACAGGTACACCGGGGTAGCGCCGAGGTTGAATAGAGTCCCGGCACATAATGCCGCGTGCCAACTGCTTCCGATTCCAGTCAAGTAGGCATGACGAGCGCCGCGGATTGCAGTCGTCGCCGCGTCCAAGGCAGGCCGTCCCGCTCCCAACAGAAAGTCGATTGTCCGCTGTAATTCGTTCGGCTGACGAAGAATGTCGCGCAAGAAGTGGGTCATAGGTCGAACCGGGGAGCACTGATCCCTGGTTACTTCTCCGCCGGTGTGATCACGATGCTGCGATAGGCTATATGGCCTTTTTCGCTTCCTTGAAGATAGACCGGTCCCGGCAGTTCTTCGTGGCTGTCGAGAGCGCCACCCGTGATACCAGGGATTTCCTTGTGATCGATGATGGTTTGGCCGTTTTGGACCACGGTAACCCATCGCCCGATCAAAATGATATCGAATGCCTGCCATTCTCCCGCCTTGCGTGGCAGTTCCGGTGAAGCCGCCAAGAAACCGTATACTCCACCCATATGGTGGCTGGGCGGCTCCTCGATGGAGTCTGTTTCCACTTGGACTTCGTACCGGCCGCGCAAATAGATGCCACTGTTGGAATTTGCCCCGCAATTGAATTCGACATGTAACTTGAAATCTTCAAACTTGGAATCGTTGATCAATTCAGGACCGTTCCCCGGACTTACCAAGCTACCGTCTTCGACCTTCCAGACGGCCGTACCTGGCCCGGCCATCTTCCACCCTGTCAAATCTTTGCCATTGAACAGTGGAATCGGCTTGCCCCACTTCGGTTCACTGCTTCTCTTCAGTGACGGGGCTTTCTGTCCAGTCCACTTCCAAATAGTTCCGTTTGGCCCATTCACAGTTCCCGCCAGGATCTTTCCTACTAGCGTTCCTTCAAAGACCATGTCCTCGGGCCGGTCTTCCTCCTCTTTCGGAGAAACAAAAATGAGGTGGCCGCTCAAAATCTCAACTTTGGGAAGCGCTCTTGCGTTGCCCCAACGACCCACCATCTCCGCCTTCAACTGTCCACTCTCCTGGCGAAGTTCCAGCGACGAGGGGTATTCCCGATCTGGTGCCTTCAGCGTCAAATCCCAGCGGCCCAGGAAAGACTCGACGGATTTGTCTGACTGTGAGGAGGCGCTTCTCTGGGGATTTCTGACGTGCGAATACACGCCGGGAGACAACGACAAGATCGCGATTACCATCATGAACATGAACAAGATCTGTTTGAGCTTCATGGAAATTTGGATCCCTTCTTCTCAGATCTGAACAGAAGTGTCTCGATCCGCTGCACCACGGTTACATTTCAGAATCAAGCCGTGCCCAGCAGCGACTTAGGACTTAATACTCTGCGAGGCGGCATCCCAATACACGGGGCTCCTCCGGTAGTAGGACTCGTTTGCCATATTGCAGCCGAGGGCTGCGTTGTGACCGAAGACGATGTCTTGCACAACTGGCTTCCGCGACCTGACGGCCTGGAAGAAATTCCAGAGGTGCGGCCGCAGATCGTCATAGTCGTTCCCCTTAAAGGTCACGGTCTGCGGGGCGGGCTCCTCGCCAGGTTTGGGATCATGCTCCTCGTGCCATTGCTTGAAGTAGGCATTCCTCAGACGGCTTGGAAGTCCGTAGCAGTAATAGCTGGGAGCAAGATCAATCCCTGGCTGCGGCGTGTAGGTGAGGCTGAATTCGGTGAGTTCGAGGATGCCCTTCGAGCCCATGAAACGAGTGACTTCCGCGGTTTCCGTCCCGAGCGTCAAACGCATATACACCGGAACGTTTGCATATTCAAAGAGGACAGGATGCACGTCCGGCGTGTTGCGTCCGTCCTTCCAGCGGTAAATGCCGCCAAAGGCCGACGCTCGTTTGGGAGCTTCATTAATCCCGAGAACAAATTGCATCCCGCTAAGTAAATGAACGAGCAAGTCGCCGGCTAAACCGGTTCCATATTCCTTCCAGCAACGCCAGCGCGCGAAGAGGTAGGGGTCAAACGGCTTCCTTGGTGCAGTACCCAGCCATGTGTCCCAATCCAAGTTCTCAGGAGACAAATCTGCCGGGGGCGGATATTCCCAAGCCCCAGTGGGATCGTTGCGGCCTAAGCTGCCCTCGACAAGGCTTAGGTCCCCGATAGCTCCGCTTGCGAAAAGCTCTTTCGCTTTGGCGCACAAGACGGAACTGGTCCGCTGCGCGCCGATCTGCACGATGCGATCCGTTTTCTTGGCGGCTGCGACCATCGCCACACCGTCCGCGGCACTGTGCGACATGGGTTTTTCGCAGTACACATCCTTGCCCGAGCCCACGGCATCCACGACGACTTGCTTGTGCCAGTGGTCGGGAACAGCAATGATGATGGCGTCTATCGTTTTGTCATCAAGCAACTCTTTGTAGCGCCTGGTCGTCTTGATGGGTTTTCCGACAATTTCCCTCGCCAATTCATAACGGCCATCGTAGAGATCACAAGCGGCTACGCATTCGACGCCGGGGAGCTGGATGGCAGTTGCCAGCAGTCCGGTGCCTTCCATGCCAACCCCTACGATGCCAAAGCGAACCCTGTCGCTCGCGCCAGTCAATCGGGGCAAAGCGATCAAAGGTTCGGGCTCCCGTAGAACGGAGCCGCCGATAAGGGAAGCGCCCGCTATTCCTGCACTTCTCTGCAAAAACTCCCGGCGCGAATAATCAGCCTTCCTCATATGGCAATCTCCTTGGGCGCTACATGCAGCTTCTGCGCATACGGCTCACGCTCCGTCGCGATCTGCCTGTTTTCATGAATCTAAAATGTGCAATCGGCTTCGGAAACCGGTTGCTTTCGTTCTTCTTTTACGCAGCCTCACATGGCTTGTCAAGGCTCCATGTTTCTACCGAGCAGTCGTGGTCGACCTGCGAATGACGAGTTCTGTTTCCAAATAATAGTCCGCACCTTTTCGCCGTTTCAGCTTCAGCATCCTATCCAATGCCTCGAAGGCGATCGTCCCCACCCGCTCGCGGGGAACTCGGATGGTGGTCAGCGGCGGGCGTGCCAGGAAAGCAAAGGAGATGTCGTCGATGCCGATAACGGAGATGTCTTCCGGAATCCTCGTACCCGCCTCTTCGAGAGCGCTCATGGCGCCTAGGGCGATAAGGTCGCTGCCGCAGAAGATCGCCGTAGGTTTATTCGGCATTGAAAGAATGGCACGTACCGCTGAGGCTCCAGCATCGATGCGGTAATTACTACTGATCACTGGTAATGGGCTGAGGTCTCTCTTTTGCAGCCCGGCAACCAGCGCGTCCTTGATTGTAATGGCCGTCCGGTTGTCGTCCGGTCCAGCAATGACCGCGGCGCGGCGGTGACCGAGTCCTACCACATGTTCGATGGCCTGCTGTATACCCCGCTGATAGTCTATCGAAATGGTGCTCACCAGCTTCTCGGCCGGGCTCACGTTGCAGAACACCACGCCAATTCCTGCGTTGATGAGTTCCAAAGCCATGATCTTGTCGATCGAAGAAGTCATCACCGCGACTCCGCGGACGTCACTTTCGATCAGCTTCCGCAGGATGGATTTCATTCGGGCTTGGTCGTATTGGGTGTTGCAAAGAAGAACGTCGAACCCGCGATCCCAAGCGGCGGCCTGGAATCCGTGAATGATTTCGGGGAAATATGGGTTGGCAATCTCCGAAATCACCAACCCGAACAAATCGCTCCGGCCCGTGGCCAACCGCCGGGCGTGGACATTCTTGAAGTATTTCATTTGCCCGACGACTTCTAAAACGCGCCTCTCGGTTTCAACAGAGATGTAGTGGGTCTTGTTGAGGACGCGGGAGACCGTAGCGGGCGAGACTCCGGCGCGTTTGGCCACTTCCCTCATTGTGTGGCCCATGCGTTTTCCTCCGCGAAAAGCGACTCTCCTGCCGACGTGACGCTGCGGTAGCGCTCCCTCCCAAGCGATAGACAGCGCTGGGAAAGCGCTTTCCGCCAGCGATTGTCAAGTGGCGCCAAACCTATCACGATTTAGGGGCGGAGACTACGGCTATCAAGAGGCAAGATAGGGAAGAGAAAAAGGACTTGACAAGCTTCAGCCGGCACTGATAAACGGATACGAAGTAACCGGTTTCTGAAACCGATTGCATAAAGACCTTCATCGACGACTTTGCGGGTGATGTGGCGGATCGCAGGAATTTCTATGGTTCTCTAGGAAGGCGAACAGCTGTTTGAGATTCGGTTGCCGGCGCAACAAAGGGTTGGTTCGGTGATCGGTGGCTTTTGGGGGGCATATGCGATTCAATCTGTCCTTGCTGAGGTTTCTTGCCTTTAGTCTTTTCCTTACATTCTCCGGAATAAGGGCTCAAGCTCAGTCGGACCGCGGAGCAATAGCCGGAACGGTCTTGGACAGTTCCGGAGGTGTCATTGCCGACGCCAAAGTCACTGCAACCGATACCGAAACGGCGGCCACGTATTCCGCGACCACTGGCCCAACAGGTGGTTACCGCCTCTTCGACCTGCGAGTCGCCGTGTACAAGGTGGCAGTCTCGGCGGCCGGCTTCAAGACCGTGGAGAAAACCGGCGTCGTGGTCCAAATCAACTCGGTATCCTCTTTGGATTTCTCGCTGCAGCTGGGGGACGTAAAAGAAACACTAACTGTTGTCGCCGACGCACCGGGCCTGCAGACGGAGTCGTCCGAAATCGGCACGGTGGTGACCACAAAGCAAATCGAGGAACTTCCACTGGCGCTCAACAGCACGGGGCAAAGTCACTTGCGTTCGGCGGAATCTTTCGTCTTTTTGACGCCTGCAACCGCGGGCCCGGGGACCAACACCGACGCTCCCTCCTCCGGCATTTTTTTGTCCAAGCTGGCCGGCGGGCAGAACCTCGGCACGGAAGTGATCCTAGATGGGGCGAGCATCGCCCACGCCGACCTGGGCCCATCATTCGATGAAAATGCGCCTTCCGTGGAGGCTATAAACGAATTCAAAGTTACCACCTCCTCAATTCCGGCGGAGTTCGGCAG
>WNFT01000076.1_pt1 | contig 60578 bp, 60 predicted proteins | sample 5400191 | NCBI WGS metagenome assembly WNFT01 (sample SAMN13153359, study PRJNA577476) | soil metagenome | isolation source: 80 cm saprolite under Madrone tree | place: USA:California | collected 2016-06-14 | reverse complement strand
AGCCCGGGCGGGGCCCCACGGAGATACGGAGCGTGCGGGGCCAGCGCCCGAACGAGCCGCGCGATGTTCTCGGGCGTTCGTCGGTAGACCGCGTCCACGTCGAGCGTGAGTCGCGTGGAGCCGTGGACCGTCGCGGCCACACCCCCGACAAGGATGAACTCGACGTTGGCGTCGGTGAGGGCGCGCAGAAGGCCTTTGAAATCGGTCATCGTGTCCCGATACGGCGCCCCGAACGCCGTAGCTCTTCGGCGAAGCGTTGCAGTTCCATGAGCGCTTCGAGCCGCTCCTGGACGGAGCGCCGGAGGTTCTGACGGATCAGCGAGCGGTCGAGGTTCTTCTTGTAGGCCTCGACGACGGGATCAGGCGCCGCTGGCTCTCGCATGGGGGTAGGATACCTTACATCGGCTACGTTCCCTCGCGCGACGACTGGCAGACGCAGCGCCCGGCGGAGCTCGGCATGACGGCCGTGGGTCTCGCCGCCGCGATCGCCTATCACCGCGCTCACGAGACCAGCTGGCGGCGCGACTTCCTGACCGAGTCCGGGCGGTACATCGGGGTGAACGACGAGCCCCCCGCGCCGGGCGACGTGCTCGGCCCCGTGCGGCCGCGCGGCGGGCCGAACGGCGTGATCCTCCGGGGCGGCTCCATCGTCGCCGAGTGGGGCGACACGCACCGCGCCGACATGACCTTCAGCGTCGCCAAGAGCTACCTCGCCGCGCTCGCGGGCCTCGCGCTGATGCGCGGGCTCGTCAAGGACCTCGACGACCCGGTGCGCCCCTACGCCCTCGACGACGGCTTCGACTCGCCCCAGAACCGCGCGATCACCTGGCGCCACCTTCTCCAGCAGACGAGCGAATGGCAGGGCACGCTCTGGAGCAAGCCCGACTCGATCGACCACAACCGCGACGTCGGCAAGAGCGAGCTCGGCTACGCGGAGAAGGGGCGGCCGCGCCCGCCGCGGCCACCCGGCGCCCTGTGGGAGTACAACGACGTGCGCGTGAACCGCCTCGCCCTGTCGCTGCTGCAGGTGTTCCGCCGGCCGCTGCCCGACGTGCTGCGCGAGGCGGTCATAGAGCCGCTCGGCGCGTCGTCCTCCTGGGAGTGGCAGCCGTATGGCAACTCCTGGGTCGAGATCGACGGCGTGCGGATGCCGTCGGTGCCGGGAGGCTCGCACTGGGGCGGCGGCCTCTGGATGTCGACGCGCGACCACGCGCGCTTCGGCCTCCTGATCCATCGCGGCGGGCAATGGAAGGGCCGGGAGCTGCTCGCGCGCGCGTGGATCGAGGAGATGCGGCGGCCGTGCCCGCTCAACGCGGAGTACGGGCTCCTCTGGTGGCTCAACACGGGACACCGGCAGTTCCCGAGCGCGCCCGCCTCGTGCTACGCGGCGCGCGGTGCGGGGAGCAACCTCGTCTTCATCGACCCCGAGCACGACCTCGTCGCCGTCGTCCGCTGGATCGACAAGGCGAGCGTGGACGGATTCGTGCAGCTCGTCCTCGACAGCGTCGCGCGCTGAGCCGGGACGCTTACTGGTCGAGGAACCCCTTGCCCGCGTCCGCCAGCCGCACCAGGAGGGGGGCCGGCTGCCAGACCGCGCCGTACTGGCGCTCGAACTCGAGCATCCGGGTCTTGAGCGTCTTGAGCCCCACCTGGTCCGCCCAGAACATCGGGCCACCCCGGTACACGGGCCAACCGTAACCGTAGACCCAGATCACGTCGATGTCGCTCGCGCGGATCGCGAGCTTTTCCTCGAGAATCTTCGCCCCTTCGTTCACCATCGGGTAGAGCAGGCGCTCGAGGATCTCCGCGTCCGAGATCGCGCGCCGCTGGATCCCCGCTTCCCCCGCGACCCCGAGGATGATCTTCTCGACCTCGGCGTCCGGGATCGGCGTGCGATCGCTCCCCGCGTAGCGGTAGTAGCCCGCGCCCGTCTTCTGGCCGAAGCGCCCCATCTCGCAGAGCCGGTCGGCGACGGGCGAGGTGAGCCCCTTGCCCTTCCGGATCCGCCAGCCGACGTCGAGGCCGGCGAGGTCGCCCATCGCGAACGGCCCCATCGGGAAGCCGAAGTCGTAGAGGACCTTGTCCACCTCGTGTGGCAGCGCGCCCTCGAGGATCAGCCGCTCCGCCTGCTTGCCGCGCGCGTGGAGCATGCGGTTGCCGACGAAGCCGTCGCAGACGCCGACGAGCACCGGCACCTTTCCGATGCGCCGGCCCACGGCCATCGCCGTCGCGATCGCGGCCTTCGACGTCTTGGCGCCGCGCACGACCTCGAGGAGCCGCATGACGTTGGCGGGGGAGAAGAAGTGCATGCCGACGACGCTCTCGGGCCGCGCGGTCGCCCCGGCGATCGCGTTGACGTCGAGCGTCGAGGTGTTGGTGGCGAGGACGGCGTCGGCCTTGCAGATCTTGTCGATCTTCGCGAAGACCTCCTGTTTGATCGGCATCTCCTCGAAGACCGCCTCGACCACGATGTCGGCGTCGGCGACCTCGCCGAAGTCGGTGGTGCCGCGGATGAGCCCCAGGCGCCGGCCGACGTCCGCCGGCGTGAGCCGTCCCTTGCTCGCCGTCGCCTCGTAGTTCTTCCGGACGACGCCGAGGCCGCGCTCGAGCGGCTCGCGCGCGACCTCGACCACGGTGACGGGGATGCCCACGTTGGCGAAGTTCATCGCGATCCCGCCGCCCATCGTGCCGGCGCCCAGCACGGCCGCCTTTCGGATCTCCTTCGCCGGCGTGTCGGGCGGGACGTCGGGGATCTTCGCCGCCTCGCGCTCGGCAAAGAAGAAGTAGCGCTGCGCCTTCGACTCCGGCGAGTGCAGCAGCTCGAGGAAGAGCTCCCGCTCGCGCGTGAGTCCCGCGTCGAACGGCAGGGTCACCGCTGCCTCGATCGCCCGGATGCAGTTCTCCGGGGCCCGGAACCCGCGCGTCTGCCGCGCGACGGACTTCCTGAAATTCGCGAAGAGCTCGGGTGTGCCGCGCGCCTGGGCGAGCTTGTCCTCGAGGTCGCGGATCTTCTTGAGCGGCTGCCGCTCGCTCACGACCTTCTCGGCGAAGGCGACGCCCGCCGCCGTGAGGTCACCCTCCACGATCGCGTCGATCAGGCCGTGCGTGAGGGCCGCGTCCGCGCCAATCGGCTCGCCGCTCACGATCATCTGGAGCGCCGTCTCGACACCGACCACGCGCGGAAGACGCTGGGTGCCACCCGCACCGGGAAGGAGACCCAACTTGACCTCTGGAAGCCCGAAGCGCGCCGTCTTCACGCCGATTCTGTAATGGCAGGCGAGCGCGACCTCGAGGCCGCCGCCGAGCGCGGTGCCGTGGACGGCGGCGATGATCGGCTTCGGGCTCTGCTCGATCAGTGCCAGGACTTCATGGAGGCCGGGCTCTTTCGGCGGCTTGCCGAACTCCGTGATGTCGGCGCCGGCGATGAACGTCCGCCCGGCGCAGGTGACGACGACGGCGCCGACCGCCGCGTCGGCGATCGCCCGCGTGACGCCGTCGTAGAGACCCTGACGCACGTGCTGGCTCAGCGCGTTGACGGGGGGATTGTTGACGGTGAGCACGGCGATGCGGCCCCGGCGGTCCAGGTCGACGGACTGGGTGATGGCTGTCATGGTGCTCCTCTTTCGGGATGACTCGCCGGGCCATCATACCTCCATCCGGCCCACCTCGACCGCTTGACTCCCGGCTGGCCGCGAGGTATTCCAGACATGACGGGAGGGGAAGGCGCCTCCTCCTGGTCGTGGCGTCAACCGACGTGGAGGTTGATCATGGAAACTCCACCCGGCTCGACAGGCGCGCCACGGGTGATGTAGTGCCGGTGGCGCGCTTGGCAGTGGCTCTGCAACACTGAGTTCCCGGCGTATGCCGGGACGCGCAGCGTGAGGCTGCGCACAACACCAGACCGGCTCGGGGGCGGCGCACCGGTCCCGCCCCCGAGCCTTTTGGTTCCCGCGCGAGACGCCTGTTCCCGGCGCACGAGGTCCCTGTCCCCGACGCGGCCCCTGCGCTATAGTGGCCGCCATGAAAATCGCCCGGCTCGAGTCCCTGCACGCGGACGCCGGTCAGCGCAACTTCGACTTCCTCAAGATCACGACCGACGACGGGCTCGTCGGCTGGAGCGAGTACAACGAGTCCTTCGGGGGCGCGGGCGTGTCCGCGGTCATCGACGGGCTCGCGCCGCAGCTCGTCGGACGCGACCCGCGCGCCTACGAGGCGCTGGTCACGCTCCTCTACGCCGTCCGTCGCCAGGCGGCGGGCGGCATCGCGCAACAGGCGATCGGCGCGATCGAGAACGCGCTGCTCGACCTCAAGGCCAAGGCGCTCGGGGTCCCGGTCTACGAGCTCCTCGGCGGGCCCGTGCGCGACCGGATCCGCCTCTACTGGTCACACTGCGGGACCTATCGCCTCCAGTGGTCCAAGGAGATGCAGATCCCGCCGCTCCGCACGCTCGACGACGTGGTGAAGGCGGGCCGGGAGGTGGTCGAGCGCGGCTTCACGGCGCTCAAGACCAACGTCTTCATCCTGGGCCGCGACCCCTACCTCCACTCGCCGGGCTTCGCGCGTCGCGGTCCGGGATTCCCCGAGCTGAACGCCGAGCGCTCCGTGGTCAAGGCGCTCCGCGACCAGCTCGCGGCGTTCCGCGAGGGTGTCGGTCCCGACGTCGACATCCTCGTGGACCTCAACTTCAACTTCAAGACGGAAGGGTTCCTGAAGGTCGCCCGCGCGATCGAGCCCTTCGACATCCTCTGGGTCGAGATCGACACGCGCGACCCGAAGGCGCTCGCGTACATCCGCCGGTCCGCCCGAATCCCGGTCGCCTCGTGCGAGTGCCTCTTTGGTCGGCGCGACTACCGGCCCTACTTCGAGCACCAGGCGGTGGACGTGGCGATCGTCGACACGCCGTGGAACGGCGTGGCCGAGTCGGTGAAGATCGCCGCCATGGCCGACGCGTACGAGGTGAATGTGGCGCCGCACAACTTCTACGGCCACCTGGCGACGGTGATGAACGCCCACTTCTGCGCCGTCGTGCCGAACCTCCGCATCATGGAGATCGACGTCGACACGGTGCCCTGGTACGACGACCTCGTGACGGTGAAGCCCGAGGTCAAGGACGGCCATCTCCTCCTGCCGACGGGCCCGGGCTGGGGTACCGCGGTCAACGAAGAGGCCGTGCGTGCCCACCCGCCGAAGAAGCGCTGACACGACCAAGGAGGCGTCAATGAACGCTCTCAGCGTGGCGCTCCTCGCTCTGCTCGTCGCCTGGCCCGCGCTCGCGGCTGCGCAGACCATCAAGGTCGGCGCCGTCGTCCCGCTCACCGGGCGCTACGGCGGCGGCGGCGCCCAGGTCCGGGCCGGCTACGAGATCGGCGTCGAGCACGTGAACGCCGCCGGCGGCGTCGACGTGGGCGGGAAGAAGCTGCCCCTCGAGCTCGTGCTGCTCGACGACGAGTCGGACGCGACCAAGACGGTGAGCCGCCTCGAGACGCTGGCCGCGCAGGGCGTCGTCGCCTACCTCGGCGGGTTCGGCTCCGACCTGCATGCGGCGGCCGCGTCGGTCGCCGAGAAGAACCGAACACCGTACCTCGGCGTCGCCTTCGCGCTCCACAAGATCCACACGCAGGGGTTCCGCTACCTCTTCTCGCCCTTCTGGAAGTCGCCCGACATCCGCCAGGCCACCGCCGACCTGCTCGGGGCGATCCCGGCCACCGAGCGCCCCAGGACGGCGGCGATCTTCCAGGAGAAGACCGACTGGGGGCGCGAGATGGCGACCGCGTGGACCGACGCCGGCAAGGCCGCCGGCTACCAGGTCGCGGTCAACGGTGAGTACGCGCCGGGCGCCAAGGACTTCTCCGATCTGATCCTCAAGGCCAAGAGCGCGAACGCGGACCTCGTGCTCGGGCTCCCGACGCCTCCGGACGGGATGACGATGGTCAAGCAGATGAAGGAGCTCGGCCTGAGCCCGAAGATGCTGCTCCTCATCCGCGCCCCCGACCCGCCGGTCTGGTCGAAGAACCTCGGCAGGGACGGCGACTACGTCGTGCTGGGCCCGGGGTGGCATCACGCCTTCAAGGCGCCGGGCGTCAAGGAGCTGAACGAGGCGCACGAGAAGAAGGTCGGACGCCCCGCCGATCCGATCGCCGGGCCCGCCTACGCGTGTGTGCAGATCCTCGCCGCGGCGATCGGCAAGGCGGGCTCGCTCGACCGCGACCGAATCCGCGACGCCATCGCGGCGACCGACACGACGACGGTCATCGGTCCCGTGAAGTTCCGCGCGGACGGCACCGGCATCGTCCACCCCGTGTTCGTCCAGTGGATCAACGGCAAGCAGGAGCTGGTCTGGCCCAGGGACGCCGCCACCGCGCCGCTCGTCTATCCGGCGCCGCCGTTCGGCAAGCGGTGACGGACCGAGGGGACGCGCGCTGACCCTCCTGGAGGTGGAGCGGGTCTCGAAGGCGTTCGGCGGGGTGCGCGCGGTCAGCGAGGTCAGCTTCGCCGTCGCGGACGGCGAGCTGATCGGAGTCATGGGTCCCAACGGGTCCGGCAAGACGACGCTCTTCAACCTGATCACCGGGGCCCTGGTGCCGGACGGCGGCTCGATCCGCCTCCGCGACCGTGATATCGCCGGCTGGGCGCCCCACCGTGTGTGCGCCGAGGGCATCGCGCGGACGTTCCAGCTCGTGCGGCCGTTCGCCGGGCTCTCGGCCCTCGACAACGTGCGCGTCGGGCGTCTCTACGGGCGCGCCCGCGGCGAGGCGCGCGCGGCCGCGGCGGAGGCCGAGCGTCTGCTCACGCTCGTGGGCCTCGAGGGCAAGGCGCACCGTCTCCCGGCGCAGCTCACGCTGATCGACAAGAAGCGCCTGGAGCTCGCGCGCGCGCTCGCCACCTCCCCGCGGCTCCTCCTGCTCGACGAGTTCATGGCCGGGCTCAACCCGGCGGAGACCGAGAGCGCCATGGCGCTGATCCGGCGGCTCCAGGGCGAGGGCGTCACGCTGCTCATGGTCGAGCACATCGTGTGGGCGTTGATGGACCTGTCGCGGCGGATCATCGTGCTGAGCGCCGGCGAGAAGATCGCCGAGGGCCCGCCCGACGCCATCGCCGCCGACCCCACGGTGATCGAGGTCTATCTGGGCGGTGCGGGGGGGAGCGCGCGGCGTGCTTGAGGTTCGGGCGGTGGAGGCCGCCTACGGGCCCTTCCTCGCCCTCTCCGGCGTCACGCTGACCGCCCGCCCGGGGGAGATCGTCGCGCTCCTCGGCCCCAATGGGGCGGGGAAGACCACGCTCATCCGGTGCATCACCGGGCTCCTCCGCCCGCGCGCCGGCGCGATCCGCTGGGAGGGCGCGCCGCTCGACGGCGTGCCGGCTCACGCGATCGTGGAGCGTGGCATTGCCGTGGTGCCCGAGGGGCGGAGGCTCTTCGGCGCGATGACCGTCGAGGAGAACCTCGAGCTCGGCGCCTTCGCGCCGCGCGCGCGGGCCCGACGGACGGCGCGGCTCGAGCACGTCTACACGATCTTCCCCGTCCTGAGAGAACGCCGGCGGCAGGTCGCCCGCGCCCTCTCGGGCGGCCAGCAGCAGATGGTGGCGATCGGGCGCGCGCTCATGGCGGGCCCGACGCTCCTGATCCTCGACGAGCCGTCGCTCGGCCTCGCGCCGCGGATCGTCGAGTCCATCTTCGACGTCCTGCGCGAGATCAACCGGAGCGGCGTGTCGATCCTCCTCGTGGAGCAGAACGTCCAGGCGGCGCTGACCCTCTCGCACCGGGCGTACCTCCTCGAGGCCGGCCGCGTGGCGGGCGAGGGGAGCGCCGCCGTCCTCCTCGAGGATCCCCGCGTGCGCCGCGCCTACCTCGGCCCTTTGGCTCGATGACCGCTTTCCTCCAGCAGTTGGTCCTCGGGCTCCTCCTCGGCGGGCTCTACGGGCTCGCCGCCGCCGGCCTCTCCCTGGTCTTCGGCGTCCTCAAGGTGCTCAACGTCGCCCACGGCCAGCTGATCATGCTCGGCGGCTACGGCGCCTTCTGGCTCTTCGCGCTCCGGGGACTCGACCCCTTCGCGTCGCTCGCGGTCGTCATCCCCGCCGCGCTCGTCGCCGGCGTCATCCTCTACTGGGCGCTCTTCGGGTGGGTCGTGCGCGCGCCCGAGGAGACGCGTGTCAAGAACTCCCTCCTCGTCGGCTTCGGGCTGGCGCTGGCGCTCGAGGCGGCGGCCGTGCGTCTCTTCACGGCGGACGAGCGCTCGATCACCACGGGCTATGCCGGTGCCGTCCTCTCCGTCGGCGGGCTGGCGGTGCCGGTCGTGCGCCTGGCGAGCCTCGCGCTCGCCCTTCTCCTGATCGGCGGGCTCCACCTGGCGCTCGCGCGGTGGCGCTGGGGGCGCGCGATCCGCGCGACGGCGGAGGACTGGGAGGCGGCCCTGCTGACCGGGATCGACGTGCGGCGCGCCTACCTGCTCGCGTTCGCCCTCGGCACGGCCCTCGCGGGCGCGGCCGGCACGCTCGTCAGCGTCGGCTACTCGATCAGCCCGTCGATCGGCCTCGAGTGGACGCTGAAGGCGCTCATCGTCGTCGTCCTCGCGGGACTCGGCTCGATGCTCGGCACCTTCGTCGGGGGCCTCGTGCTCGGCCTGGCCGAGGCGGTGAGCGCTGCCGCGTTCGGTGGCCCCTATCGCGAGGTCGTGGGGCTCGTCATCTTCTTCGTCGTCCTCGTGGCCCGCCCGCGCGGGCTGTTCGTCCGGTGAGCGGGCGGCGCTCCCGCGCGGTCGGGCTCGCGGCCGCCATCGCGCTGGCCGCGGTCCCGCTCGTCGTCCGGCGCGACGACGTGCTGAACTTCCTCTTCCTCGTCCTCCTCTCGGTCACACTCGCGGAGAGCTGGAACATCGTCGCGGGCTACGCGGGCCAGGTGAATCTGGGGCACGCGGCGTTCTTCGGACTCGGCGCCTTGACGACCCGTGCGCTCTGGGTCGCCGGGGCGCCGGTGCTCGCCGCCATGGTCGCCGGCGCCGCTGTCGCCGTCGTGTTCGCGCTCCTCGTCGGCGCGGCGGCCTTCCGGCTCCGCGGCGCCTACTTTGCCATCGGCACCCTCGCGCTCGGCGAGATTCTCCGCATCACGGTGGGCAACGTGCGCGCGGAGATCTCGACGCTGCCCGCGGCGACGATCGCGGGTTATCGCCTGGCCCACCGCTACTACCTCGCGCTCGCGCTCGCCGCCGTCTCCGTCGTCGTCGTTGCGGCGCTCGGCGGCTCGCGTCTCGGGCTCGGCATGCGCGCGATCCGCGAGGACGAGGAGGCGGCCGAGGCGAGCGGCGTCGGCGCGCTCCGGCTCAAGCTCCTGGCGCTCTCGCTCTCGACGGCGCTCGCCGGGCTCGCCGGCGGACTCTTCGCCTACTACCATATCAGCTACTATCCGGCGCACCCCTTCAGCCCGACCTGGACCTTCGACTCCCTCCTCATCACGTTCATCGGCGGCGTCGGGACGGTCCATGGCCCCCTGCTGGGCGCGGTCTTCTACGTCTTCCTCAAGGAGTTCCTCGCGATCCGATGGGTCGACTTTCACCTGCTGATCTTCGGCGCGCTGTTCGTCGCGATCGTCCTGCTCCTGCCGGGCGGGCTCGTCGAGGCGGCGGCGCGGCTCCGCGCGCTCACGCGGCGCCCGGGCCAAGCCTGCTAAGCTGTCGGTCATGGACACCGAGGACTTTCGCCGGCACGCCCACGCCTTCGTCGACTGGATGACCGACTACCTGGCCGGGATCGAGCGCTATCCCGTGCGTGCCCAGGTCAAGCCCGGCGAGGTCGCCGCGAGGCTCGGGCTCGCGCCGCCCGAGCGCGGCGAGCCGATGGAGAAGATCTTCGCCGACTTCACGTCGGTGGTGCTGCCGGGGATCACCCACTGGCAGCATCCGAGCTTCTTCGCCTACTTCCCGGCGAACTCGAGCCCCCCCTCGGTTCTCGCCGAGATGCTCACCGCGACGCTCGGCGCCCAGTGCATGCTCTGGCAGACCTCGCCGGCCGCGACCGAGCTGGAGACGCGGGTGCTCGACTGGCTCCGCCAGATGGTGGGCCTGCCCGACGGGTTCACGGGCGTCATCCAGGACTCTGCGTCGAGCGCGATCCTCTGCGCGCTCCTCACCGCGCGCGAGCGCGCGACCGGCTGGCGCGCGAACGACGAGGGCGTCGCCGCCGTCGGGCCGCTGCGCGTCTACTGCTCGACGGAGACGCATTCGGCGACGGAGAAGGGCGCCAAGATCGCCGGGCTCGGCAAGAGGAACGTCCGCAAGATCGCGGTGGACGACCGGTTCGCGATGCGACCCGACGCGCTCGACGCCGCGATCCGCGAGGATCGGGCGGCGGGGGCCACGCCGATGTGCGTCGTGGCCTCCCTGGGGACGACGGGGGTCGGCGCGATGGACCCGCTACGCCCGATCGGCGAGGCGTGCCGGCGCCACGGCGTGTGGCTCCACGTGGACGCCGCCTGGGCGGGGAGCGCCCTGATCCTCTCCGAGCACCGCGGGCTGCTCGACGGCGTCGAGCACGTGGACAGCTTCGTGTTCAACCCCCACAAGTGGCTCTTCACCAACTTCGACTGCTCGGCCCACTACGTGCGCGACCCGGACGCCCTCGTGCGCACGCTCGAGATCCTGCCCGCGTTCCTCAAGACGCGCGAGCGCGGCCACGTGATCGACTACCGCGACTGGAGTGTCCAGCTCGGGCGCCGCTTCCGCGCGCTCAAGCTCTGGTTCGTCATCCGCTCCTACGGCGTGGCGGAGCTTCGGCGGATGGTCGCCGCGCACATCGCGCTGGCGCGGGAGGCCGCGGAGTGGATCGCGGCGGCGCCCGACTTCGAGCTGATGGCGCCGCGGAGCCTCGCGCTGGTGAACTTCCGCTACCATCCGCACGGCCTCGACGACGCCGCGGCGCTCGATCGGCTGAACGAGCGGCTGCTCGAGGCGCTGAACGACAGCGGCGCGCTCTATCTGACGCCGAACCGCGTGCACGACGCCTACGCGATCCGCCTCGCGATCGGCCAGACCGCGACCCGACGCCGCCACGTCGAGGCCGCGTGGACGAAGATCCAGGAGACGGCGCGAACGCTCGGCGGTTAGGGACGCGCACGCCGTTCGTCGGGGAAGGAGGGCGTGGTATGACCTACCCTGCGCTCTTCGTGGCCGTTGCCATGCTCACGCTGTTCGCCGCGCACGCTCGCGTGTCAGCTCAGCTCGTACGGCCGCCGCCTCTCATCACGCACGCGGTGGCGGACCATGCGTTGCGATCCCTTCACATCACCGGCACGGACTTCGGCACCCTACTGCCGACCGTCAACCTGGCGGATGTCTCACTGGGCGTCACGACGTTCAGCGACACCGACATCGTGGTGGCGCTACCGCCGGGGATCGCTCGCGGATCGTACTGGCTGGTCGTCATTCGTCCCGAGCCGGTGCCGGTCTCGGTGCAGGTCTATTCGCTGCCCTTCCAGGTGACGCTCGGCGCCGTCGGCCCTCCAGGGCCCGAGGGGTTTCCGGGTCCACCCGGCCCCCCGGGTCCCCAGGGGCGAGCGGGTCCTCCAGGTTCTGCCGGCCAGCAGGGGCCGCCCGGTCCACGAGGACCGAGCGGCCTGTCGGGGCTGACGCTTCAGTCCGTGAAGGACTCCGTGCTCCCGTTTTCCCATAAGAGCGTCTTCGCTCCATGCCCGGCGGGGAAGCTTCCCATCAGCGGCGGCGTCTTGACCGCAGGGGCGATGAACGTCACCGATAACGGTCCCGAAACGGCGGGCGGGCGGGCAGGCTGGCGAGGCGGTGTCTTCAACCCGCAGGTGGGCTCGAGTGACGTGGTTGTGATTGCGGTCTGCGTCGCGAAGCCGTCTCCGTAGCGCCGCGCGCGCTTCGGACGCCTCGTGGAGATCGCCTTGGGCGTCGTCGTTAGGGTGAGCGCCGGAGCGCCTGGTCGATCTCGTCGAGGTGCTCCCGGCGATGCTGGGCGCGCAGCAGGTTGACCGGGCTGCCCGCCGCCGCGTTTCGGACGACGAACTCGTCCGGCAGCGCCTTGGCCTTGCGGTCGACCGCCTCGGCGATCGAGACCGCCAGATCGGCAGCCCGCCGTGTGAGCAACGCGAGCAGCAGCGGCTTGGCGGCGTCGTTGATCCAGTCGACCGCGGCGTGATCGAGCGCGCGCGGCACGGCCGCGGGGCCCTCGCGCTCCCAGCGCTCGAGCAGAACCAGGAGCCGCTGGTCCCAGAACGCCAGGTGGCCCAGGACGCCGGCGATCGTCCAGCCGGCGCTCATCGGGCGGCCGAGCTCCTGGTCGGTCAGTCGGCGGACGAGCGAGCGCAGCCGCTCGCGCTGCGTATCGTTCTCGGCGATATACGAACGATCGACAGTCATCGGGCTCTCCTTAGACCCCCGCCACGCGCCGGAGGTCCTCGACCAGCATCCCGTAGAGCCGCGCCTGCTCCGTCTCGTCCTCACCGCGCAACACGGCGGAGGGGTGCAGCGTGGCGATCGTCTTCTCGCTCCAGCGCGTCGGAAAGAACCGGCCCCGATCCCGTAACAGCCGGAAGTCGGCGCCGACGATCGCGCGCGCGGCTGTCGCGCCGAGGCACACCAGCACCTCGGGCTTGAGCGCCGCGACCTCGGCCTCCATCCAGGGCCGGCAGGCCGCGATCTCGCTGAGGCGCGGCGTCTGGTGGATGCGGCGCTTGCCGCGCTCGACGAAGCTGAAGTGCTTCACAGCGTTCGTGACGTAGAGCCGCGCGCGGTCCAGGCCCACCGCGGCCAGGGCGCGATCGAGCACCTCGCCCGCCGGGCCGACGAACGGCGCGCCCTTCAGGTCCTCTTGATCGCCCGGCTGCTCGCCGACGAGCACGACGCGAGCATCGGCGGGACCGCGGCCGAAGACGGTCTGGGTCGCCCGGCGGTAGAGCTCGCACCCGGTGCAGCGCGCCGCCGCCGCCCGGAGCTCGGCGAGGCTCGCGCCCGCGGGAACGAAGGGCGCGGCGCCCGCGCCCTGCGGCTCGAGCCTCAACGCCTCGTCGGTCTCCGCGCGCCGAGCCTCGCGCCGGGTGTCGGCAGCGAGCGCGTTGAGCCTTCGCACCTGCGGGTCGCGCGGGTCGTTCAGGAGATCGCGGTTCTCGCGGACGAGCCGCCAGAGCACGTCGTACAGCACGTGCCAGCGCGCGGGATCGGCGGCGCCCGCCGCCTGCCGCGCCAGGTCCAAGAACTGGCGCGGCACGCGGGTGGCACCGGGCGTCGGCGCCTCGTGCGCTCGATCCGTCGGCGCCTCGCCGGGCGACGCCTCGCGCCAGCCCACCTCCCCCGGGGCGACGCCCTCGCGCAAGAGGGCGCGGGCGGCCGCTTGCCAGCCCTCGAAGGTCGGTACGATGTCGATCGTCCTCATGACCCGGACCTGCGGCCGCCGAGGCAGCCGGCGAGGAAGCTCTCCACCTCCGAGTAGTGGCGGAGCGCGTTTCGCCAGTTGCCGTACTCGCGCCGGTGCCCTTCGTCGGGGAAGACGACGGAGCGCACGTCTTTCCCGGCCTGGTTGAGGGCGGTGATCATCTGCTCGGACTCGCGGACGTTGACGCGGATGTCCCTCGCGCCGTGGATGATGAGCAGGGGGCGCCTGACCTGGTCCGCCTTGAACAGCGGCGACTTCGCCTCCATGCGCCGGCGATCCTCGGGGCGGCGCGGGTCGCCGACGTATTTGTGAAAGAGCGGCATGACGGATGACTTCCAGTACGGCGGCACGGTCTCGTAGAACGAGACCAGGTTCGAGATGCCCACGACGTCGACACCGCAGGCGAAGACATCGGGCGTGAACGTCATACCGACGAGCGCTGCATAGCCGCCGTAGCTGCCACCGTAGATCGCCACCCGCGCCGGATCGGCGACGCCGCCGGCGGCCGCCCATCTCACGGCGTCGATCAGGTCGTCGTGCATCTTGCCTGCGTACTCGCCGACCGCCAGCTCACGGAAGGCACGTCCGTAGCCGGTCGAGCCGCGGTAGTTCACCTGGAGGACCGCGTAGCCTCGGTTGGCCAGGAACTGAACGACGGGCGCGTAGCTCCAGTAGTCGCGGGCCCAGTGGCCGCCGTGGACGACGAGCACCATCGGTCCCGGGGCGCCGAAGCCGGACGGGCGCGTCATGTACCCGTGGAGGCGGACGCCGTCGCGGGCACTCAGCGTTATCGGCTCGGTCGTGCCCAGCGCGTTCGCGAAGGGGACCATCTGCGAACGACCGAGAAGGTGTGTCTCCCCCGTCCGCCGATCGACGAGATGATTCTCGGAGCCCTTCTCGGTGAACACCTCGACGGTCACGAGGCGCTCACCGTCGTCGAAGCTCAGGAGGCGAAGGCCCGTCGGCGAATGCCGCCGGAAAACCGCCAGGTCCGCCTCGAGCGCCGCGTCGAAGAAACGGATCGCCTGGCGACCGGGGTACGTGACGACGGCGAGCGGCTCTCGTGTCCGCTCGCTCATGCCCACCCACTCGAGGTCGAGCTCGGGGTCGTCGTACACGAGCGACTCCGACCCGCTCGCGACGTCCACGCGGACCAGCGAGAGCCGGTCGCGCCCCCGGCTCGAGAGGAGCCAGAGCCCGCGGTCGTCGGGCGTGAGGCCGAGCATCTGGAGGTTGAATTCCTCGAGGTCGAGGCGCTGCAGCACCGCCCAGCCGCCGTCACGGAGGACCTCCAGATGCCGCTCGGCGGGGCCGACGTGGCGGATCCGGGCGCGCACGCGTCCCGCCCAATCCGTCAGCCAGTCCGTGACGTCGCCGGGATTCTCCGCGATCAACGCATGCTCGCGCGTGGTGAGATTCACTCGGTAGAGATCGAACACGGCTCTGTCGCGCTTGTTCCACGCGATGACGAGGTGGTCGGGGTCGGAGCTGATCACGCGATCGAGCCAGGCACGGGTGCCGGGGGCGGGGGTGAGATCGACGGGCGGGTCGTTCGGGCGCTCGATCGACGCGAGGTACACGTGATGATTCTCGTCGCCGTTCTGGTCCTGAAGGTACAGGACGTGGCGGCTGTCGCGCGCCCACGTAAACCAGTAAATCGTCCGCGGCGACCGCGTGTCGATCGGACGGGCATCGTCCGCGCCCAGCGTGCGAACGTGGACGGTGTGGCGGCCGCCGTGGGAGGCGATCCACCCGAGTCGCGTGCCGTCCGGCGAGACGCGGTAGCCCCAGGTGGCCTCGCGGCTGGCGAAGAAGTGGCTCAGCGCGATCAGCTCGGGGAGCGCGGCGGCGGGCGTGGTGGCGGCGACAGGCGCCGGCGGAGCGGGAGGCGCCACGGCACAACCCGCCGCCAGGACGGCAGCGAGCGCGAGCCCCGGAGCGGACGCAGGCCGCCTCATGTCGTCCTCCTCCGGAAGCCGTGGCCGAAGAAGCCGCCCGCGGGTCGGCCGTGGGCGTGCCAGTGGTCCGGGATGTTCCGCATGTGGTCGTCCACCCAGAACTCCCCGAACTGCTTCGCGGCGACTTCCGTCAAACGCTCGCGCATGTGCGCGACGTGCTGGTCGGGGGGCGTGGTCCCGTGATACCGCCAGACCACCATGGGCACCTCGCAGATCTCGCACTCCGCGATCCAGCAGATCTCGTCCTCGTAATACCACGGGGTGATCCGCGCGGCACGGCAGAGATCGCAGCCGTCGACGCGGGTGAACCCGGCGCTCATCCTCGTACCCTACCTCATTTCGTCGCCCTCGCCGTGCCCGGCCGGCGTCGCCACGACGCCGAGGCCCGCCACCACGAGCGCCGCGGCCAGGAGCCCGAAGACGCGCTCGTAACCGCCGAGCGCCACCGTGAGAAGCGCGGCGCCGACGGGCGCGATGGCGCGCGCGCCGTTGGCCCCGAGCGCGATGGCCCCGCTGATGGAGCCGTAGTGGCGCGGCCCGAAGATCTCCGCGATGATCGTCGCCCGCGCCAGTGTCGCCATGCCGTTGGCGGCGCCGAGCATGACCACCATCGGCACGAGCGTCGGCAGGCGCGCCGCCAGCGCGAGCTGGGCGAGCGAAACCGCCTGGACGAAGAAGATCACGGCGGTGACCGCCCGGTGGCCGAAGCGCGCGGCGATCGGCGCAAAGACGAGCCGCGCGGGGAGCTGCATGGCGCCCATCCAGCCGATCATCACCGCCGCCATGGTCGGGGAGTAGCCGCGGTCGCTGAGATAGGGGATGAGGTGGATGGTGACCGAGTTCGTCGCGAAGTTGGCGACGAAGAACGCGACCACCAGCACCCAGAAGACCGCCATCCGCGCGGACGCGCGGAGCGTCAGGCCCGGCACGCGCCCGTCCGCGCGGTCGGCGCCGGGCGTGCCCGACCCGCGCCGCGGGGCCGGCCGGAGCATGAGCGCGTGGAGCGGAATGGTGAGCACGGCTAGGATGACGGCGAGGGCGAGCAGCGCGCCCCGCCAGCCGAGCCGTGTGACGAGCCAGGCCTCGAGCGGCATGAAGATGGTACTCGCGAGCGCGCCGGCCAGCGTGACGGTGAGGAGCGCCTTGTCCCTCCCGCGCGTCGCGAACCAGCCGACGACCGCGGCGAAGGCGGGCTCGTAGAGCGTCGCGGCGAGCGCGAGGCCCATCAGGGACCAGACCGCGTAGAGCTCGGGAAGGCTCTCGACCCGCGACCAGACGAGGAGGAGCGCCGTCGCCAGACACGAGCCCAGCGTCATGAGCGCGCGGGCGCCGTGGCGGTCGATCCAGCGCCCGACCGGCAGCGCGGCGAGCGCCGCCACGCCCATGCCCACCGAGAAAGCGCCGGTGATCTCGACGCGCGACCAGCCGAGGTCGGTCTCCATCGGGCGGAGCAGGACGGGGAAGCCGTAGTAGAGGATGCCCCACGAGACGACCTCGGTGACACAGAGTGCCGCGACGACGACCCAGCCGTAGGAGAGGCGCCCCGAATCGGTCACAGGCGCGCCACTCTATGCGCCCCGCGGCGGTCCGTCAACTGCTCGGTCGGCTCGGTCGGCGAGGATCGTGGCGTGCTCGCGCTCCCAGCTTTCCCCGGGAGCCCGGAATGGGATAATGTGAGCGCGATGATCCTTCCCCGACGGTGGACCGTTGCGCGCGGGTTCGGCCTCATCGAGGTCGTGCTCGTGCTGGTCGTCGTGGCGTTCGCCGGCTTTCTTCTCGTCCGCTACCTCGGCTCCACCGCCCGGACGGTCGAGAAGATCCAGGAGGAGCGTCCGATCGCGAACGCACGGCTCTTGGCCGACCAGTCCACCCTCGCCACGGTCCGGGACACGGTGCGCACCTACCAGGCGCAGAACGGTCAGTGGCCCCCCGACAAGGCCGCCGTGCTCGCGCTCTTCCAGAGTCCGCCGCGATTCCAGTGCGGCGGGAACGACTTCGAGTACGACCCGACGAGCGGCACCGTCCGGCTCCTCATCACCGATTCCGCCCGCTGCTGACGGGGGCGCGCCGCGAGCATTCCTGCCCCCCGTGGGAGCTCCCGATGCTATCATGGTCATAATGTTGTGACCATGATCCCATGGAGGAGACCATGAAGACGATGCCGGCGGGCGAGTTCAAGGCCCGGTGCCTGCGGGTGATGGAAGAAGTCAAGAAGTACCGGACACCCGTGGTCATCACCAAGAAGGGGAAGCCGGTGGCGAAGCTGGTGCCGCCCGACGAACCCAGAAAGGACGTGTTCGGCTGCATGGCGGATCGCTTCACTATCATCGGTGATGTCGAGCAGACCGCCGTCTTTCCCCCATTCGAGAAGTGGGACATGGCTCGCCTTCCCTGGGCAGCGAACTTGGGCCACGAGCCTCGGAAGCGGAAACGGGCGCGGCCGCAGTCGCACAAGGCGACGCGGTGATCCTTCTCGACACCCACACCTGGTTTTGGCTCGGCACGCGCCCGGACCGACTCTCGGCCCCAGCCCGGGCGGCCATCGATCGAGCGCTCAAGTCAGGCGGGCTCGCCATCGCGTCCGTCAGCCTCCTGGAGATGGCCTGGCTGATGGCGCATCACCGCCTCGGGTTCCGCGGAACGTCGGAGACGGCGTTGACAGGGCTGGTCGAGGAAACGGGCGTCGTGATCAAGGACATCACGCCCGCCGTGGCGCTCCTCGTCGTGCAGTTCGCCGACGACTTCCCTCGGGACCCAATCGACCGCATTATCGCCGCGACCTCTCGCGCAGAGGGCCTCCCCTTGGTCACACGCGACGCGAAGCTGCGCAGGAGCCGTCTCGTCGAGACGGTGTGGTGATACCATCTACCGGATGAGTGAGGAGCCCCGCGAGAAGCCCTCCCACTTCATCCGCGACGCGGTCGTCGAGGACCTCCAGACCGGCCGCTTCAAGGGTGTCGTCACGCGCTTTCCGCCCGAGCCGAACGGGTACCTCCACATCGGCCACGCCAAGGCGATCGCTCTCGACTTCGGGCTGGCGCTGGAGTTCGGCGGGCGCTGCCATCTCCGGTTCGACGACACGAACCCGGCGAAGGAGAGCCAGGAGTACGTCGACGCGATCATGTGTGACGTGCGCTGGCTCGGCTTCGACTGGGGTGCGCACCTCTACTACGCGAGCGACTACTTCCAGCAGCTGTACGACTGGGCCGTCCAGCTCATCAGAGCGGGCCGCGCCTACGTGGACGACCTCTCGGCGGACCAGGTCGCCGAGTACCGGGGGACCCTGACCCAGCCGGGCAAGGAGAGCCCCTACCGCAGCCGGAGCGTCGTGGAGAACCTGGACCTCTTCGAGCGCATGCGTCGCGGCGAGTTCCCCGACGGCACCAAGACGCTGCGCGCCAAGATCGATATGGCCGCGGGCAACCTGAATCTGCGCGATCCGGTCATGTACCGGATCCGGAAGACCTCGCATCACCGCACGGGTGACGCGTGGTGCATCTACCCCATGTACGACTGGGCCCATGGCCAGTCCGACTCGATCGAGGGCGTCACGCATTCGCTCTGCACGCTCGAGTACGAGGACCACCGCCCACTCTACGACTGGTACCTCGACGCGCTCGGCATCTATCACCCGCGGCAGATCGAGTTCGCACGCCTGAACCTCTCCCACACGGTCATGTCGAAGCGAAGGCTCCTCACGCTCGTGGAGGAGGGACTGGTGTCGGGCTGGGACGACCCGCGCATGCCGACGCTCGCGGGCCTGCGCCGTCGCGGCTACACCCCCGAGGCCATCCGCGACTTCTGCGAGCGCATCGGCATCGCCAAGGCCGACAACCTCGTGGACGTGGCGCTCCTCGAGCACTGCGTCCGCGAGGACCTGAACCAGCGAGCCCTCCGCCGGATGGCGGTGCTCCGGCCGCTGCGCCTCGTGATCGAGAACTATCCCGAGGGGCAGGTGGAGGAGCTCGAAGCCGTCAACAACCCCGAGGACTCGCTGGCTGGCACGCGCAAGGTGCCGTTCTCACGCGTCCTCTGCATCGAGCAGGACGACTTCCGCGACCCTCCGCCGCCCAAGTACTTCCGGCTCTCGCCCGGCGTCGAGGTGCGCCTGCGTTACGCCTACATCGTCAAGTGCACCGGCGTGGTTCGCGACGCGGCGGGCGCGGTCACGGAGGTGCGCTGTACGTACGACCCCGCGAGCCGCGGCGGCGATGCGCGGGGGCGCAAGGTGAAGGGGACCATCCACTGGGTCTCGGCGTCCCATTCCGTCCGCGCCGAGGTGCGCCTGTACGACAACCTCTTCTCGGTCCCCAAGCCCGACGAGGTCGAGGACTTCAAGTCTGTCCTGAACAGGCACTCGCTCGAGGTGCTCACCGGGTGCCGAGTCGAGCCCTTCCTCGCCGGCGCGGAGCCCGGGTCGCGCTACCAGTTCGAGCGCCAGGGGTACTTCTGCGTCGACTCGCTCGAGTCGTCGCCCTCGGGCCTGGTCCTCAACCGCACCGTCGGGCTCCGCGACACCTGGGCGAAGATCGAGAAGGCCGAAGGGCACTGAGCCGCTCTCCAGACGAGCCCCGCGCGACCTTCTTCTCCCTCACCCCGGACCGTGTGCTCGAGGCGGTCGAGGTGGGAGGCCTCCGCTGCACCGGCCGCTGCCTGCCGCTGCGCGCCTTCGAGAACCGCGTCTACGAGGTGGAGCTGGAGGACGAGCGGCGCCTCGTCGTAAAGTTCTATCGCCCGGGCCGCTGGTCGCGCGCGGCGATCCTCGACGAGCACGCCTTCCTGGCGGACCTGGCGGCCGCCGAGGTGCCGGCCGTGGCGCCGCTCGACCTCGGCACCGGCGGGACGCTCGGCGAGATCGAAGGGATCTACTACGCCGCCTTCCCGAAGGTCCGCGGGCGCACGCTCGACGAGCTCGATGCGGAGAGCCGGCGTCGGATCGGCCGGACCATCGGCCGGATGCACGCGGTGGGCGCTGCGCGCGATGCGCCTCACCGGCCGCGGCTCGACGTGACGAGCCGCATCCGCGAGCCGGTCGAGACCTTGATGAAGGGCAACTTCATCCCCGGGTCGCTGGCGCCGCGCTATCGTGACGTGGCGCTCCACATCGCCGACGCCGTCGCCGCGCCGCTCACGGCCACGCGCGCGCAGCGCATCCACGGCGACCTGCACTGGGGCAACATGCTCTGGACCTCCGACTCCCCGATTCTCGTCGACTTCGACGACTGCCTCGTCGGCCCACCCGTTCAGGACCTCTGGCTCCTCGCGCGCGGCGACTCCGAAGAGGCCCGCCGGGGGCGCGAGGATCTCCTGGAGGGGTACCAGCTCTTCCGTGAGTTCGACCGCTCGACCCTCGCCCTCTGCGAGCCGTTGCGGGCGCTGCGCATCGTGTACATGTCGGGCTGGATCGCGCGGCGGTGGGACGATCCCGCGTTCCCTCCCGCCTTCCCGAACTTCCGGGACCATCGCTACTGGATGCAGGAGTACGAGGAGCTGGTGGGGATCAGCGAGGCGCTCGATCAACGCGCACGCTTCGATGCGTGACGGTTTATGATGCTCGCATGGAAAGCCTGAGCGCGCGGCGGCACGGCCGCCGCGGCGCTGCCAAGACGAGCCCCGCTCCCGAGATCACGCCGGTCTCCGATCCCGTGATCGACGCGCCCGCCATCGAGGCCACGCCGGGGGTCGAGCTCGCGCCCGTCATCGAGCACGAGCCCGTCGTCCCGCTCGCGACGCCCGAGCGCGAGTTCGCCGCGCGTGTGCCGCCGCCCGCGCCGGAGCCGCCGCGCCCGACGACCCGGCACGCGATCTTCTACGACGTCGAGAACGCGAGCCAGCCCGTCCACATCGCGCGGGTCATCGAGCACCTCGCCATCGATCGCGTGGGACGGCGCACCGAGCTCGTGGCGGTCGGGAACTGGCGGGTGATCGGCCCCGACACGGCACGCCTGCTCGCCCGGCATGGTGCCCAGCTCGTGCACAGCGCGCCCTCCACCGGGGTCAAGGACTGGAGCGACCTGCGGATCGCGGTGAGCGCGGGGGTGTGGCTGGCCGGTGCCCGGCCCGGCGACGTGCTGGAGATCGTGTCGGACGACCGCGCGTTCGACGCCGTGGGTGACGTGGCGGCCGCGCTCGGCATCGCGTTCCGCCGGCTCTCCTATCGCACGCTCACCGGCACGCCCCAGGAGCCACGGGTCGAGGCCGACACGGCGGGCGGGACGGTCCGACGCCGTGGGCGGCGAGGTCATCGAGGCCGACGTGCTCCCGCGGCTCCTGCCGAGCCGCGACGCGCCGAGCCGCGCCACCACGAGCCGGCGCACGCGGCGCACGCCGGCGAGGCGCACACCGCGCCCCACGACGAGCTCGTCCAGGTCGTCCGCGAGCTCGCCCAACACTCGCCGAATGGCGCCGTCCTGCTCGACACGGTGGCCCGGGCGCTCAAGGCGCGGGGCTTCAGCCGACCGCCCGGGTCGCCTCGCCTCGTCACGCGGCTCCGGCGGATCAAGGAGCTCGCCGTGAGCCCGACGGGCATGATCACGCTGGAGGAGGGGGCGGCAGCGCTCCCGGAGCCCATTCCGGCGGCGGCGGGCGAGGGGGGCGAGCCCGAGCCGGCGACCCGGCGACGCCGGCGGCGAGGGCGACGGGGTGGACGGGGACGGCGCCGCCCGGGAACGGCGGTCGCCTGAGCGTCGCGCCCGCGCCGCGCCGCTAGAAGAGGGTCGGACTAGCCGCGGTTCGAGCGCCGGCTTCGCCGGCGCAACGATGCTTGGGGGGAGGCTTCGGAAGGGGGGGCGAAGCCCCCCTCCGAGTGAACTAAAGCCGGTTCGGCACCTTGCTTCGTGTCGAGGACGCCCAGACCGACAGTGACTCGAACACCTTGCGCGCGAGGCGGGAAAGGTCGGGATCCCGCGCGCCCATGATGAGCACGGTGTCGCCGGCCTGCGCCTCGCTGAGCACCCACTGGCGAACGGCGTCGTGGTCCCGGGCGTATCCACAGCGCAAGCCTTCGGGCAGGTCACTCGCCAGGACTCGGCCCGAGACGTCCTTCGCAACCGTGCCGCCCGCGTAGAAGACCTCCGCGTAGCAGAAGCGGTCCTGAGGCCGCAGAAGTCTCGGGAGGAGCTCCTTGAGCTCGGGGCGCAGAAAGCGGGCCGGGCCGAACCCGTGGGGCTGAAAGACGACGACGACGCGCGGCGCGCTGGCTTGCGCCGTGGTGACGGCCGCGCGGATCTTCTCGCCATTGTGCGCGTAGTCGTCCACGACGCGGATGCCGCTCGCGGTCGTGCCCACCGCCTCGAACCGGCGCGCGACGCCGGGGAAGCGTGCGAGCAAGGCCTCGACCTTGAGCGGATCGACGCCGAGCTCGAGCGCGACCAGCGTGGCGGCGGCGGCATTCTCGAGGTTGTGGAGCCCGGGCTGCGGGATGTCGATCACGACGTTGCTGCCCTCGACCCGCAGCACGCCCGTGGCGCGGCGGGGGCCGACGCTGGTGACCCACAGGCGCGTGTCGACGCCGGGCGGGACACCGTACGTGGATGCCTTGAATCGGCGCCCGAGCGCGGCCGCCTCCGGACACGCCCCGTTGACGAGAAGACGGCCGCAGTTCTCGGCGAAGGCCGCGAACTGAGGGCGAAGCGCGTCCAGCTCCGCGTGGTCGCGGCTCACGTTGTGGACGAGACCGAGCGCGGGCCGATAGCCGACGAGCGTGCCGTCGGACTCGCAGGCCTCGGCCACGACGGGGCCCTCGGCGGGGCCGGCGATGAAGCAGCCGCCCGTGCCCTCGTCCACGAGCGCGGCGCCGCCCAGCACGGTGGCGGGCACGCCCGCCTCGCGCACGAGCCAGGCCACCATACCGACGATGGTGCTCTTGCCGCTCGTGCCCGCGACGGCGACGCCCGGGCCGCCGGCGTTGACGACCTCGGCCAGGAGTTGCGAGCGGGAGACGCGGTCGAGGCCGAGCGCGCCCGCCGCTCGCATCTCGGGTGTGTCGGCCTCGACCGCCGCCGAATAGACGAAGCGGTCGATCGCTCGCGTGACGGCGGTCCCGTCGTGTGGCGCGAGCTGGATTCCCAACAGTCGGAGCCGCGCGGCGATGTCCTGGTTCTTCCCCTGGTCGAACGAGCGGTCGGAGCCCTGGACGTCGTGACCGCGCGCCCGCACCAGGGAGGCGAGCGGGTTCATCCCGGCGCCGGCGACGCCGGAGAAGTGATATCGCATCGTGATCCGCCCCTCAGCCGTCTCGCAGAGCTCCGACGCTCGGCCTGTCTGCTCGGCTTCTTCTTCAGCGAAGCTCGTTTCTGACCATTTTGACGCCGGGGATCTGGCGCGTCACGTCGCCGGCGCGGTTCTTCACCCGCGCGTCCGGCACCTTCCCCATCAGGGTGACCACACCCGCATCCGAGCGGACCTTGATGTCGGCTTCCTTGAGGGGCTGGTCCTTCTTGAGGCGGTCCATGACGGCCTTCTCGATCTCGTCGTCCTTGGCGTCCACCGTCTTGCGGGCCGTGTCGGGAACGATCTGCAGGGCATTCTTGACGCCCCTCACGCCCTTCACGTTCTTCGCGATCTCTTCGGCGGCGATTCGCTCCTCGTTGCTGCCCACCTTGCCGAGCAGCGAGACGACACCGTCCGTCGTGTCGACGGTGATGCGCCGCGCCTTCGTGCGGCCGTCCGCGATGAGCTTGGTCTTCGTCTTGGTCGTGATCCACGAGTCCTTCATGAAGTGGCCGCCACCGCGGGTGTCCTTGGCCTTGGCTGCGCTGGGCTCGGTGGTCGTCTTCGACTGCGACAGGGTCAGGCCTGGCGAGAGAACCAGAGCGATCACGCTGAGCAGGAGCAGGGGCCATTTCATAGTGTGCGCGCCTCCTTGACGCGTCATGGCTTGCTCAGAGCGGGCGCAAGCGGACCCGGAAGTCGACGTTATCCCGCACCCACTTCCACAGGCGCGCCTGGTCGCCCGGATCGACCCCGGCGATGAGCTGAGCGCGCCAGCCCTTCATCACCTCAGACTCGGTCGTCCAGAGCTTGACACGTTGCCGCGGGACTTCCTTCCGCCAGTGCTCCCCCACCTTGGGGTTCGGATAGATCAGCCGCACGGTGAGGTTCCGCGACAGGTACTCGAGCGGACCGAGGTCGATCCTCTGGTACGTTGCCGCCGAGCCGGGCTTGACGCCCGGGACCGGCACGTCGGGAATACCGTCGGTCACCAGCAGCACCGTGATCGGGCTCAAGACGAGGTTGCGCTCCTTGGCGATCCGGGCCACCTGGGCGAAGAAGACGTTGAAGTCCGTGAGCGTGTCGGTGGGCGGGAACCAGCGCTTGAGGTCCGCCTCGATCTGCGTGATGTCCTTGCCAGCGAAGTCGAGGATCGGGTGGAAGGCCTTGGGCTCGCTCGCCTCCTTGCCCCCGATCGCGGCGACGAACAGCTCGCGCGGCTGGCTGAGTCCGCCCAGGCCGTTGAGGTGACCATAGAGGTAGTACCCGAGGAAGGTCATGGCGGGGCCATAGTCCCCCGCCTGGACGAAGGACCCGCTCGTGTCCACCCCGACGAACAAGCTCTCCCGTAACCTGTGATCGGTGGCCGGCTGCGCCAGGGCGGTCGTCGCGAGCAGGGCGCCGGCAAGGAGCGCAACGCCGAACGAGCCGGCGGGGCGGCTCACAGGTTGCCCTGCCTTCTCGGCTGCAGGTGCATTGCCGTCAACGCCTCCCGCGCCTCCATCATCTCCTTCAGGCTCTTGAACGGCAGGCTGAAGACCGGCCGGGCCGTCGCCAGGACCATGCCGAAGTTCAGCGCGGCGGCGAAGAGGTGCAGCACGGGCAGGCCCAGGTACTCGAGGAGCTCGTCGCTCTTCTCGTGGAGCCAGCCGATCTCTTTCTTGAAATCCGCGAGCGGCTCCCGCCACCAGGCCGGCTCGGAGGCCACCTTCACCGGTCGACCCTCAGGCGTCTCCATCGGTTGCCGCGAGATGACGGCGAGCAGCGGGGGCGTTCCGTACTGGCCGAAGAGGAACCACGTCATGCCGCGGATGCCGATCCACCCGAACGTCGCGACCCCCAAGGTGAACGCGAGGCCGGGGTGGAACTTTTCCCCGGTCTGCTGGACGATCCAGGGCGTGATGGCGTCGACCATCTCGCGGTAGAGGAACATCACCTCGAAGAACATGACGAAGAGCTCCACCAGGACGATCTGGACGATGAACTTGACCTCCCGCTTCTTGACCGCGTCGACGAGCGCCTGGACACAGGCGAAGCTGCCCATGATCAGGAAGAGCAGGAAGAGCCAGAGCAGCACCCCGGTCGCCTTCGGGACCTGGTCGCTGCCGGCCAGGTCGGCGAGCACCTGCGACAGGGTCGGCATCAGCGTGAACGTGAAGATCGTGGCCTCGAGCGCGCACCAGAAGAGAAGCATCACGAAGGCGAGCCAGGGCACACCGGGCCGGAAGTAGTGGTCCGTCATCCGGCCCGTCATTACCATCGGCAGGGTGACGAGCTGGCGGGCCGCGCCGAAGACGAGCTTCACGGCGAGGTGGGCCAGCGTCGCGAGCCAGCCGACCAGCACGGCCCCGACCCGGATCATGCCGACCCAGTACATCCAGACCGCGCGCGCCGCGTCCCACCACGCCATCAGGAGGGTCGAGATGAAGTGGATCCGCCCCGATCGGAACGGTAGCGTGTAGACGGCGAGCCCCGTGCACCACGCGGCCGCGACGCCGAGGAGCACGGGAAAGAGCAGCAGGACACACTTCGCGGCCACCGCCCAGCCGGACGCCGAGTCGAGGAAAAAGCCGATCAGGATCTGCTGGAGCCGAGGAAGCCAGGCGATCGGCGCCGCGGCGAGCTCCGCGACCCCGCGCCACGCCTCCGGGAATGCGGCGATGAGCCGGTCAATCATCTGAGTCCTCCTTGATTAGGGGCCTTGAAGTCCTGGACGATCGATGTGGGAGGCCGCCGCGTCGGGCTGCTCGTCGCCGCTCTGCCGGCCCCCGCTGGACGGAGCCGCGGGTCTGCGGTCGATCTCCATGCGGGTTCGCCGCTCGAGCGCCTCGCGCACCGGTCCCGCGATCCTGTCAGGGTTCGCCACGGTCACCGCCTCGGGGGCTCGCCCTGTGGCCCGCGTCCCGACGGGGCTCGCTTCCCTTTGGCCGATGCGCCGCAGGATGCGGGCGACGTAGCGGCGGGTTTCGCGATAGGGCGGGACTCCGCGATACACCGCGACCGCCTGCTCGCCCGCGTTGTAGGCCGCGAGGACGAGCGGGAGGTTGCCGTTGTACCGGTTCATCAGGCGACGGAGGTGGCGAACGCCACCTTCGATGTTCTTGTAGGGATCGAAGGTGTCCTCCACCCGGAGGCTCGAGGCGGTCAGCGGCATCAACTGCATCAGGCCGCGGGCGCCCTTGCGCGATACGGCTCGAGGGTTGAACTCGGATTCGGCCTCGACGATCGCCGCCACCAGGAGGGGCGCGATGCGATAGCGGATGGCGACCGCTCGGATGTGCGCCTCGATCTCGACCGCGGTGAACTCGTCCGTCGCGGCCTCGGCGGAATCGTTACTGCGCGCGATGCTCACGACGGTGCGCGCGGTGTCAGTGGCGTTCGGCCGCGACAGCAGGTACGCGGGGACGATCGTGAGCACCAGCACGGCGAGCCCGAGCATGGGCGGCGTAGAGAGACGCGTGCGCAGGGATGTCACCTCCTGCCCCACGGGACTCTGGCTCACCGGCCCCCACTGCTCCAAGACCGCTCCTCCGTTCTGGTGACTGGTAGACAGTAGTATGGATGGATATGAATACAGCCACATACAGCCAGGAAGAGGGGACGCAATGGGGGTGCCAGACCCGACCAATAGGCAACCAGCGACACGTTTTCGACCAGTTAGCTAGCGATCGTTGAGCCGGCTTCGAGGGGTCCAGGCGTCAGCGGCCCGACACAGTGGTGCCATCCGGTCAGCCCTTTGGACACGGACACCCCACCCCCGGCTGCACGCGGACGCACCCGCAATCGCGGGCTCGCGGTCGCGGCGCCCAACCGTCCGGTGGGCCGGTTTTGACTTGCCGGTGGCTTCGCGTAGGCTAAGGCCTCGCCGTTCATTCAGGAGGGAGGCGCCATGGCCGAGAGCGAGACCTACCGACGGGGCCGCGAGATCCGCCGTCAGCTGCTGGGCGACGACTACGTGCAGCAGGCGAATCGGACGACGTACAACGATCCCACGATGCGCAAGTTCATCGACCTCGCCACCGAGACCGTCTTCGGCGCCCTGTGGGGGCGACCGGGGCTCGACCTCAAGACGCGCACGCTCGTCTGCGTCGTGTCGGACGCGGCCACGGGGCGCGAGCCCGAGCTGGCGATCCATGTGAGAATGGCGCTGCGCCAGGGCTGGACCGAGGACGAGCTGACCGAGGTGCTGCTCCACCTGTCGGGCTACGTGGGGCTGCCCATCATCCGAGAGGCGCTGCTGACGGCCAAGAACGTCTTCGCCGAGATGAAGACCGCATGAGACACACGATCGCCGTCATTCCTGGCGATGGGATCGGCAAGGAGGTCGTGCCCGAGGGCCAGCGCGTCCTCGACGCCGTCGGGCGCCGGTTCGGCTTCGACCTCGCCTGGACGACCTTCGACTGGAGCTGCGAGCGCTACACGAAGACCGGACGGATGATGCCCCAGGATGGTCTCGACGCGCTCCGGCAATTCGAGGCGATCTTTCTCGGCGCGGTCGGATTCCCCGGCGTGCCCGACCACGTTTCGCTCTGGGGGCTCTTGATCCCGATCCGCCGCGGCTTCCGTCAGTACATCAATCTGCGTCCGGTGCGCCTGCTCAAGGGCGTGAGGTCACCGCTCGCCGGACGAGGGCCGGCCGACATCGACATGCTGATCGTACGCGAGAACAACGAGGGCGAGTATTCGGAGATCGGCGGACGGCTCTACCGGGACACGCCGGAGGAGCTCGCCGTCCAGCAGGCGATCTTCACGCGCCGGGGTTGTGACCGCGTCGTGCGCTACGCGTTCGAGCTGGCCCTCACGCGGCCCCGCCGTCACGTGACCTCGGCGACCAAGTCGAACGGGATCATCCACAGCATGCCCTTCTGGGACGAGCGTTTCGCCGCCATCGCGACGGCGTATCCGAGCGTCGCGACCGCCCAGTACCACATCGACATCCTGGCCGCCCACTTCGTTCAGCATCCAGACTGGTTCGACGTCGTCGTCGCCTCGAACCTCTTCGGCGACATCCTCTCCGATCTCGGACCCGCGATCGCCGGCTCCATCGGGCTGGCGCCGGGCGGTAACATCAACCCCGAGAAGGAGTACCCGTCGATGTTCGAACCCGTGCACGGCTCCGCCCCCGACATCGCCGGCAAGGGGATCGCGAATCCCATCGCGCAGATCTGGACGGGCGCAATGATGCTCGAGCACCTGGGCCACGCCGAGGCGGCGCGCGCGGTCGTCGCGGCGATCGAGCGTCTGGTGGAGGAAGGCAAGACGCTGACACGCGACCTCGGTGGTCGGGCGTCGACCACCGAGGTCGGTCGGGCGATCGCGGCGTTGCTCTAGCGGCGGTCAGTTGGCGCTGGCTGGCTCGAGCTGACCCCGGGCGACGCCGCCCGGATGTGCCACCGAGTGTACGTTGACGTACACGTTGCCGTTCCTGGCCGCCTCGAGGATCTGTGACAAGGTCGCCCCGCACGAAGTAGTGGTGAGGATGACGTTGGCGTCGGTGATCGTCGCGTTGCTCACCCATTTCCCGTCGACGTCCCACCCCTCGCCTCGGAAGCCGGCGAGGAACACGATGACCGGGCCGTTGACGCCGGCCGGGCCACAGTGGAAGTGAGACTGGGTGACCCGCACGCCGCTGTTCACGCGGAGCGTGTACTCGCCAGCCGTGGCGTCCTTGTTGACCAGGATCTCGAACCGCCCGGTAGTGTCCGCCGCCACAGCGGGTACCTCTTGATCGCCGGTCAGCCGAGCCTGGAACAACTCGTCTGCATCCGCGATTGCGATGAAGCCGAGACCCGCGAAGAGCACACCGACCGCAACGACCCGTCGAGCGGAAGCGTTCATACTCTCTCCCCCTTTCCGTTCGTTCTGGTAGTCCGTGGTGCTACGGCTTCGGAACTTCTCGGACCCGACCGCGCCTGTCAATCAGGGAAACGCCTGAGCGCTCACGTCTTCTCGTTCGACAGGACGAGCGTGCCGGCGGCGGAGAGCATGCCGCCCATGCCGTTGACGAGTGAGAGCCTCACGTTCGGCACCTGGCGCGGGCCGCACTCGCCGCGGAGCTGCCGCGTGGCCTCGATGATCGGGAAGATGCCGTACATCCCCGAATGGGTGTAGGACAGACCGCCCCCGTTCGTGTTGATCGGGAGCTTGCCGCCCGGCGTCGCGCGGCCCTCTGCGAAGAAGTGCACGCCCTCGCCGCGCGCGGCGATGCCGAGCGACTCCAGCATGATGGGCGGCCCGGAGGTGAAGGCGTCGTAGAGCATGATGTGGTCGAAATCTCGCGGGGTGACGCCGGCCATGCGGAACGCCTTTTCCCCCGCGAGATGCGTCGCCTCGCTGAACGTGAGGTCCCGCATCTGGGTGAGCATGACGTGCTCGGTGGCCTCGCCCACGCCGCGCACGTACACGGGCTTCTTGGCGCAGTCCTTGGCGCGATCGGCGCGCGTGAGCACGACGGCACCGCCCGCGTCGGTGACGAGGCAGATGTTCAGGAGGTTGAACGGGTAGACGACCGGCCTCGAGTTGAGGACGTCGGCCACCGTGATGGGCTCCCGGCGGAGCGCCTTCGGGTTGAGCATCGCCCACTGGCGCGTGGAGACGGCGACCTGCGCCCACTGCTCGAGCGTGGTGCCGTACACGTGCATGTGACGCGTGGTGATCATGCCGAAGAGCGTCGGAGCCCCGCCGAAGCCGAACGGCGCCTCGAACTGCCCGGTGAGGCTCGTGTCGCGCCGCGGGCTCACGCCGACGCCCGAGCGGCCAGACTCGCCGTGCGAGATGACCGCCACGTGGCAGAGGCCGTGGTGGAGGGCGGCCAACGCGTGGCCGACCTCGATGATGAAGGAGCACCCGCCCACGGTGGTGCCATCCACGTAACGCGGAGTGATGCCGAGCGCCTCGCCGAGCAGCGCGGGCGAGTGCTGTCCGGCGGTGAAGATGCCGTCCACATCGGTGACCTTGAGCCCGGCGTCGTGGACGGCGTTGGTGATCGCCTCGAGGTGGAGCGTGAGCTGGCTCTTCCCCGGGAGGTTGCCGATCTCGTCGCTCTCGTCCGCGCCGACGACGCAGACCGAATTGGAGAGCGTGTTCAGATCAGCCATGGCGGTCACCGTCCCGGCTCGAACAGTGGCAGCGTGACCTCGTCGGTCAGCTTCGAGAACACGACCCGTACCGGCATGTCACACTTGATGACCCGGGGATCCGGCTCGACGTTGACGAGGTTCGACATCAGGCGCGGGCCCTCCGCGAGCTCGACCATGGCCAGCACGTAGGGCGGCTTGACCTTCCACGCCTTGTGGAAGGCCTGATAGGCGATCTCGAACGCGTGGAGCCTGCCCTTGCCGCTCGCCTGGATCCAAGTGATGTCGCGCGCGTGGCAGCGCGGGCACAGGACGCGCGGGTAGAAGAAGACGTGACCGCACGCCTGGCAGCGGGGCAGGAGGAGCTTCCGCTCCCGCAGGCCGTCCCAGAAGGGCCGGGCCTCGGGCGTGATGGGATTGGGCAGCGGGCGATCGAGGTCCATGCGTTCCTCTCTCTCGGTGGACGGGATGGCGAGGCCGCCCGGATGACGAGCCGTAGGGTACCTCAACCGCCGGCGGACCGGGAGGCCGGGTGATGAGGTAGATTTGGGCCCGATGCGACTGGCGGGGAAGCGGGCGTTGATCACGGGTGGCGGGACGGGGATCGGCCGCGCCACGGCCGAGCTCTTCGCGCGGGAGGGCGCGGCGGTGATGGTCGCCGGTCGGCGACAGGCCGAATTGGAGGAGACGGTCCGGCGCGTCCTGGCCGCCGGCGGGCGGGCGGTCTCCGTCCAGGGCGACGTGTCGTCGCCGGCGAACGCCGAGCGCATGGTCCAGGCGACCGTGACGGGGCTCGGCGGGATCGACGTGCTCGTCAACAACGCGGGCATCATCGTGCGCAACGCGTCGGTGACCTCCGTGTCCGTCGAGGACTGGGAGCGGCTCCTGAACGTCGATCTCACCGGCGTGTTCCTCGTCTCGCGCTTCGCGCTCCTCGAGATGGTGAGGGCCGGCCGCGGCGGCTCCATCGTGCACGTGTCGTCGGTGGCCGGGATCGTGGGCGACCCGAAGCTCGCGCCCTACAACGCCGCCAAGGGGGGCGTGAACCTCCTCACGAAGAACATGGCGCTCGATTACGCGCCGGACGGCATCCGCGTCAACGCGGTGTGCCCGGGCCGCATCTGGACCCCGATGCCGATGAGTCGGCTCACGCCCGAAGACGATCCGAACGAGATCCTCGCGCGCTGGGGCAAGAACATCCCGCTCGGACGGGTCGGGATGCCCGAGGACGTTGCCCGCGCGATCCTGTTCCTCGCCTCGGACGAGTCGTCCTGGATCACCGGGACGTGGCTCGTCGTTGACGGGGGCGCCACCGCCTGCCACCCGCCGATCGGCTAGCCGAGCGTCGGAGCAACGGCCGTTCGAGCGCGGGCTCCGCCCGCGCTCCTCAGGGAGGCTCGGATCTAGCCCTTCGGCAGGCCGAGCACCCGCTCGCCGATGATGTTGCGCTGGATCTCGCTCGTGCCGGCCGAGATCGTGTACTGCCGCGCCGCCAGCACGCGATTGAACCACCGCGGCGCGTCCGGCACGATGACGCAGGGCGCGTTCACCAGCACGTGCATGCCGAGCAGCTCGCCGGCGACCTCCGCGATCCGCACGCCGAGCTCCGAGCCGGTGAGCTTCAGGATCGAGCCCTCGGGCCCGGGCGGCTCGCCGCGGAGCTGGCGCGTGAGGCTCCGGAGCCGCGTGTACTTGAGCGCCTCAGAGGCGATCGCGAGCTGGACGAGCCGCTGGCGGATCCACGGGTGCGCCCACGCCGGCCTCCCGTCGATGGACAGCTGCCGCGCCAGCGCCATGAGACGGGCGATCTGCGCCGTGTGGTTCCGGCCGCCGGCGGAGTGACGCTCGTACATGAGCGTCGTCGTCGCGACCTTCCAGCCCTGATTCACCGGGCCGAGCAGGCTCGTCTTCGGCACGACGACGTCGGTGAAGAAGACCTCGTTGAAGTGGTGGTGGCCCGTCATCAGCACGAGCGGCCGCACGGTGATGCCCGGCGTCGTCATGGGCACGAGGAGGCAGCTGATCCCCTGGTGCTTCGGCGCGTCGGGGTCGGTGCGGGCGAGCAGGATGATCCAGTGGGCGAAGTGCGCGCCGGACGTCCACACCTTCTGGCCGTCGACGACGTAGTGATCGCCTCGATCCACCGCGCGCGTCCGGAGGCTCGCGAGATCCGAGCCCGCGTTGGGCTCGGAGAAGCCCTGGCACCAGATCTCGTCGGCGTTGAGAATCGCGGACAGGTGACGGCGCTTCTGCGCGTCGGCGCCCCAGTGGATGATCGTGGGCCCGACCAGGTTGAGACCCATGCTCCCGGGCAGGACGGGCGCCCGCGCCGCGGCGTACTCCTCGTCCCAGATGACCCGCTCGATCAGCCCGGCGCCGCGGCCCCCGTACTCCTTCGGCCAGGTGATCCCGACCCAGCCGGCGGCGTGCATCGTCTTCTGCCACGCGCGGCGGCGCTCGAACGTCTCGCGATCGGACGCGACCCGGTCGTCGGCCGGATCGTCGAGACAGAGGTCGGCAGGAAGGTTCGCCGCGAGCCAGCCGCGGAGCTCGGTGCGAAACGCTTCTTGGGCCGGGGAGAATTCGAAGTCCATCGACGGCGAGCCGAGACTAGTCGGCTCGCTCAACCGGTGTCAAGGCGATCGCTCTCGTTCGTCGGCGGCGTGCCTTCCTGACCTGCGCGCTGCCGTTCTTCCTCGGGACCGAGCGGCTCGCCTCGTCCGGCTCTTCAGAATTCACACAGTGTTGTCGCCCACCATCATCGCTGGCATGAATCCTGCCGTCTCGCGTCCCGCCGGCCGCTGGGCCGGTCACCCGGTGATGCCTGGGCCAGACCCAGGCGCAGGAGGCGCGCATGCTGAATGGCCGTGTCAACGCGCGAGTCGCCCTCGCGGCGAGTCTCGTCGTCCTCGCCCAGCTCGCGGTGGCTGGCCGGGCCGCCGCTGAAACCCCGGTCGTGGCGCCCCTCGTGGATTCAGGGCGGCTCGGCCATCCCCAGAGGCACGGTCATCGGAGCCTCAAGCCCTTCCTGCACCACCGAGGCGCCGACAGCCTGGCTCGGGCGAAAGAGGAGGCGGCGATCTTTGCGCCGACTCCGTCGACGCCTACGATCAACCCGCTCGTTGCTTCCACCGTGGTCACCGGGTTCGACGGGATCAACGAGGAGCAGTCGTTCGCCGAGCCCCCCGACGGCGCCATTGCCGTGAGCCCCACGTACATTGTGGAGGCGGTGAATGACGAGCTGAGCGTCTGGACCAAGACCTACGACGCGACCGGCCAGCTCTCCAGCGTGACGAACGTCGTGTCTGCGGCCAGCCTCGACGTGTTCTTCGGGCATAACCCCAACTGCTATACGGGCGCCAACGATGTCTTCGGGCTGGTCTCGGATCCCTCCCTCGACTACGACGCCGCGCACGACCGCTTCATGCTCTCCATGATCTCGTTCGATCGGTTCTTCTTGATTTCAAGTCTCTGCGTCGCGGTCACCACGACTGGCGATCCCTCCGGGACCTGGTTCGTCTACGCCTTCAACATCCAGCCCGCGTTCAATTCCTTGCTCGACTTCCCCCGAGCTGTCACCGGCTCCGATGGCCAGATTTACGTGACGGGCAACCTCTTCACGTTCGACGTGCTCGGAAATCCTGTCTTCCAGAACGCTCGCGCCTACGCCTTCAAGGCGAGTGATATGTACGTGGGGAGCGCCACCACCGGCAGAGTCGTCACCGTCGGAAACGATCCTCAGACCGGTGCGGCGGCGGATTCCCTGACTCCCGCCCGGGCCGTGGGCGTCGCAGGCATGTATTTTGTGTCCGCTTCCAACGCGGCGTCCACCGGCTCGGTCATCACGCTCTGGAGGTGGACGGATCCCTTCGGCAGTAACGCCTTCACCCGGCGGGGTTGGGTTACGGTCTCTCCCTATGCGCAGCCGCCGAGCGCACTCCAGCCGAGGGCCTTCCCACCCGGTGTTTCCGACTGCGCGCAATCGGGCGCGTTGTGCATCACCACGAACGACGCGCGGAACCTCGCGGCGTACTGGTCCAACAACACCGTGTGGGCGACCCACACGATCGGCTGCGCCCAGGCGGGGACGCCGGTGGCCTGCGTGCAGTGGTATCAGCTCGGCGGTCTCGACGGCACGCCGGCGCTGATGCAGCAAGGGATCGTGGACGACGGGAGCCCCGGTCAGTACCGATATTTCCCGAGCCTCGCCGTCGATCAGAATGGGAACGTCGCGCTCGCCTACGCCCATTCTTCCGCCACCGACTACGCCGGGATTCGCTATACGACGATCGTAGGGGGGGTGCAAGGGCCCGAGGTCACGCTCAAGGCCGGCGAGGCCACCATCGAAGAGTCGCGCTACGGGGACTACGCCGCGACGGCGGTCGACCCCCACGACAATCTCACGATCTGGCACGTGGAAGAGTACGCCAAGAATCTCTCCGGCGTACTCTTGCCGACAGGATGGGGCACGTGGGTCAGCGCCATCCAGATCGCGGCCGCACCGCCGCCGACGGGAGACTTCTCGATCGTCGCCGTGCCCACATCGCTCGGGGCGATCCTGCCGGGCGCAAACCAGATCTACACCGTGACGGTAGACGCGGGGCAGAGTGGGTTTACCGGAACAGTGTCGCTCGCGGTGAGCGGCCTGCCCTCCGACGCCAGTGGGTCCTTTTTGCCCGCCTCGGTCGCGCTCACGGGCACGGCAACCTCTGCGACTTCCACGCTCACCGTCGCCACGACCGGGGCCACTCTCGGAGGGACCTACACCCTGACGATCATGGTCAGCGGAAGCGGCATCACCCACACGACTAACGTCACCCTCGCGGTGCAGGACTTCACGATCTCCGTGATCCCGGCCTCGCGAACCGTGTCGCGGGGGGGGAGCACGAGCTACACGGTGACCGTGAATCCGATCAACGACTTCAGCGCCTCGGTAGGCTCCTGGTCCTTGACTGGCCTTCCCGGAGGCGTCACCTATAATCCCCTACCGACGAGCACGACCCCGGGGGGGAGCTTTAGGCTGACGCTCATGACAAGTCGTACCACCCGCAGAGGAACGTACACCCTGACTCTTACGGGGACCGGAGCGGGGGTCACGCGTCAGAGGAGCTTCCAGCTCAGAGTCACGAACTAAGGGCGTCTGCACCGCGGGGCTTCCCGCGATCTTGCGGGAAGTCCCGCGGCTGCGTCAGAAACGAGTAGCGCCTTCGTGAGCCTGAATTCCACCCCGCCACGAGCCGCGAGAGGATCGTCTTGCCGAGGCGGATCAGCGCGACGAGGGTGAGGAACCCGTGACGCCTGCTGGAGTATCATGCGCAGCGACCCGCGGAGGGAGCGCTCATGACCCGACCGTCGTCACCGTGGCCGAAGGGCGCGCGCTGCGCCGTCATGCTGACGTTCGACTTCGACGCCGAGACGCTGTGGCTCGCGCGCGATCCGAGGACCGCCGACCTCCCGGGGGTCATGTCGCAGGGCCGCTACGGCGCGCGGGTCGGCGTTCCGCGGCTCCTCCGCCTCCTCCACGCCGAGGGCGTCCGCGCGACCTTCTATATACCCGGCTGGGTGGCCGAGCACCACACGGCCGAGGCGCGCGCCATCCGCGACGCCGGCCACGAGATCGGCCACCACGGCTACCGCCACGACTGGGCGGATCCGTCGAAGCCCGACGCGGAGCGCGCCGCCTTCGAGCAGGGGATGAAGGCGCTCGAGAGCACCCTCGGCGTGACGCCGCGTGGCTATCGCGCCCCCGCCTGGGAGCTGACGCCCATCACGCTCGATCTCGTTCGCAAGCACGGGATGTTCCACTCCTCGAACCTGATGGACGACGTCTCCCCGTACCTCCACCCCGGCGAGCCTCCGGTGGTGGAGCTGCCCGTCCAGTGGGTGCTCGACGACGCGCCCTACTTCCTGATGCACCCGCGCCTGGCGCCCCGGCCCATGCAGAGCCCGGAGGCGATCTTCGGCGTCTGGCGCGACGAGTTCCGCGGCTTCTACGAGTGGGGCGGGCTCTTCAACCTCACGTGCCATCCTCAAGTCATCGGCCACCCGTCGCGGCTCCTCATGCTGCGCCGGCTGATCCGCTTCGTGAAGCGTCACCGTGGCGTCTGGTGGGCGACCGCGAGCGAGGTCGCCGAGCACTGGCTCCGCCGCAAGGGTCGGCGCTAGTCACCTGTCGGAACGAGGACCGCCCTGGCCTTCTCCCGGAGCGCCTCGGGCAGGGGTGTGGGCCGTCGCGCGTCCATGTCGAGGTGCACGCCGAGCTGCTCGAGCGTGGCGACCCGCTCACCGCTCCGCTCGTTGGTCATCACGTGGAGGAGGCGCATCGAGGAGGTCCCGACGTGGAGCAGCGCCGAGCGGACGCGGACGGGGTCGCCCGGCCCGAGCGGGGCGCCGAGCGCCAGCTGGAACTCGAACGTCGAAAAACCGCGACGTTGATCGCGCAGGTAGGCGGGCGTCATCCCGAACGCCGCGATCGCGTGTCCGTTCGCCGCCGAGAACCGGTGGATGTAGAAGGGCAGCGCGCTGTGCCCGAGCACGTCCAGCTCCCAGGGCTTGACGGTGTCACGCGCGGAGTCGAGGAAGCCCTCGAGCCCGCGCGGTCGAGGGCGCCGCTCGCGCGCCGGCCCGTCCCACGGGACGCGCCGCGCCTCGGCGGCTCGCCGCTGCGCGGCCGTCAACGGCACGGCGGCGCGGCCGACCAGCTCGACGTGGCCGACCCGCTGCTCGACCGTCGTGCACACCTCGCCGGTCTCGGAGTTGAAGAGCTTGTGGCCGAGCACGAGCGCGGCCGGCTCGACGCCGCCGACGCCACTCTCGATGTGCAAGATGTCGCCGACGCGCAGCTCGCGCGAGTACCGCGCGTAGCAGTCGACGGTCACGCAGGCGCGGCGCTCGTGCGCCGCGTAGTCCGCGCCGAGCCCGATCGCCTCGAGCGCGCCCAGCCCCGCGTCGGCGATGCGGGCGAAGTAGTAGGCGACGGTGAGGTGGTCGTTGTGGTCCACCTCCCAGCGGGAGACGGTGCCGCGGTAGGTCTCGAGCCAGCCGCTCATGGCGACAGGGACTCACCCTACACGCAGGGGGCCCGCGCGAGATCCTACAGGTACACCGCCTTCATCGCGCCCTCGGGATAGCGCGCGCCGGCCGCCACGCCGACGGGCACGGCCTCGGAGATACGCTTCACGTCTTCGGCGCTCAGCTCCACCCGCAGCGCGCCCAGGTTCTCCTCCAGGCGCTCCCGTCGCTTGGTGCCGGGGATCGGCACGACGTCCGGGCCCCTGGCGAGGAGCCACGCGAGCGCGAGTTGGGCCGGGGTGCAGCGCTTCTCCTTCGCGATCCGCTCGAACCGATGCACGAGGTCTAGATTCTTCGTGAGGTTCTCGTCCTTGAAGCGGGGGTGCTCGCGGCGCCGGTCGCCCTCCGGGATGTCAGCCGGGCTCTGGACGTGTCCGGTGAGGAGGCTCCGCCCGAGGGGCGAGTACGCGACGAACGAGACGCCGAGCTCGCGCAGCGTCGGGAGCGTCTCCTCCGCCTCGGTGCGATAGAGCAGACTGAATTCGTTCTGGACGGCCGTGATCGGATGGACCCTGTGGGCGCGACGGATCGTCGCCGGCGCAGCCTCGGAGAGTCCGAGGAAGCGCACCTTGCCGCGGTCCACGAGCCCGGCCATCGCGCCGACGGTCTCCTCGATGGGCACCTTGGGGTCTACGCGGTGCTGATAGTAGAGGTCGATCGTCTCCACGCTGAGGCGGCCGAGGCTCGCGTCGCACGCCCGCGCCACATGCTCGGGGCGACCGTTCACGCCCATGCTGCCGTCGGCGTTCCTCACGTTGCCGAACTTGGTGGCGAGCACCACCTGTCGTCGCCGGCCCTGGATCGCCCGCCCGACGAGCTCCTCGTTGTGGCCCCAACCGTACATGTCGGAGGTGTCGAGGAAGTTGGCGCCGAGGTCGAGTGCCCGGTGGATGACCCCGATCGACACCGCGTCGTCGCCCTTGCCGTAGACGCCGGACATGGACATACAACCGAGGCCGATCGCGGAGACGGTCAGCGCGCCGCGCCCCAATCTCCGGTTGTGCATGAGCCCACCTCTCGCGGGGATTCTACTACACGGCCACGGTGCGGGGGCGCGCTACAATTCCGCCGTGCGCCGGATCGAGGCGGTCGTGTTCGACATCGGCGGCGTCGTGCAGGAGTCGCCGCTCCATGCGATCGCCCGGTACGAGCGCGACCACGGGCTCCCGCCCGACGCCGTCAACCGTGCCGTCGCCGCCGCGGGCGACGCCGGCGCGTGGGCGCGGCTCGAGCGGGGGGAGCTGACGGTCGAGTCGTTCCTGGCGCCCTTCGAAGCGGACTGCCGCGCCCACGGCGTCCCCGTGAACGGCGGACGCCTCATGGCGTACATCGCCGAGGCGAGCCGTCCACGGCCGCGGATGCTGGCGGCGGTCCGGACGATCCGGGAGCGCGGACTCCGCGCGGGCGCCCTCACGAACAACTGGGTGGCCGAGGGGCGGCGTCCCACGGACGGGCTCCGCGCGCACTTCGACGTCTTCGTGGAGTCCGCGGTCGTGGGCCTGCGGAAGCCCGACCCGCGCATTTACGAGCTCGTCTGCCGCGAGCTCAGGGTACCGCCGTCGCGCGCCGCGTTCCTCGACGACCTCGGCATGAACCTCAAACCGGCGCGCGCGCTGGGGATGGTCACGATCAAGGTGGACGACCCGGACCGGGCGCTCCGCGAGCTTTCGGCGCTCCTCGGGGTCGACCTCTAGCGACGCCTGCTACAATGAGGGCCATGACGAAGGTGACAAAGAGTCTCGCCGTCGGGTTCGCCGGGGTCGACGCGACGGTCAGCGCCGAGATCAAGCCGATTCCGTTCCGGACCGAGCTGAGCCTGGCGCCGCTGGTTGCCTTTTGGGCACGGACCTTCGGTGACGACACGTCGCTCAAGGGCACGTTCGCCCGGACCATTCGCGAGGCGACCGAGGCGGCGCCAGAACTCCTGGCTCCGATCACGGACCCCTCGGTCATCGATCGCCACCGGAAGCTCGTGGACATGCTCATGGCCGCCGTCTTCCCGGCGGCGGTCCTCGACCGGGAGTACGGCGCCGCGATCACGCCGTTCCAGCTCCGAGGCTTCTACGCCACGCCGCCGTTCGAGCAGCTGTTTCTCGCCGACGACGGCACCTTCCACGGTCGCATGAACATCGAGCCGTCGACCCTCAATGCCATGCGGCTCCTTCGCGCCTACTCGCTCGTGCTGGCGCGCGTCTACTCCATCGAGCTGGACCTCGACTACTCGTTCATCTTCACGGTCGCCGATCCCGAGACGGGGCTCGATCGCCATTTCAAGGCGCAGTTCGACCTGCGATTCGTCGACGTCGTGCCCGTGGGCCCGACCCCGCCCCTCACCGAGGAGAACAGGCGGCGCCTCCACGGCAACCTGCTGGACCGCGACTTCTTGCTCAAGATCCTGCCACCCGAGAAGTTCGTCTTCCGCGGCTTCACCATCCTGAAGGCCGTCGAGGTGACCGATCAGGAGGTGCTCTCGTCACTCAAGCGGGACCTGATCGACAAGGAGTCGATCGTCTCGAACGCGCGCTTCCTCGCGCTCCAGCAAAAGCTCCGGACGCTCTTCCGCCGCCCGGAGCTGCGCTTCGGCCTCGCCGCGCTGAGCGGCGACCAGGTCCTCATCCTGAACTACGGCGCCAAGAGCGAGCACGCGTGCATCTTCGCCGACTCCCGGCACCACACGAAGGAGGAGTTCAAGGGGTCCGTCTACGAGCGCGCGGTGCACCTGGGGAGCGCGCTCGTCATCGAGGACCTCACCGCGCTCCGGGACAAGACCGACGTCGACGAGGAGATCATCCAGAGCGGGGTCCGCAACCTCGTCGTCGCCCCGCTCCTGTACCAGGGCCGGGTGATCGGCACCCTCGAGCTCGGCTCGCCCCATCCCGGCGATCTGAACGCGACGCACCTGCCGAAGCTCCACGAGGTCCTGCCACTCTTTTCCATGGCCGTGCAGCGGAGCATGGAGGAGCTGAACAACCGGATTCAGGCGCTCATCAAGGAGAAGTGCACCGCCATCCACCCCGTCGTGGAGTGGCGCTTCCGTCGAGCGGTGCTCAAGTCCATCGAGCACCACGCCGCGGGCGCCGAGGCCTCCGGGCAAGAGCTCGAGCCGATCGTCTTCGAGCGGGTGTACCCGCTCTACGCGCTCTCGGACATCCGCGGCTCCTCGATCGAGCGCAGCCTCGCGATCCAGGCCGACGTGCTGACGCAGCTCCGGCTCGCGCGGGACGTGGTCCAGGCCGCCCACGCTGCGAAGCGGCTGCCCGCGCTCGACGAGCTCCTCTACCGGGTGAACAAGCACGCGGCCAAGATCGAGAAGAGCCTGAATTCGGGCGACGAGGTCGGGGTGGTCACCTTCCTACGCGGGGACGTCGAGCGCCTCTTCGATCATCTCCAGGGGTTCGGCCCGGCGGTCCGAGAGCGAATCGAAGCCTATCGCGCCGCGCTCGACCCGCGCTTCGGCACGGTCTACGCACGGCGAAGGCTGTTCGAGGAGAGCGTGACGCGCATCGCCGACACGATCTCCTCGTACCTCGACCTCGAGGAGCAAACCGCGCAGGGGATGTTCCCGCACTACTTCGAGAAGCAGAAGACCGACGGCGTGGACTACCAGATCTACGTCGGCGCCTCGCTCGTCGAGGACGGCCGCTTCGATCCGCTCTACCTCAAGAGCCTCCGGCTCTGGCAGCTCATGGTCACCTGCGGCATCGCGCTGCGGACCCACCAGCTGCGAGACCAGCTCCCGGTGCCGCTCGAGGCGACCCATCTCGTCCTCGTCCAGCACGCGCCGCTCTCGATCCGGTTCCGGTTCGACGAAAAGCGGTTCGACGTGGATGGCGCCTACGACATCCGCTACGAGATCGTGAAGAAGCGGATCGACAAGGCTCTGATCAAGGGCGCGAGCGAGCGCGTGACGCAGCCCGGGAAGATCGCCATCGTCTATGCCCAGCGCGCCGAGGCCAACGAGTACCGCGGCTACATCGAGTACCTCCAGAACCTCGGCTACCTGACCGGCGAGGTGGAGGACCTCGAGCTGGACGAGCTCCAGGGCGTGCACGGGCTCCACGCGCTCCGCGTCACCGTCGACCTCCGAAATTCCAAGATCGAGCGGCGCATCGCGCCGGGCGACCTCCGGGCGGCGGCGAACGTCACGTCCGCCTGAACACGAACAGCTCCACTGGCTCGTAGATCGGCCCGGCGCCCTGGGCGCGGCAGTGGCGCTCGAAGGCGGCGAGCCCGCGCAGGCTGATCTTCCGGTGGTACTCCGCATAGCTCCGCGCGAAGAGGTGACGAACGATCCGGTGTCCCGCGCGCCCGAAGCCCTCGGCCAGGAACGCGCGGGTCAGCCCGTCGCGGGAGGGCATGCGCCGGAGATCGAGCGCGAGCGCGTCGGGGAAGAAGCGGACGTACTCGTACTCGTCCGCTGACTCGCGCGTCACCTGCCGCACGATCACATGGCCACCGGCTCTCGCCACTCGCCGGAGCTCCGCGACCGCCGCGGTCTTCGCGCCGAGGTGGTGGTAGATGAGGGCTCGACGCCGACGACGGACGTGCCGTAGACGTCGGCGAGCAGGCCGGTGAAGCGCCCGGTGCCACAGCCGAGGTCCACGACGCGCCGGATCTCGGGGCCCGGGGGCAGCATGCCCGCGACGGCGTCGCGCCAGGTCGCGAGCGCCTCCGCCGGGAGCTCGCGCGCCCGGACATAGACCTCGGGAAGGGGCGTCCCGTCGTAGTCCAGGGCGGAGCCCCGTCAGGCGCGTGCGGCGCGCCGCGCGCGCACGGCCGCCGCGAAGTCGCGGAGGACCGGCGCCGTCATCTCCCAGCCCATGCAGGCGTCGGTGATGGACTGCCCGTACGCGAGGCGCTTCGGGTCCTTGAGGTCCTGGCGCCCGTCCACGATGAAGGATTCCATCATCACGCCGACGATTCCGGCCTCGCCCTGGGCGATCTGGGCGGCGATCTCGCGCGCGACCACGGGCTGGCGCCGGTAGTCCTTGTCGCTGTTGCCGTGGCTCGTGTCGATCATGAGCCGCGGCGGGAGCCCGGCGTCGCGGAGGGCCGCGAGCGTCTTCTGGACGCTGATGGCGTCGTAGTTCGCGCCGTTGACGCCGCCGCGCAGGATGACGTGGCAGTCGGGATTGCCGCGGGTCGAGACGATGCCCGCCAGGCCCTGCTCGGTGACTCCCAGGAAGCGGTGCGGGTGGGCCGCCGCGCGCAAGGCGTCGATCGCGATCTGGACGCCGCCGTCCGTGCCGTTCTTGAAGCCCACGGGCATCGAGAGGCCGGAGGCGAGCTCGCGATGGACCTGGCTCTCCGTCGTGCGGGCGCCGATCGCCCCCCAGGTGACGAGGTCCGAGGTGAACTGCGGCGTAATCGGATCGAGGAACTCCGAGCCCGAGGGAAGGCCGAGCTCGACCAGGTCGAGCAGCAGCCGGCGCGCGAGGCGGAGGCCCTCGTTGATGGCGAAGGAGCCGTCGAGGTGCGGATCGTTGATGAGTCCCTTCCAGCCGACCGTCGTGCGCGGCTTCTCGAAGTAGACGCGCATCACGAGACGGAGGTCGCAGCGGAGCTCGTCGGCCGCCTGCTTCAGACGGCGCGCGTAGTCGAGCCCGGCCGCTGGATCGTGGATGGAGCAGGGGCCGACGACGACGAGCAGGCGGTCGTCCTCGCCGGTCAGGACGCGAATGACCTCCTCGCGGGCGCGGCCGACGACGAGCGAGCCCAGCTCACTCAGCGGCAGCTCCTCGAGGAGGATCGCCGGCGGGAGCAGCGGCCGGATGCTCTCGACGTGCAGGTCGCGGGTCTTCATCGGTCTCCGATTGTACTAAAACGCGAGGCGGAGGCCGCCGTGCACCAGACGCGGCGCGCCGATCGAGACGACGCCCTCGCTCGTGCGGCCGGTCGAGTACGTCTGGCCGAAGAGGTTCTCGACCCCGACGAAGGCCTCGGCCCATTTCGCGAGCGCACGCGAGACGAAGAGGTCCAGGACGACGTAGCTTCCGAGGGGCAGCGTATTCAGGTCGTCTTCGAACTGGCCGCCGACGTAGCGGGCCGTCGCCGAGACGGTGGCGATCGCCGGGTGGGTGTAGCGGACACCGAGGGTGACGTTGTGCTCGGGGACCTGGGCGAGCCGGTTGCCCTCGAGGGTCGGCTGCTGCGGCGCCTCGACGACGCGCGCGTCGCTGAAGAGGTAGCTCGCGACGAACCGCCACTCGCGCGTCAGGCGGAGCTCGAGCTCGCTCTCGAACCCGCGGATGCGCGAGAGATCGAGGTTCTGGCGCTGGCGGCAGGTCGTGCCCGCCGGGCAGTCGGGCAGCGGGGTCGCCAGGGTGACGTTCGCCACGAGGTCGCGCACCTCGTTCCAGAACGCCGTGACGCGCGCCTCGAGGGGCCCCCAGCGCTGCTGCACGCCCAGCTCGCCCCCGGTGAGGCGCTCGGGACGCAGGTGCTCGTTCGCGACGGTGACATCGTTGCGCACGCGGAAGACGCGGTAGAGCTCGTTGATCGTCGGGACGCGGAAGCCCTGGTACGCGGATGCGCGCACGTCCGTGGACGACGTCGCGTGGAAGAGCGCGGCGATCCGCGGGCTCGCGAGGATGCGGTCGATGTCGGAGAACGTCTGGCTCGCCGGTATGCCGCTTCCCGCCGGCGGCGGCGTGTCACGCCGGGTGCCGTGGTAGCTCCGCCAGTAGTCGCCGCGGATGCCCCCGACCAGCTCCCACGCGGGATGGGGCGTGTACACGTCCTGGACGAAGACGCCGCCGACGAGCTGCTCGCCCCCCGCGATGCGCGTGCGCGCGAAGGCGCCGCTCACGTAGACCTTCTCCTGCGTCTCGCCGTCGACCCAGCGGATGTCGCCGCCGCTCGCCACCAGGTGCGAGCCGAAGCGGCGGTTCCACTGGAGGTAGCCGCCGGCCGAGGTGGAGGGGACCGTCTGGTCGAGCGCGAGGGTCTCGGAATTGCGGTCGGCCGCCTGGGTGGAGAACGTGCTCCGGAACTCCTGGAAGTGGCCGTAGACGGCGGCGGCGAGCTCGCCAAAATCGCCCGCGCGCAGACGGCCGCCGGTCGCGAACGCGCCGGCGCCGGTGCGGTTGAACTGGAGCGGCGTACCGTTGCCGCGGTCCTCGTCGAAATAGTTGCCGCTGGCGAACAGGGAGAGATCGGGCGAGTCGACGAGCTCGACCCGGCCGTTGAACGTCGAGTGGCGCGAGGTCGCGTCGATATCGATCGCGCCACGCCGGGACTCCTTGACGATCGGGTAGCCGCCGGTGTCGAAGTAGTTGCCCTCGAGCGAGAGGCGGAGGGGGCCCTTCGCCTCCGTGAGCAGGAGGTCGAAATTGCGGGTGTCATAGCTCCCGTAGCTCGTCTCGAAAAACGCCGCGCGCTCGACGGGCCGCCGGGTGAGGATGTGGACGACGCCGCCGAGTGCCCCGTTGCCCCACACGCTCGACCCCCCGCCGTGGACGACCTCGATTTGCTCGATCGACTGGAGCGGGATCCGACTCCAGTACACCCAGCCCCCGAACGGGTCGTTGATCGGGACACCGTCGAGCAGCACGAGGGCGCGGCTCGTGCCGCTCGGGCCGATGCCGCGGAGTGAGAGGCCCTGAGTTGTGGGGTGACCGACGACGCTCGACGTGCGCCGGAACAGGCTGAAGCCCGGCACCTGGCGGAGGAGATCGTCCACGGTCTGGCTCGCCGACTGGCGCACGTCCTCCCGGCTGATGACGGTCACGCTGGCGGGCGCGTCACCCGCCTGCTGCTCGAGCCGTGTCGGGGTGACCACCACGGGCTCGAGTCGCGTCGGCGCCGGGTTCTCCTGCGCGGCCGCGGACGAGGCGGTCAGGAGGAGGCCGACCGCCACGATCGTCGCGCGCACGGTCACTCACGGCCCAGCGCGAACTTCAGGGGGACCTCCACCACGCTTTCCACCGCCCGCGCGCCCCGGTGGGCGGGGGCAAAGGTCCAGGTCTTCACGGCGCCGGCTGCGGTCTGGTCGAGGACCGCATGGCCCGAGGAGGATGCGACGCTCACGTCCACGACGCGGCCGTTCGCGCCGACGAGGACCGAGAGGACGACGAGGCCCTCGAGTCGCTGCGCGCGCGCGGCCGCGGGGTACGGCGGCAGGGGCGTCTTCCGATACGCGGCCGGCACGAGCGGCTGCGGTGAGGCCCGGATCTCCATCGGTGCGAGAAGAATGACGTCGGCGGCGACCGCCGCGGACGCAAACGCCGTGAGACCGAGCGCGAGGCACGCCACCGCTCGGAGAGTCGTCAACGGTTGGACCCCACAGGGCGAGGATGCTACACCACGGGTGGCCGGCTTGACAAACCGAAAGCCCGCGACGTATCGTCCGGGCCGCGCAGGGTCCGCCCCGAGTTGACCATGACCGACCGGACCCTTGAAGGGGAGGCTCACCATGCGGCGGATCACCCTGACATCGCTCGCGCTGGCCCTCGGCGTCGTCCTTGCGCTTGCTCCGCTGGTCCTGGCCCAGCAGCCACCGCCAGCCTGGAAGCAGGGCCAGTCGCCCGAGCTGGCGGACTCGCCGCTCGCGCCCGTTCCTTTGCCTCCGACTCCGACTCCGGCGAAGGACATCCCAGTCGACAAGATCAAGCTGCCGCCGGGATTCACGATCAGCGTCTGGGCCGACGGACTCCACAACGCCCGGCAGATGGCGTGGGGGACCCGGGGCACGCTGTTCGTCGGCACCCGTGTCGCCGGCAGCGTTTACGCGGTCGTCGACCGTGGCGACCGGCGCGAGGTCAAGGTGATCGCCAAGGGCCTCGCCCAGCCCAGTGGCGTGGCGTTCAAGGACGGAGCGCTCTACGTCGCCGAGATCCCGCGCCTGCTCAAGTACGAGAACATCGAGGCCAGCCTCGACAACCCGCCGGCTCCCAAGGTCGTCTACGAGTTCCCGAAGGACGCACACCACAACTGGCGGTTCCTCCTCTGGGGGCCGGACGGAAAGCTCTACTTCAACATGGGCGCGCCCTGCAACATCTGCATGCCCCCTGACACCCACGCGAACATCTCGCGGGTGAACCCCGACGGGACCGGCTTCGAGTACTACGCCCGCGGCGTGCGCAACAGCACGGGCGCCGACTTCCACCCGGTGACGAAGGAGCTCTACTTCGTCAGCCACGGCCGCGACTGGATGGGCGACGAGATCCCGAACGACACGCTCCACCACGCCCCGAGGCCCGGGTTCCACTTCGGCTATCCCTACTGCCACCAGGGCGACGTCGTCGACCCCGACTTCGGCCGCGGGCGCTCCTGCAGCGAGTTCGCGCCCCCGCTGCTCAAGCTCGGGCCCCACGTCGCCCCCATCGGATTCCGGTTCTACACGGGCAGCCTGTTCCCGCCGCAGTATCGGAACGTCGCCTTCAGCGCGCAAAAGGGCTCCTGGAACCGCACCGTGAAGATCGGCTACCGGGTGATGACGGTCGAGCTCAAGCCCGGCCAGCCGCCGAAGTACGAGGTCTTCGCCGACGGATTCCACCAGGGTGACAAGGTCCTGGGCCGCCCGACGCACATCGAGTGGATGCCCGACGGGTCGATGCTGCTCTCCGACGACTACCACGGGGCCATCTACCACATCACGTACAGGCGCTGAGCACGGGGGCGCTCCGCCTTTCAGTGGTGATCGTCGCCGCCATGGTGGCGGCGACGGTCGCCCTGCCCGCACTGGCCGCCGACCTCGAGGCCGGCCGGCGCAAGTCCGAGCCGTGCGCGCGCTGCCACGGCGACGGCGGAAACGCGACCGTTCCGGGCACGCCCTCGCTCGCGGGGCAGCCAGCCTGGTTCACCCACTGGGCGCTCGTCAAGTTCCGGGACGGGCGCCGCAAGGATCCGATGATGTCCCCCGTCGCCGCGAACCTGAGCGACGCGGACATGGCCGACTTGGCCGCCTACTACGCGACCCTTCCGCCGCGCCCACGACCCCAGACCTTGGACGCGGCGAAGGCCGCCGCGGGGCAGCGGCTGGCGGTCTCCCACTACTGCACCTCATGTCATCGGCCGGACCTCGGCGGCCAGCACCAGGTCCCACGCCTCGCCGGCCAGGACCTCGACTACCTCCTGAGGCTACTCCGCGCCTACAGGGCCGGGACGGCAGGGGACCTCGAAGGCCTGATGACGCTGGCGGCGCAGCCGCTGAGCGACGCCGACATCGAGAATCTCGCCCACTATATCGCCGGCCTCACACCCGCGCCGTAGCGGCGAGGTGGACGGTCTGCCGGGCGTCCCAGCGCCGGAGCCACTGGAGCCAGTCGACCGCGCCCGCGTGGCTCATCCCTGGACGGCGACGCCCCGACCGAGGAAGTCCCGGATCTGAGGATCCGTGTAGCCGAGGCCGGTGAGCACCTCACGCGTGTGCTGGCCGAGGTCGGGCGCCGCACGCGGCGGCGCCTTCGGGACGCCCGCGACGCTGATCGGGCTGTCGACTGTCACGAGCCGCCCGAAGCGCGGGTGGTCGAAGTCGACGAGCATGCCGTTGGCGCGCATCTGCGGGTCGCGCGCCACTTCGTCGTACGTGGGGAGGACGGCGAAGGGGATGTCGTGCGCCTCGAGCCGCGCCTTCCAGTGCGCCGCGTCCTCCGTCGCGAAGATCGCGTCGAGGATGGCGATCAGCTCCTGGGCGTGGGCACGGCGGGCGCCGGCGTCGGCGAAGCGCGCGTCCTTCGTGAGGTCCAGGCGCCCCACCGCGTGAGCGAAGCGGGGCCACAGCCGCTCCGGGTTCACGAGGGCGAATTTGAGCATGCGGCCGTCGCGCGTCCTGTAGTAGACCGAGCCGAAGCCGCGCGCCTGCGCACGCGGGAGCTTGGGCGGGAACGTCGCGCCGCAGAGCTGGGCCTGGATGTTCCAGGAGTTCGCCCAGGCCCCGGCGGCGAGGAGCGAGGTGGCCACCTTCAGCCCACGGCCGGAGCGCTCGCGCGCGAAGAGGGCGAGCGCAACGGCGCCGAAGAGCGCGAGCGCGGTCGGGTGATCGCCCGCGCCCCCCGCGAGCTGGCCCAGCGTGCCCTCCGGCGTCAAGAGGCTCGACTCGAGCCCCGAGCGCGCCCAGTAGACGACGGTGTCGTAGCCAGGCTTGTCCGCCTCCGGCCCCGACTCGCCGAACGCCGAGGCGCTCGCGTAGACGAGGCGCGGGTTGAGGGGGGCGAGGTCGTCCCAGCGAAGCCTGAGCCGCGCGAGCGCCGGCGCGCGGTAGTTGGTCAGGAACACGTCGGTGGTGCTCACGAGCCTGTGGAGGATCGCGACGCCGTCGGTCGACTTCAGATCCAGCACGATGGACTGCTTCGAGCGCCCGTCCACCAGGAAGCAGTAGGGCGCCTCCGACTGCGGCAGCGTGGGCAGCTCGTGCATCTTTCGGTTGTAGTCGCCCTCGGGCGGCTCCACCTTGATGACTTCGGCGCCAAAGTCGGCGAGCATGGCGGCCGCCGACGGTACCAGCACCATCGAGGCCGCCTCGACCACGCGGATCCCCTGGAGCAGCACGGGCGCATTCCCCCTTCCGCGGTGCCGCCCGATTCTAGTACGATGGCGGCCGTGAGCGTCGAACGACCGAGTGTCTGCCCGCTCGATTGCCCCGACACCTGCAGCCTCACGGTCACGGTCGAGGAGGACCGGATCGTCGAGATCCGCGGCTCGCACGCCAACCCGTACACCGGTGGCGTGCTCTGCGCGAAGGTGCCGCAGGCGTACCCGGAGTTCGTCCACGGGGCCGGACGCCTCCGCACGCCGCTCCGGCGCGTGGGCGCCCGAGGCGAGGGGCGCTTCGAGCGTATCACGTGGGGGGAGGCGCTCGACGCGATCCACGCGCGGTTCAGCGCGATCATCGCCGCGCACGGCCCCGAGGCGATCCTGCCGCTCAACTACGCGGGCCCGCACGGCATGCTCGCGGGCGGCTCGATGGACCTTCGGTTCTTCCACAAGCTCGGCGCGAGCCTGCTCGATCGGCGACCGCTCTGCGGCGGAATCCGCACCGAGGCGTGGGTGGGGACCTTCGGCCCGGTCCCCGGCATCCGGCCCGAGCAGGTCGCCGACGCCCGGCTCATCGTCGTCTGGGGCAACAACGTCACCTGGTCGAACCTCCACCTCGTGCCCTGGATCAACCGCGCGCGGAAGGCGGGCGCGAGGCTCGTCGTCGTCGACCCGCGGCGCACCGTGATCGCGCGGCGCGCCGACCTCCATCTGGCACTCCGGCCGGGGACGGACGTGGTGCTGGCCTGGGCGGTCGCCGCCGAGCTCGAGCGTCGCGGCGGGATCGACCGCGCGTTCGTCGGGCGCCACGTGGAGGGCGTCGACGAGTTCATGGCGCTCGCCCGTCGCTGGAGCGTTTCGGACGCCGCGCGCGTGTGCGGCGTGTCCCAGGAGGACGTCCGCGCGTTCGCCGAGTGGTACCACACGCTCTCCCCCGCGGCGATCAGCGTGGGCAACGGGCTCGAGCGAAACCAGAACGGCGGCAGCGGCATCCGCGCGATCTTCGCGCTGCCCGCGCTCGCCGGGAAGTTCGGCGTGCCGGGCGGCGGGCTCGTCAACGGCGCGTCCTTCGCGTTCCCGAAGACGCCCGGGCGGCTCGCGCGGCCGGACCTCGTGCCCGAGGGCACGCGCACGCTCAACATCATCGACGTCGGGCGCCACCTGCTCGACGCCTCGCTGGTCCCGCCGATCAAGGCCGTGTTCATCTACAACCACAACCCCGTGGTCGTCCACCCGGACGCGACCCGGCTCCAGCGGGGGCTCGCGCGCGAGGACCTTTTCGTCGTGGGCGCGGACGTCGTGATGACCGACAGCATGACATACGCGGACGTGGTCCTGCCCGCGGCGAGCCACTTCGAGCACGCCGATCTCTACCCGGCGTACGGCCAGCACTGGCTCCAGCGGGCCGAGCCCGCGATCCGGCCCCAGGGGGAGGCGCTGCCGAACACCGAGATCTTCCGCCGGCTCGCGGCGCGCTTCGGCCTCACCGACCCGATCTTCCGCGCGAGCGACGCCGAGCTGATGGACGACGCCCTCGACCCCGACGACCCGCGCCTCGGGGGGGTGCGGCCGAGCCGCCTGTCCACCGAGCGGGCGCTCGCGATGTCCGTGGCGGGCGAGGACGCGATCCTCTTCAAGAACGTTTTTCCGAAGACGCCCTCGGGAAAGGTGGAGCTCGCGTCCGCGTACCTCGAGCGCAAGTACCACGCCCGGCTGCCGGGCTGGCGGCCCGTGGAGTCGCGGTACGCGCTGGCCCTGATCTCGCCGGCGTCCGACCAGCGCATCACCTCCACGTTCGGCGGGCTCCACGTGGCCGACGGCGCGCCCCCGCTCGAGATGCATCCCGACGACGCTCTCGCCAGGGGCTTGCGCGAAGGCATGCGGGTGCGCGTCTTCAACGAGCTCGGCGAGATCCACCTGCCGCTCAAGATCAGCGACGCGGTGCCGCGCGGCGTCGTCTCGACGCTCAAGGGCGCCTGGCTCGCCACCAGCGACAACGGCCAGACCGTGTCTGCGCTCTGCCCGGCGCACCACGCGGACATCTCGGAAGGGGCGTGCTTCAACGACGCGCGCGTGGAGGTCGCGGCGACATGACGCCGCCCGTCGATCCCAACGACGTCCTGATGACCGGCGAGAACTCCTTCGTCCGTCTGAGCCACGACGGCGGCAAGACCCAGTCCGACCGCTTCAGCCACTGGCGCGTGCTCTGGTGCCCCGCGGGAACGGGCCACGCGCTCTTCGCCCAGGGCGAGCTGACGGGCGGCCAGGTGCGGATCTACAGCGACAACCTCGCCGTGGCGCGCTGGCTCCAGCGCACGATCGAGACGCTGCTCTTCAACGCGTTCGCCGACACGAGCCAGCCGGTGGTCGCGGCCGAGTTCGGCCGCGCGGGCGACCCGCGCGCGGCGGCCGTCGAGACGGTCGTCTCGGTGACCGATCGAATCCGCCTCACGTGGTACGACTGCATCGAGCCCTTCGTCCTCACCATGCCGCCCGGCTTCAACAACCGCCCGATCGGTGTCTTCAGCACGTTCTTCCCCGCGCGCGCGGCGCAGGTCGAGCTGAACGGACGCTTCGCCGCCGGCCGGCCGTGGCCGGAGATGCGCGGCGACCGTCAGGGGTCGAGCGCGTGTTTGGCGTGGTCGGAGACGTGGGTGAAGCCGCGCGCGTAGCGGCGCGTCGGACTCACGGCTCTTCGAGCGCGGGCTTCGCCCGCGCAACCGATCCTGGGGTGGCTCGGAGGGGGCCATCGAGGCCCCCTCCGATGACGTAGCGTAGACTGGGCCCCATGGCCCCCGATCATCCGTGGACGGAGCCGCCCCGACCGGGCGCGGCCATCGACGTGCTCCCGGGCATCAAGTGGCTCCGCATGCCGCTCCCGTTCCGCCTCGACCACATCAATCTCTGGCTCCTCGACGACGGTCCGGGATGGACGGTCGTCGACACGGGCATCGGGCTCGAGGAGACGCGCGCCCTGTGGGAGCGCGTGTTCGCCGAGACGCTCGACGGCCGGCCGCTCACGCGTGTCGTCGTCACCCACTTCCATCCCGACCACATGGGGAACGCGGGCTGGCTCACCGAGCGCTGGCGGGCAGCGCTCTGGTGCACGCAGGCCGAGTGGCTCTACGCGCAGTGGGCGTGGCTTTCCCGCGACGCGGCGACTCGGGAGCGACGGCTCGCGCATTATCGGCGCCACGGCTGCGTGGAGGCGGCGCTCGCGCAGCTCGCGGGCCCGCTGAACCCGTATCCGAAGCTGGTCCCGACGCTCGCCCATGAGTTTCACGGGATCCGCGACGGTGACACGCTCGTGGTCGGCGGCAGGCGGTGGGAGGTCGTAACCGCGTACGGCCACGCGCCGGAGCACGCGTGTCTCTACTGCCCGACTGCCGGGGTGCTGATCTCGGGTGACCAGGTCCTGCCGAAGATCACCACCAACGTGAGCGTGTGGCCGGAGCAGCCGATGGCCAACCCGCTCCGGCTCTACCTCGACTCGCTCGACCGCTTCCAGCCGCTGCCCGCGACCACGCTCGTCCTGCCGTCGCACGGCCTGCCGTTCCGTGGTCTTCACGCCCGCCTGGGCCAGCTCCGTGACCACCACGCGGCGCGGCTGGGCGAGGCGGTGGACGCGCTCGTCGAGCCGCGGAGCGCCGCCCAGCTCGTCCCCATCCTGTTCCGCCGCGAGCTCGATCCCCACCAGCTCGGCTTCGCGCTCGGCGAGGCGCTCGCCCACCTGCGCTTCCTCGAGGAGGCCAGCCGCGTCGTGCGCCAGGTCGGCGACGACGGCGTCCACCGCTTCCTCAAGGCGTGACGGCGCCGCGACAGCTCAAGAGTTCGACGCGCCCCACCGGGTAGCGCGCGCACGCGAAAGGCGGCGGCGCCGGCGGCTCGAGTGGGTCCGTGCCGGGCTGGTCGGTCACGCCGAGCCTGAGCCGTCGGAGCCAGAGGTCGAGAGCGACCAGAGCCCCCGGGCGAGCGCCTGCTCGTCGTCGGCCTCCTCCCGCTGCCGAACGCGCGCCGCGAGCGTCGCGAGCGTGTCCTCGAGACCGGGAAAGCTCGGCTCGGCGCGGAGTGCCTGGAAGTCCTCCAGGACCTGCCGCAGATCGGCGGCGAGCCGCTCGCGGCGGGCCCGGTAGGCGTCGAGGTCGGCGCGCCAGCGCTCGGCGGGCGGCGTGGCCGGCGTCGTCGCGCACGCGGCGAACGCGAGGGCGAGGGCGACGAGGGGTCGCCGGTCACTCACCTGAGCGCGGGGAGCCCCCAGAAGACCGGCTCGGGCGTGAGCCGAACGCCGAACCGCTCGAGGACGCGCGCCTGGAGCTTCGCGGCGAAGGCGACGATGTCGCGCGCCTGCGCGCCCTCGTGCGCGACGACGGCGAGCGTGTGGCGGGTGGAGAGGCCGACCGACCCGTCGGCGTCGCCGCGCCTGAAGCCGGCGCGTTCGATGAGCCAGGCGGCGGAGAGCTTCACGCGCGCGTCCGGCTGGACCCAGCGCGGCATCGCGGGATCGCGCGCGAGGGCTTCGACGCGCGCGCAGTCGGCGGCGCCGACGATCGGGTTGGTGAAGAAGGACCCGCAGCTCCGGCGGTTCGGGTCGCGTGGGTCGAGCACCATCGATTTCGAGCGGCGGATGGCGAGCACGGTCTCGCGCACCTGCGCGAGCGTTGGGGTGGCCACGTCGCGGGCCGCCAGGTGACGCTCGACGTCGGCGTAGCGCACGGTGGGCGTGCCGCCGGGCCGGAGCCGGTAGGTGACGGCCAGCACGACCCAGCGCTCCGGCTCGACGCTCCGGAAGCGGCTGTCGCGGTAGCCGAAGCCGCACTCCGCGGCGGTGAGCGTGCGGAGCTCGCCGCTCTCCGTGTCGAGGACGCGCACCGTCGTCACCGTGTCGCTCACCTCCTGACCGTAGGCCCCGACGTTCTGGATGGGCGTCGCGCCGACGAGGCCGGGGATGCCGCTCAGGCACTCGAGCCCCGCCCAGCCGCGCTCGACGCTCGCGCGCACGAAATCGTCCCACGGCTCGCCGGCCGCCGCCGTCAGCTCCACCGCGCCGTTCACCGGGCGCGACGCGACCCCGCGGAGCGCGATCCGCGCGACGACCGCCGCGACCCCCTCGTCGGCGACGACGAGGTTCGAGCCGCCGCCGAGGACGCGGAAGGGGAGCCCGCGACGCCGCGCCCACGCGCGCGCGTCCAGGAGCCCGGCCTCGTCGCGCACCTCGATGAAGTAGCGCGCCGGGCCGCCGACACCCAGCGTGCAGTACGGCCCGAGCGGGACGTTCTCGGCGGGCGTCGGCGTGGCCTGGGGCCGCGGAGAGGTCACGGCTCGGCTAGAGTCGGAGGCGGTCGACGAGCGCGCGAAGCCGCTGGACCTCGTTGGGCAGAAGGTCGAGGAACCAGAGCGCCGCTCCGCTCTTGTCCGCGCGCACCACGAGCGCGACCGCGTCGAGCGGCGTGTCGCTGCCCGGCGGCGCGAACGCGATCTTCACCGCGTGGCCGGGCCGGAGACGCGCCCGCGTGACGACCTTCATCCCGGAGGCGCTGAGCTCGGTGCACGTGCTCTCCCAGGGCACGCCCTTCTCGGTGAGCAGGCGCACGGGGAGGTCGACGGCCGCGCGCGGCGCCGGCCGGCGGTCGAGGCCGCGCTCCTGCTCGCTCTCCGCCCGCGCGCGGGCGAAGGGCTCGACGTACGCGAGCACCGCGCTCAGGCGATCGAGCGTGACGGGCTTGCGAATGAAGTCGAGGGCGCCGCGCTTGAGGCACTCGCGCGCCTGCCCCTCGGTGGCGACGCCGGAGACGGCGACGATGGGCACCCCCGAGTCGCGGACCGCGGGGAGCTCGAGGAAGTCGAGGCCGCTCATCCCCGGCAGGCGGATGTCGAGCAGGATCGCGTGCGGCTGCTCGCTCACGAGCTTTTCGAGCGCGTCCTCCGCGCTCGCGACGGCGATGGGCTCGTGCCCGAGGCCGGCGACGAAGTCGCGGAAGACGTCGCGGAGGGCCTGCTCGTCCTCGACGATCAGCACCCGCAGGCCACGCTGGACCGTGTCCTTGGTCGTCATTTCGCCGAGAGCTTCCGTCCGATCCGCTTCTCGATCACGTGGGTGACGGCGGAGAAGTCCTCCGCACCGCACCCGTCGGCGACGGCCTCGTCGTACGTCCGCTTCGTCTCCTCCAGGATCGGTACCTGCACCTTGACGGCGCGCGCCAGATCGAGCGCGAGCCCCGCGTCCTTGCGCATCAGCTCCAGCGCGAAGGTCGGCGCGAAGTCGCCGTCCAGGACTCGCTTGGCGCGGCGCTCGAAGTACGTGCCGTAGGCCATCCCGCCCCCGTTGCGCACGACCTCGTAGAAGATCGCCGGGTCCACGCCCGACTGGACGCAGACTGCGAGCGCCTCGGCGACGGCGACCGAGGTGACTGCGCCGAGGCCGTTGTGGATCAGCTTCACGCGGTTGGCCATGCCGGCGCCGCCCGCGTACATGTGGCGCCGGCCCATGCGCTCCAGGTAGGGCGCGACCGTCTGGACCTTCGCCGGGTCGCCGCCGACGATGAAGAAGATGTCGCCCGAGACCGCCTGCGGCGCGGAGCCGAGCATCGGCGTGTCCATATGGGACACCCCCTTCGTCGCGAGGGCCTGTCCCACAGCGAGCGTGGTCTCCGGGCTCACCGTCGACGCGTCGCAGGTGACGAGGCCCGCCCTGGCCTCCGTCGCGATCCCGGCAGGCCCGAGGTAGACGTCACGCACGATCGCGTCGTTCGGCAGGCAGGTGAAGAGAACCGTGCTCCGCGCCGCGACGACCGCCGGTGAGCCGGCCACGCCGATGCCGGGGACCTTCGCCGCCGCCGCGGCGGCCGCGGGGTTCACGTCGTGGACGACGAGCGGTACGCCTGCCCTGGCGAGGTTCGTCGCCATCGGCATTCCCATCGTTCCCAATCCGATGAAGCCGACCGTGTCCATGGGCTCCTCTCGTGTGGCGAATGGGAAATTGTAGCGCGCTTTGCCCGCCGCTACACCAGAGGCCAGGGATAGCGGACCCCGCTCGCGTCGGTCGGGAAGCGGCCGCCCTTGACGAGGGCGTGGGCCCGTCCCTCGAGCGCCGCGCGCTCGGCGGGGGCCAAGAGCGCGGCGAGCTCCGCGGGAAGCGGCGCGGCGAGGAAGCCTCGCAGGTCGGCGAGGAACCCCTCGGGGATCGGCTCGCCGCCGAAGTCCCAGATGACGGTGCGGAGCTTCGGCTCCGCGTGGAAGCAGAGACCGTTGTCGACGGCGTAGACCACACCCTCGGGTGCCAACAGGCAGTGGCCGGCCTTCCGGTCGGCGTTGTTGGCGACGAGGTCGAAGACGCAGATCCGCTTGAGCCACTCGTGGTGCGTGGGATTCTCGCGGAGGGTGAAGTAATGCTGCTCGAAATCGGCGGGGACGAAGAGCTGGACCGAGCCTTCGCCGTAGGGTCCCTCGCGCCGCACCGTCGAAGGGACGAGCCCCCAGCCGAGCGCTTCCGACAGGAGGTACGCCGCCAGCTCTCGCGTGAAGAGGCCCGGCGGGAAGTCCCAGAGCGGCCGCTCGCCGCGCGCGGGCTTGTAGACGGCGAGCCCGGAGGCGCCGTCGAGGTCGAGCTCGGCGAGGAACGTCGCATTCGAGCTGTTGGGCATCCGGCCGCGGAGCGTGATCCGACCGCGCGTGAGCAGGGCGTTAGTGGACGTTGTAGCCATTCGTCCTCGCGCAGACGTGGCCGCCCGGGTCCCTGGGCGCGCTGCAGAACGGGCAGACCGGCCGGCCCGCCTTCATGAGCGCTCGCGCGTGGTCGACGAACGCCGCCGCCTGGACACGGCTGATCTGGAAGCGCGCCGTCGCCGGCTCCTCCGCCCCCTCCGCCCCCTCCTGGACCTGCTCGTTCGCCACGACGACGACGCGGTCCCGGCGCTCGTCGTACCCGACGCCGATTGCGCCGACGGCCCAGGCTGGCTCGGCCGGCTCAAGAAACGCGGCCTCGGGCAGCGCCTCCGTGCCGGAGCCGCCGAGCTGGGTGAGCAGGCCCGAGAGGTAGTCGGCGAGGGCGCCGATGTGCTCCTTCTCGCACTTGAGCGTGACCACCTGACGAGCCGCTCGGGACTGGAGATAGAAGACGCGCTCGCCGGGCGTGCCGACGGCGCCCGCGGTGAAGTGGTCGGGCGCCTCGAAGTCGAACGACGGGCTCTTCACGCGACGAGCCCTGCGAGGTCGCCGTCCATCGAATTGATCGTGAGGACCAGGGGGCCCTCCAGCCGGTACGCGATCGCGGTGATCGAGGCCGGCGCGATCGCGATGCGTTGGAAGAGGTCGAGGGGGGTGCCGAGGGCCTGGGCGACCGCTGCCTTGATCGGATCGGCGTGCGACACCGCGACGAGGACGGCGCCCGCATGACGCTCGACGAGTCGCGCCAACGCGGACACGATCCGCGCCTGCATCTCGGTGAACGACTCGCCACCGGGGAAGCGGAAGCCGCTGGGATGGCGCTGAACGGCCCGCCACTCGGGCCTGCGCGCGACCCGTTTCAGCGACCGGCCGGTCCAGGCGCCGACGTCGAGCTCGATGAGCCCGCGCTCGATGCGGATGGCGAGACCGCGCGCCCGGGCGATGGCGACCGCGGTCTCACGCGCGCGCTCGAGCGGCGAGGCGTAGATCGCCGCGATCTTCGGGAGCGCGGCGAGGCGCTGCGCGACGGCGTCCGCCTGGCGCCGCCCCTCGTCCGAGAGGTGCAGCCCCTGCGCTCGACCCGGGAGGATCGCCCCCGTCGTCGGGGTGAGCGCGTGGCGGACGAGGAGCACGATCGTCGGCGGCGTCATCCCGCGCCGTTCAGCGGGTCGCGGCGCGGAGGTGGTCGGCGAGAACCTGTGCGACGCACGCGGTCACCCGGACGCCCGTGGGCAGATGCAGGAACTCGTTCGGCCCGTGGGCGTTGGAGCCGGGGCCCATCGCACCCGTGATCAGGAACTGCGCCCGGGGGAACCGCTCGCCCAGCATGCTCATGAACGGGATCGAGCCGCCGAGACCGTGGAACACGGCCGGCTTCCCGAAGTACGCCGTGGACGCCCGGTCCACGGACTCGAGAAGCCACGGGCTCGTCGCCGGCGCGTCCCAGCCGCTGCCGCCCTCGCCGTAGGTCTCCAGCGTGACGCGGGCACCGTAGGGCGGGTCGGCCTCGAGGATCTCCTTGAGCCGGCTCACGGCGCGCCGCGCGTCGCACGTCGGAGGGGTCCGGAGTGACAATTTGAAGGACGTAACTGGGCGCAGGACGTTGCCGCCGTCCACGGGCAGCGGGAGCCCCGCGGCTCCGGTGATCGCGAGGGCAGGTCGCCAGGTGTTGTTCAGGATCAGCTCGAGCGGGTCCACGGTCACGGGCCGCAGGCCGGGGACGAGCGGGAAACGGGCGAAGACGTCGTCGCCCAACACCTTCGCGACCTCGCGCGCCTCGGCGACACGCTCACGCGGGATCTCGACGTGGAAGTCGCGCGGGAGGATCTCGCCCGTGCGCTCGTCCTCGAGGCGCGACAGGAGCTGGCGCGCGATGCGGAAGCTCGAGGGCACGATGCCGCTCGCCGACCCGGAGTGGACGCCCTCGGTCAGGACCTCCACGGTCAGCACCCCGCCCACGACGCCGCGCAGCGAGGTCGTCCCCCAGAGCTGCTCATAGTTGCCGCAGCCGGAGTCGAGGCACACGACGAGGCTCGGCGTGCCCAGGCGCTCGGCGAGCGCGTCCACGTAGAAGGGCAGGTCGTAGCTCCCGCTCTCCTCGCACGCCTCGATCAGCACCACGCACCGCGCGTGCTCCACCCGCTGCGCCTGGAGCGCTTCGATCGCGGTGAGCGCGGCGAAGGCGGCGTACCCGTCGTCGCCGACCCCGCGTCCGTAGAGCTTGTCGCCGCGGCGCACGGGCGTCCACGGGCCGGACTCCGGTGCCCAGCCCACCATCTCCGGCTGCTTGTCGCAGTGGCCGTAGAGGAGCACGGTCTCGCCGCCCGCTCCGGGGGCCTCCAGAAGGAGGACGGGGGTACGCCCGTCGAGACGGACGACCTCCACTCGCAGCCCTTCGATCGGGCGCGACCGCGCCCACGTCTCGATCAGGCCTACCGCGCGGTCGAGGTGGCCGTGCTCCGCCCACTCCCGGTCAAACATCGGCGACTTGGCGGGGATGCGGACGTATTCCGTGAGCGCGGGGACGATCGCCGCATCCCACGTGCGCTGGACGAACTCGCCGAGCTTCTTCCCCTCGATGGTCATGATGCCGGATGGTAGCATCGTTGCGAAGGAGGATGCCATGAAGGTGCCCCGTCAGCACTACGTCAACGGCCACCCGCTCGCCCCGCCGTTTCCGGAGGGGCTCGAGCTGGCGATGTTCGGGATGGGCTGCTTCTGGGGCGCCGAGCGGGTGTTCTGGAAGACGCCGGGCGTCTTCTCGACGGCAGTCGGCTACGCGGCCGGCGTCACGCCCGACCCCGACTACGAGCGAGTCTGCAGCGGCCTCACCGGCCACGCCGAGGTCGTGCGTCAGTACCGGTCGGGGATCTACGTCTACACCACCGAGCAGCGGAGGCTCGCCGAGGCGTCACGCGACGCCTATCAGCGCGTCCTCGTGAAGGCTGGCCACGGTCGCATCACCACCGAGATCCTCGACGCACCCGAGTTCTACTACGCCGAGGAGTATCACCAGCAGTACCTCGCCAAGAACCCGGGCGGCTACTGCGGCCTCGGCGGGACGGGCGTCGCGTGCCCGACCGGAGTCCTGGCCTCGGCCGGCGACACGCGCTAGGGTCGATGGTCGGCGGCACCCTGACCACGAACGTTCTCGACACGGCGCGAGGCCGCCCGGCCGCCGGGCTTCGCATCGACCTCGCCGTGATCGGGCCCGACGGGCGCCCGCGCCGGGTCAAGACGATGACCACCGACGCCGACGGCCGCACCGAGACGCCGCTCCTCGCCGCGGGCGAGCTGCAGCCGGGCCGCTACGAGCTCACGTTCCACGTGGGCGCGTATTTCAAGGCCGTGGGCGCGGCCGTCACCGACCCGCCGTTCATCGACCAGATCCCGGTGCGCGTCGCGATCACCGACCCGGCGGCGCACTACAGCGTCCCGCTGTTCGTCTCGCCGTGGGGCTACGCCGTCTACCGGGGGAGCTAGTTCCGTGTCCCAAAGCCTGCGGCCCGCATCTAGCGCGCCAAGGGATGCAAGACGTCGATTGCCCAGCCCACGTCCAGGCGCTCCCCCAGCCACCCCGGGGTGGTGGTCCGCGCGTTCAGGGCGAGCCCCTCGGCATCGTGCTGTGCTCGTAGGATCTTGACGGGATCGCCGAACACCTCCAGAGGAGGCGGCACCTCCGGCATAGGCCGCCCGTCCGGGCGGCGGAACCGAAGCGCGCCGTCGGGCTGGCGATCGAGCTGGT
>WNFT01000089.1_pt1 | contig 60840 bp, 52 predicted proteins | sample 5400191 | NCBI WGS metagenome assembly WNFT01 (sample SAMN13153359, study PRJNA577476) | soil metagenome | isolation source: 80 cm saprolite under Madrone tree | place: USA:California | collected 2016-06-14 | reverse complement strand
GGCCAGAACATGACACGGAGCTTCGATTCGGCCCCGCTGAATAGATAGAACGACTCAAAGAGCTTCTTCACAACGCAGTGCTAACCCGAAATTAAGAACCGAGGACCAGAAAAACTGGATTCTTCAACAAACTGCTAGTGGTGATTTGACTGGTCGGCATCCCAGCATGGCGATGGTTCTTCGGAGCCACGGTCATTCTCGGCAGCCTCGTCGGCTATTCTCTTTGGCGCCGCCAACAATAAAAATAACGCCGGTAAGATTGAGGCAAGTTCTCACGGGGCCTGTGCGGATTGAATCCCTTTGCGCTTTAGAGGTTTCCAGGCGAAATCGCCGCGAAAATATTGCCAAAGGCCTTGCAAGCGCCAGACCATGTGCATTTGCCGATAAGGGAAATGCTCGAAAAAGCAGTAGCTGACGAGCCGTACCACGTCTTGCCAGTCGTTATACCGTTTGTAAGTGATCTCTTCCTGCAGGACAGAGCCGATGGAAATCACGGTGGCAAACGCATACCCGAAGATGAGGAACTGCAGAAAAAATTCGCGGCTCAAAACACCGAGCGAAGCCGCGAGAATGATGGTGATGATCCCCGCGAGTTCGAACACCGGGGCGAACAGCTCAAAGATCCACAAATAGGGCAGGGCAAAACAGCCGATCCTGCCGTAACGCGGCCGAAAAAGCATGTCGCGATTGGGCCACAGCACGTCCAATAATCCCTTTTGCCAACGCTGTCGCTGCCTTCCCAACGATTGCAGGTCGGAGGGAGCTTCCGTCCAGCACATGGGATCGGGCACAAAGCGAATCTCGTAGCTTGCTTTTTTCTCCAGCAAATGTCGGTGCATCCGCGCCACCAGGTCAAAGTCTTCACCGATGGAACTAGCGCGATACCCGCCGACCGCGCGCACCAGATCGGTGCGAAACAAGCCAAACGCTCCGGAAATAATCGTCAGCATGTTTCCTTGCGCCCAGGCCTCTCTGCCAATCAGGAACGCGCGGAGATACTCGATAATCTGGATCACTTCGATACTCTTGCGCGGCAAACGCACGCGCCGCAGCGTGCCGCCCTGGATCTCCGATCCGTTCAGCACGCGGATGATCCCGCCCACGGCGACGACGCGTTTCGGGTCCTCCAGAATGGGAACCATGATGCGCAACAGCGCGTCGCGTTCCAGGACTGAGTCAGCGTCCACAACGCAAACGTACGGGGAGTTTGCCGCGTTCAAGCCGGCATTCACCGCGTCTGCCTTACTGCCTCCGGCTTCTTTGTCAATGACCAGCAGTCTGGCGTCGGCATCACTTCGATACAATCCGCGCACCAGCGCGCTCTTTACTTGCGGAATGTACACCGCGCGGACCAGTCGCAAGCGAAACTCCTCGCGCATTTCCTCGAGCGTGCGATCCTCTGATCCGTCGTTGACGACGATGATTTCGAGTTCCGGGTAATCCAGCTCCAGGAGGTTACGCACCGCCACGCGGATGGAGCCTTCTTCGTTATGCGCCGGCGCTATGATCGCGATGGGCGGCGCCATGGGAGAGTCATTGATCCAGCTCAGGCGATGGCTCTCCAGATTGCGCTGATGGGCCGCGCTGGTCTTCAAAGCAATCATCAGCATCAGCAAATAGGCGAAATTGCTGGCCAGGTAATACCAGAAGAGCGTGTGGTTCGCGATGTTCAGAAATCGAATCATGGCAGCAATGCTGTTTTATCCGGGAGATTTTCACTGACCGCAGGCTCTCCGGCAGGAAGAGTCCCTGTCCGCAGCACTTTCTCCAGACGGTCCCTTACTTCTTCTTTGATTTCTGTGCTGCCCTGGAGTTCCTGCTCCAGCTTTGTCCGCAAATCTGCATTCTCGAGCGCAGTCAAGTAGGCATGTAATCCGTAACGGTCACCTGTCTCGACAACCTGCTCGAAGATGGGAGCCATGCGCGTGTCGAGTTCCACAAGGGCTTCTGCGGCCCGCAATCGCACCAGACGGTTTGAGTCCATCAGTCCCCGCAATAAAGAGGGAATCGCCCGCGGATCGGAGAGTTTTCCCAAGCTTACGATCGCACGCAGGCGGACAAACCAAATCGGGTCCCGCGCCAGCTCGTTGAGAAGGTCAAACGCTAGGCCAGACTTGGTGTGGGACATGGCGCGGGCGGCGGCGGCTCGCAATTCATCGAGGTCGTCGCCGACAAATTGCAGTAGATCCAAGCCTAAGGACGGAGTTGCCACTTCCCCAAGAACCCTGCCAAGGACTTCCCGCAAGGGGCCTTCGGCATGTTGGACATACGGAAGCAGTAACTGTGGGCGTTCCGCACAACACTGAATCAGCGCGCTTTGTAAGGGCAGCGCCGGCACGGACAATCCCTTTTCGCCCACCCAGGCCAGCATCTCCTCTCCTGCCTGCGGACAGGCCATACGTCCCAAACCTCGCAGCGCTGCCAGCCGGACTTCCAGATCGCGGTCACGCAGAGCTTCCGCCAAAGCGGGAATTCCTTCCGGCGCGCGCGTCCGCCCTAGGGCTACAAGCGACCGCATGCGCCTCCAGCCGGTCTGCCGACGTGCCTCAAAAATGCGCTTCTCGATCAACCCGCTTTGCCGCAGGAATTTCAGCAGCCGGGCCGACTCTTCTGCTCCAGATGCTTCAAAGGCATCCAGCGCCATCGTCTCGACGATGCGCCGATCGAAAGGCTTCTTGCGCCAGGATTCATAGGGGATCTTGCCGGAAATCAGCGCGTCCCATTTCTTCCGCAGCTCAAAGACACGCGCATCGCGCCTGGCGAAATACCGTTTCCGGTATGTCCTGCGAAGCAGGATAAACGCTAGCAGCAGCGCATCTGCGACGATGGCCGCGACGATGGCCTTCAGCACAAACGCGGCCGGCCCTAGCCGCCACAGCCGTTCAAAAATGGATTCCATAACTCAATCCGAAATTCGTGTCCGTTCTGTTTTGGTTACGTTTCTGATACGAGGCGTAGCCCGTGACATCCTGATGGGCGTTTATTTGGAAGCGCAATCCGCCGCCATAGGTTTGCGAAGCGAATCTCCCGATCTGGTCGATTTGCGCGAAATCTTCCGTGCCGGCGGCGAAAAACATATTTCCAGACAGCCGCTTCTCACTCCAATTCGCAAGAGGGAACCCCATGCGTGCCATTCCGGAGGGTTTCCACTCCGCGCCGGTCCCTGAAAACGTGCTGCGCGCGCCGGTGGCTCCCACCGAAAGCGTCCACTCGCCCGGCAGGTAGACAATGGCCGTGCCATTCAGAGTCAGAATTCGCGATTGCCGGTACCAATACCAATGCTGCGCGTACGAGAATTCCACGGAACGCACGAAATTGTTTTCACCGGTCTTCCATCCATGGTCGACGTCAAAAAAAGCTTCGCTCTTCGGGATCACCGCATTGTCATGCCCTGCCGCGCCGCCTGCGGTAAGAGCTCCCCACCGGTGTGCACGTCCGGTAACGGCACCCGAAAACTTTCCCGCGCGGATTCCTGCCCGCTCGTAGAAACTTCCCGCGAAGTTTGTGCCCCAGTGTTGCGTCCATCGCGATGCCAAGCTGACCCATCCGGCATGATTCGCACTTGTGAAATTAAAGAGATCGTTGTCCTGGGTGAAGCGCAATTCGTGTTTGGGTTCGCCGCGAAGGGAGAGCAGCCCGGCCTGCGCCTCGGCGCTCGCGGGGTCCAAATCGAGCGCTTTCTGAAATTCCATTCGAGCTTCAATTCGTTCGCCCTCGGCGCGCAGCGCCCGCGCTCGCGCCGCACGCAGGTCCACGCGTTGCGGATCAAGCTCCACGGCGCGATCCAGCGCCCGCAGAGCCTCTTCTACTTTTCCTTCGCGAGAGTACACGCCCGCCAGCCCCATCCAGTCGTCCGGATCGTTCCGCGCGAACTTTAGAATTTCCAGGTACTCGTTCTCCGCTTTCGACAAGTGACCGGACCAGCTCAGAACCCGCGCACGCCACGCCCGCACATCCATGTCTTGCGGAGCTCGGGCGACCTCACGATCAACGATTCGCATGGCCGAATCCCAGTCTTTCCCTTCGCTATACTTGCGAACTTGTGCTTGCCATTCCGGCGCGTTGTCCTGCCCGAGCACCGCTCGAGGGGCCAACACCATACCGATGACCAGGCTGAACAGAGCGAGCCACCGGGGATCGCAGGCTCCTCGAGCCAACGGGTTTTGTTTATGATTAGTTGTCGGATACACATTCACAATTGATCTTTATTGCAATATTAACTCCATTGGAGGCCGAAGATCTACCGCAGGTTCTAACGAAAGCTATTTATAATCAATGAGTTATGGACATTCCAAAATGTCGCAGTACTCGGGCTTTGTTTCCCAGGCCAAATCTGAGCTTTTTGTCTCACTCTGAAACAATTACTGTCTCAAGGAGCCATTTCTGCTGGCAGGATGCGGTATCCTAATCTCCGGAATTGAGGATTTTGAGGCAGGGTTTTTCGGCATGAATTCGCTGTTCATCGCTGTGCCAGGCACCGTCGCGGCTCTGGGAGCTGCCGCCTACGGTGCCGCCCATCCGCGCTCGCAGCTCTTCGGGCGTACGATTTGCCGGACCAACTTCGCGCGCAACCTGGCGCTCACCTTTGACGATGGGCCGAACCCTTCGATGACTCCGAAGTTGCTCGATCTATTGGACCGCCACAACGCGAAGGCGACATTTTTTCTGATTGGGCGGTACGTGCGCGAATGTCCGGAGCTGGTGAAAGAAACTGTCGCGCGCGGGCACCTCGTTGGCAATCACACGGAGACGCATCCGAATCTTTTCCGGCTTACCCGCAGGGAAATCAGGATTGAGCTGCGTCTCTGCCACGACGCGATTTCCAGTGCGCTGGGCTCCCCGCCGAAGTGGTTTCGTCCGCCGTTTGGGTTTCGGAATCCGTGGGTGATTCCGGCGGCCCGCGAACTCGGTTACCGCACCGTCATGTGGACGCTGATTCCGGGCGATTGGAAGGAGAGGCCCTTGGAGTGGCTGATTTCGCGCATGCAGCCGATAGCCGATCGCGCCCAGCGAAATCTGGGAAGTGCCTCCGGAGGCGCCGCCGGTGGAAGGGGCGACGTCCTGTGCCTTCACGATGGCGCACATCGCCAAATGGATGGCGACCGTTCGCGCACGCTCGCCGCCCTTGAACATTGGCTGCCGCGCTGGCGTGACCTCGGCCTCGGATTTGTTACAATCGGGGAAGCGGTGAGCGCACCCGCACTCTAATTATGGACGAGCGTCAGTTTTATACCGAAAAGGAAGAAACCCGGAAGGTAAAGCTGGTCTGCCCCAGTTGCCGCGGCGAATTCGAGGCTCCCGTGCGCTGGAAAGTCTGCCGCAAGAAAAAAGACTTGCCGCGCGGAATCGGTGAAGAAGACCGGAAAAAGTTCGCGAAGTCCAGCTCGTACATGGTGCGTCTGGACGATCTGGTAGCTTGCTACAAGTGCCGCAAGCGCTTCGAGTTGACTGGCCAGTCGACGGTTCTTATCAACGACAATCTCGGCGATCCCAACGCCGATCCCGAAAACTTCGGCAACCGCTGAAAGTGGGTTGCAGGGCACGTTCCTCAGATTTCCGGATACATCTCAAAGAAGGCCTCGATGGACTGGCGAAACGTGTTCTCGATCTCTTCCTTGCTGCCTTCGATCAAGTGCATGGCGACGCGCGCGGTGCGGCCGTTCTTCAGCACCACCGTGGCGTCCTTGACTTCGCCGAGATCTTCCTCAGGCAGCAGCCTCATCCCATAAATCAATGCCAGCTTCGCCATGCCGTTCTCCGTACTGTCGCTTAAGCCTAGCCCTCGTTTTCTCGCCGGTCAAACTCTGCCGAATAGTTGAGCCAGTGGGGTTATACTCAGGCATCCGGGATCGCTGCTTGATGCATCGCATCAAGTGCCGCGGAGGGTTGCCATGAGAGAGCTGCTGCGCCGAACGTTCCGCCCGAACTTGTTCTTCCTAACAAGCATTCTGGTAGTGGGCGCATCTTGCGCCGCTCAGCAGCCCGAAGGCCCGCAGTCCGACGCACCGCCTCCGGTCGCGCCGAAGCCTGTTCCAGCACAAACGGTAGCCTCCAGCGAAAAAATCACGGTTCCCTCGGGAACGCGACTGGGTGTTGTTCTTCAGAACGGCATCTCCACGCGCAGTGCCAAAGCAGGCGACTCCGTCTATCTTCAAACTTCCTTTCCGATTACCGAGAACAATCGCATCGTAATCCCGGTCGGCTCCTATCTTCGCGGCGAGTTGCTGGAAGCCAGGCGGCCTGGCCGCGTTAAAGGCCGTGGTGAATTTCGCATGCGCCTCGATACTCTGATCCTGCCAAACGGTTACACCGTTGATTTGCGGGCCGCCCCGCGAAGCGCGGATTCTGGCGGCAAGGAGACCATGGATTCGGAAGGTAAAGTCACCGGCGGCGGCAACAAAGGCGAAAAAGCTGGGACGGTCATATCCACAACTGCTGCGGGAGCCGGCATAGGCGCCCTTGCCACCCGCACTCCCAAGGGTGCTGGGATTGGCGCGGGAATCGGCGCGGCGGCCGGGCTAGCCGCCGTTTTGCTTACCCGGGGACCGGAAGCCGAGCTTCCGCGCGGCTCCACGATGGACGTGGTTCTCGAACACGAGCTATCGCTGGACGGCAGCCAGATTCAATTCAACAATCTCGGACAATTTCAGCCCGTCTTCCAACCTCCCGTGCGGCAGCAACCGCCGGAACACTAAGTTAAGTTAGTCACGCACCGGCCGGGATACAACTGCAGCGGGCGTGCCGTAGGGGTTTGTCGTCTCTGGCTGACAGAGATGCCTGCCTCCGACAGCCTTCCCGATCCCCGAAGCTCACCTTGGTGATCTCGCTTACTTGGCGAGTTCCTCTCTGTTGACCCATAACTGTTTGCGGCAAAAGGTTTTAGCCAATCAGGGACAGAGTCCGTGTAGTCCCGTCCGTTAAGCAGCTCTTCTGGCGACCGTAATGCATTTCGCCTTTCCGATCAGGTCAGCCCCTGAGGTGAATCCGATGCTCCGGCAATTCCTAGCGTCCGCAACCGTCCTCACACTTCTCGTTTTTTCGGATGCGCCAACCATCCTTCTCGCGCAAGAGCGTTCCGCACGCCTCTCGTCAAAGGCGTCGTCTGTAACTCAAGCAACCGCTAATTCCAACGGTTCCGCTCCAAACGTCGTTCAAGTTGCCGTTCCCGCAGGCACGCGACTCCCTCTAATGCTTCGCAATGGCATCAACACGCGCAACGCCAAGACGAGTGATTCCGTATATTTCGTGACCGTCTACCCCATCGCTGTCAATAACAGGACGGTCATACCCATGGGCACGTTTGTGCGCGGTGAGATTCGGGAAGCGAAGCGGCCTGGCCGCATCCGAGGGCGAGGTGAATTCCGCATTACCCTGGAGCAAATGACGTTTTCTAACGGCTACCTTATCGATCTCAGGGCGACTCCCACCAGCGTAGACGGGGACGGACGGGAGGAAGTCACGCCGGGAGGCCGAGTTACGGGTCCTGGTGGCGTTCGGAAGGATGTGGGCACTGTAGCTCTTGCCACGGTGATCGGCGGGCCAGCGGGCGGCTACGCTGGTTCCTTAGCGAGAGCTCCTTTTAGGAACAGTGTGGCTATCGGTCATGGCGTCGGTTTCGCGACGGGCTTGGCGGTGGTGTTGTTCGCGCGGGGACCGGACGCCGAGCTGCCCCGCGGCACCACCATCGACTCGATTCTCGATCGGCCGCTGATTCTGGACGCGGCTTCCCTTCCAGCAGATGCCGGCGCCGGAGTAGACCCTCTTTCGCGAAGTATTCCCGCACCCACTGAGGCTCGGAGAGACCGGAGAGAATTGCAAGAAAGGCGCGCCAGGCGGCCCTTGTTTTTCCCATTTTTGCTCAGGCCATTTTGATAGGTGCCATTCCAACCCTATACTGCCGGTGCCCTGAGAAGTTGGAACGGCACACGGCTCAAGCCGGGGCGTGCCGCGCGGTGTTGGCTGCGGAAGATTGAAATCGCATCGGGCTGAAGCGGTCCCAATCCACGCTCACGCGCTGTTCCGTAATCCATTCGCGTACCAGCCGCGCGGTAATGGGGGTGAGCAAAATTCCGCTGCGGAAATGGCCCGTAGCCATCAGCAAGCCGTCGATATCCGTCGGTCCCATTATTGGCAGATGATCGGGAGAATCGGGCCGCAGCCCTGCCCAAGTTTCTTCGATGCCCGCGTTCGCCAGGCCGGGCGCAAGTTCGATGGCCGCCGAAAGGATTTTCTCGATGCCGCCCGCCGTGGTCCGTTTGTCAAAGCCGGCATACTCGACCGTTGCCCCGGCGACGATTCTCCCGTTATTGCGCGGCACCAGATAGATTTTCTCCGACCACAGCACTCGTTCCATCTTCAATTCATCGGCGCGCAGAGCGGCCATCTGCCCTTTTGCCGGACGCACAGGTGCGTACGGCGGAATCCCTTCGATCGCTGCCGAGAAGCACCCTGCGGCGATGATCGTCCATTTGGCTTCCACTTTTTCATTCTGCAGAATCAGTCCAACGCAACGATTCTTCTCTCGCCAAATCGCTTTCGCGCCGTTTCCAGAAAAAATCTCCGCGCCGCTCTGTTGCGCTGCCTCTAGAATGGCCGCCGTCAGCGCGCGGTTGTCAACGGACGCTTCGTCCGGCCGCAGCACGGCGGCTTCGGCTTCTTCACTGAGGGCCGGCTCAAGCTCGCGGGCATCTTCGGCGCGAAGCGGCTCGGCCCGCAATCCCAGCCCGTGATGCAGAGCGATAATGGTGCTGAGTTCCGCTTTGGTATCGTGCGAGAACAGCGCCTCGAGCGTCCCCTTCGGCCGAAAGCCAGCGCTCTTTCCGGAGATTTCCTCGACCTCCGCAACAAATTCCGGATAAAGCGCCAGGCTCGCCTTTCCTAGTGGCACCATCACAATCGTCCCCGGACTTTCCGGCGCCGGAGAAAGAATCCCCGCGCTGGCCCAGGACGCTTCCTGCCCTGGTTGTTGACGGTCAAAGACCGCCACTCGCAGTCCGGCGCGCGCCAGCTCCAGCGCGATGGCCCCGCCAATCACTCCGCCGCCCGCGATGGCCGCATCGAACTTCTTCATAATGTCATCTTAGCGCATCTGGCCGAAGGCGTACTTCGCAGCCATGCGCTTGCATGAACGACTTTTATCTCGCGCGAAGGAAAGCGGAATCCAAATCGCGAACTAGAGTGAACTGGCGAGTTCCTCGGAGAGCACTTGCGCTTTTTTTGCCAGGCTACGAGCGCGGCTCCAATCCGTAATCTGCGCGGCCGCGCGCGCGTCGTTGATGAAGCCTCTGATCTTGGACACCAGGTCCGTCTGCGCGGCGCTCAGGGTTTTTCCGCGCACCGCCCCAAGATTCCTCTCCGCAATGTTCAGGCTCTCATTCGTTTGTTGTTGGGCAACCGCGGATTCTTGTGGCGTTAGCTGTGGAGCGATCGTTGGCGCGTCGGACTTTTCGGCGTCGCTCCCCGTCGTCGCATTGGACGGCGCGCTGCCGCGCGGCCGCGGTGGCACAGGACGCAACCCAATCAAGCGGCCGGGCACAGCCGGCAACTCGAACCGCAGCTCGGGCAATGGATCGTCAGATGTATCGTTTCCTTCCGCGATGCGCGCCTGCGCTACTGGCCTGACCATTACTGCCGTGGCCCAGGGGATATCCGGCCGCCTCCTTACGCTGCATCCCTCCAATATCAATGTCGCGCAACAAAGAAAAATGAACGAAGAATAGCGTGCCAATACCACCAAGGATCGGACTGGGTTTTCCGTCATGTTCAGGCCGCGAGTGGCAATTCGATTCGGAACGTTGTGCCTCGGCCGACCTCCGAAGTAAAGTCTATCGAACCATTGAGAAGCTGCACAATCCGAAACGTGCTTGCGAGTCCGATTCCGCTACCTCCCGGTCGCGTGGTGAAAAACAATTGGAATATTTTCTGCCGGTTTTCCGGTGGAATGCCTTTGCCGGTATCGCCCACGCTGATTTCCGCCATTTCACCGCGGCGGCTCAGGACCAGCCGCAATTGCCCGCCGCTGGGCATGGCGTCGGCGGCGTTCAGCACCAGATTTAGCACCGCCTGCTTGAGCAATGCGCGATCCACGTACACTTCCGGCACATCGATCGGCAACAATTGCGCCAGTTGGATATTGGATTTCTGAAGTTGCGGCCGCGCGAACTCCAGCACTTCCTTCAAAAGCTCCGCCAGTTGCGTCGATTCCAGGCGAATATCCATAGGCCGCGTGAAATCGAGGAAGCGCTTCACGACGGCGTCCAGCCGGTCGATTTCCTTGTCCAGCACCTGAACGGCTTGTTGCGACGCGCCGTCGGACTCTCCGGCAAGCGATTCCTTCAGGTTTTCCAGCCACAACCGCATGGAATTCAGCGGATTCTTCACCTCGTGCGCCACGCCGGCGGTGATGCGCCCCAGCGCCGCCAGCCGCTCGCTCACTTGAAGTTGCGTGTTGATGCTCTCCAGCGAATCCAAGTCACGCAGCGTCACCAGCGCCCCCATGCGCTCGCCATCTTCTTGGATGGCTTGCACGCTGACGCTCACGCGCCTCGGCCCTTCGCTCGTCTCCAGCTCCGTTTCGGCCGCCACTTCGCTCAATTCGTCGCTCTCAATGTGCAGCGCCTCGTGCAAGGGATGCCCGGGAGGAAAAATTTCCGTCACGCGCCGTCCCAGGAACTGTCCCGCCGGTTCACCAAGAAACTTTTCCGCGGCCGGGCTGATCATCACGGCACGCGCATCCCGCGTGAACAGCAGCAATCCGTCCTCGAGACCGGCCATCACCGAATTCATGTTTTCGCGCATGGTGCTGAAAATTTCGTGTACACCGCGCAATTGTTGGCCCACCTGCGTGATTTTCCGGCTCACCAGTCCAAGCTCATCGCCGCTCCCGCCGAAGCCGGTGACCTCCGGGGAAGGCGCGTCGTATTGCCCCGCGGAGATGCGGTCCAGTTGGGCTGAGATGTCTCGTAACGGCTCAAGTGTTGCCCGGCTGACCACCGCGGCAAGCAGCGTCGAAATGGCCACTGCCATCAGCGCAAAAATTCCAGACGTACGCAGGGCGGGAGCAATCTCAGCCAGGAGCAATCCAGTTGATATGGCCACGCGAATCTCGAAAGGTTGGCCCCCGGCCTTGAAAGGTAAATTGTACTCGTAGATCCTTGGTTTGCCGCGCAACACAGTGACCTTGTGCAGAAAGCCGCGTTGCATCAATTCCGAAATCGGGCTGCGCCCTATGTGGAATTTCCCCTCTTCAGACTTGTCGCTCGAAACCAGCACGATGCCGTCACGGTCGATGATGGTAACTTCGTAGATCGCCGGTGAACCAATCGCCGCTTTTAGTTGCGCCTGCAGCCCCTCGCTGGATTGCAGCGCGTAACGCACATAGTCGTGGATATCTTCAGCAGAGTTCGATTCCGGCCGCCAGCCGTGGCTGCTGGCGTCGGCGAGGGCGCGCTGCACCCATTCAAAACTGTCTCCTGCCAGTTCAACCGTGCGCTTGTTGTTTTCGCGCAGCACCTGTTCCAGCAACTGCCAGAAGGACACACCGGACAAAACCGCCGCGACGAGCAGCACCAGGCTCGTCATCACCAGCGTAAGTTTTGTCCGCAGCCGCAGCTGCATTCTGCGTCCCTATTCCGCTTCGGCGCGGTCGCCGCCGTATTCTTTCAGCTTATTATGAAGCGTTTTCAGGCTAATGCCGAGCAGTTCCGCCGCCCGCGTTTTATTGTTCCCCGTTGCGCCCAGCGTCTGCAGGATCAGTTCGCGCTCCATCGCATCCACCGTCGTTCCCACGGGAAACTTGATCGCGGAAAGATCGCTCGGTCCTTTCGCTCCCGTCTTCCCGAATTCTCCTGGCAGGCACGAGCGCGTAATCAGATCTTTTTCGCACATGATAGCGGCGCGCTCCAGCACGTTCCGCAGCTCGCGGATGTTTCCCGGCCAGGTGTGCCCCATGAAAATGTCCAGAACTTCCGCGCCGATCCCACGCACATGCTTGCCATGCTTGCTGTTGACGTCGCGCAGGATATGTTCCACGAGCAGAGCAATGTCGTCCTTGTGTTCGCGCAGCGGTGGCAGGTGGATGTGAAACACGTTCAAGCGGAAGTACAGGTCCTGCCGCAACTGGCCGCTGCTGACGGCTTGCTCTGGTTCCTTGTTGGTTGCCGCAATAACGCGTACGTCCACCGGGGTCTCGCTCTTGCTTCCCAGCCGGCGGACTTTGCGGTCTTCCAGTACGCGCAACAGCTTCGCCTGCGTCGGCGCCGGCATTTCGCCGATTTCATCCAGCAGCAGCGTTCCCGAATCTGCTAGTTCGAAGCAGCCGATGCGCCGCTCGGCTGCGCCCGTGAACGCCCCGCGCTCGTGGCCGAAAATTTCGCTTTCCATCAATGTCTCGGGGATGGCGGAGCAATTGATCGCCACAAATGGTCCGTTCGCGCGCGGCGAAAGCTTGTGTAGCGTCCGGGCCACAATTTCCTTGCCCGAACCGGTCTCCCCAGTGATCAATACCGACGCCGAGCTCGGCGCCGCCGTCTCCACGATGCGCATCACTTCCTGCATCTGCTTTGACGCTCCGACGAGGTCGCCCAGCCGTCCCGTCTCGCGCAGTTGCCGCTGCAGCACCGCGAGTTGGCGTGCGTCTCGCGCTTTGCCCAGCGCCCGGTCCAGCAGGGCGCGCAGCACCGGCCCCTTCAGCGGCTTTTCTATGTACCAGAACGCTCCCGCCTCGATCGCCGCCACTGCGCGTTCTTCACTGCCTTTGCCTGTAATGATGATGGCTGGCACGCCATGCAGTTCAGTCCCGAGTTGTTTCAGCAGGTCCAGCCCGTTCATCCCAGGCAATTCGACGTCGGCGATCAGCGTGTCCGGCTGGTAGCTCGCAAATTTTGCCAGCGCTTCCTCCGCTGTTCCCACGCCCACCACGTCACAGCCCCAGCGCTGCAAGAGCTGTTCGTAGCCCTTGCGCGCGTTGTCTTCGTCTTCGACAATCAGCACGCGGTCCTTCCGCTCCACCATTTCGATGGCCCGCACCGCCGCCCGTGTTTCTTCCCCCATGGGTCTCAGCCTCTCTTCGACACGTTCTAAATGATTGACGTAAACACTGCTGTGCCGGACACTTCGACTCTAGCAATCTGCCCGCCGCTTGCCAAGTTCTCTGGGATGCACCCAACTGGCGCGCCGGGGGTACCGTCCCAGCGAGGTGAATTTCGGGGAAGGCTCGGCGAATTGCCACTTGTCCGTAACTGCCTCGATCAGGACGTAGCTCGCCGGTGGCAAAGAAGTGTTAATCAGGCAATACCGGCCGTGACTAATGTGGCCCAGCGCCTTCGATCGGAGCCACTCTCGGTTGTGCGTCCGGCGGGCAGTGTCCGCCATCCTGGACGGGATTGGGCGCAAGGTTCATCCGCGCTCCGCACACGATTAGCTGGGTTTCGCCGGGACCCTGGAAAAATGTGAATCCCGGGCGATTCTTCCAAGCCTGCGGTCCTCCCAGCCTGATCCCGTGCTGCAAGGTCACGTCGTGGATCCTTGTGACCATGGCTTCGTACTCTTTGTCGCCTTGCCGGTGTCCGGAAAAATTGCCCAGGTCGGTGCTGGCGGCGAAGATCACATCGATCCCGGGAACGGACGCAATCTTCTCGGCGTTCTCGACGCCGATCGGTGTTTCAATCATAATCACTACCACCATGTTTTCATTGGCGGTCTGGCGGTAGTCGTTTCCCCACAAAGCCCCATACTGCCCGTTGCCTTGGCTGCGCCGCCCCTCGGGCGGGTACTTTGACCACTTCACTGCTGCCTGCGCTTTCTCTACCGTGTCAACCGTCGGAACGATAATCCCGACTGCGCCGATGTCCGTGGCTTTCTGGATATCGCTCTCCGTCGCGTCCGGGACGCGAATAAAAGGCATCGCTTGGGCTCCCCTGCAGGCCCAAATCATTCTGGCCACGTCCTCATAGGTAAGGGGACTGTGCTGCATCTCGATCCACAAGAAATCGTAACCGGCGTTCGCCATTGCGCAATAGATGTTCGGGTCGGGAGAGAAAATGGTGGCGCCAACAATCTGCTGGCCTTCCATGAGTTTCTGCTTGGCCGTGTTGTAAAGTCGCACTGGCGCCTTTTGCCGTGGTGCCTGCGACTCTCCAGGGGTTATCCAGCACAAAACCATACAAATCACGGTGAATGAGACGGCTTGCTTTGCTCGCATCGGCTTCTCCTTGGACAGAAGCATCATTTCACGCTGCCGCAAAAAAACTTATCACTACGCTGGCAAAAAACAGACACACGCCCGCGCCAGGTGCCTCGCCATTCTTGCATGAATGCCGCGCCACGCGTGACTGGTACCTGGATTACCGGACCGATCCGCGTTGATCGCGAGCTACCCCAGGAAAGGATCTTCTCCAGTGGTGAGTCTGCCAGTGCTCCTAGCGCGATTCGACGCCTCGGTCGTAGTGATTCAAGCTAAAGGGGCCCATCCTGTGGTTTGAAACGGAACACGAATGCTCGTCACTACTAAGCATAGACTGAAGTGGGATCCCGATGACTAGTATGGAAGCGCGTTAACAGAGGGCATCGTGGCTTACAACAATTAGGCTTGCCTTTTTGGCCTTATGCCCGATTTGTTCAGTCAAAACCATCTCCCTTAAAATCAGTATTGATGAGCTGCAAATCTCGTAAACCCTTTATTTTGATATCCTTGCAATGGCAATAACGTACTTGACGCACAAGTGCGTCTAAGGTAGGGTGAAATGCATGACAGGGCAGCATCATTGCTTATTTTTTATTCGCTGCTCTATGGCATCGTCTACCGCTTTGTCCACATCCCTTTGAATGCCCTGGGATGGTTGTGCCAACCATTGCCAATTATCGCCGGGAGCGCCTATGAATCGGAAGTAGCCCCTCGAAGTGGGATACCAAGTGGCTTTGTAATCTACAACTACTGTCATGTCCGCTTCTGTCGGAACAATTGGCGGAAGTTGCTGTATCTCACACGTAAGAGTTTTTCCTTCGCCGCGATCCAAATGTTGATTATCCCAAGTTTTATCATGGAGAGTGCCTTGCGTCACATTAACTTTGAGAGGCTGATTGGTAGCCATTCCAGACATCTTGTGGAAATAGCAATGCACCGTAACAACTTCAAAACCAAAGTATCCAGTATTGGAAATTCGGAACGGAATCGAAAATGGCTGTCCATTTTTTAGCGGCGCACATTGCGGCACAACGGCTATTTGAGGTCGTAACTCTACTACTCCCACTGACCCCACTACCCCTATTACTAGTCCTAGAATCGTGGGTAGTGTCCAAGTACGAATTTTCCCGTGGTGAGGCTGTGTTGTTCCGGATGGCATACGTGATTTCCCTTCTTGCGTCTTGCTGTGCAACTATCGCTCTCGTTGCAATCTATTGGCGGTAATATGAGAAACATGAAAAAGAACGCCGAACGAGAGAAATTTGAACGCACCATGACCGCGCTATTTAGAGTAAAGAAAACGGAACTTGCAGAGAAGATAAAGAAGAAACCAAAAAAAGGCAAGGATTAGGCCGCTTTACGATGGCCGCGTCCCTGCCTCTTCGTGGTGCAGCGAGTCAGTTCCTTTGCCAGTCAGTTGTTCATAGGTGACGCGACGGCCAGCGATATGACGCATAGCCATTTGAAAACGGTCCCCATCGCCAATGAAATGGTCCTTCTTGGCGCGATTGTTGTACCTGAAAACCTGTTCGTCCAGATAGCGGAACAGATGGAACGGCTCGACGTTTACATAAGTGCCCTTCAATCCGCGCTTGAGCAGGCTCCAGAAATTCTCCAGCCCATTCGTGTGGACCTGCCCGTCAACGTATCGTTCGGCATGGTCTACGACCGCATGTTTATACCCGAAGTTGTTGAGCCTGTCATACGACGCAAAGTTATCCGAGTAGATCGCGCTACCCGCCTTGATGTGAGCGCGGACTTTCGTTTCCAGTTCATGCCGCTTACGTCCACTCAGGGATTCGGCGCGAACCTTGCCGCCACGCTCAAGGACGCCAAAGACAGCCGCTTTACCTTTGGTTCCGCGAGCCAGAATAACTTTGCTTCGCTTGTCAGAATGCATGAAGCGAGCAGCGCCGCCGATGAACGTTTCGTCTACTTCCACTTCTTTATCGGGACCGCCGACCTGCATTGTTTCCTTTTCATGGAGAGCAAGGCGAACGCGATGCATCATGAACCAAGCGGACTTCTGAGTGATTCCCAGGGCGCGGCCAACTTCGTAGGAGCTAATGCCGTTCTTGGCGTTCACGATGAGCCAAACGGCAATCATCCACTTATCCATGCCGAGCGCAGAATCCTCAAAGATTGTTCCCACTTTGACGGTGAATTGCTTCTTACAGTCCTTGCAGAACCAGATGCGGCGCGTAGAGATAAACGAGTGCTCTGTACCCTCGCAGCGTGGGCATCTAACCTTGCCATCCGGCCAGCGCAGCTTTACGGCATAGTCAAACGTGCGCTGAGGGTCGGAGAAGAAAGCAACTGCTTCCTGCAACGTCTTGGGAAGCTGGAGTGTTGTGCTCATGGGTAAAGTATCCCATAAACCGTTGTGTGTGTCAAGTATATTGTTGCCCTTGCAATTGGTGGGCGTAGGGGTTGCAGAATCTCTTAGAAACGAGATCATCTGTACCTTTGTCCATTCGTTAACCGTTATCCCCTTTCTTTTCAGGCGATTCCGCACTCTTTGCGAAAAATCACCCGCGGTAGGGTGCCCACGTCCTCTTTGATAAGGGGAGACTCCGCGTCACTCCTTCACCAGGTATAGCGCCCGTTCTAACTCCAATTCGAGCTTGGCGCCCTTCGGCAGGTTCAACTCGTGGCCGCGGCCGGATTCCATCAGATAAGCCGTCAGCGCACCCAGAGCAGCGCCCTCGGCGGCTTCTTTCTTGTCCTTGTCCTTTACGCCTTTCACAGCGCCAATTGCAGCTCCTGCGGCCGCCGATTCCGCAGCGTCATGTTGGTTGCTGGATCGACCCTCGATCAATCCTTCTTTTGCGGTGCCGGGTTTCACGCTATGGTCGCCCGGCACGCTCACGACTTCCGCGACGATCGGCAAGCTGCCAAATTGTGTGCGAATCTCGTCGAACGTCAGCCAAATTTTCGCGCGTCCCCCCACTCCTGCCGGTTCCACGCGGCTGATGTGCCCGCGAATCTCGGCTCCTGAAGGCAGATAAATCCCGCTGCCGGCTTCCAGCGGCTCGAGGGTCTTCACTTTGAACTTCGTGTTTTCCTGTGTGCCCTTGGTGCCCAGCTCATCTTCGAGACGCACCAGGAACTTCGTCCCGGGCGCGACGGCGTACGTTTCCATCGGCAGCCCGTGTCGCTCTCCGTCTGCCTTCTGACGCAGCTGTTCTGGCGCCTGTGCCGTCGCTTCTCGTGGCGTTTCCTGGGCCTGGTCTTGCGCTCTGCACGCTGCCGCCAAACCAAGCATCGCCGCCAAAATCGCGATGCCTATAGATATACTGCTGAGTGTCTTTCGTTCCATGGTTTCCTCCCGCGAGATGCTGGGCAAACAGGGAATGCACCTGAGGAGCCATTACAGGGCGCTCAGCAGTGCCGTAAAGGGTTGAAAAATATGCACTTGGAGGTGCACTAGGGCAGACATCGCGGATTGCCGGAGCGCTGTCGGCGAATCCCGCCACCGCCCCGCAAGGGTTTCCCGACACCCGCGCCACCGAATTTCACTGTATCCGTCCGAATTCTTCCAGGAAGCGCCGAATGCGACGCAAAACAACGGAGTACATGGCGGAAGTCACGCGCCCAGTTTGCGTATTTTGCTGGCTCGGGTGGTACACGCCGAACAGGCGTGGAAAGCCGGGGGCCACTTCGGCTTCCGCGCCATGCGCGAATTTGTACAACGCGCGCGACGCAATCGCGCCGCGTTGCTTCAAAATTTCGAGATAGGCATCCCAGGCGATTTTTCCCAGCGCCAGGACGACTTTCGGCTTCAGGATTTCCAGCTCACGCTCGAAGTAGCCTCTACAATTCAAGATTTCTTCAGGGAGTGGTTTGTTGTCGGGCGGCGCGCAGCGGCAGGTTGCGCTGATGTAAGCATTCTTTAACGCCAATCCATCCCCGCAGTTTTCTGAAACGGGCTGATTCGCAAAGCCTGCTTTGTGGAGCGCGGAATACAGAAAATCCCCGGACCGATCGCCCGTAAACATCCTTCCCGTGCGATTTGCCCCATGCGCTGCGGGCGCAAGTCCAAGGATCAGCAGTCCTGCGTTAGGGTCTCCAAATCCTGGAACCGGTTTTCCCCAGTAGGTCCACTCACGATAAGCGCGCCGTTTCTCTCGCGCTACTCTTTCACGGTATTTCACGAGCCGGGGGCACTGACGGCAAGCGATAATCTCTTCGTTTAACACGCGAAGCTGAGAGCCCGCTTCAGGCATTGGCCTCATTTGCGCGACGATTCATCATGCGATTCAACTCGGCATAGGGAATCGCTCCCGCGAACATCGTCTCGCAAGAGCGCGCTCGCAACATTTCTTCTCCAATTCGCTGCACGGCTCCCATTGCGGCGCGCATGATCCCCGAACCCGCACTTACGCGAGCCACTCCGATTTTTTCCAATTCTGCCATCGGAAGGCATGCCGGGTTCGCAAGAATGTTTATAGGAGCCTCCACTGCCTTCACCAGCTTCGCGATCGTTTCGCGGTCGTATACCCCCGGTGCAAACAGGCAATCGGCGCCGGCGTCGCGGTATGCCCGCAGCCGTTCCACGGTTCGTTCAAAGCGCGTGGCCTCTTCGCCGATCGGGAGCAAATAAATATCCGTGCGCGCATTCAACACGAAAGGAACACCGATTGCTTTCGCCGTCTCGCGGATGGCGCGAATCTTTTCCACTTGCAGCGGCAAAGCTACATGAGAAGTCTGGTCATCGCCGGTCACGTCTTCAAGATTCATTCCGATGGCGCCCGCTTCGATCGCCGCTTTCACGGTTTCCGCCATGTCCTTCACGGCAGTGCCGTAGCCCGCTTCCAGATCCGCCGTTACCGGAACGCGCACGGCGCGGGCAATTCGCCCCACAACGTCCAGCATCTCGTCCCGCGGAATTCGCTGACCGTCCGGATAGCCCCGAGAAAAAGCGACCGCCGCGCTGCTCGTTGCAATTGCGGGATGGCCGCATTCTTCGAAAATCCGCGCGCTTGCCACATCCCAAGCGTTCGCGAGCACGAGCATTCGCGGCCCGTGATGAAGCTTTCGGAACTGTTCGGCTTTTTCGGCTTGTACGCGCACATTCATCGGAAAACCTCCAACGGAAAGATGCAGGGGCGAACTCGGATTTAGAGCCTAAGGTTCTTCCTTACCTGGCGAAACGGCCAATTTGGAGGGGCATTTCGCCGACTGGTTCCTCGCGATTGGCGTCGCTAGATTTTGTTTCACCCTCTTTTCAAAACTTCCGCCAGGACTACGGCTTGGTTGTGTTCTTGGTCTTTCGCGCCAAAGAGAAGCGTCAACGTTCCGTGTTCCTTTTCGATTTTCTTCAATTCGGCAAGCAGCTCCTTTTTCTGTTTTAATTCAGCGCGGTATCTCTTTTGAAACTCCGGCCATTTTTCCAGGTCGTGAGAAAAAGACTTGCGCAGCGCGTCGCTGGGAGCAACTTCCTTCATCCACAAATCAATCTTCACCGCTTCTTTTGTCATGCCGCGCGGCCATAGGCGGTCCACCAGTACGCGCGCGCCGTCTTCCTTCGCCGGTTTATCGTAGACTCTTTTGATGCGCAACATTACTTGCTTCGCCGCAGAATCTCTAGCACTTCGTCGTGAATGATTCCGTTGGTGCTGATGAGTTGTCCCGTATAAATCGTTCGCTCGCCACGCACGTTTGTCGAGCGGCCCCCGGCTTCCTCGACCATGATTCCGAGCGGCGCGAGGTCCCAGGGTTTCGAGGTCCAATCGAGCGCCACCTCGATCGCGCCTTCCGCGACGAGCATGTGCTGCCAGAATCCGCCGAAGGAGCGGCTGTTGCGCGCGGCGTCCAACAGAGCGCGGATTTTCGCCTGGTCATGCGCGTTTTTGCTCGGCCCAGTGCCAGTAGTAAAAACCATGGCCTTGCCCAGGCTGTTCACGTTGGAAACGTGGAGCCGTTTTCCATCGCGATACGCGCCCTCGCCGCGATATGCCCACCACCGCGAATGCAATCCCGGCGCGCTCACCATCGCGGCAACGATTTCGCCATTCGATTCAATTCCCATTAGAGTGCCGAAAGTGGGGATGCCGCGCGAAAATTCTTCTGTGCCATCGATCGGGTCGATAATCATGCGCGCCCGCGCAGCGCTCGGTGATTTCGTATCGCCGCCGCCCATTTCCTCCCCAAGAACGTCCAGCGGCAACCCACTGGCCGCCACTTTGGCCCGCGCCATTTCTTCCACGGCGCGATCCGCCTGCGTCACCGCGGTTCCGTCGCCTTTCCTGTCGATGCGTAACTCGGCGCCGCGAAAATACCGCATCGCAATTGCATCCGCCTCCTCCGCGATTTCTTTCAGCAAGCCTCCATAGACTTCGCCGTATCTCATTGCCTCTCCCTATCCGAGGTACATCATCGCCGCGCCACTTCCCAGCCATCCATCACGAGCCGAAAATCACCCGATTTGACTCTGTCTCCGCACACCCCTAGCATACAAAGTTATCGCAATGTCTGCTCAAGCCAACACCGGAACCGTGCTGGGCCGCATCCTGGAAGCGCGGCGTGCCGACGTGGACCACCGCAAGCGCGTCTTGCCGGAGACTGCGCTCAAGTATGGCGTGAAAGCGGCGACCCCGCTGCGCGATTTTCCCGCGGCGCTGTGCCGCGACGGGCTGAACGTCCTCGCGGAGCTGAAGCCGGCTTCGCCTTCGCGGGGCGTGATTCGCGAACCATTCGAACCCGTGGAGCTGGCGCAGTCGCTGCAAACGGCAGGAGCCTGCGCGCTCTCGGTTCTTACCGAAGGAGAATTTTTTCGCGGCTCGCTGAAAAACCTGCGCGATGCTCGCAAGTCCATTCAGATCCCGGTCCTTCGCAAGGATTTTATTTTTGATCCCTGGCAAGTGTGGGAATCCCGCGCCAATGACGCCGACAGTTTTCTCCTCATGGTGGTAGCCCTGGAAGATGCGCTGCTTCGCGACCTAATCGCTCTCGGCCGCGAGATTGGCATGGAGCCGCTGGTCGAAGTTCACACGGCCGAAGAATTGGACCGCGCTCTTGCCGCCGGCGCGCGCATTATCGGGGTGAACAATCGCGATCTGAAGACCATGACCGTCAACGTAGAGACTTCCTTCAGATTGGCAGGGCGTATCCCCGACGAATGCATCGCCGTCAGTGAATCCGGTATTCGTACCCACGGCGAATTGCTAAAACTCCGCTCTGCCGGATTTGACGCCTTCCTCGTCGGCACTCGCCTTATGCTCTCGCCCGACCCCGGCGCTGCCCTTGCTGCTCTCCTTGCGCCACCTGCGGGCAGTGCGTAGGTGGCTATGGTCCGCGTCAAAATTTGCGGAATCACGAATGCGGCCGACGCTCTCGCCGCCGTCGAAGCGGGAGCGAATCTCCTGGGCTTCAATTTCTACGAGAAGAGTCCCCGCTACATCGCCGAAATCGAAGCCGCAAAAATTCGCCCGCAGCTTTCGAAGAAAGTCGAAGCCGTAGGAATTTTCGTGAACGCCTCGGCGGCGGACGTCACGGCGCTTTGTAAATTGCTGAAGCTCAATGTGGCCCAGCTTCATGGCGACGAAACGCCCGAGACGGTTGCGGAAGTTTCCCGTGCCGTCCCTGTTTGGAAAGCCTTTCGTGTCGAGCCCGATTTTCACTTAAAGATTCTCGATGAATACCTTGGGGCCTTCGCGTTTCTGTTTGACGCGGCGCACACAGGCCAATATGGTGGTACCGGGCACACAACGGATTGGGATGCGGCGCGGCGCGCCGCAGCGGGCCACCGTATCATTTTGGCAGGCGGGCTGAAGGTCGAAAACGTGGCTGCGGCGGTGCGCATTGTCCGGCCGTATGCTGTGGATGTTGCCAGCGGCGTGGAATCCAGGCCGGGGAGAAAAGATCACGGCCGCATGCGCGAGTTCATTCAGGAAGTCCGCCGCGGCGAACGGAAATAGAATTTTAGAGCAGAAGATTCGTGGGAATCCATGAGTTCCATTCTTCAATCACCGACCACAGGGCCGGGGCGGTTTGGCCCCTACGGCGGGCGCTACGTTCCCGAAACGCTGATGGTGCCGCTGTTTGAACTGGAGCGCGCCTACGAGACCGCAAAGTCTGATACGTCGTTTCAATCGCGATTCAGTGATTTGCTCAAGAATTTTGCCGGCCGCCCGACAGCGCTGCAGTTTGCTTCGCGCCTTACGGAAAAGCTCGGCGGCCCGCGCATTTATCTGAAGCGCGAAGACTTGCTGCACACCGGGGCGCACAAAATCAACAATGCCATCGGGCAGGGCCTGCTCGCGGTAAAAATGGGCAAGCCGCGCATCATCGCTGAAACGGGAGCGGGACAGCATGGAGTCGCCTCCGCCACGGTGGCCGCGCACCTTGGGCTGGAATGCGTCGTGTACATGGGAACGGAGGACATGGCGCGGCAGGCGCTGAACGTGGTGCGCATGCGGATGCTTGGGACGCAAGTCGTAGGCGTTGAGTCGGGCAGCCGCACGCTGAAAGATGCCATTAACGAAGCGATGCGCGATTGGGTTACGAATGTGCGAAGCACGCACTATCTGCTCGGATCCGTTTTGGGCGCGCATCCCTATCCCACGATGGTCCGCGATTTTCAGGCGGTGATTGGCCGCGAAGCGCGCGAGCAAATCCTTATAGCGGAAAAGCGGCTGCCCACTCATCTTTTCGCTTGCGTGGGCGGTGGTTCGAACTCGATTGGGTTGTTCCATCAATTTTTGGGCGACGCGAGCGTGAAAATGATTGGCATCGAAGCCGGCGGCCGCGGCGGTGAACTTGGCGAACACGCCGCGCGGCTGGCGGCACATCAGGGTTTCACGGGCGCGCGCCCCGGCGTCCTGCAGGGCACCTACACTTACGTTTTGCAGAACGAGGACGGGCAGATCGCAACCACGCACTCCATTTCCGCGGGCCTCGACTATCCCGCCATCGGGCCCGAACACGCATGGCTCGCGGATCAGCGGCGCGCGGAATACTCCGCAGTCTCCGATCAGGCGGCCCTCGATGCGGCGCGCCTGCTGTCTCGCACCGAAGGCATCATTCCTGCGTTGGAATCCGCCCATGCCATTGCCGGCCTGGTGGAGCGACTCCCGCAATTGAAGCAAGACGACCTCGTGATCCTCAATCTTTCCGGCCGCGGCGACAAGGACATGGACACTTACTCCCGCCTGCTCTAATCTTTAGGCTTTCCCAAATTACAATGTCCGCCGCTGCCTCCAATTCAACCCGCATCTCCAAACGCTTCGCTGAATTGCGCGCTTCCGGGGAACTTGGGATCGTCGCCTACATCACAGCAGGCGATCCTACGCTCGAAGTCACGCTGAAATTCGTTCTCGCGCTGGCTGAAGCCGGCGCTGACGTTATAGAACTCGGCGTGCCCTTCAGCGACCCGCTGGCTGACGGGCCGACGATTCAGCGCGCGTCCGAGCGCGCTCTCAAGGCCGGCACAACTCTTGCGGGCGTTCTCGAGCTAGTTGGCCGGATTCGGCAATCGTCGCAAGTGCCGCTGATCCTTTTCAGCTACTACAATCCGATCCTGCAGATGGGCCTCGAAAAATTCGCTTCCGCGGCGTCAGTGTCTGGCGCCGACGGCGTACTTGCTATTGATCTCACGCTTGAGGAATCCGGGGACTATCGCCGCATTCTCGCCGCTCATCATCTCGACGCGATTTTTCTCGGCGCGCCAACTTCCACGGACGAGCGCCTCGCAAAAATCGCCGGCTGCTCCTCCGGTTTTCTCTACTTAATTTCGCGCACGGGGGTCACTGGCCCGAAAGACGCGTTGCCCGACGATCTTCCGGCACTCTTGCGCCGCGCTCGCAGCGTTACGCAACTTCCTATCGCTGTCGGCTTCGGGATTTCACTGCCCGGCCATGTTTCCGTTCTTGGCGGCCTGGCGGACGCCGCGGTGGTAGGCTCGGCTCTCGTTTCCGAAATCGAAAAGGCAAAATCCGTTGATGGCGCTGCCGACGCGCTTGCCGAACGCGTTCGGTCGCTCAAAGAAGCCGCTCGGCACGGTCTCTCACGGCGCGAGGCTCCGATTCATCGGGGCGGGGTAGCCACGTGAACCTGAGTGATTGGCGACGCCGCATCGATGAAATCGACAAGAAGTTGGTGGAACTTTTGAACGAGCGGTCGCAGTGCGCCCTCGAAATCGGCAAGCTGAAGCAGGAGGCCAAGATTCCGCTGTACCAGCCGGACCGTGAGAACGAAGTGCTGGAGAACGCCGAACGCAATAATTCCGGTCCGCTGACCGACGGCGCGATCCGCCGTCTGTTTGAGCGCATCATTGACGAAGCTCGCGCCGCGGAACGCGATGCTATGCACTCTGGCGACAAGCACGGCAAAGGGGAATGAATGAGCGGGCACGGCGGTATGCATGGATAAGATTTTTGCAGCGGCCGATATCCTGGCCTATCCAGTTCGAGCATTTCCGAGGCGAAAGGCACGGGACTAAGGTCCCGCCACTATATCGCGTAGAGAAGGAAACAGGGGATTCTCATGGTCATCGTAATGCAAGAAGGCGCGACGGACGCCCAAATCCAGCATGTTATCGACCGGCTGGTCGCCAGCGGGTTCAACGTTCACCGCTCAACGGGCGAATCGCACACTGTGCTCGGCGCGGTCGGCGTGCACCGCGATTTCGATCATCGCGACTTCGAATTGCTCGATGGCGTGCGCGAGGTCATGCGCATCACCCAGCCTTTCAAACTTGCCAGCCGCCAGTTCAAACCCGAGGGCACCATCGTGGATCTTGGCCGCGGTGTTAAAATTGGTGGCCCGGAAGTCGCTGTCGCCGCCGGGCCGTGCTCGGTCGAATCGCGCGAACAAATTTTTTCCGTCGCCGAAAGTGTCGCCAAAGCCGGCGCAAAAATCCTGCGCGGCGGGGCCTTCAAGCCACGCACATCTCCCTATGCCTTCCAGGGCATGGGCGAGCCGGGCCTCAAACTGATGCGCGAAGCCGCCGACAAATTCGGGCTTTTCACCATCAGCGAAGTGATGGACGCTTCGCAGATTCCGATGATGCTGGGTTACGTCGACATCTTTCAGGTCGGCGCGCGCAACATGCAGAACTACTACTTGCTGCGTGCGCTTGGCGAGATCCGCAAACCTGTTCTCCTGAAGCGCGGCATGTCTGCCACGATGGAAGAGCTTTTGATGAGCGCCGAATACATCCTCGCCGGCGGCAACTACAACGTCATCCTTTGCGAGCGCGGCATTCGCACGTTTGAAACCTACACGCGCAATACCTTCGACATCGCCGCGATCCCGGTGATCAAAAAACTCTCTCACCTTCCTATGCTCGCCGATCCTTCGCACGGCACAGGCCGCCGCGACAAAGTGCCGCCGATGGCTCGCGCCGCGGTCGCTGCGGGCGCCGATGGCTTGCTCATTGAAGTCCACAACGATCCGGACCACGCGCTTTCCGATGGCGCGCAATCTCTGGAGCCTGGCCAATTTGCGCAACTGATGGGCGAGCTGCGGATCATCGCCCCCGCGATTGGCCGCCGCATCGCGTGACCATGGCAGCCGGGCACCTCATTTCGCGGGTCACGATTCTTGGTACTGGCTTGATCGGTGGATCGTTCGCGCTCGCGTTACGCAAATACACCACCGAAATGCATATCTCGGGCTGGGACCGCCCCGACGTTGTTCGGGAGGCGCAAAGTCGCGGCGCTGTCAATGCAGCGTTTTGTGCCGAGCTTGCGCCCGCTCTGCAAAACGCGGACTTGATTTACCTGGCGCTTCCTATCGCGGCGACCATCGATCTTCTTCCGGAAATCGCGCGTCACACTCCCCCTCACGCGCTCGTCACCGACGTTTGTAGCACCAAAGTTCGCATCGCCCAAGCTGCCGCGGAACTTTTTCCTGGCGAAAAAGGCCCGCTCTTCCTTGGCGGCCACCCCATGGCCGGCAGGGAATTGCCCGGAATCGCGCATGCCGACGCCGATCTTTTCCGCGAGAACGCTTACGCCCTGGTAGCCCAATCTGCTGAAGCCGTGGTGGCGGGTGATAAGACGCGTTCTTCCGCTGTGGATGAACAAGACGCCAGTCACGATCCCCGCATTTCCGCCTTTGTCAAAATTCTCGAAAAAATCGGCGCGCGGCCGCTCTGGCTAGGGGCCCCGCAACATGATTATGCGGTCGGTCTGGCATCCCATCTCCCGCAACTCGCTGCCGTGGCGCTGGCATCTTTTCTCTACGACCGTCTCGACGAGAACGGGCTCCCCATCACGCTTGCCGGCCCAGGGTTGCGTGATTCGCTGCGACTGGCGGGCAGCCCCTATTCCACCTGGCGCGACATTGTTCTAACCAATCAGGAAGTGCTTTCCGCTGCGCTTGATCTTTTTGCCCGCCGCCTTGACGAACTTCGCGAAAAACTGGCGTCTCGCGAGCTCGAAGGCGACTTCGACGCCGCCAATGAACTCTATAAGCTCCTGCGCTCCTTGTAGGGTGCAACTCTTCGCTGTGGTTGCCCCAACCATCGTTCAAACCCCCGGTATTTCGGCTCACAGCTTTTATCTTCCGGCGTCATAACACAGGGGAGGTGGTTATGAAGAATACTTGCCTGGTTTTTTGCTTGTTCATGTCCGGTCTGATTCCGTCACTTACTGGCGCGCAAGAGTCCGGGAAATCCAGCCATCTAGCCGAAACGACCGCCAGCCCCGAAATGGATCGGCTGGCCAAGGCCCTCGCCGGCGAATGGAACACTTCAGAGAGCATGGTGAAGAGTCAGTTCTTTCCCAATGGCGGCTCGCGGCATGGGGGTTCGCACATCCGGTTAGTTGCGGATGGCACGAGCCTGTTCGCGGAATTCCATTCCAACGGTTCGGCAGGAAAGCTGGATGGCCTTTACGTGATTTGGTGGGACAAGCCTGCAAACATCTACCGCGTCTTCGTCTGCTTCAACGATTCGAAGAGCCCCTGCAAATTACGCGGCACAGCTCACTGGGAGCGAGACACGTTCGTTAACGACTACGAAGAGATGGTCGACTGCAAGATGACCAAGTGGCGCGATTCCTTCATCCACATCACGCCGAATTCCCACTCTCTGATCGCCGCGATGGATGCCGGTGACGGAACCATGAAGGCGTTGATCACCACGACAAGCACGCGTCGCTAAGCATCTTCTTCGGTACAGCAAACTGCTTGACGCGATTCCAGGAGCCAGCACACGCGTCGATGTGCCTTCCACCTGGCTTCCAGCCGCAACGGCGGATGAAGTAAACTCCTCCCTACAGTTCGGAGCACCGAATGGACAAACGCATCGCCTCCGCCGACGCCGCCATCGCCAAACTTGCCGACGGCGCCACCATACTCATGGGTGGCTTCGGCCTTTGCGGCATCCCAGAAAACCTCATCGCGGCTGTCCGGCGCAAAGGCACGAAGGATTTGACCATCGTCAGCAACAATGCCGGCGTCGATGATTTCGGGATTGGCGTGCTACTCCAGCAACGCCAGGTCAATAAGATGATTTCCACCTACGTGGGTGAAAACAAACTCTTCGAGCAGCTCGTCCTTCGTGGAGAACTGCAAGTGGAATTGAATCCACAGGGCACTCTGAGCGAGCGCTTGCGTGCGGGAGGCGCCGGAATTCCAGCGTTTTATACGCCCACTGGCTACGGCACCATGGTCGCCGAGGGGAAGGAGACGCGCGAATTTGATGGCCGCATGTACGTGATGGAGCGTGGCCTCCGCGGCGACTTCGCGTTCATCAAAGCATGGAAGGGCGACCGCTGGGGCAACCTTACCTATCGCAAGACCGCGCGCAACTTTAACCCCATGATGGCAACGGCCGCCGATTACGTCATCGCCGAAGTCGAAGAGCTCGTCGAGCTCGGCCAGCTCGACGCCAATCAAGTGCATACACCGGGAATTTTTGTGGATGCGATTTTCCAGGGGCCAAAATACGAAAAGCGCATCGAGCGCCGGACCACGCGTAAATGACCAAGAGTTGAAAAGTGAGAATTTCGTGCCACTAACTGAAGAGCAAAAACGCGAACGGATCGCGCGACGCATCGCGCTGGAACTGCGCGACGGCTACTACGTCAATCTCGGCATTGGCATGCCCACGCTCGTTGCCAATTACGTTCCCAAGGGCATGGACGTTATTCTGCAATCCGAAAACGGCATGCTCGGCGTCGGCCCCTATCCGCTCGAATCCGAAGTCGACCCGGACCTCATCAACGCCGGCAAGGAAACGGTTACCGAGCTACCCGGCACAGCTTATTTTTCTTCCGCCGATTCTTTCGCCATGATTCGCGGCGGCCACGTTGACCTAACGGTTCTCGGCGCGTTGCAGGTCGACGAAAAAGGAACTCTTGCGAACTGGGCGATCCCCGGGAAAATGCTGAAAGGTATGGGCGGTGCCATGGACCTTGTCGCGGGGGCCAAGCGCGTCTTCATCGCTATGGAACACGCTACGCGCGAGAATAAACCGAAGATTTTGAAAAAGTGCACGCTTCCGCTAACCGGCCTCGAAGTCGTTGATCACATTGTCACCGAGCTTGTCCTTATCGACGTCACGCCCGATGGCCTAGTCCTCCGCGAGCTTGCTCCGGACGCCACCCTTGAACAAGTGCAGTCCCTCACGGAGCCAAAGCTGGTGCTACCTCCCGGCGGCCCCAAACCCATGCCTGCGTGGCATCCCGTGTTGTGAGCGAAGGCGGGCCACATGAAGACCAAGAAAAAAGCTGCCAAGACAAAATCCAAGCGCCCGAAGATGCCGAAGTGGTTCGCCGTCGACGACGAGATGAAGGAACTATCGGCCATGCTGGAAAAAGAAGTCTCGGACTGGCCCGGCGTGTCAAAGAGACCTATGTTCGGATACCAGGGGCTGTATCGAAATGGAAAAATCTTTGCTGCGCTCCCCCGCTCCCGTGCCATGAAATCGCCAAGATCACTCATGTTCAAATTTGCGTCCCTGCCACCGGCGTTGCTGGACTCCGCCAAGAAAGATTCCAGGATAGACACAATTTCGGGTGTGCCCGGCCCCGGATGGTTTCTCTTCGAGATGGAAGAAGCTTCGGCCATGCAGAGCGCTCTTGGCTGGCTCGGCCGCGCCTACGAAGCCGCCAAGAAATAGCTGCCTATCCACTCGATTGGCTTTTCACATCTCCTAAGGAGTGGGACCGCTGAGGTGTCTGGCCGTGGCGAAAGAGTAGTGGAAGCCTGACACAATGCTTAGCACCGTAACCGTATAAATGAGGACGCGATTGATATCATCCATGTGGTAATTGGGATAAGCAGCGCCTAGCACTATCAGGAACACCAGGATGATCTCGGTAGCGGTCGTGAGTTTGCCGTAGATGCTTGGCGGAAACGGCCGGTAGCCCGAGACCAGCAAAATCACGACCGCGACAATAAGGATCAACACGTCACGGCTGAGAACGAGGATGGTAAGCCACCACGCGAGTTGCTTCTTAAACGCCAGAAGAACGAATGAGGAAGACAACAAGAGTTTGTCGGCAATGGGATCGAGATAGGCGCCGAGGGCAGAGCGCTGATTCAAACTGCGCGCTAGCAAACCGTCAATCCCATCGGAAAGGCCGGAAACAACAAGAACCAGAAGAGCCCAGCGGTAACGATCGTAAGCAATGAGCATGAGAAAGACCGGCAGGAAGCCCAGGCGCAAAAAGGTAATTTGGTTGGGAACCGTCCAGATGCGGCCTTTCATTGTGATTCAGGATAACGCAATTCAGGCGAATTGCGCGAGATAGTCCGAGAGGGAACGCCCGATTTTTCGCGCGAAAAGCTCGTTCATTGAGGGGATGGAACCGGAGGGTTCGTCAAGAGAGATGCGCTCGACGCGGTTCATGGGAAAGAAAATCGTGGGGAAGCCCATGCGCTCGCCGTCTGGCTCATTGATCTGGCGGATAAAGTGGTCAAAAGAATTCAGATCGATGCAGCGCAGCGTGATTCCGGACGGGTTGATGGACAGCAGCTCGCCCCACACTTTTTCCTTGGGGGTGTGCAGGCTGACGACGACGATTGAGCGGGGATCCATAAGCTAGGCGCGATCTCTATTCCCCTACAGAGTACAGGAACTGGGGTCTGATAGGTGATGAGCTGTCGAAATGGCGGATACGCACTGGCCAACTCCGGAGAAGACAGTCTACTGCGAAAACGGCGTGGGATCGTGATAGTGCACAAGCATAAACACAAAACTGGCGGCGATTGCGAGGCCCGCAAGCCAACCCAGGACGTAGGCTGTCCGGCGTTCCCTCGAATTCATCGGCTGACGATCGGCAAACAATTTTCCCAACATGAATCCTGCTGCCAAGCCGCCGCCATGCGCCCAATTATCCATTGCCATGAAACCAGAAAACCCCAGTACGAACAGAATGACAACCGAACTGATCAGTCGTGAACGCAGATCGTGCATGTATGCGCCGCCGCGTTTGGTTGTGATCGCAAGCATCACTCCCACAAGTCCGAGCAACGCGCCGCTCGCTCCTACTGAGAAATGTCCAGTAAACGCGCTCACCAAAAAGCCAAACGCGCCGGTGACCACATAGAGAAACAGATAGCGCGCAGATCCGTAAAGCTCTTCCAGTGCCGGACCAAGTTGCATTAACGACATCATGTTAAATCCGATGTGGATTAACCCGCCGTGGAGAAACATGGCAGTCACCAGTCTCCACCACTCATTTCCATAGAAAATCGGCGGCCCGTAGCTTGCGCCTAGACGGTATTGCGGTTCCCCGACTAATCCCCACAATATGGTGAAGCCTCCTCCCTTGCCAACGGCGGAGTATGCAAGCCAGCTGACCCCCAGCATCATAAAGTTTGCAATCAAAAGAGCTGAGGTTACCGGGGCTTCGTGGTCGCCAAGTATTCGGGAGAGACCTTTGCTCAAAGCCGCGAGAGAAAACCGCAGGCTCGCGCCGCATTCGTGACAGCGCGTCGCGCTGATTCCCACCAGCGCTCCGCACGCGGGACAAATTTTCGGCCGCGGCGGCTGCTCGCCGCCGAAAAAACCGCGCATCGAATTTTTCCACCGCTCCACACGCCACTGCCACCGGTAGGGAAGCGCCAATGCTCCTCCTTGCGACCCGCAAACGGCGTTCCTATAATACCCAAGTCGCCGCGGTTCTTCTCTGCACGGCGATTTTTTGCGGGAAATGTGGCGCTTATGGACAAATTCGAAGAGTTCGGCAAGCGGATCGACGAAGAGTTCGCGCGCCTCAAGAGCATCAAGAACTTCGAGGATTTTGGCAGGCGTGTGGACGAAGAACTCGCGCGCGTGAAGAGTTTTGTGAAGGAGGAAGTTGCGCCGGAAACGGAAAAGCGCACGGCGCAATTTCTGCGCGAAGTCTCGGAAAAGCTCAGGGAGGCTGCCGCGTGGATCGAAGCCCGCAATGCGGCGCGTTCCGCGCAACCTCCGAAGGATTCACAATCATGATTTGGGCAGGCTTGTGATTTTCACACGGGCTTCCATTCGTCACCGCGTCGTCCTTCATCGCCCTTATTTCCTAGGCTTCCTGTTTTTCCTGATGCTTTCTGGTTGCGGTTCTCGCAAGCCAGTGGCTGGCCGCCAGCCGCCTCCGGCGCAGCCAACAGAAACACCGCCGGCGACGGGGGAGGCGCCGAATCGCTCGACCCGTGTTCCGGAAAGCTCAGCACCGCTGCCGCCAGCCGCGCCTGTTGCGAAACGCAACAGGCCCGCTCCCGGGCCCTTCGGTTACGCCGAGGAAGGCAATGCTTCGTGGTATGGCGTGCCTTTTCACGGGCGGCGCGCTTCCAACGGCGAGATTTACGACATGTATAAACTCACCGCGGCGCACCGCACGCTGCCATTTGAAACCATGGTGCGCGTCATCAACCTGGACAACGGCAAGTCCACAGTGGTTCGAATCACCGACCGCGGCCCGTTTGTCGGCAATCGCATCATCGATCTTTCCTTTGCCGCCGCGCGAGAAGTCGATTCTGTTGGTCCCGGCGTCGTGCCCGTCCGCGTGGAAGTAATTTCTCCGGGCGTCGATCCCACATCCGGTTTCTTCACCGTGCAAGTGGGCGCATTCCGCGACCGCGGCAACGCCGAGCGTCTCCGCGACCGCCTCAGCGCGTCTTACTCGCCCATTTTCATTCAACAATATGATTCTCCCGACGGCGTGTTGTACCGCGTGCGCGTGGGCAAGATCTCAGGCGAGGATAGCGCGCATCAATTCAGCGATCAGCTTCATGACCGCCAAGGCTTCACACCATTTGTGACCCGGTTGGATGAAGGCACACCCACAGGAGGAATCCGATGAGCGCCGACTGTTTGTTCTGCAAGATTGCTGCGAAGAAGATTCCGTCGAAGATTGTCTACGAAGATCCGGACCTTTTTGCGTTTGAGGACATCAGTCCGCAGGCACCCACACACATCCTGATTTGCCCGCGCAAGCATTTTGAATCGCTGACCGAAGCTGCCCCCGAGGATCAAGCCGTGCTCGGCAAGCTGCAATTGGTTGCGGCGCAGCTTGCGCGCCAACGCAAGCTGCTCGCGGGCTATCGCACGGTCTTGAATAACGGCACCGGCGCAGGCCAGTCGGTGTTTCATTTGCATTTGCATCTGCTCGGCGGACGCAATTTTCGCTGGCCGCCGGGTTAGTTTCCGCCCAAAATGTTTTGTTCTTCTCGCCGCTCCAGCTTAAACTAGCGTCCGCTCTCAGGAGGATTGCATGTCCCTGCGGTGCCGCGTTTCTGCCTTATCCGTACTTGGTGCAACCTCGCTCATCTCTGCATTCCTCACTCCCTTTTCAACTGCCCAGCAACCGAGGAGCGCAGGAAAAGCTCTTACGGTCGAGCGTATTTACTCGCAGCCGAGCCTGAGCGGGCGGCTGACGCGAGGGCTGGCGTGGACTCCGGATGGAAAAGGACTCAGCTATTTCGAAACGAAAGGCTCTGGCAAAGACGCTAAGACGGAACTTTGGGTGATAGACGCGGCCTCAGGGGAACGGCGGATTCTTGTTGAGACCGACAAACTCGAAGCGATTTTGCCGGCGGACATGTCGCGACCAACTCAAGCTACGGGTCTTGGCCGCCGCGCTCCCTCTCAATATCAATGGGGGCCGGATGGTACGGGCATTTTGTTCCAGGGCCCCACGGCGCTTGCGTGGCTGGATTTGAAGACACAAACACAGCGCACGCTGGTTTCCGGCAAAGCCACACTCGCCGACCCGAAGATTTCTCCTGACGGCCGGAGTGTGAGTTTTGTTCGCGATTACAACGTCTGGCTCGTGAATCTCACCGACGGCAAAGAGCGCGCGGTCACGCAAGGCGGCACGGAAGAAATTCGCAAAGGCGAACTCGACTGGGTCTATCCGGAAGAGCTCGACATCAAGACGGCGTACTGGTGGGCGCCGGATTCTTCGGCGATCGCTTATCTCGAAATGGATGAACGCAAAGTCTCGCAATATCCACTGCTCGATTTTTCCTCGGCAAGCGGGGAAGCGGAAATGGAACGTTATCCGGCGGCTGGCGGCGCCAATCCTAGCGTGCGCGTTTTTGTGGTCTCGCTAAACGGCGGGGAGCCTCGCGCGATGGATATTGGAGCGGAGACCGATATGTATATTCCCCGCGTGAATTGGCTCACGGATTCGGAACATCTTGCCATTCAGCGGCTCAATCGCACGCAAACCACGCTTGATCTCCTGATTGGGGACGCCGCCAGCGGCAAGACGCGCACCGCACTCAGCGAAAACGATCCGAACTGGATCAACGTCAGCGACGATCTCTATTTCCTCAAAGATGGCAAGCGCTTCCTGTGGTCTAGCGAGCGCAGCGGGTATCGCCATTTGTATTTGTTTGACCTAGAGGGCAAACAAATTGCACAACTCACCAAGGGCGAGTGGGAAGTCACTTCGCTCGATGCTGTGGATGAAGCGAAGGGCCTGGTCTATTTCACCGCCACCGAAAAATCACCGCTTGAGCGCCATCTCTACCGCGTTGCGCTCGACGGAACCGGCTTCGCCCGGCTCACCAAGGATGCGGGGACGCATGCTGCGGTTTTTGCGCCCCATGCCGCCGCCTTCTATGACAGCTATTCGAACACCGTGGCCCCTCCGCGCCAGGATCTTTATCGCGCTGACGGTTCGCGCATCACCACGATTAACGAAAACAAAATTGCCGAGCTTGCGGACTACCATCTTTCGCTGATGGAGTTTATTACCGTCAAATCGCGGGACGGCGTGCCGCTCAACGCCAGTGTCATCAAGCCGGCGGATTTTAATCTAAAGAAGAAATACCCCGTGCTGGTTTACACGTATGGCGGGCCGCATGCTCAAGTGGTGCGCAACGCCTGGGGCGGCGCCAACTTCCTGTGGCACCAGCTCATGGCGCAAAAGGGCTACATTATTTTTTCACTCGACAATCGCGGTTCGGCGGGGCGCGGGCATGCTTTCGAAACGCCGCTGCATTTCCACATGGGTGCGCAAGAGCTTTCCGACCAGCGCGACGGCGTGCGCTATCTCAGGTCGCTTCCGTACGTCGATGCCAATCGCATCGGGATTTGGGGATGGAGTTATGGCGGCCACATGACCCTGCACGCGATGTTTGAAGCGGGCGATGATTTCAAGGCGGGTTTTGCGGGCGGCCCCGTTACTGACTGGCGCTACTACGACTCCATCTACACGGAGCGCTACCTCGGCCTGCCGCAGAAAAACGGAAAAGGCTACCAGGACTCTTCACCGGTGAAATATGCCACGCAGCTCAAAGGCAAACTGCTGATTGCTCACGGCACGGCCGACGACAACGTGCACTTCGCGAACACGCTCGCGGTGATTAACGATCTCATTGAGGCGGGAAAGTACGTCGAGGTTTTGCCATTTCCTGGCCGCGGCCACGGCGTCAGCGATCCGCCGGCGCGCCGCGTCCTGATGCAACGTGTCACGCAGTTTTTCCTCGATAATCTCTGAGCCTTCGGCCGGGCTCGGCGGTGAATTCGTTGCTGCTAACTCAGGCGTGAATTAAAGGGGGGCAAAGCCATTTGGCTTTGCCCCCTGTTCACAGCCTGTCCCATACGCCGCTTTTTCGCGGCTCGAATTATTTACTGGCCGAAGTATTCGACGTGCACGTAGTGTCCGAGCCGGGCATTGAAGAGCAAGTACCAGCCGGGGTGATGATCGTCGTCATAGACATACACGCGGTCGCGGTCCCATTCCCAATCGCGGCAGCGGTCCAGGTCGTAATTGGCAACCACCCAATTCGAGTTGTCGTACAACACTACGCGGCGCGTCCGGTAATCGATCCGCCGAGCGACAAATACTTCTCGCACGTGTTCGTAGCGGCCGCGCGGATATGCGCGACCCGGTTGGACGCGGTCGTAGTCGGCATTCCAATTGGCGTGGGGGTTGTGTGGATTGTCCCAGCCCTTGTGTTTCCCGTTGTCATGACGGTCGCGGTCATCGCCACGATCTTCGTGCTTGTCCTGGCCTTTGTGCTTCCCGTTATCGTGATGGTCATCGCGGTCCTGACGCGGCGCAGCGATCGACAGTGTTCCTGCCAAGGCCATGAAAATCATACCTGCCAAGATTCTTCGCATAGGTTATCTCTCCAAAGATTGCGCTAATACCGGTCTTTCCTTTGCCATCTGATCCTGATTGACCGCTTCAGCCTTTTGCAGGCGGATAAGCGCCTAATTGTATTGTGGTCTTTGTAGACTCCGCCTTCAATAGCCAAGTACCGCGTGTTTCGCACAAGATACGATCCAACACTGCACAATGTTTCCTGCGGGCGCAGCCCAACCAGCCAACTGTTGCGGAAAATTGCACGCACGACTTTTTCTTTGTTCTCCACCATTCAGCCGTATAATCCCGCTCACCCGGGAGGTCACCGTGCTGAAGAGACTTATCGCCCTTGCTTCGATCGCCGTCGTCATTTGGGTCCCCTTGCCTGCTTTCGCGCAACAAAGTTCTCAAGAAAAAGCTCCACAGGAGAAAGAACAGATTCTGTGGCAAAAGCTGGAAGCGACCATCGACGGCCTGAACCGCAATCTTGATGGCGTCCTTGGCGTGGCCATTCTTGATCTCACGACCGGGCAAAAATATTGTCTGCATGCCGATGAAGTGCTCCCCACGGCCAGCTCCATCAAGATCGCGATCCTTGCGGAGCTTTATCGCCAGGCGCAGCAGGGCAAAATCAAGCTCGGCGACCTCTACACGCTGCAATCGTCCGATCTCGTTGGCGGGAGCGGGATCGCAGGCGCGCTCACTCCCGGAGTGACGCGGCTAACAATTCGCGACTTCGCCGCGCTGATGATTTCCGTGAGCGACAATTCCGCCACCAATATCATCATCGACCGCGTGGGCTTGGAAAATGTGAACGCGCTTCTCGATTCGCTCGGCCTGATGCATACGCGCCTTCGGCGAAAGATGATGGACGTGAAGGCCGCCGCGGAAGGCCGCGAGAATATCGCCACGCCGCGCGAGATGGTGCAGCTGCTGGAAGATTTGTACCGCGGAAAAGTATTGAACAAGCAGATGACCGACGACTTTTTTACGCTCCTCAGCGTGCACAAGGAAAGCTACATCCCGCGGGAATTGCCCGAAGACCTGCGCATCGCCAATAAGCCTGGTGAACTCGAAGGCGTGCGCAACGACTCCGGAGTCGTTTTCACGGGGAATCGGCCGTTCGCGATCAGCGTGATGACCACCTATCTGCGGAGGGAAAAGGACGGCGGGGATGCAATCATTCGCATTGCGACGACGGCGTACCAGATGTTTGACCGCCTGAGTCGCTCGTCGCAATATGGTAGGGTTGTTTCGCTGCGCGACACCGGCAACCCCTGAGTGGAGTGCCAGCCGAAAATAGCTCCTTACGGCGCTGCCACGTCTTTCAGCTTTGACTTCACTTGAACCGCCGAGAGACTTGACGCATCCCATCCGCCGCCCAGCGCTTTGATAAGGAGCACGCTCGTCACCAGCCGTTGCCCGTGAATCACAGCGAGCTGCTGTTCATTGTTCAGCAGATTCTGCTGCGCGTTGACGACATCCAGATAATTCACGAGGCCGCCGACATACCGGCTATTCGCGATGTCCAGTGTGCGCCGTGCCGCATCGACCGCCTGCTGCTGCGACTGATTCGCCTGGTCCAGCACGGTCAAGCCGGTTACGTCATCCTGCACTTCTCGGAAGGCATTCAAAACGCTATCGCGGTAGGTCGCCACGCTCGCGTCGTATCCCGCTTTGGCGAATTGTACTTGCGCGCGCCGCGCCCCGCCCGTAAAAATGCTTTCCGCGACGTTGGCGCCGACCGCCCAGAACGTGCTCTGCACGTTCATCAGCTTGGCGATATCAGCGGCCTGCCAGCCGCCATTTCCAAAAAGATTCAGCGACGGATAGTAGGCGGCACGGGCAATTCCGATTTGGGCGTTTGCCACGGCCATTTGCCGCTCGGCTTCCGCGACGTCCGGCCTTCGCTCCAGCAAATCCGAAGGCAAGCCGGCATTAAGGGCGGGAGGCTCTGCATTCAGCTCTTTGCTGGACAGGTGAAAGTCCGGGGCGAGTTTCCCGAGCAGGGCCGCAATGGCGTCTTCAAACTGTTTCCTCTGCTGCAAAAGCAGGATCGCCTGCGTCCGCGTGGTATTCAGCAGGGTCTCTTCCTGTGCCACGTCCAGCCCGGAAGCCACGCCTCCTTTGTGCCTTTGATCCACCAATTGCAAGCCGCGTTCCAGAGTCTCAACAGTGCGGTGGAGAATTCCCAACTCTGCATCGAGCTGCCGCAGCGTGAAGTAATCGCCCGCTAGTTCCGCAGTGATCACCAGCCGCACGTTTTCGAAGTCGGCAGCGGTTGCCTGGTAGGACGCCTGCGCCGCTTCGATGCTGCGCCGGCGCCGGCCAAACAGATCCACTTCGTAGCCGACCGTGAACGGCAAAGAAATGTTTGTTTGCGAGACTGGACCGGTGGTGGGAAAGTTGCTGCTCGTCGGACGATTGCCAGAGAGGCGCTGGCGCTGAACACCTGGCGCCGTCGCGACGGTGGGGAATTGCGTGGCAATCTGAATTCCAGCGGCTGCCCGGGCTTGTTCCAGGCGTGCGGCGGAAACTTTGATGGTCTGGTTCGCAACGAGCGCCTGTTTTTCGAGCGCATTTAATTCGTCATCGCCGAAAACGCTCCACCATTCGCCTTTGGCAACACCATCTTTCGGGGCGCTCTCGCGCCAAGGCTCCGGGACATCCCATTTTGCAGGCACGGGCGCCGTGGCGCGCTGGTACTTCGGCCCCACGGTGCAACCACCAAGGAGGACAGCAACAGCGAGCCCGATCAGGGCGGGGAATTGCCTGGTGCGCTTCATTATTGTTTCTTGGTTCCTTGCGCCGCGTTCGGCTGCGGAGCAGGTTGGCTCGGCGGATGATTCAGAGCAATTTCCTTGACGCGGACTTCCTGACCCTCCTCGAGAGAATCCGCGGGATTCAGCACGATCCAGTCGGCGGCGTCGAGACCCTGCAGGACTTCGAGACTTGTGCCGTAGTCACGGCCGATGGTGAGCGGTTTGAGGTGCGTTTTGTGATTTCCATCTACGACCACGGCGCGAAGTCCTTCCGAACGAAACAGCAACGCGTTCACGGGTACGGCAAGCCGTGCTCCGGTCACTTTCACTTGCAAATGTGCCTGCGCGTAACCGCCGGGAAGCAGTGCGCCATTGTGGTTTGGCACGTCCACTTCGGTGAGCAGCGTACGCGTGCCGGGATCGATCGACTCCGCCGTGCGCACCACTTTGCCTTCGAATCTCTGACCGGGATACTGAGTCAACTCCAAAAAGGCGCCAAGCCCCGCGCGAATGGAGGGTGCGTAGGCCTCCGGCACGCTGACGTAAACGCGAATGGGATCTGTCTGCGCGAGGGAAAAGAGCTGCTGCGAAGCGCCGCCGTTCCCCGCATTGATCAGAGTCCCCGTATCCACGTTGCGCCGGGTGATAACGCCGCTGAAGGGCGCATAAATGTGCTTGAAGGATTCCAGCTCTTCGAGCCGGCGCACATTGGCTTCCGCGGATTTCACGTTAGCGACTTTAGCTTCCAAATCCCCGACAGCGTTATCGACCTCTTGCTTCGAGACCCCGTCCGTCTTGATGAGTTCCTGGAAACGTGTGGCCGTAATCTTGGAGAGATTCGCGTTGGCCTGTGCGGTATTCAGATCAGCGCGCGCCTGGGACAACTGCTGATCCACTTCCGGAGTATCAATGTCTGTAAGCAAGTCGCCTTGCCGGACGCGGCTGCCGATGTCGTGATACCACTTCTTCAAATAGCCGTTAGTACGCGCGTAGATCGGCGATTCGACATACGCTTGCATGGCGCCCGGAAGGACGAGATCTTCCTGCGTCGACTCCACCGAAGCATGAAACACCGCTACGGTGGGGATCGCGAGTGTTTCTGTTTCCTTGGCTAGTGCCTGATACTGGGTACGCCGCTGGAACAACGTTAGCGCCCCCAGGACCACCAGCACAATCACGATAAGGAAAAGTATCGTGAAGATCCGGCTGCCCTTCCCGCGCGGTTGCTCTCGGTCTACAGCGTCCATCTGAACTCCGCCTTCCATCATGCCCCCATCTCTGCTTTCACTTCCAGTCCGAAAATTTTCAAGCCATCTCTGGTGAGAACGGCTCCGGCTCGGACGACCTTCGCGCCCGGTGCCCGTGGATCATGGAAAAAACGCATGGCACAAAGAAGAGCGTAGCGAACGTGGCAAAAACCAGCCCACCGATCACCGCGCGGCCAAGAGGCGCATTTTGCTCGCCACCTTCGCCGAGGCCCACGGCCATCGGCACCATTCCGATGATCATCGCGAGCGCGGTCATCAGCACCGGCCGCATGCGCACAAAACCAGCTTCGCTAGCTGCATCCCGGGCGCTCTTGCCTTCATCCATTTGCTCGCGTGCAAAGGAAACCATCAGGATGCTGTTCGCCGTGGCCACGCCCATGCACATGATTGCGCCGGTCAGCGATGGCACGTTCAGGGTCGTATGTGTCAGCAGCAGTGTCCAGCAAATGCCGGCCAGCGCGCCGGGCAGCGCGGTAATGATAATGAATGAATCGAGCCAGGACTGGAAATTGACGACGATCAGAAGATAAGCAAGCACGATCGCACCGAGCAAGCCAAAGCCCAAGCCTGCAAACGAATTTTTCATGGTCTGGACCTGACCGCGAATCGCGATGTGGCTGCCCTTCGGCAAATCCTTTTCGATGGCCTGAACCCGTTTTTCCACTTCGTCGGCAACGCCGCCGAGGTCGCGGCCATCCACAGTCGCGTAGATGTTGATCATCGGCTGTGTAGTGTAGTGCGAAACTTCCGCGGGCCGGGCGGTCGTCGACGTGGTGACCAGGTTTCCCAAAATCTGGGGCCGCGAACCTGGAGCGCTGCCGCCGATGGGAGTATTTTGCAGAGCCTGATAGTTTTCTACGCGATACTGCGGCTCCTGCACCGCGACGTTGTATTCCACGCCATTTTTCGGATCCAGCCAGAAAGCCGGAGCCGTCTGGAAGCTGGAGCTGAGCGAAACAAGAACGTTTTGCGCCACATCGCGCGATTGCATGCCAACGGATTGGGCGCGGGCCCGGTTGATTTCCATGAACAGCGTGGGGTTATCAAAGGCCTGCTGAACGTGGACATCCACGGCGCCAGGAATATGGCGGAATTCGCTCGCGAGTTTTTCCCCGACCAGGTAATTTCCGTGCTGGTTCATGCCCGTGACTTCCACGTCGATGGGCGCAGGAGTGCCGAAATTCAGGATTTGTGTCACGATGTCCGCGGGCTGAAAGAAGAACTGCACGCCCGGAAAACGCTGCGGAAGTTTTTCGCGCAAGTCATTGATATACGCCCCGGTGGGCTTGCCGCGCACCTCCTTCAACTGAACAAGAATTTCCGCGTCGGAGCTCCCGATGGTGCCGGCGTTGCTGTAGGTAAGGTTGATGCCGCTGTACGGCAAGCCGATGTTGTCGAGGACCGTGGTTAGTTCGTCCTTCGGGATGGTTTCACGGATGACGCCGTTTACCTGGTCGGCCAGGCGCGCCGTTTCCTCGATGCGCAGACCGGTGCGAGCGCGCATGTGCAGGCGAATCTGCCCTGCGTCCACCTTCGGAAAGAAATCGCGCCCAAGAACGCCGACCAGCATTACGGAGAAGACGCAGAAAGCCAGGAAACACGCGGCAAATAGTTTTGGCGAATGCAGCACCACACGCAACGCTCTCCGATAGCCTTCGCGGAATTTTTCAAAACTTCGCTCAAAGCCCTGTTGATAGCGGCGGAAGAAGCCCCTCTCTTCGCCGGCGTGTTCCTCGGCGCGGTATTCGTCTTCCGAGCTCAGCAGATACATGGCCAGGGTCGGCACGATCGTGCGCGACCACATGTAGGAAGCCAGCATGGCAAAGCTGACGGCCTCGGCCAGTGGAACGAACAGGAATTTCGCGACGCCGGATAGGAAAAACATGGGAATGAAAACGATGCAAATGCACAGCGTGGACACAAAAGCGGGCACGGCAATCTGCTGCGCGCCGTCGAGGATGGCCTGAACAGTTTCCTTACCCATGGCCAGATTGCGATTGATGTTTTCGATTTCAACGGTGGCGTCATCGACGAGGATGCCGACGGCGAGGGCGAGCCCGCCCAGGGTCATGATGTTGATCGTCTGGCCGAGGGCGCTGAGGCAGAGGATGCTGACGAGAATCGACAACGGAATCGAGACGGCAATGATCAGTGTGCTTTTCCAGTTTCCGAGGAAGAGCAGAATCATCACGGCAGTCAGGCAGGCCGCGATGATCGCTTCGCGAATGACACCCTGGATGGAAGCGCGCACGTACAGCGACTGGTCGAAAAACGTGGAGATGCGCATGCCTTCGGGGATGGAGCCTTTGTTAAACTCCAGCATCTGCTTGACGCGGTCGACGATGTCGATGGTCGATGCCGTGCCGGTCTTGTAGATGCTCATGAGCACGCCGCGCTGGCCGTTGGACAGGACGATGTTGGTCTGTGGAGAAAAGCCGTCGCGCACGTGAGCGACGTCCTTCATGTAAATCGTCGCGCCGTTCACGGTCTTGACCGGCAGGTCGTTCAGTTCGTCAACGGATTGCGGGCTGCCGTTCATCTCCACGTTGTACTCAAGCGTGCCGAGCTTTGCGGTGCCCGTCGGGAGAATCAGGTTTTGCGCATTGACGGCGTTTACGATATCCACCGCAGAAAGGCCCTTAGCCTGCAGCGCCGTCGGATCGATATCGACACTGACGACGCGCTGTTTGCCGCCGTAAGGAAATGGCGTGGCGGCGCCCGGCACGGTCGCGAGCTGCGTGCGGATAAAATAGTTGCCGAAATCGAAGAGCTGCTGCTCGCTGAGCGTGTCGCTGGTCAGGCCGATCTGGATGACCGGCACGGTCGAGGCCGAATAGATAATGACCAGGGGTGGCGTGGTTCCGGGCGGCAGGAAGCGCAAAAAGGTTTGCGAGATGGCGGCGGTTTGCGCCAGCGCCGTCTGAATGTTGGCGCCGGGTTGAAAGAAAACCTTGATGACGGCGATCCCGTTTAGTGATTGCGATTCGATGTGCTCGACGTCGCTCACCAACGTCGTGATGCCGCGCTCGACGTTCGAGGTGATGCGCTGCTCCATCTCTTGAGGTTGCAGGCCGTTGTAGGTCCAGACCAGAGAAATGACCGGGATGTTGATGTCAGGAAAAATGTCGACGGGCGTGCGCAGCAACACAACCGGTGTTAGCAGGATGATCGCGAGCGCCATCACCACGAATGTGTATGGCCTCCGCAGCGCTAATCGGACAATCCACATAAAATCTTAGTTCGTCCTCTTACATAGGTCGCGCCCCGTTGTTGCTATGGCCGCTCACCCATTACCGATTAAACTTAGATTCCTGGGAGCGTTTGTTTGGGTACGCCCTGATCGAAGCGCGATCCACACGGGCATCTACCAGGATGGCAATCATTCGCGCCGGATCCAGGGGAAACGCTTAGACTCGATTCGGGACATCCTGCTCCCATTAAGTCCCTCGCCTTGTATTAGTGGGGTCCCTCGAAGGGTAATGCTTGCTCCCCGTTTCCACTCCCTTTCGATGCGGACATTCTGACACAAGGCACAAGGACGCCTCCGTCCAAATTGGACGGCGATTCACACAGATGGGAAGGCGCGCGAGAGCAAGGATGTACGAGGCGGCAGGCGCTATTTGTGGGTCATAGTGAAGACGCCGTCCAAGCCGAAAAGAGACCCACCGAAGGCATTCCCGGAGGGCGCTCCACGATGAGCTTTCAACAATTGCCGGACGCTACTCACGGAAGACGAAGTTTAGCCGCACCCCGGAGACTTCAACAAGATCGCCGTCGCTGAGGCGCACGGGGCCGGTAATGGGTTTGCCATTGATGCTTGGCAATTTGTCCCCAGCACCAAGATAGTAACCGTCATCGCGCTGGTTGATCTGCGCGGCCATCTGCGGTTTGAACCAGCCCTGAAGACGAACGGTGGCCATCGCTGATTTTCCGATGACCGTAAGCTTGTTAGCCAGAACATATTCTTTCTGGTCGGTCTTTCCGCTCAGAACCACAAGTGTCGGGACCTTCAGGCGCGTTCCGGCAAATTGCATGGATTCGCCCATGGCGGCAGCCTGCTGCAGCATCTGACGGCGTTCCTTGGTGTCCAGCACCATGGTTTCGTCGATGCGCGGCGCGGCGGCTTTGCGGCCACTGTCCCAGGGCACTGGGGCATCGCCGCTCGCGTCAACCTTGATTTTGTGCTTGCCGATGTGGATGTTGTCTCCGTCGTGTAAAGTGGCGCGTTCGACGCGGAGGTCGTTCACAAAAGTGCCGTTGAGGCTGTCGAGGTCTTCCACGACCATGCGGCCAGCCTCGAAATAAACTTTGGCGTGATGGTTGGACACGGCGAGATTGTCCACCGGCAAATCGTTGTCCGGAGAGCGGCCGATGGTTACGGGCCGGGTGCCTACGGAAACCTCTTTCATGATTTTGTTTTCAAACATGAGGCTGAGCTTCGGCATCTCAATTTCCTCCAGTACCATTCGAACCTGAATTTTTGCGCGGCGCTCCGCGCAGCCACGAAAACCATCCCTTGGAATCCTTATCCAGCCGTACAATCACGACCGTGATATTGTCCGGGCCGCCGCGTTCATTTGCTAGTGCAACAAGCTTCTCCGCCGATCGCTTGGGGTCGGTCTCGGCTTGGAGCGTTCCGGCGATTTCTGGCTCTGTGACCACGCGCGTCAATCCATCGGAGCACAGCAGCAGAACATCTCGAGGAAAGAGCGTGTGTTCCTCGGCATCCACCTCGATTTCTGCCTGCGCCCCAAGCGCGCGCAGCAGGACGCTTTGCATGTCGCTTTCTTCAGCCTCCGCCGCGGTCAAAATCCCGCGCCGCACCTGTTCGGCGACCAGGGAATGATCCCGCGTCAGCTGGAGCAAACCGCCGCCGCGAAGCAAGTAAGCGCGGCTGTCGCCTACGTGAGCGACGCTCAGTTTTGCGTCATCGATCCACACCGCCGTGAGAGTCGCGCCCATGCCGTGCTGTTCAGCGTTCGCTTCGGCGGACTTGAATATATTTCGATTGGCCAAATGCACGGCGGTCGAAAGACGCTTCGTGCGAGCGCTCCACTTGGGCTCTACGGCCCCGACAACCTTGGCCGCAGGATTCGCCTCGAAATCCAGGCAATGTTTTACAACCGTTTCGACAGCCATCACGCTGGCAATTTCGCCGTGGGCTTCGCCTCCCATGCCGTCGGAAAGCACAAAGAGGTTCAGCGGCTCAACGATCTTGAAGCAATCTTCGTTGTTGGAACGCACGCGACCTACATCGGTCACGCCGCCGCTTGCAATTCGCACACGAACTCCCCATTGCCCCCGTGGAATTACACCCCTGTCCACACGTGTACCGGGCGACTCTGTTTCCACGCTAACAGAGCCCCAAGGTCCGCGAAAGGCTTTGAACCCTACTGATTACTCGCTCTTTAGCGACACTAAGGTACGGTGGGTGTCGAGCGGATTGCATCTGCATTGCTTTCACACCGTGAGTTTCTCCACTACAATTCCACGCATGTTCTTTCGCCTTCGTGGCCCTGCGAACCTCTTCAGTTGGCTCATCGCTGGGACCTTCGCGCTGCAAATTAATGCTCAGCAGCCGGCGCCTGCGGCTTCCGGAGCGCGGATCCTGCTTCTGCCAAGGCGAATCGTTTCGGGAGAGCGCGCCACGCTCGCAGTTTTGGACGTGAACGGACGTCTGACCCCGGGTGTTACGGTGAATTTTTCAAACGAAGACCGGCTCAAGACCGATGCAACGGGCCGGGCTCTTTTCGTGGCGCCGCTGAATCCCGGCGTTATTTTTGGCTCGATTGAGGGACGCACAGGACGAGTGTCCACGGCCATTCTCTCGCCAGGCGAGGCCGCGTCGCCTTCGATCGAGGTTTCCTCCGCGCCGCGAGTGGCTTCGCTGACGGATCGCTTTGAAATTTTTGGGAAAGGTTTCTGCGGCGACGCAGACTCCAATCAAGTGACCATTGCGGGGCAGCGTGCGGTAGTTCTCGCTTCTTCACCGGCTTCACTGATCGTGCTTCCTCCACAGGACTTGCAACCCGGCGGCGCGGCCGTGGAGATTTCTTGCGCCAAACGGCAGTCGCCCCTGTTTTTGATCACGTTTGTCGGGCTCGATCTCGAAGCCGACTCCTCCCCCTTGAAACCGGGCGAACATCGGGCGCTTACCGTGCGCGTGCGTGGGACGACGGCCAAGGTCGCGCTCGAAGCGCGCAACCTGGCTCCGGAAATCGCGGAACTTACGCGGGGCAATCCGGTGCGCGCCTCCAGCCGCGGCGGCCCGGAAAACCTAACCAAGTTCGAAGTGATCGGGCGGAAAACCGGCAGCTTCCTGATTTCGATCCGGCTGGTGCCTTATGTGGCGCGGCCTGCGCCCTGAGGGAACCTGAACAATCCTTAGGAATCCGGATCAAGCGCCTTTCTTCGCGCTGGCTTCGCGAGGCGGCGCGAGTGTGGCTGGCGGATCTTCAAACGGGAGCTCAGGAATGCCCGCGCCGAGCATAGTTTGGAGAGTGTTTTGCGCTTTCTCAAACAACTTGTCGGACTCACTGTAGCTTTGTTGGGCGTTCTTTAAGTGGGTTCCCAGCGTTCCGAACTTGTCGGTAAATTTCTCAAGTTGCTTTTCCATCCCGGACAGGCTTTCCAGCAAACACCTGGCATTTTCTTCCATCTGCATGCCACGAAGTCCCATGGCGATCACACAGAGGTGCGCGTAAAGAGTATTCGGCGAAACAGCGATGACTTTCTTGTCGCGGCAATAGGCGTCGAGGGGCTGGCCCTTGCTGTCCATGGTCATGAGGAGTTCGTAGTAGACGCTCTCCGAAGGAACGAACATCAATGCCACATCGAGGGTGCCTTCATCGGGCACGATGTATTTCTTGGTGATGGCATCGGCATGGCCCTTGACCGCAGTGATGAAGGCTCGACGCGCCTCTTCTCCCTCAGTGCTGATCCTACGGTAAGCGTCGAGGGGAAACTTCGAATCGATGGCCATTAATTTCCTGTCGCGGAGCTTGATGACCGCGTCGGCCGCTTCTCCGCTCGAGAACTTGTATTGCATCACATATTGCGCGGAAGGAAGAGAATCCTCGAGCAAGCGCTCCAGCGTCACTTCGCCCAGGGAGCCGCGCGACTTGGCGCCGCCCAAAATGCCTTCCAGCGTCTGCGCGGTCTGGCACATCTGCTTGCCGGCTTCCTGGACTTCACCGAGTTGCCGCTGAATCTGGCCGATCTGATCGCGCGTATTCTTGAGCTCGTTGGCCATTTTGGTTTGGGCGTCGGAAGTCATCTGGCCGGTTATCTGCGCGGAGTTTTTAATGGCGTCTTGCAAAGCCGGGGTGACACTATCGAGCCGCTCCGCGACGCTCTTCGCGATGGTTTCCAGTTTTCCGGTGCTCTGAGCCTGCGAGGTGGCGATAGTCTGCAAGTCGCGGCGCAATTCGTTCATCTGCGATTCGATGGCGCCGCTCTTTTGGCGGCTTTGCAAGGTCTGCAAAGCCAGCCAGATGACCAGAACGGCCACAAGAATCACGCCGCCAATCAAGAATGCGTTCATTGGCTCTCCGATACGGACTCGGGAAACGGTCTTCTTACTTTAGCAGAGGTCGAAGGTCGAGAGTTGAAAGTCGCCTGAAAACAAAAGTGCAATGGCCAAAGATCAAGGATTAAGGATGCCCAGTACGACGCTCGAAAGAAAGAGGGTCCCGGAAAGGGACCCTCTTGGGTTTGCGGGCTTGGGCCGGCGCGAAGAGTTCTGTTACCAGCTTAGCTTGAGAGCGAACTGGAATTGGCGCGCGTCGTAGGAAGCCGTCGGCTGGCCCGCGCTGCAAGTGGAACCGGCCAAGGGATCGCAAAGCTGGTTGACCGCGGCTATGTTTGTGCGGTTGAGCAGGTTGAAAGAGTCGGCGATGACGTCAACCTTGAAGCGCTCGCCGAGGGGGATGCGTCGGGAGACGCGCAGATCCACCTCGAAAAAGTTCGGCGATGTGAAGGCGTTCCGGCCGAGGTTTCCATTGCAGCCCGCGGGTGGAGCAACGAGGGGCACCTGAAACGTGGTGCCGTCGCTGTTGAGACAAACGTTGGCCGGACCGAAGGTCACGCCGGGGATAAACGGCGAGGCCGTGCCGCCGCCAACGGAAGGCCGGGCCTGCGATGCGCCCAAATCCAGGCGTGTGTCTGTGCCGGTGATGACGTTGAAGGGCCGGCCGGAGGAGAACTCGACGATGGGGGACAAGCTGAAATCCCCGAAGAGATATTTGAAGAAGCCATCACCACGCTTGGCGCTCCCCGATTGAAATACGGCGCTGTTGACCCAGCGGTGGCGCTGATCGTTCACGGAATTGGAGCGCTCGAGGTTGGGGAAACGGCTGTCCTGTGGCTCAAGAGGAGATTGCAGGTCGGTCGAGTCATCAATGGTGTGGGAATAGGTGTAGCTGGAGAGCAGCTCAAAGCCCTTGGAGAAGCGCTTGGTGAGATTGAAGGTCAAGGAGTTGTACCAGGAGTTGCCGTTGGAGAGCTGCGCGTCGACGCTGTTGAAGGGAACGGGGACGCCAAAGCCCTTGGGGTATCCGGCCAGCGATGCCAGGGCAACTTGAGTTGCGTATCCGACGGCGAGTGGTTGTCCCGGGGCGACAAGACCGAAGAATGATGGATTCGGGCCGGAAGGCCGGAAGAAGTTGAAAAAGGCCGGGGTGCCCACAAAGCCGACGCGAGCTGCTGCAGCGCAGTTCGCCGCCGCAAAGCCCTGGCCGAGAGCACCCGGAGCAATCAGGAAGATACTGCCGGTGCTCGTATTGACGCACGAGTTTGGCGCGCCACTGGGAACCACGACGGTCAGCGGATTGCCGACGCTGAGACCTGACGCGGCGGCGTTGAACGCATTCTGCGCGAGCAGGTGAGGATCCGTCGAGTTCACATCCTGCGGCCGGTTCAAGTGCAATCCCCGAGTCGACTGCGCCCCGAGGCTGAATTTCCAGGAGCCGGCGATTTCGCGCTCGATGGTGACATTCGCCTGGCGTGCGTAGCCGTAGACGAAATTCTTCCCGAGCGGAAGTGTGAACGGCAGAATGGGCAGCGGAAATCCCGCCGCCAGATAGCTCTGATTGGCAAAGAGCGAACCGGTCGCAAGAGGATCGAAGCGCTGTTCACCGGGCAAGTAAAACATATTCGGGAGCGCGTTCAGGACGCCCTGAAAAATAGAAGAGCCGTTGAGGTTGGCAGGGGTGTCCAGGCCGTTGCCGCAAGCAGCAGTAACGAGCCCGCAAGCGGAAGGCGTGCCGCCGGTGGAAAGCAATTGTACGGAGCGGCCGCCGTCGGCAGTTACGGAGTCGAAAGCAGTGGCCAGCAGCGGATGGTCATAGAACAGACCGTAACCAGCGCGGATGACGGTCTTGCCGTTGCCAACGGGATCCCAGGCCAAGCCGATACGTGGAGCCACATTGTTGTAATCGCGAGGAATACCTTCCCCAACGCCGAGGGCTTGCTCTGCGGCCGAGTTCACGGCGGTCGCGGGCGCGAAGAGCGGGCTGATTTCTACGTCGTAGCGCACGCCGTAATTGACCGTCAGGTGGCGGTTCATGCGCCAGCTATCCTGGAAAAAGAAGCCCATGGGGATATTGTCAAAAGGATTGTTGGAATTGCCGATGCCTTGGATGTACGAAGTCGGAACTCCCAAACCATAGGATTGCAGTCCGGTCGTGCCCGGCAAGGAAACTCCGGCAGTACTGTTAGGAAAACCGAATGTTGATGCCGAAAATCCGCCAAAGTTCACGTCCCCGCCGAAGTCCAACTCGAAAATTTGCTCCTTCTTCGAGCGCAATTGAATTAGGTTCAAATCGGCGCCCATCTTGAAGGTGTGCTTGCCGCGAACAATGCTGACGTTGTCCGTGAATTCAAACCGGCGCTCGATGCGGTCCACCGTGGAGTAGGGTTCGCGCCCAAAGTACGCGAATCCCGGGATGTTCACGCCGATATCCGAGCCGCCCGGAAGTTGTGAAAAACCAAAGTGAATCCCGCGGCGGGCGACCTGCATTCGGAATTCATTAAAAGTGGTGTCGCTGACGATGGTGTCGTGCTGAAAAGTAAAGTTGAGATCGCGGGTTTGGTTGTAGCCCGCGCGTGATCCGGAGTTTTGCCCGAAGACCTGATTCTGTGAAGTCGAGGGTAGGCCCGTTACGAGGGACGGGGAAACGCCCACGCGGAGAAACGAATTGTTGCGATCGTTCCAGCGTTGATCGAGGCGAGCAGACCACAAGCTGGTCTTCTCCATGACCGGGTAGTTGCCTCGAACTCCCTGCAACGGGGCAAAGGACGCGGGCAGCGGGGCGACGTACACGCCGAAGTTCGAGCAACTAGCCCCGTTGTTTACAGGTTTACCTGCGGGACACGCTACCGGTATGGGGAATTGACGGCCTGGCGTAGCTGTCAGTGGAATGCCTTTGGACTGATAGAAGCCATTCGCAACGGCACCAAAATCAAATCCATTCAGGGCAACGCTTGAGGCGGAGCCCATGAACACCTCGTATCCTCCTGCAAGTCGTCCGAGCTGCTGGGCGAGCGCGAGATTCCCGCCAGCGGCTGCTTGCTGTGACTTGGCTAATAAAGCTTGAACGGCCGCATCTTGATCCCTGGTGATTTGTAGGGTGACCCCAGGGATAAACTGCGTGGTTGCCGGGATAAGGCCGAAGTTGTTGATGCCGATGCTGGAAAAGCCGGACTCTTCACGCTGCGTGTATTCGTAGGAGGCGAAATAGAAGGTTTTGTCTTTCTTGAGCGGGCCGCCGAAGGCGAGTCCGCTTTGCGTGCGGGTATATGCCTGTTTAACGGGATCGAGGGCGCCAGTTACGGGATTGACCTGGCCTGAAAAGGGATTGCGCGCCTGGAACGCCTTGTTTCGGAAATAGCCGAAGGCGTCGCCGTGAGATTCATTGCCGCCGCTCTTAGTGACGATATTGATGACGCCACCGCTCGCGCGCCCGTACTCGGCGTTGAAGTTGCTGAGAATCAGCTGAAATTCCTGGACTCCTTCTTGCGAAATTGTCGAGCGAATCGCGTTGATGGAGTTGTCCACGGCATCTGCGCCGTCGATGCTGACCATCGTTCCGCGCGCACGGGCTCCGCCGACGCTCAACCCGCTGTTGGGAGCAGGACCGATGGTTGGCGACACGTCGCGAGTAGTCTGCGAGTTGGTGAGCGTAAAGTTGATGTAGTTCCTGCCATTGATGGGGAGGTTGTCGATGCGGCGCTGCTCGACGGTCTGGGAGACATCGGTTTTGCTGGTTTCGATGGGAGCGGCCTCGGTCGTCACCATTACACTCTGCTGCATGCCTTTCAGGTCCAAACGCGGATCGAAAGTTGCGCTCTCGCCGACGGTCAGTACGATGGATGGATTCTCGTAGACGGCGAGATTCGGGCCGCCATCGACGGTCATCTTGTATTGGCCCGGGGGAAGTCCCACAAGATTGTAGCGTCCACCATCGTCCGTGACGGCGGTCCGCTGGGCGCCGGTGCTTGCATTGGTCATCGTGACCTTTGCGCCCTTGACCGGTAGACCTTGTGGGTCGGACACCCTTCCCGAGAGAGTTGCGGTATTGACCTGTGCCGGGGCCATCGTGGCGCAACCCAGCGCCAGCAAAAGCAGGAGTGCCCCCGCTAACATTGATTTCAAAGAGGCTGATACACACCCACCCTGACTGCGTCGCATGACTCCTCCTAGTTGTGCACCCGAAGATCCCCCGCTACCCCTAGCGGTGGCGGGACAGCCCGCCGTTCTCAAGTGAAACAATTGAATACACGGCTTTTACTGCAATATGGCGTTGCTTTCAACTGAAAACTTCCAAGCCGTCGCCCACAACGAACTATCAGGGAGCCTGTAGCGGCGTTTGTTCTCCCGAAGAGCTGGCTTGATTTCGTCGAGAGCACCCAACATCTGCGCAGAATCAACGAAGACGGGAGGACTAGCAAGAGACAAGGTACGAAACTGCGAGGGAAGAAGGGGATGTCGCTTCTTGTCGCCATCTGAGCGCTGCCCCAGGCCAACTCAGGACCGGCGAACCACGGCAAGAAACTGGGATTAGACAGGATTTAAGAGCGCGAATCGATTATAGCTGGAGATGCCGCTGAACGAGTTTGCGGAGTTTTTCGCGGTCTTCGTCTCGCATGTGCACGAATTCGATGCCGCTGCCATCCGGACCGATGTTACGGACGACGGCGGTGAAATTGATCTTGCGGAGGCCGGCGCGGACTTCGAGCTTGATCGAGTCCCCAATAGCGAGTTTCCCCGGGGACTCCAAATAAGCGCCGCCCAGGCTGATGGTCTTCACGCGAGAATGGCCCGCTGGCACGCCCTCGATCTGAGCGCGAAGCGGCGATTCAAGTGGAACTCGCGTATAGCGGCGGGGAATCACATACCCGGAACTCGATTGAGCGGGCGCTCCGAACGCAGCCGCCGCTTGCTTGAACGACGGACGGTTTTCGATCAGGGCCAGCGCATCTTCCGCCGCGGCGCGCAACCCCGCAGGTTCCGCGTAAGTGAGGCCCTCGCGATTCTCCGCCAACTTGCGAAGAAGCTCGGCGGCTTCCGAGGCGCGCATTCGGCCAAGCGCTTCGATGGCCTTGATGCGTACAAACTGGTCGCGCAAAACCTCGTGTTCACCGGCAGCGATTTCCATCAGTTGAGAGACGGCAGTGGTTTCCTGCGCCAAACCGAGCTGGTCGATCATCATGGGAACGACCATGGGATGTGCGTCCGCAAGGATTGCCGAGAAGACGAAAGCAGTGTTCAGCGCCGATGAAGAATTGCTGGGGCGTGAGAGTTCGCTGACGGCCAGGTCCTGAAGGTTCCATTCCCAGCTCGCCATGGCGCGTGCCAGGCCCCGCAGCAGCCGCTCCGGGTCCGCCGCTGCTAAGAGCTTTATCGCCGCTGTCACGCGCTGGCGGCGCGCTTCATAGAGCCGCGTTTCTAGAAGATTCAGAACGGGCACGCCGATCGTGCGCAGGAGCCGTGCCATCGCCGGCACCATTTCCGGGCCTCGTGGTTCAGTCAGAAGCAAAGTCATGCGATCGAGCAGCCGCTCGGGATCTCGCTGCAAGAGCCGGGGCAGGACAGGATCCAGAGGGCGGTTGGCAAGAGCGGCATCCACGAGCAAAAGCCAGCGATCCTGGGCCACCAGGCGGTGCGCAAGCGCCGACATATGATCGTGCTCTTTATCGTGAGGAGCGCGTTCAAGGCCGGTCAGGATGGTTTCGAAACCGAAATAGTCGCCGCGATTCACGGCAATGCGCCCGAGCGATTCGACGAAAGCGGCGAGCAGGGCCGCGGTCTCCGGAGATTTCTCCGCGTCTAGGGCTTTCATGGCCCCGCGGCTCAAGTCTTCCGGCAACTGGTTCGGCCAAAGGGATTCGATAATCGGAGACAGCTCATTCAGCCCAGCGGCAACAAAACGCCTTGCGGAAGCCTCCGCGTGCTCAATGCGGCGTGCATAATTCAGGACGATGTTGCGCGCTTCGCGGCGAGGAGCGTCGGCGCCCGCCTCAGCGAGCTGCCCGAGGGTATGGCGCAGCGCCGCAACGGGGACGCACCACACGTCGGGGCCGCGCAAGACCGCGGATTTTTCCCGCGGCGGAAGTTCCAGCCAGAACTTATCGATAAGCTGTTCGCGGTGGGTGTCCGTTGCCCAGGTGACCGCCAGCGACGAGAGATGCTGCGAAGAGTGAGGACCAAAATATCCGCCGGCCTCGACGATGACGTCGCTCAAGCGAGAGATTGTCGGCCTGACCGACGAAGCAGTAAGCGATCCGCTGGAGAATTCCGCGCCGAGAAATTCGAAAATGATGTTTTCGGAAAGCCGCAGCAAATAAGGTTGCGGCCGTTCGCCCTCGCGCGGCCCATATTGCGACACGGAGCTCAGCAGCATACACACACTGTCGCGGCTGGCTTCTTCCATCGCCCCGTGGATCGCGCGCGCCGCTTCTTCCGGGGAAAGGCCGCGGGCGCTTTCGAGAGGCGGGGTCAGTTGTGCCAGAAGACGCAGGCAGGCCACGAGATCGTCAAAGTCCGGTGGCTGGATAGGCAAATCCGCTTTTTCGCGTGGTGAATGTCCGCCGTACGCCACGAGCGCGCCGATCAGACTCGCCAGCACGGTGTCCACGCGGCGCTCCGTTTGCGTATTGATAGAAATGCCTTCCACGCGGTTCTCCAAGAGTCGCGCCGGCCACCAAGAACTGCCCGTACCGTTTGCTGGGTCTTCCGATTTTAGCAAGGATGCCTTCACGAGTCGCGCGAGCGTGTCCAGTTCGCCTACATGGAATTTTTTCAAAAAGGCCAGCGCATGGATCCCGGCACGCTGCAGGTCTGCCGCCAGCGCCTGCATTTCTCCCCGCGAGTCCGGCAGGTGGGCGTCGCCGATTCTCGGCGCCACCAGGCCGCCACGCTCCACACGAATCTCCAGTCCGCCCAAAAGTTCGGTAACGCTGCGGATGGAATCGTAAGCACTGTCCAGGCTGTCGAGCCGCAGTGGATGATCCTTCTCGTAGAGTCGTTCCGACCGTATCAGCAAATGAAGGTTGCGGAGGGCATGCTGAACTTCGCTGGCTTTTTGGTCCATTATGCTGGCCGGTACGCGGGCGACGGCGTACGCCAGTTGGCGCAGCGATGTGCGCGGCGTGGCATCCGGGCTCGCCTGCGACGCTCTCTCATGCTTTGCTTCGTTGATCGGTACTGCGGCCCTGCGGACCAAAGGAATCTCCAATTACTGTCCGTTTTCACCACATTGAGCGGCGAGGGAGCCTTCTTTCAACTGCTAAAGCCCTCGCAAGAAGGCAGATGGCTCCTACCTATCCTGCAAGCACGCCTCCGGCCTGGGCAGAACGCCTCTAAGTCCTTTGTTTGGAATAAGTACTAAAGAGGGTTCCAGGACTGAACGTGGGTCGATGTAACAAAATGTTACGTTTTTGGTAGGCTACGTTACAAGGGCTTACGTTGAGAAGCCAAGGGATCCATTTGCACAAATTCTGACGATTATTTCTCGCGGAGAGACTCATCCATGTTGACGGTACCCCCTTCGCTCACCTGAAACATCTTCTTTGCTTGCTGAAATCCATTCAAACGCAGAGTAATCGTGTGCGTTCCGGCAGGCACCTGCACGCGCGCCGGCGTGAACTGCCCGGTGGAGGCTCCGTCCACGATGATTTCCGCGCCCTTGGGATTGGAATTCACCTGCGCCCAGGCGACACGGGTCGTAGACTTTTCGGTTAAGACAACCGGGAATTGCGTCTGGATATTGTCCTTGACCTGAATGGGTCCGGCATAGGGCTCATATCCCTGGAGCCGCAAGACGAGGTTGTACTGGCCGGGCGCAAGCGGAAGCGTAACGGGGGTCTGACCAGACTGCTTCGCTCCGTTGATGAAGACATCGGCTCCCGGAGGCTGGCTGCTAATGAAAATGCCCTTGGCCAGTGACTCGAGTTTGATCTTCTGGTCCTGGGCGTCGCCGCTCTTTATTTGCAACGCGGTTTGAACGGGTTGATAGCCTTCCTTTTGCACTTCAAGGCTGTAGCGGGCCGGAGACAAATTGTTGAAGCTGCAGGGCGTCTCGCACTTGTTTGCCACGCGGCCCTCAGGACCGCGCAGCACCGCGGTTGCGCCGATCACATCGGTGACAACATGAATCGCTCCGCGGCCGGCCGTTGGAACCGGGTGCGTGCCTTCGTCCGGGCTGCCGGCCGGAACCGGCGTGTCGTCGTATTCAAGGTGATCGATCACGCGGACGCCCGACGGGGCGTTCCGCAATAATTTCAAGAGTGCGCCGTGTTCAGCAGGCCGGAGCTTTCCCGCAAGCGTCAGTGTGTTGCCCGCGGCCTGAACTTTCACGCGCCCGGTTAATCCTCTTTCGGAAATGGCTTCTGCGATCCGGCCTTTGTACTCTGCCGCTCTGGGGCCAATCGAACTTCCTGCATTCTTGGCCGCCGCTTTCTCGGGGGCGACTCCCGCGGGCGTCGCCTCGGAAGCTGCATCAGCTGCATTGTTTGGCTCGGCAGAAGTCCCAGTTCCGTCGGCTCCCGCCGGCGCGTCGTCCGGAGTGGCTTCTGGCGGCACCGTGCCAGGCAAGCTGGCGCCTTTCTTCTGCGCATCATAAAGTTCGCGTGCGGCTTCGAAAACCGGCCTGATTTTGTTTGCCCCGTAAACAATCACGCCCAGAAGCAGCATCGCTGCAAGAATAGTGCCCAGAACGTTTTTCTTTTTCGGAGGTTCCGGGGCGGCAGCAGGCGCGATGGCTCCCGTTCGCCGCACCAGGGGAGTCTGGCCTGGCGCGGACGCTCGCGCGTTCAGAGAGCGTGCCGTCGTGATGATGGTTTGGTCTTCGTTGACGAAGCCGCGACCCGTCGCATTTCCAGAAACCATGGTCGCCGCGGGCGAGCCTCCGCCGATGACCATCGTCGATTGCGGGCTGCCATTGCGTGGCGAGATTGATCGGTAATTCCTCAGATCCTCCAGCATTTCTCGGCAATTCTGGTATCTCTGATCGGGTTCTTTTTCCAGCGCCCTCATGACTACCGCGCTAATCCCTGGATGAATCGTGGGATTAACCTGGCGCGGCGGCACGGGCTCTTCGTTAACAATCTTGTAGATCACCGTGGTGATGTTCTGTCCCGGAAAAGGTTTTTCGTTGGTCACCATTTCATAGAGCATGACGCCCAGGGAAAAAATGTCGCTGCGCCCGTCGACCGCGCGGCCCTTCACTTGTTCGGGCGACATGTAACTTGGAGTGCCCATGACGTGCGCCGTTTGCTGTACGGTGCCGAACTGCAGAATTTTTGCCGTCCCAAAGTCCGTGACCTTGACGGTATCGTCGGCGGTGAGCATCAGGTTGGCGGGCTTGATGTCGCGGTGGATGACGTTGCGTTCGTGCGCGAATTGCAGCGCGCTGCAAGTTTGCTCCATGATGCGCAGCGTGCGCGGCAGCGGAAATGCATGGCCGTCATCGAGGAGCGCCTGCAGGCTTTTGCCCTCAACTAGTTCCATGGTGATGTAGTAGAGGCCGTCTTCTTCGCCGGCGTCGAAAACGACTACGATGTTTGGATGGGTCAGCAAACCGGCGGCGCGCGCTTCGGTTTGGAAACGCGTCAGCAGTTCGGGGCGCGAGAGTCCGGTCCCTTCCTCGCTCAGCCGGATGGTCTTGACCGCAACGGTGCGCCCGATCACCGGGTCCACGGCTTTGTAAACGACGCCCATGGCGCCGCGGCCCAGTTCACCGACGATTTCGTATCTTCCGGCTTTTGTTACAGTTGGCATCATTCAATCGATCTGCCACCGAGCGAAGACGGCACCGGCGGCTCAATCCCCAATCGAGCGAATCGCGTTTCGGCTCTGGAAAGCAGGGAACCTGACAAGCCCCCGACCTTCTGTCTTCAATTTCCTGCTCTTTATCAGCGGGAATGCCTCTGCCGACACCCGGGACGCCCTATCCTGCACAGTACCCACCGGATTTTCTTTTGGTCAACGCTACTGGGGTACCAGTGTTTCGCACTCGATACGGGAGGAGCGCCCTCCCCGAGCGGCCCTCCCTTGGCCCCTTTGTGGCAGCCACTCCGTCTTCGCGTCCGGTTGGCGGACTAAGGGTTGCGCATCGTCTCCCAGGACGACATGGTGCGTTCCGGCATCGGCACATTGGTTTCGCGGACAGGACGGTCGACTTCACTCGGCCGCGCGGGCGCTTCCAGTCCGTCCGTCAACAAGTAGCCCTGCAGCGCGATGCCGTTGGTCCACACACTCTCCAGCGCGGCGATGTACTCGATTTGTAACTCGTAGAGTTTTCTCTTCATGTCCAGAACGCGGGGATACGACGCCAGCATCTGGCCATATTTTTCCAGCATCAGGCGGTAAGCCATTTTCGCGCGGGGAAGCATCTCATCGTGATACTCGACGGCCATCAGCCGCGCGTTTGCGTATTGGTCGACGGCCGACGCCGCGCGCTTTTACGTTTCCTTGGTTTCGGTTGAAGAGCGGAACCTGCACGGCCACTTCCGCGATTCCTTCCCAGCCTTTCGCAAACGGAACGCCCCCGAGCAGTTCGTGGTTGTATTCCATTCCGCCCCGGACTTGAACATCGGGAATCGCCTCACGCCTGGCGCGGCTGAAAACGTTTTGTGCCCGTGTTTCCGTCACGTCGGCAATTCGAACGGCGGGACTCTCTTTCGCGATCGCCTCCACGGCTTCTTCCTCATTTATCTCCGGCCAGCCTTTTTCTAGATCGCCAGCCACCGTCGCAGGGGGCAGATCAGGTTGTCCAATCACTGCCGCGAGAGACCGCCATTCTTCGCGCAGCGTGTTCTCCTGCATCCGCGCGCTCATGCGCATCCTTTGCGCTTCCACTTCTGCTTCGAGAACTTCGGTTTCATCGGCCTGCCCCGTATTCATCAGGCGCCGCTGCGTCTCTGCGTCATCTCGCGTGAGCGCAGCCATGTCGCGCCGGGCGTCGAGCAGTTCCTGCGCCGCCAGCACGCGCAGAAACGCCATTTTCACGGCACTTTGCACACGAGTTTTTTGTTCTTCCGCTTCAATCTCCGCCAGTTTCACTTCTTTGCCAAAGACCTCCCGGCTCAACCCGAGTTTCCCGCCCGTAACCACTGTCTGTTGCACAAAAAACCCCTGCTTCCCGCCGCCGACCGATCCGCCTCGGATTTCATCGCCGGTGTAAGCTATTGTGGGATTCGGATACAGCCCCGCCTGCTGTTGCCGCGCCTTGGCGGCGCGAATCTCCGCCTCCGCTTGCCGCAACGTGGGATTCGACGCACCGGCGATTTTCTGTGCTTGCTCCAGCGTGAACAGCCCGCCCTTCGCATTTTCCTGCGCTCTGCCCGTCCGTGGATATTCCGGCTTTACTACGGTCATTTGCATCGGATGCCCCTGTTCCTGCGCGGGCATCTTCATCTCCTGCGCCCGCGCGGCCCCTGCCACAGCCAGCACGCTCGCAACCATCGCCATTCCAAGTTTCGTTCTGACTCGCATGTCGTTTCCTCTTCTTCTCTGCGACTCCAGCGATCTCTGCGCTAAATGTCTTTCCCAATTTTCACGATTCATGCCGATGCTCTTCCTGCGCCGACGGGCTTCCCATCTTTTTCCTCGCAATAATCGCGTCATATTCCTTGTCCGGCAGCACGCGAACCATGGTCATCATCCCCATCATGCCTGCGCTCCAATTTTTCGGCAGGCCATAGGTCTCCGGCTTTTCCACGACTTCGTCTATTCCCATTTCCATGAACGCGTCTTGCGGAAATCCTGGCACGCTCTCGGCGTTTTCCGCGATCGGCGCATGGTGCACGTGCTCGAAGGGCACGCTTTTCGCGAGCGACTCCATCTGGCTCATCGCTTTCGCATCGGTTTGGTCCGCGGTCTCGATCTGCCGGTCGCGCAGCAAATCCATCATGCTGTTCATCATGTGGTGCGGCAGGTGGCAGTGGATCATCCACGCACCGGGATATTTCGCCTCAAACTCCACAGCGCGCGCTTGGGCCACGCCCACCAGCACAGTGTTCATCGGATACCAGGTCGATTCTGGCGCGCGCCCCCCTTCCGTTCCGGTGACCACAAACTGCTGGCCGTGCAAGTGAATGGGATGATGATCCATTCCGAGATTGACGATACGCAGCCGCACCCGGCTTCCCAGCCGCGCCAGCAACGGCGTCGTCATCGGCGCGGAAACGCCATTGAACGTCAGCCAATTGAATTCCATCGCCGCCGTGTTCGGCACGGTGTTGCTCGGCAGGACCGCCCATTCCTGCAAAATCAGTCCGTAGTCGTGATCCACACGCGGCTGGTATTCTCTTTGCGGGTGCGCCACGAAGAATCCGATTTGGCCGATCATTTCCTGCATGGCGCTGTGGGCGTGGTAGAAAAACGTCCCCTCCTGGCGCACCGTGAATTCGTAAACATACTTCTCGCCGGGAGCGACCGGCTTCTGGCTGATGTACGGCACGCCGTCCTGCTCGATGGGGATTTCCAGCCCATGCCAGTGCTGGGAAGTGGACTCCGGCAGGCGGTTCTCAAAGATCACGCGCACGCGGTCGCCCTGCTGCACCTGAATCGTCGGCCCTGGACAGCTTCCGTTGTAGCCCCACGCGTCGATGGTCTTGAACGGCGCGATTTTTTTCTTCACCGGTTCGGCCACCAGGCGGAAAACTTTCACATCGCCGTCCATCTCGTGTGGCAAATCCGTCAAATCCGGCGTCACCATGGCTGGCGGCGTGCCCGTCGCCGGCGTGTGCGAATGACTTGCCTCGCGCCGACGCATCCGCATGGGTTTTTCAGCCTGAGCTTCGAGGCTCTCGTTCATTCCCAATAGCCCCGCGCCGAATATCGCCGCATCCTGAAAGAATCTTCTTCGTGTACCGCCCATCTTGGCCTCCTGAACTTCTTGGTGCTGCAAGTCGCGTTCTTTCTAAATGAAAAATAGGAAACATTTCGCAATTGCATGCCGCTGAAAATCGTTTGGATGCAAGAGCAGGCAAAGCTCCTGCCGATGGCGGGACTGGCCTGCTCTTAGTTTTTCAGGAGGGACAGCTCAGATTCGCAGGACACCCGAACGCACAGCCGCAAACCCACTTGAGAAGTCATGCGGTCGGCAAAACCATGAATCGGAAAACCGTGTTGCCGGTGCGGAATTCTCCTGCTCAACCGTGAGGGAAGCACTTAAGTGAGATTCGCCGGAAATTCCGCTAAACGCAGCGGAAATTGAAACTATCGCGGGCGATTCCGGCAAATTGCAATTTTGAATACCGTGTACGAACAGCGCTTTGTGGTGCATCGCGCCCGCCCTGTGGCAACTCTCGTTTGCTGTAGCCGATGCATCGGCTCGCCCACAATTCTGGCCGGCGCAAATTGGCGCGCAGTTGGGCGCAACAAGCAGAGCAACAATCGCCAGCAGGCTCAACGCCCTCAGTCGCCAGCTCGCGATTCGAATTCGCATCACCTTAGCATCCTTTTATTACGCTACGCTGGCCGTCAGCCTGCGTCAACCTCACCGTGCCCCTTGCCCACCCCCAGTTTTTAGTTGCCGCTGAGTGGATGTAGCCTGCCGCTTTGTGTAGGGGCTAAACGTCACCGTTCTGGAAGAAAATCCTTGCAATGCATGTGTGTTATATGGCACACGTACGATATGAGAGCTAAA
>WNFT01000308.1_pt1 | contig 61123 bp, 60 predicted proteins | sample 5400191 | NCBI WGS metagenome assembly WNFT01 (sample SAMN13153359, study PRJNA577476) | soil metagenome | isolation source: 80 cm saprolite under Madrone tree | place: USA:California | collected 2016-06-14 | reverse complement strand
CACCCGGACGCGATCGTTCTCGAAGATCAGCTTCGTCCCCACGTCGGCCATGCGCCCCTCCCGCGCCGGTCCCGGCGGCGGCCGGCCCGGCGGCGACGGCCCCGATCTTGGCAGCACTCCCGCCGCAGAGCAAGGGAGCGTGGGCATGGCGGATCCCGAGCCGGAGGCGCGGCGCGCTCCCGCCGCTCCCGACCTCGGCGCCCGCCCAGGCCCCGCGGGCGTCCCGAGTCGTGGCGACCTTCCCGGTTCTCTCGGCCCTCACGCGCGGGACGGCGCGGCCTAATAGACGCAGAGGTCGCCCGTCGTCCGGGCCACGGCTCAGCCGCGCCGGAGGTAGTGGTCCTGCCCGGTCAGCATGTCCTCACGCACGGGAGAGAAGACGTCGATGACCTCGGTGTCCTCGGGAAACCAGGCCTCGTGCTCGACCCCGCCCGGGATGACGGCGAGGTCGCCCGGGCCGCACACGCGCCGCTCATCGCCCAAGCGGAACTCCATCGTGCCCTTGAGCACCCAGAACATCTGCTCGTGCGGGTGGCTGTGCGCCCGGGCGTGAGCGCCCGCCCGCATGCTCCAGAACACGATCATCTCCTTCTCCCCGACGAGGATGCGGCGCGTGATCTTGTCCCCCACCTTCTCTTCGGGGAGCAGGGTCAGACTCGTGAATCCCTTCATGGCGGGGATCGACATGACCTTGCGCCTCCTTGGCTCCCCAAAACCTAGCACCGGCGCCTTCACTGTCAAGCGTCCTGGATCAGTCAAGCGTCCTGGATCGGCTCGACGGCTCGACTGGCGCGTCGGATAACCCCGTGATATTATTGAGCGTCAGCTGCCGCAATCCGACTGGCAAGGAGGAATGGCCGAATTCCGCGCCTCACCTACCGACTCGACCGGTCCTACACCTGGAACTACTCCCACGGCCCCGTCCTTCCCCGGCGCCCCGCCAAGCTCCCCGCGGGCCCGGGCGGCCGCCTCTTCGACCTTCCGCTCAACTCCACGCTCGGCATCGCCTCCGGACCGCTCCTGAACTCAAAGTGGGTCGAGGCTTACGCCCACCTGGGCTTCGACATCCTGACGTACGCCGCCGTCCGCAGCGTGGCGAGGGCCGCTCACGCGCTGCCCAACATTGTCGCCGTCGAGAACCGCCACGAGGCCGCCGTCGTGCGCTCGGGCACGCACGGCGACCAGGCGATGACCTTCGCGATCTCGACCGGCCTGCCGTCGATGGACCCCGCGGTCTGGCGCAAGGACGTTCGCCGGGCGAAGGATCGGCTGGCGCGGGGCCAGATTCTCGCCGTGGGCGTCGTCGGCACCCCCGTCGACGGCGGTGACGCCGAGGCGCTGGCGCTCGATTACGCCCGCTGCGCGGCCTGGGCCGCCGACGCCGGCGCGGACGTGATCGTGGTCCACTTGGCGGGCCCGGCGAGCGAGGGCGGGCACGGCCCGGTGCTCTTCGAGGACGCCCGCGCGGCGGCCCACATCCTGGCCCGAGTCCGCGCCGGGGTCGACCGGCCGATCGTCGCGACCCTCGGCGCCTTCCGCTCCCCGCGGCTCCTCCACGAGACGATGACGAAGCTCGCGCCGTGGGTCCACGGCTTCTCGCTCGTTCACGGAATCCAGCGCCGGGTGGTCGATCGCGAGGGCCGGCCGGTGTTCGAAGGCGGGCAGCGCGACGTGGCGACCGTGGTCGGCGCCGACACCTACGCGGCCTCGTCCCGGCAGGTCGAGGAGGCGCTGGCCTGGCGCAAGGCCGGCGACTGGCACCGCGCGATCCTCGCTGCGGGCGGGATCACCTCCGTCGAGCGCGTCCTGGCGAGCCTGCGCGAGGGCGTGGACGCGGTCCTCGTCAGCACGGGGGCGCTCGCCGATCCCCTGCTGGCCTTCCAGTTCCGCCGGGCCCGCCGGACCGCGGCCTGACACGGCCCGACCGGCCGCCTCCCGCCGCGCGCCCGACGTCGCTCAGGGCTCGTTCGTGTAGAGGCGCCGTCCCCCCGTCTCAAGGATCAGGCGGACGCGGGCAGGCGGCAGCGCGGCGACGACGCTGTGCTCGCCCCGGCGGGTCGAGACGAGAAACAGGCGCCGCGGGCCGGTCCACTCGCGCCGGAGCCGCGCGGTGTCCCAGAACGTGTCCCGGCCGTCCGGAAACGTCGCGCCGAAGCCGAGCACGCTCCGCGTGCCGTCGACGATGACCGGGCGCACGCCCGAGTAGAACTCGAGGGCGCCGGAATTCTCGATCGGCCCCTCGTGGAGGAGCCGATCGCCGGGCTCGAGGCACTGCTGGATCGTCAGCGCGAGCCCGCGCACGGCGCGCTGGGCCGAGGTGAGCGCGAGCCCCCGGGCCGCCGCCGGCAGGATCGCGGCCATCGCCGCCAGAGAGAGCACGAGGGCCGCCCGACGGGCGCCGCGGACGGCCGCCGCCAGGAGCGCGAGCGCGGCCGCCGAGAAGACGACCGCCGTCCGGATGACGAGCGGCCGGAAGCTCTCCCACGGCGGGAGCGGCGACACCTCGCGGGCCAGGTCCTCCTTGCGCGTGTAGATGTCCGTCAAGCCGAACACGCGGTCGATGAAGTCCCGGCCGCCCCGGTGGATCTCGACCCAACAGCCGACCGCGAAGAGCGCGAACACGCCGGCGAAGAGGAACGCGAGGGCGCGGCCCGACCGCTCCTCCCGCCACGCCCGGACGGCCAGCAGCCCCAGCGCGGGGTAGGCCGGGAGTCCGTAGTGCGGCAGCCGGAATCGCGAGGCCGCGGAGGCCGTGAGGACCGCCACCGCCCACGTCGCCAGCACGACCCACGGCAGCTCGGCCGGCGCGCGCCACGCCCGCCGCCGGACCAGGTCGAGGACGCCCGCCAGCGCCGCCACCGTCCACGGCGCGGCCCCGAGCGCGACGACGCTCAGGAACTCGACGAGGCCGAGCCCGACATCCTCGTCGGGAAAGTGGCGCTGGCCCAGCACGTTGAGGACGTGGTTGTCGACGAGCGTATACCAGATGAAGCCGTGCGTGCGGGCCTCGACGATCACGTACCAGCCGAAGGCCAGTCCGACCCAGGCGAGGACCCCGGCCGGGGGCAGCCAGTGCGAGAGGGGACGGAGACGCCGCGCGAGCGTCATCCCCGCCGCCAGCGCGACGATCGGCCCCACCGCCCCCAGCGGGTCCTTGGCGAGCCCGGCCGCGCCGAAGGCGGCGAGCCCGCCGACCACCCACGCGCGCCGCCCCCGCTCGAGCCCGGCCAGCGCGAGCGCGAAGCCCCAGGCGAGCGCCGCCACGAAGAGCGTCTCCGGCCGGACGTAGCGGGTGTACACGAAGAACCAGAGCGAGGTGAGGAGGACGAGCCCCGCCATGATGCCGTCGCGCCAGCCGAGCAGGCGCGCGCCGAGCCACGCCGTGGCGGCGACGGCCGCCACGGCCGCCACCGCGGACACCGCGCGCGCGGCCGCCTCGGTCCGGCCAAAGACCCTAGAGGCGAGCGCGATCAACCAGTACAGGAGCGGCGGCTTGTCGACGTAGCGGACGCCGTTGAGGCGGAGATCGAACGGGCCCCTGACCGGGCTGAGCTCCCGGGCGATCTCCGCGTGCATGCCCTCGCCCGGATCGTCGAACGGCACGCTCCCGAGGCCCACGAACAGCGGCGCCGCCGCGGCCATCGAGACCACGGCCCAGAGCAGGCGCTTCACCGGGCGATCAGCTCTGCGAGACGAAGAAGACGCCGGCGACGATACAGGCGATGCCGGCCCAGCGGACCGGCGTGACGGCCTCGGCGAGGAACGCGTGGGCGAGCAGGGCCACCACGACGTAGTCGAGCGCCGTCATGGGCAGGAGCTGGGAGACGGCGGTGCGCGACAGCAAGGCCAGGTACATGAAGAAGAAGCACGCCTGGAGCGCGACGCCCACGAGCACCCACGGATTCGACACCGCGCTCCAGACCATGGGGGGAAGGCGGCCCGCGGCGGAGTCGGTCAGGTCGCCGACCGACCGCATGCCCTTGGAGAGCATGACGTGCCCCGCCCCGCTGATGACGACCGCGATCACCACGAGAACGAATGTCTTTAGCATGGGTCGCTCGATCGTCTCACAGCGCCTTGGCGATGGCCGCCAGGATCGTCTGCTCGACGGAGTGGTCGGTCGTCGGGAGCGGCTCGTCGTTGTCGACGAAGAGGATGCGTTCGCGCCGGAACAGCATCCGCTCGACGCTGACCGTGGTCTTCCCGGCGCCCACGCCCTTGACGATGATCCGGAGGCGGTGTCGCGTGCCCTTGGCGTAGACCCCGTAGTCCTCGCCGTCGACCTTGCGGGAGTCGGTGGTGATCCAGCCGATGTCCCGGTCGGCCTTGTCGATGTCCCAGCCGAGCTGGCGGAGCACGGCCAAGGTCACCGTCCACAGACGGTCGGCCGGTGCCGAAAAGGTGCCGGCGACCGCGTCGCCGGCGCACGCGGCCGGGCCGGCCGCCACCACGAGGAGCGCCGCCGCCAGGATCTGTCGCCTCATAAAACGCTCCCGGCGCGGACACCTCGCCCTTCAGGGCGGGGAGGAGCGCCGATCTCTGTGGTCGAGGGTCCCCAGTTGGAGCTGAACACGCGCTCCGCGAGCCGCCCAGGCGATAACCAAGCCGTGGGCCCGCTCAGACAGCCGTCGAAACGACGGGGGTGCTGGACGGGGAGGCTACCGGGTCGCCAACCCGGCCGACGAACCGTCAACCTAGAACCGCAAGGCCAGGCTCTCGGGCTCAAGCACGGGCTCCTTTCTCCTAGAAAGCCCCGGACTTTAGTCCGGGCGATGTTTACTTCAGCACCCCCTCGGTTAGAGTGAGCACCCGGTCGGCGTCCTGCGTCGGCTCGGGACGATGGCCGACGACGACCACGGCCCCGCCCGACCGGGCGCGCCGCCGGAGCGCCTCGCGGATCGTGCCGGCCTGTTCCGCGTCCAGATTGCCCGTGGGCTCGTCCGCGAGCAAGAGGGGGGGGTCGTTGAGCATGGCGCGGCAGTACGCGACCCGCTGCTGTTCGCCGCCCGAGAGCTGGGGCGGGTAGTGATCCCGGCGGTGGGCCACGCCGAACTGCTCGAGGAGTCCGAGCGCCCGCCGACGCGCGGCCGCCCGATCGCCGCCGACGTAGCGCGCCGCGAGGCACACGTTGTCGAGGGCCGTCAGCGACGCGACGAGCAGGAAGGACTGGAACACGTACCCGATCAACCGGCCGCGCGCCCGGCTCTTCTCGCCCCGCGACGCGTGGCTCAGCGGGCGATCCGCGAGCCACACCTCGCCGGCGTCCGGGTCCTCCAGCAGGCCGACGAGATTCAGCAGCGTGCTCTTGCCGGAGCCGGACGCGCCGGTGATCCCGACGTACTCGCCCGGCGCCACCGCCAGGTCCACGCCGGCGAGCACGCGCACCCGGGCGCCGTGCGGGCCGGCGAAGGACTTCACGAGACCAACGGCGCGGAGCATCAGGCGCCGCGGCGGATCGCCTCGGCGGGCGGGAGCCGCACCACCCGGGTCGTCGCGTAGATGGCGGCGACGCCCCCGAGCACGGCGGAGAACAGCAGCGCGCCCACGACCAGGCGCGGCGAGAAGAGAAACAGGTGCTGGCCGCGCCGCGCGACGTGGGCGTTGACGGCGACCCCGAGCGCCACGGCCAGCCCGACGCCGGCGGCGCCGCCGGCCAGGCTCACCCCGAGCGCCTCCCGGAGGATCTCGCCGCCGAGCTGCCGGTCGCTGGCGCCGAGCGCCCGCTTGATCCCGAAGTCGCGGATCCGTTCGAAGACCGCGGCGGCGACGGTGTTCGACAGGGACAGCCCGCCGATGACGAGGCCGAGGGCGCCGATCCCGACGAGGAGCGCGGAGAAGAAGGCGGTCGAGGAGCGGAGCACGCGGCTCAGCTCGCTCGGGATCGTCACGTTCACGCCGGCGACCGTGCGCGCGATCCGCCGGGCGACGGCGTCGCCGTCCTCCGACGGCAGCCATCCCACGGCGGCGCCCGTGTTGAGATCGCCGCGGCCGAGGGTGAGGTTCAGGAGGATCGGGTCCTTGGCCAGCAGGAGCTCGCGCGCGTCCTCGAGCGACACGACGGCGAAGCGGTCGGGGGCGGTCAGCATCCGCTCGAGCACCCCGACGACCGTGTACGGGCGCCCCTCGAGGCTCAGGCGCCCGCCCGGCCGGAGCGAGCGGGCGCTCGCGAAGTCGGCGCCGACGACCACCGCCCGCCGGTCCCCCAGCCGGAGGAAGCGCCCCGTGGCCACCGGGAGTTCGCGATAGTTCCGGTTGGGCGTCGGCACGGACAGGTCGAGCCCGAGGATCAGCTCGTGGGTCAGCGTGAGAAATTGGGAGGTGCTCGTGTCGAGGGGGAGCATTACCTGCGCCTGGACGCCGGCGACGCCGGGGACCCGCGCGATCTCGCGGATCTTTGCCGCGGGCAGGAGGCCGCCGCCCGTGAACCCGGTGCCCAGGCCGAGGCCCTGGCCGGCGACCGAGATCTGCCCGCGCACGAAGCGGTCGCCCCCGTCGACGAAGCGCACGATGCGCTCGGCCATCGCCCCGAGCGCGGTGAGCCCGGCGACGCCGACGGCGATGCCGATCACGGTGAAGGCGTAGCTGCGCAGGAGCCGGGACATCAGGGTCGGCTGACCCGCGTCCCGGGCGGCGCCGGGCGACGCCCCCCCTGGCCTGCGCCCCAGGCGCCCGGTCGGGCAGGCACTACCATTCGAGCCGCGATTGGACGGGACGGCCCCGGAGGCGACGCACCCAGTAATTGACCCGCGCGATGGCGAAGAACACGCTGAGCGACAACCGCATCCGCGGCGCCATGCGGTGGAAGGCCGCGCCCGCGAGGACCCCCGTCACCGCGTCGAGCATGCCGAGGAAGGAGCGCGGACGGAGGAAGATCTCGAGGAACGCCGGCTCGTAGTACCGCTCGATGAAGCGGAAGAATGGCCGGAGGCCGTAGCGGAGCCGCCGTTCGTACTCCCGGAACTGCCGCACATCGAAGCGGTTCGTGCGGATCGCGCGCACGATGGCGGGAGCGGCCAGCTCGGCCGACTGCATGGCGATGTAGACGCCCGCCGAGAAGATCGGATCGAGGAACGCCACCGCGTCGCCGACGCAGACGAAGCGGTCGCCGGTGATCGGCGAGTTCGTGTAGGCGAAGTTGGCGGCGCGGTGGACCGTGGTGATCCGCGTCGCCGCCCGGAGCCCATCCGCGACGCGGGGCACCCGGGCGATCATCTCGTCGTAGAGCGCCTCCGGCGCTCCCTCCCGCCCCCGGACGGTCTTGGCGTGAAGCACGCAGCCGACGCTGGTCACGTCGCCCGCGAACGGGATCCACCAGCACCAGCCGTCAGGGAAGACGTAGATGCGGATGTTGCCCTCGTCGATGCCCGGTGCGCGCGCCGCCCCCTGGTGGTGAGCGAAGAGCGCCACCTTCCCGAGGTTCGGCACGCGCGCGCGCCGCCCGATCGACGACGCGATGAGGCCGTCGCGGCCGCTGGCGTCGACGAGGAAGCGCGCCCGGACGGGGAGCCGTCCGACGCCTCCGGTCAGCGTGACCGTGACCCCATCCTGATCGAACTCGGGCGGCTCGGCCGTGGCCGGCTGCAGCACTTCCGCCCCCGCCGCCCGCGCGTGCTCGAGGAGGACCAGGTCGAACTCCGCGCGCTTGACCTCGTAGCCGTAGTTCGGCAGCGAGGGGCGCTTGACGAAGTAGAAGGTCTGCTCGTGGTCAGATTCCTGGTCGTAGAAGGTCGCGCCGTATTTCACGAGCGGGCCCATCTTCCGGACCGCGTCGTGCACGCCGAGGCGGTCCATCAGGAGGAGGTTCGCGGGGAGCAGCGACTCGCCCACGTGGAAGCGCGGGTAGGGGTCGCGCTCGACGAGGAGCACCGCGAGCCCCTCGCGCGCGAGCAGCGCGGCGGCGACGGACCCGCTCGGGCCACCGCCCACGACGAGCACGTCGCAGCGCTTCATCGCCCGAGGCGGACGGGGGCCGGCCCGGCCGCGCGGGACGGCGCGGCGGCTGGTCCCCCCGCCCGCGGCGGCCCGGGCGCGCCCGCGAGCGCACCGGCCTGCGGGTCCGGCCCCGTCGCGGCGAGGCGGTCCTGGGAGTAGAAGCGGTTCACGAGCGGCGTGACCAGATCGACCCCCAGCCGCTCGAAGAGCGGCGTCAGCCCAGCGACCGCCAGGAGCGCCGGGCTCACCAGGATCGCCTGCAGCACGAGCGTCATGCGCCGGGGCCGGGGATGGCGCCACCAGCCGCGCAGGCGCCTCAGGGCCCGCCGGGCCGCCACGCCGCCGATGGCGACGCCGTAGAGGTGGGGCGCGCCCGGGTACCGGGCCCCCGCCGCGGCCATCTCCGCGTGACGCGCGTGGCGGCGCGCGCGCTCGAAGAGGCGCAGGATCTCGCGGGCCGCGTCCCCGAGCTCGCGGGCGCCGCGCCGCCCGACCTGGAGGGCCAGGTAGGCGCCGATGGCCAGGCCGTCCGCCAGCGGGTGAAACCGGCTCGGTCTGACCGGGGGCCGCCCGACGTCGAGCCCGACCTCCAGGATCGGTCGTCCGGCGCGGGCGGCCGCCACGAGGAGCTCCGTCTCGAGGGCGAAGCCGCGTCGCCCGGGCCGCGTCTGGTCGAACAGCTCCACCGGATAGGAGCGAAACCCCGACTGCGTGTCGCGCACCGGGACCCCGGTGACCCAGTCGATGAAGAACCCCGCGACCCGGCACGCGTTCCACCGCCCGCGCGCCGCCGCGATCGCGCTCGGCGGCCGCCGGCCGACGACGAGCGCGGACGGCGCCAGGCGCGCGGCGGCCAGGAGCCGCGGGATGTCCTGCGGGTCGTGCTGGCCGTCGCCGTCGAGCGTGATCACGTGCTCGGCCGCGCGGGCGCGCGCCGCCGCCGCGCCGGCCCGGAGCGCGGCCCCCTTGCCGCGCCGCCGGGGGACCTGGAGCACCGCCGCCCCCGCCGCCCGCGCGGCGACGGCCGTCCCGTCGCTCGAGCCGTCGTCCACGACCAGCACCGGCCCGTACTGGCGCGCGCCGGTGACGACCTGGGCGATCGTCCCCACCTCGTCGAACGCCGGAATCACGATCAGATACCTCATGCGGCGTCGCCCATCGGCGCGACGATCAGCGCGACGTCGTCACCTCCCCGGCAGACACCGTGAACCAGGCCCGGGCCCACCGGCACCCGGTGCACGCCCGGGCCGGCGGCGACCTCGCGCGCGGCCGGCCGCGGCCGGCCGAGCGACGCGATCCCGGGCAGGCGGCCAGCCCGGGCCGTCCACGTCGCGGCGGCGACCCGGAACGCGCCGAGCCCCGCGTGGTCGCCGGCGATGGGCGCAAGCGAGGTGGTCGCCGGCCCGGCGTCGCCGAAGACCTGGCGGATCGACCGCAGCTCCGCCAGGTCCTGCGCCGGATCGCCGGGCGCGCCGCCGTAGATCCACCCGATGTCGCCGGGCGCGAGCCCGGCCGCCTCGAGGGCGGGCGGAATCGCCGCGGCGCGGGCGCCGCTCCGCCAGGCCGCGCCGCGGATCTCGCCGAGGGCGCGCGCCCCACGCGCGGCCGCCGCCTCGAGGGACTCGAGCACGAGGAAGGTCGCGCCCTCCCCGCGCACGGGGCCGCTCGCGTCCCGGTCGAAGGGCCGGCAGCCCTCTTCGCCCCCGCCGCGCGGCGAGATCGCCCGGAGCCGCGCCAGCATCGCGAACATGAGCGGGCTCAGCTCGTCGACGCCGCCCGCGAGCACTGCGGTCGCCCGGCCGCCGGCGATGAGCGCCGCCCCCCGCCCCACCGCCAGCTCCCCGGCCACCCGGCGCGCGTTGAGCGTGATGGACGAGCCGTGGAGACCGAGCGCGATCGCGCTGGCCGCCGCCATCGTGTTCATGACCGTGTTCGGGAAGGCGAGCGGGGAGAGCCCGGCCGCCCCGCGCCGGAGGTAGCCCGCCGCGAACTCCTCCGTCGAGCGCAGATCGCCGAACTCGGTGCCGACGATCAGGTGCGTGTCGCTGAGGTCGCGGAGGTTCGCGTCGTCGACGGCGAGGCGGCACGCCGCGAGCGTCATCTGGCTGACCCGGGACAGGCGCCGCGCCTCCGCGGGCTCGACCAGCGCCGCCAGCGCCCCCGGGGGCAGCTCGGCGGCGAGGTGGCTCGGCAGCCCGTCGGTCGGAAAGGCGGTCACGCGGCCCATCGCCGACCGGCCCGACTCGAGGACGGGACCGATGGCGGCGGCGCCGCCCGTACACACGCCGCTGACGATGCCGACGCCGGTCACGACGACCCGGCTCGCCACGACCCGCGCCCTCACCTCGTGAACGCGAGCGTCACGTTCTGGCCGCCGAAGCCGAACGAGTTCGAGATCGCGGCGTGCACGGGCGCCGCGCGGGGGACGCGGGGAACGCAGTCGAACGGGACCTCGGGATCGACGTTCGTGAGGTTGACCGTCGCCGGCACCAGACCCTGGGTCAGCGTGAGCACGGTCGCCGCGGCCTCGAGGCCTCCCGCCGCCGCCATCGTGTGGCCGATCTGCGACTTGTTCGAGCTGACGAGGAGGCGTCCCTCGCCGAACACCCGCGCGAGCGCGCGTGCCTCGATCCGGTCGTTCTGCGGGGTCCCGGTGCCGTGCGCGTTCGCGTAGTCGACGGCGGCGGGCGTGAGCCGCGCCCGGTCCAGCGCGCCCCGGATCGCCGCGATCATCCCGCTCCCCGCGGGATCCGGCGCCGTCACGTGGTAGGCGTCGGTCGTCATCGCGTGGCCCGCCAGCTCGGCGTAGATCCGCGCGCCCCGCGCGCGGGCGTCGGCGTGGGCCTCGAGCACGAGAAAGGCGGCGCCCTCGCCGATCGTCATGCCCCGCCGGTCGCGATCGAACGGACGGCAGGGCTCGGGGTCGAGCAGCCTCAGCGCGTTGAACCCCATGTAGCAGACCCGCGTGATCGTGTCGACGCCCCCCGCGACCGCGCGCGGCGCCGCGCCGGACTCGATGAGGTCGGCCGCCATCGCCAGCGCCGCCGCGCCGGAGCTGCAGGCCATGACCACGGTCTCGCGGGGCCCGCCGAGTCCGAGCCGGCGGCCGATCACGTCGGCGTGCGAGCAGGGCAGCACCGCCGCCAGTCCGGCGCCCGCGTCCGGCCCGCCGTGGCCACGGGCGCGGGCCCAGTACCACGCCTCCGCCTCGAGCATGCCGCCGCCGACGGCGCCGACCACCAGCGCGGTCCGGGCGAGCTCCGCGCGCGAGAGCCCGGCATCCTCGACCGCCTCGGTGGCGGCGGCCAGCCCGAAGCGGTCGGCCCGGGAACGCCGGCGCGAGGCCACCAGCCGGTCGACGGCCGCCGCGGGGACCGCGGCCGCGATGCGCGCGCGGAAGCCCTCGGTCTCGATCAGCGTGAGGGGCTCGATCGCGCAGCGCGCCGAGGCCAGCCCCTCCCAGAAGGCCTTCACGCCGGCGCCGAAGGGGCTAACGGCGCCGAGGCCGGTGACGACGACGCGCGTCACTCGCGCGCCATCCGCGCGGTGATGTACCGGACGAGCGTGTTGAACGACTCGAAGTGGGGCGCGAGGTCCTCGCGTTCGTCCAGCACCAGGCCGAAGCGCTCCTCGATCGCGATCGACATCTCGATGAAGTCCAGCGAATCGAGCCCGAGCGACCCGTCGAGACCCTTCGGCAGCGCCGTCTCGAAGCCCGTGTCCGCGGCCCGCCGGGGATCGAACTTGAGCCGCTCGACCAGGATCGTCTTCAGCTCGTCGAGCACTTCCTTATTTTCCATGCGGCGCGCCCGACCCTCCCACGCGAACCGGGGTTTGAGCCATTATAGCCGTCGGAGCCCCGCCGGACGCCCTCGCCAGCGACCGGCGACCGCCGCCGGGTCTCCGCCGGCGACGGCGAGAGCGATCAGGGGCTCGCACGCGAAGGTCTGGCCCGTCCGGCGCCGGGCTCGGTCGACGCCGACGGGGTCGGGGTCGTACTCGGCGCGCCCGCCGCCCGGCCGGAGCAGCGCGCACGCCGCCGCCTCGACGAGGGGACCCACCGCGAGCCAGCGGGCCCGGCGGTAGAGGTCGGCGCACTCCGCGAAGGTTTCGACGGCGAGCACGAGGGCCTGGGTGCACGCGCCGCGCTCGAGCAGGCTCCCCGCGTACCACAGGGCGTCGACCGTCGCCGCGGCGCCGCCGATGAAGTTGACGTAGGCGCCGCAGAGGCCGTACTCGATCGCCACCTCCGCGGGCACCGCGCTCGGCGCCGTGTAGGGGAAGTGCAGCGTGCCGCCCCCTCCCTCGAGGAACGAGCGGTTGGCGGCACCGTACGCGGAGGCGGTCACGTAGAGCAACGCCGTGCCGGGGCCGGCGAGCTCTGACCCCGGCCTCGCGACCATCCGCAGCAGCTCCTCGACGGCGCCGATGCCGAGCAGGCACTCGCGTGTCGCGCGGCGCAGGCGGTCGCCCGGCGCCGCCGGCCGCGGAATGGCGACGACGTAGCGCCCGTCGGCCGCCGCCGCGGCGTCCGCGGGGAGGGCCTCGACCCCTCGCCCCCAGCCCGTAATCACCCCCACGCCGGCGACCTTCACGGTCGTCTCCGGAGGCCCGGACGGCGCGCCGGGGCCGCCGCCACGCCGTGCCGCCGGGCGGCGCCGGCCGTCACGCGCCCTCCAGAACGAGGCTCGCGTTGCAGCCGCCAAAGCCGGCAGACGTACTGAGCATGATCCGCGGGCGAGCCGGGCGCGGCGTCCGCGGCACGTAATCGAGGTCGCACTCCGGATCCGGCTCCTCGAAGCCGACGGTGGGCGGGATGACGCCGTGGCGGGCCGCGAGCAGGCACATGATCGCCTCGAGCGTCGCGGCCGCCCCCATCGTGTGGCCCATGTAGCCCTTGATCGAGTTGACCGGGATCTCGTGCGCCCGCCGCCCGAGCACCCGCTTGAGCACAGTGGTCTCGACACGGTCGTTGAGCGGGGTCGCGGTCCCGTGGGCGCTGACGAAATCGATCGCCGAGGGCGCCACGCCCGCCTCGGCGAGCGCGGCGCGCACGCTGTACTCGAGCCCGCGGCCGTTCGGGTCGGGCGCGGCGATGTGCGACCCGTCGCTGCCGCTCGCGTGGCCGAGGAGGCGCCCAAGCCGCGGCCCGTCCGCGGCGTCCTGCTCGCGCGCGAGCAGCACGAGGCCGGCGCCCTCACCGAGCAGGGTCCCGCTCCGCCGCCGGTCGAACGGCCGGATCGCGTCGCGCGTCAGGGCGCGGAGGACGTCGAACCCCTTCATGACGAAGCGGCAGAGGACGTCGTAGCCGCCGGCGACGACAAGGTCGGCCACCCCCTCGCGGACGAGCTCGGCGCCGACGCCGAGCGCGGTGGCGCCAGAGGCGCAGGCGGTCGACACCGTGAGGACGGGTCCGCGCGCGCCGAGCCCGCGCGCGAGGTTCCGCGCCGGGCTGTCGTAGAGGGCGCCCGCCAAGGTCCGCAGGCCAGCCGCGCCCGCGAGGGCGCGCTCGCCCTCCGCGACGCCGCCGAGCGCGGTGCCGACGACGACGGCGAGGCGGGAGGGGTCCCGCGACAGCAGCGCGCCGCCGCCCGACCTGAGCTCGCTCGCAGCCGCGAGCAGCAACCGGGACGCCCGGCACTCGGGGGCGCGCCGGGGCGCCGGCGGGAGCTTCTTGATTTCGCCGCCGAGCCCGACGCCGAGGTCGGCGACCGGAAAGCGCTCGATCCGCGTGATCCCGGCGCCGCCGGTCAGGAGCGACGACCAGAACGCGTCAAGGTCCTGGCCGATCGGCGTCACGACGCCCGCGGCAATGATCGCGACCGGGTCACGCACCGGAGGGGTTCCTGACGCCGTCGAGGTGGGGCCACTCGGTCGGGCGCGCGCGCGACCGGCGGCGCACGCCGCCACGGCCCGGCCCCACGCGGTCGAGCCCCCGCGCTGCGTCAGGCGCGACGACCGCGCGGGGGCGGACGGCCCGACAGGGCGACCCCGTCGTCAGAGCCACGGCGAGTAATACATGCGAAACGCCCGGATCCGGCCGGGACGGGTGTCGTAGACCCGGGTCGCCCAGAAGCGCCGCCGCCGCCGCTCGAACGAGACCAGGCCCGGTGAGGCAGGATCGTTCGGGTCGTAGACCGAGAAGTCGATCGCGGCGTCGGTGACGTGGTAGGCGTAGGCGACGACCGTGTGGTTCAGCTCGGGCGTCGGCCAGTTCGTGACCAGGAGCTGGGCGAGGCGTCCGGCCCGGACCTCGGCGACAATCTCGCCGGCGACGCGCTCCTGGTGGCCGCCGCCCACCGGCAACACGACCCGCCAGTTCGTCCAGTTCAGGAGCGTCCAGAAGCGCGAGCCGAGCGCCTCCTTCACCGTGGCCTCCTGGTCCCGGGAGAACTCGTACAGGTTGCGGTAGCCGGGGATCGTCACGCGATCGTCTGGTGGGAGGGGGGGGTCCCACGGATGGCGGGCCACGACCCGCCCGATCCGCTCCAGGTAGCCGGCGCGGTCGAGCCGCGGGAGGGCGGGCTCGAAGCGCGCGAACTCGTGGAACTGGCGAACGCCGCGGGCCAGGACAAAGCAGTAGTTCGCGTAGAGGTCGGGGCGATGGGGGTTCCGCGCCCGGATCTCGTTGGCGAACGCGAAGGTGTCCTCGCCCACCACGAACCGCGGCGCCGCGGCCGCGGCCGGCACCGAGGAGCGCGCCGGCGCGCTTGCGCAGCCCGCCAGGAGGACCGCGCCGAGCACCACGCCCCGCCCGCGCGCCGGACGGGAGGGGCCGACCGGGACCGCATCACCAGATGGGCGGTGCGCATCGCCCGCCCCCCTCATCAAACCCCCGTGGGCGCGGAAAGCCCGGCGTTCACACCGAGGGAGGAGCGTTTACTACGTGGTTGCAAGATCTCGGCCTCAAGACAACCCGCAATGCCGCAGATCAGACCGCCTACCAGGCGGTGTGGATTCCCAGGTATCGTGGCGGCTTCCGCGCTGTCAGCGGGCCTGCGAAACGGCAACTCCGCGTCGTGAGGCGCGGACACTCGACTGTCCAAGTTCCTGGGCTCCTCAAAAGCCCCGGACTTCAGGCCGGGTGATGTTTACCCCTGGACGGAGTAGCCGCCGTCGACCGGAATCGCCGTCCCGGTGATGAAGTCGGACGCCGGGCTCGCCAGGAAGACCGCGATCCCCGCGAAGTCCTCACCGGTGCCCCAGCGGCCGTCGGGAGTGCGGGCGACCACCCGCTCGTGGAGGCCCTGGATCTGCCGGCGAGCGGCCTGGGTCAGCTCGGTGTCGATCCAGCCGGGCAGGACCGCATTGACCTGGATGTGGTCCCGCGCCCAGGCCGACGCCATCGCCTTCGTGAGCTGCACGATGCCCCCCTTGCTGGCGGCGTACGGCCCGGCGAAGGACGCGCCGAAGATCGACATCATCGAGCCGATGTTGATGATCTTGCCGCGGCCCGCCTTCTTCATCAGCGGGTGGACCGCCTTCGAGCAGAGGAAGGCGCTGGTGAGGTTGGTGTCGAGGACCTGGTGCCACTCGGCCAGCGTGTACTCCTGCGGCTGCTTGCGGATGTTGGTGCCGGCGTTGTTGACCAGGATGTCCAGACCGCCGAACGTGCCCACGGTCTGCTGGACCATCGCCTCGACCGAGGCCTCGTTCGCCACATCGACGGCGCAGAAGATCGCGTCGGTCCCGAGGCGCTCGAGCTCCGTCACGGCGGCGCGCCCCTTGTCCGGGTTGCGCGCGGCCACGACGATCCGGGCGCCGGCCCGGGCCAGGCCCCGCGCCATTCCGAGCCCGATGCCGCCGTTGCCCCCGGTCACCACGGCGACCTTCCCCTTCAGATCGAACAGCGTCATGAGCCCCCCAAAATCGCGGCGCCCGGGATGAATCTTGGCCGGTCTCTCGGCCCTTCCGTGCCAGTCTATCCGGGGAGGGACCCTCTTGTGAAGCGAACATTGCTCGTCATCGCGCTGGTCGCCGTCGCGTGCTCCCGCGAGGATCCCCGACAGAAGGCCCTCGCTCGGCTGCACAAGGCGGAGGCGGCCATGACCGAATGCAAGCAGCGGATCGGGCTCGGGGACATCCCGACGCCCGACACGGTGGTGCTGGCCGACCCCGCCATCAAGGGCGCCGAGCTCACGGTCGTCACCGCCGGCCAGCTCCGACTGAAGGTGGAGTGTCGCCTGGAGCTCGACGAGCTGCTGGACGCCCGCCGGGAGGCGGCCCGCTAGCCGCGTGCGCGAGGCTCCCCTGAACGTTCCTCCCCCCGCGCGACGGGGTCAGCGGATTTTCTGATCTCCATCCTCCTGATCAAGCCGTCCTGGACGACGTAGACATGCTGGACCATCTGATCCGCTATGACCGTGCCGGCCCGATTGCGGATGAGCTGGTGGACATCGACGACGAGACGACCACGCTCGTCGGTCCCGAAGCGTCGGGGCTCGACGTGGGGATCAATCACACTCCACTGGCGCGTCCAGTAGTCGCGCACACCGTCGCGACCGTGGATCCGCCCGCCCTCCATCCCGTTCGGCCAGTCCACGTCAGGATGCATGACCGCGAGGGCCGCCGCGATGTCGCGCGCATTGAATGCGTCGTAGGCGCCGCTGAGGAGATCGCGATCCGTGGGCATGGTGGCGTCACTCCTTACCCAGCCCCAAGCTGACCGTCACCTCTGTCTTGATCGAATTCGCGATGAAGCATTGCTCGTGCGCGGAATGATGAAGTCGCGCCTCGTCCGCCGGCGACGGACGCGTCTCACCACTGTAGGAGATTCGGGGATTCAGGGTGACCGCGCTCACCCAGAAGCCGCCCCGCTCGTTCTTCGTCATCACTCCGACGGCCTCGTCGTCGTAGCTGTCTACCTGGAATCCCTGTCGGTGCGCCACGAAGAGGAACGTCAGCATATGACAGCTCGAAATCGCGGCGACGAAGGCCTCCTCCGGGTCGACGTGCGCCGGATTCGAGTACGGGACGGGCACGGCGGAGGGTGACGACGAGGCGGGCACCGTGACGCCGCCGTCGAAGGTCCAGGTGTGCTCGCGTGAATACTTCCCGTGCCGGAAGTCGGGACCCGTCCGCTTCCACGTGATGACCGCTCTGTGCTCAGACATCGCTTGCTCTCCTGCCGCGCCGCGATCGGCGCGTGACGTCGACGCGCGGGGCGGGAACGTCCGGCGAAAACCCGACGAGTGGACGACCCATGGTGACACCTTACTCTTCGGCCGCCCTGGCGCCAAGGCCGCTCAGCCGAGACGCCCCGAGGATCACTCCACCGCGACGTCTGTGTGGTCCGAGAGGCCGTCCAGACGCGTCGCGGCACCTCTTGACAGAGCGCGCCGGTCATCGCCGCCTGCACCGCCTCGTCGGTCGCCATGGTCCGCTCGCGCTCGGCCCCCCCTGCCGGCAAGACGGCTCGCGGAGGAGAGGCTACCCGAAGTCATGGGAGGGCACGGCGTGGGTCAGGGGCGGGAGGGGCTCGACGCCCTCGGCGCGGACCGAGACGACGCCGTCCTGCTGCTGGAGGGTGCCGTCGATCAGGAGGAACGGCTCGCTGACGAGCGCGAGTCGGTGGCGCTCGAAGAGCGTCGGGCGCACGATGACGTTGGCGATCCCGGTCTCGTCCTCGAGGCTCAGGAAGACGAAGCCCTTGGCGGTGCCCGGCCGCTGGCGCACGATCACGCTCCCTGCCACGCGCACGCGGCGGCCGTGGGGCACCCCGGGGAGATCGGTCGCCCGGAGCACGCCGAGGGGGGCGAGCTCGGCGCGCCGGAACACCATCGGGTGCGGGCCGATCGTGACGCTCGTGCCGCGGTAGTCCGCGGTGAGCCGCTCCTCGCGCGTCATCTCGGGGAGCGGCGAAGGATCAGGGGCTTCCGCGCCGCCCTCGAACAGCGCTCCGGCGGGGCGGATGACGCGCGCCCCCTCCCAGAGGGCGGCGCGGCGGGTGAGCCTGAAGGGCGCGAGGGCTCCGATCTCGGCCAGCGTCTCGACCTCGACCTTGCCAAGCCCGCAGCGCCGGACGAGGTCGTCCGGGTCGCGGAACGGCCGCCGCGTCCGCTCGGTCACGATCGCGCGCCCCGCCGACTCCCGAAGCCCGCTGACATAGCGCAGCCCGAGCCTCACGGCGTCGTGCTCGATCGTGCACAGCCAGTCGGAGACGGTGACGTCGACAGGGAGGACGCGCGTGCCGTGGCGCTGCGCGTCCTTCACGAGCGTCGCCGGGTGGTAGAAGCCCATGGGCTGGTTGTTCAGGATCGCCGCGAAGAAGGCCGCGGGGTAGTGCACCTTGAGAAACGCGCTCGCGTAGGCCAGGAGCGCAAAGCTGGAGGCGTGGGAATTGTGCACGACGAGATCGTTGGCGAGAAAGTTGTGGTCGCCGTCGATCTGGAGGTCGTATGTCTCACGGAGACCGACCGACTCCACCGCCGCGACCCTGTCCCAGCCGAGCGCGCACCCGCTCCTGGGGAGCGCGCGGGCCGCGGCGACGTGATCGCCAGTTCTGAGCGCCGCCAACGGTCGCCACCCATCCCGCGTGCGCAGGGGATGCTCGGCGGTGGCGACGAGCTCGCGCCCGAGGACCGTACGAAGCCGATAGACCATGCGACGGCCGCTCGACGTGGCCGTGAGCACACGACGCGTGCGGAGCGTCAGATTCGCGTCGCAGGCAAGCGTGTGCTCGATGCGGGCGCGCCTCGTCATCAGGTCCTCGATCGGGATCCAGCGTCCCGTGCCGGCATCGATCACGCGCGTCTCGCCGACGACGCACTCAGGAAATCCATACAGCGCGAACGAGGTGATCGAGCGCACGATCTCCTCGGCGCCGGCGCCGGTGATCCCCTGCTGCGCCATGCCGGCCCGGAGCTTCGCTTCGACCTCCTGCATGCGCGTCTCCGAGCGCTTGAAGCCGAAGGCACGGCGCAGCTCCTCCGCTTCGCTGCCGGTGAAGCCCGCGGCCACCATCGCCATGCGCAGGAGCTGCTCCTGGAAGAGCGGGACGCCGAGCGTGCGCCGGAGGATGGGCTCGAGCGCGGGGTGCGGATACGTGACCGGCTCGCGGCCGCGCCGGCGGTTGATGTACGGGTGCACCATCTCGCCGACGATCGGGCCCGGCCGGATGATCGCGACCTGCACGACCAGGTCGTAGAAGCGCTCGGGGTGGATGCGCGGCAAGGTCGCCATCTGGGCGCGGCTCTCGACCTGGAAGACGCCGAGCGTGTCGGCCCGCTGGAGCGCGGCGTAGACGGCGGGGTCGTCGGGCGGGAGCCGGGCCAGGTCGAACTCGCCGCCCTCGTCGCGCACGAGCGTGATCGCGTCCTGCAGGACCGCCATCATGCCGAGGCCGAGCAAATCGACCTTCACGATGCCGAGCGCGGCGCAGTCGTCCTTGTCCCACTGGATCACGACGCGCCCGGGCATCGTCGCCGGCTCGAGCGGCACGACCTCGTCGAGCCGGCCGCCGGCGATGACCAGGCCGCCCGAGTGCTGGCCGAGGTGCCGCGGCAGGTCCTGGAGCATGGACCAGAGCGCGGCGAACATGCGGAGGCGGGGATGCCGACTGTCGCACCCGGCGTCGTCGAGACGCTTGACGAGCAGGTCCTCGGGATCCTGGTAGCCCCAGTTCGGCACGAGCTTTGACAGGCGCTCACGCAGGTCCGGCGGCAGGCCGAGCACCTTGCCCACCTCGCGCGCGGCGAGACGGCCGCGGTACGTGATGACGTTGGCGGTCATCCCGGCGCCGTGCCGGCCGTAACGCCGGTAGACATGCTGGATCACCTGCTCGCGCCGATCGCCGCTCGGGAGATCCAGGTCGATGTCGGGCCACTCGCCCCGCGCCTCGGACAGGAAGCGCTCGAACAGGAGGTCCATGCCGACGGGATCGACCGCGGTGAGGCCGAGGCTGTAGCAGACCGCGCTGTTGGCGGCCGAGCCGCGCCCCTGCACGAGGATGCCGTGGGCGCGACAGTACTGCACGAGCTCCCACACGATGAGGAAGTAGCCCGCGAGGTCGAGCCGGCCGATCAGGTCGAGCTCGCGCGCGATCTGCTTCCGGGCCCGCTCGGCGAGGGGCCCGTGCCCGTAGCGCTCCCGCGCGCCCTGCTCGGCGAGCGTCCGGAGGTACGAGATCGGCGTCTCGCCCGGCGGCAGCGGGTAATCGGGAAAGCGATAGCCGAGGTTCTTCAGCGTGAAGGTGAGGCGCGTCGCCAGCTCCCCGGCGTTGGCGACGGCGTCGGGCCGGTCGGCGAACAGGCGCTCCATCGCGCGCGCCGGCTTGAGCGAGCGCTCGGCGTTCCGGGCGAGGCGGTGGCCCGCGTGGTCGAGGTCCACGTGCTCGCGGATGCACGTGAGCACGTCGGCCACCGCGCGCCCGCCCGGGCGGCAGTACACCGGCTGGTTCGTCGCGACGAGCAGCGCCCGCTGGCGGTCGGCGAGCGCGAGCAGCCGCTGGGTCCGGCGCTCCTCGGCCCGGTCGAGATGGCGCTGGATCTCGACGAAGGTCGAGATGCGCGTCGGCGGTCCCCGTCAGGCACACGAGGCCGCTCGCGTGCTCCTCGACGTCATCGAGCGTGGCGGGGGCCCCGGAGAGTTTCGCCTTCGTGATCAGGCGACAGAGATTCTGGTACCCCTCCCGCTCCTCCACGAGGAGCGGCAGCCGCGAGCCGTCCCGGAGCGTCAGCTCGCTGCCGACGATCGCGCGGAGCCCGAGCTTCGTCATGGCCCGATAGAACCGCGGGGCGCCGTAGACGCCGTCACGGTCCACGAGGGCGAGGGCGGGCATCTCGAGCCGCGCCGCCGCCTCGGCGAGCATCTCCGGCTGCTCCGCCGCCTCGAGAAACGAGAACGCCGACTGCGCGTGCAGCTCTATAAACATGGCTGAGCGCACGGGCATCCGAGTTCACGGGCCGCCAGGCTCCCCCACCGGGCGTCACCCGCGGGGCCCCCCGCCCGGCCTCGGTCGTGGCGCATCCCCGGTCCCCGCCCGCCACTCCGACACGGTGCCGCCATGCCCGCCCTCAGTCGTACATCCCGTCGAGGAACCATGCACGGGCGCGATGGTCCAGGACGAGACGGCAGAGCGTCCCCTCGGAGAGCGCCAGGTCCCACTCGTCGCGGGCCCACGCCTCTTCGCGCCACCACTCGCCGGACGCGCGCCAGGGCCCCGCGCACGCGAGCACGCGGCCGGCGACGGGCCCGGCCGACACCGCCACCGGGCGCCCGGCGCAGGTGTCGACGGTCGCGGGCCCGGCCGGTCGCAGGCGACGCAGCGCGAGGAATCTCGACGAGGCGCCGGGCGGCGCCTGTCGCTCGATGTCGGCGCCGGGGGCGAGCGCGAACGGCTCCAGCGCGAACGCGTCCGGGCGATGGGAGTCCACGAGCGCCGGCGACCCCAGGTTGGCGCTGCCCACCAGCGCCGCCAGCCGTGCCAGCACGACCGCGAGCTCGCGCCCGGCTGGCTCCGGGACGTGCCAGAACCCGCCTTGGCCGGCGCGCACCCGCACCGGACGCGCCGCGAGCGCCACCTGGACGATCGCCGCCCGCGGGGGATGCCCCTCGAGATCGAGGCGGAGCAGCGCCAGCATCGGCCCCACCTCGGCCATCGGGTACGCGAGGTCGACGACCCGTTCGTGGCGGCTTCCGTCGGCGAGACCGAGCCCGAGCGTGAGCTGATCGGCCGCCACGTGCGCGACGTCGAGCCGCGCCGCGAGGCGGTCGAGGAGCGGACGCACGACTGCCGCGAGCTGCTCGAGCGAGACGAGCTCCCACTCGAGCCCCTGGACCTCCTGATAGAACGGTGGCGGCGCGTAGGGACGGAACGGCTCCGGATCGACGCCGCGCGCGAGATCCTGGGCCGCGAGCCCGGCCTCACCGAGTCGCGCGACGAGCCCGGCCCGGGGCAGCTCCGCCAGGTCGCCCAGCGTGCGCACGCCCCAGCGCGCGAGGACCGCCCCGAGCTCGGGAGCGAGCTCGAGCAGCTCGAGCGGCGCCGAGGCCAGCGTCGCCGCCTCCTCGCCGGGTCGGACGATCGACACGCGCCGACCGAGCCGCGCCGCCGAGAGCGCGGCGGGGCGGCTGCCCGCGATGCCGAGGCGGGCCGGGAGGCCGATCCGCCCCGTGTGCCGGGCCAGGCGCTCGCCGATCGCCGGCTCGTCCCCGTGCAGCGCGCCGAGGCCGTCGAGGTCCACGTACACGATACCGGGCCCACCATCCTCGACGCGCGGTGAGGTGCCGAGCGCCAGCGCGAGCAGCGCCTCCCGGGCCGCGACATCGCGCTCGCCCGAGGCCGCGCGCGCGATCAGGCCCGGGCACCGCGCCGCCGCCTCCGCCTCCGGCATTCCCGGCCGCACGCCGGCTTCCCAGGCCTCGTCGGTCGCGTCGACGACCGTTCGCGCGGGGGCGAGGCCTTCCACGATCGCAACCGGACGATGCCGGAGCTCGGGTTCCTCCCGGAGGGCCGCGACGGCGGCGAAGTGCGGCACCCATACGCACGCGACTCTCACGCGAGGAGCTCCCACGACTCCGGGCCCGCGGGGGGCCCGCGCCGCGACCGCAGCACCCTGAGCCCCAGACGCGCGCCGGCCAGGCGCGCCGGCAGCGGCGGCCGGCCCTCCCAGCGCGTGCCCCGCCGCTCGGCCTCCACGGCCAGGGTCGCGGCGGCGCCCGCGATCCGGCGTGGCGCGACGATCAGGAGCGCGGCGCCCCCCTGTCGCGCCGCGAGCCTGAGCCGGAACGCGAGCGCCAGCGACAGCCGCGGCGGCGTGTCGCCGACATCCCAGGCGACCACGGCGAAGCCCTGGCAGCGCGCGAGCATGTCCACGGCGCGGAGCGCCGCCTGCCGCCCTACCCGCCCGCAGCGCACCCAGAGCAGGCGCTTGAGCTCGACGCCCGCGTGCGCCGCGGACTCCACATCGAGCGCATCCTCGGAGTCGATCAACGCCGCGATGCCACCGGCGCGCGTCACGCCGGCCAGGCAGGCCAGGAGCGCGCTCGTCCGCCCCGACGACCGCCGTCCTACGATCTCGGTGATCTCGCCCGGGATGACCATCCTGCCAGATTAGTTATCACGTGTTGAGTTGTAGACAAGACGGCAGATATAGGGGGAGGACCGGTGACGAACCTCAATATCTTGAGGCTTGGTCAGCGAAGGTCGTGGATCCGCCGGGCCTTGCCGGGGCTGCGCTCGATGCTTCCCGGCGGCACCACGGTCACCCCTACCGCGATGCCGATCGCCTCACGCACCCGGCGTTGGACCAGGTCGGCGAGCCCACGCACGGCCTCTTCACCCGCGACGTCCGGGTGGGCCTCGACGCGGATCTCGAGCGCGTCGAGCGCGCCCTCGCGGCGCAGGACGAGCAGATAGTGAGGCTCGACCCGCGGCACCGCGAGCAGCACCTGCTCGATCTGCGACGGGAACAGGTTGACGCCGCGGATGATCAGCATATCGTCGGTGCGGCCCGTGATCCGCCCGATGCGGGCGAAGGTGCGGCCGCAGCGACACGGCTCGGGATCGAGCGCCGTCAGATCGCGCGTCCGGTAGCGCAGGACGGGCAGCGCCTCCTTGGTGAGCGTGGTCAAGACGAGCTCGCCGGTCACGCCGGGCGGCACCGGCTCGAGCGTCGCGGGATCGACGATCTCCGGCAGGAAGTGGTCCTCGTGGACGTGCATGCCGCGGTGCTCCTCGCACTCCACGGACACGCCGGGGCCGACGATCTCGGAGAGCCCATAGACGTTGAACGCGGTGAGGCCGAGCCGCGCCTCGATCGCCCGTCGCATCTCCTCCGTCCAGGGCTCGGCCCCGAAGAACCCCACGCGGAGCCGGAGGGCGCCGGGTGGGATCCCCGCCGCCCCGAGCGCCTCGGCCAGGTACAGGCTGTAGGAGGGCGTGCAGCAGAGCACGGTCGCGCCGAAGTCCCGGAGGGCCAGGAGCTGGCGCTCGGTGAAGCCGCTCGAGATCGGGACGACGGTCGCGCCGATCCGCTCGGCGCCGTAGTGGAAGCCGAGCCCGCCCGTGAAGAGCCCGTAGCCGTAGGCGTTGTGGACGACGTCGCTCTGGCCGACCCCGCCCGCGCGGAGCGTCCGCGCCATGAGATCGCTCCAGGTGTCGAGATCCCCGCGCGTGTAGGCGACGACGGTCGGCGTGCCTGTCGTGCCCGACGAGGCGTGCAGGCGCACGACGTCATCGAGTGGCGTCGCCAGGAGGCCGAACGGATAGGTCGCCTGGAAGTCGGCCTTGGTCGTGAACGGAAGCCGCCGCAGGTCGTCGAGCGAGCGGATGTCCGCGGGTGCGACCGCGGCCTCGCCAAGCCGCCGACGGTAGAAGGGCACGCGCTCGTGGACGCGGGCGACCACGGCCCGCAGGCGCTCGAGCTGGAACCGCGCCCGGTCCCGCCGTGGCGCACGCTCGAGGGCGCCACTCAGGCTCACGCCTGGGAGCGCAGGCCGCGTCGCTCGGACCGGAGGCGTTCGAGCGCGTGCCGCAGCGAATCGGGCGCCGGCCCGGGATGCCGCGCGGTGAGCGAGTTCGGCATGGCGTGGGAAAATTGTACTAGACAACCGACCAGGCGTCGGGTATTACGACATCCATTTTCATCATACGGAGCGCTCCGGGGCCATGGGTCAGCGAGGCGGTCGGGCTGACGGGGTGATCGGCGTGGCGGCGGTGCTCGTCCTGCTCGGCCTCGCTGCGGTGGCCGGCGCCCAAGAGAAGACGCGACCGGAAGGGGCCCTCCAGGCGCCGCCGCCGGCGACACCCGAGGAGGTGGTCCTGCCGCCGCTCCTCGTCACGGCGCCGCCGCCGGTCGCGTCCTCGTCCGAACAGCTCATTCCGGGCAAGGACTTCGAGGTTCGCCCCCAGGGCCGGCCGGCCGACGTGCTGCGGCTGATCCCGGGCCTGATCATCGCCCAGCACCAGGGAGGGGGCAAGGCCGAACAGTATCTGATCCGGGGCTTTGACGCCGACCACGGCACTGACCTGGCGCTGTTCATCGACGGGCTGCCGGTGAATCTGCGGAGCCACGCCCACGGCCAGGGCTATGCGGACCTCCACTTCCTGATCCCGGAAACGGTCGAGGCGGTCGACGTCTTGAAGGGACCGTACTTTCCCGAGTACGGGGACTTCGACACCGCAGGCGTGGTGAACTTCAGGACAAAGGACTTTGTGCCCGAGAACACCCTCGAGATCGCCGGCGGCAGCTTCAACACCCAGCGCTACCTGGCGCTCCTCTCCCCGACCCGCGATGCCCTGAAGACGTTCGTCGCCGTCGAGGGGTTTCACAACGACGGCCCCTTCGACCACCCCGGGCGCTACGACCGCCTGAACGTCTTCGCCAAGGCCAGCGCGACGCTCGCGGAGAACATGAAGCTGTCCCTCTGGGCGTCGTTCTCCCAGGCCAACTGGCGTGGGTCGGGGCAGATCCCGGAGCGGGCGGTCCGGGAGGGTTTGCTCACCCGCTTCGGCTCGATCGACCCCTCCGAGGGCGGCACATACACCACTCGGGACAACCTCAACATCGACTACCTCTGGAAACTCTCTGACAATCAGCGTCTGACCGCTCACACCTATGTGACCTACTACGAGCTGAGCCTCTTCAACGACTTCACCTTCTTTCTGAACCATCCGGATCCCCTGGTCGGCGACGAGATCAATCAGCGCGACCGCCGCATGCTGGCCGGCTTCGACACACAGTACGAAATCAAGGCGCGACCGCTTGGCGTCGGCGTGACGGCGACGGTCGGCTTTCAGTACCGCATCGACACCCCGCACATCGTCCTGGCCTCCGCGACCGAGCGCCATCAGACGGGGGTCGGTCGAGAGGTCGACATCGTCGAACAGTCGTCCTCGCCGTTCGTGAAAGTCGACATCGTGCCGATCGAGAAGGTCCGGTTCGTCGGAGGCGTGCGCGCGGACATCTTCAACTACGACGGAACCCAGCACCTCAACACGGCGGAGGGAAACCTGACCGGCAACATCACACGGGAGCACCTGGGCGAGAAGGCGAACCTAATCCTCGGCCCGTGGTCCGACACCGAGCTCTTTGCTAACTACGGCATCGGGTTCCACAGCAACGACGCGCGCGCAGTCCTGGCAAGCCCGAAGCTCACGGCCCTACCAACGGCCGAGGGGTATGAATTCGGCGTGAAGACGCGGGTGCTCCCCCGGACGGAGCTCTTCGCGACCTACTGGGTCCTGAACCTCCAGAGCGAGCTCGTGTTCAACGGCGACGCCGGGACGACGGAGGCGGCCGGGCCGACCCACCGGGCTGGCATCGAATTTGGGAGCAAGGCGCACCTCCTGGATTGGCTCACGTTCACGGGGGACTTCACCTACACGACGGACGCCGAGTTCGTGCGCCCGACGCTCATGGAGGGTGACCGGCGGCCCGCGCGGGCGATCCCGCTCGCGCCGATCTGGACCGCGCGCTGGGATCTGACCGCACGTCTGCCCTGGGGGCTCGCCTCGAGCCTGGAGATGCGCTACCTCGGCGATCGGCCCGCGGACCCGGACCGCGCCCAGACCGCGCGCGGATACACGCTCTTCAACTGGACCACCCGCTACCGCTACAAGAACCTCGAGGCGTTTCTCACTATCGAGAATCTCTTCGACACGGAGTACCGGGAGGGCCAGTTCTTCTTCGTGTCGCGGCTTCCCGGCGAGCCCGCAGAAGGGGTCCCCGACATCCACTTCACGCCCGGCGCCCCACGGTCGTTCCTCGGGGGGCTCGCCATCCACTTTTGACCCGCGCCTCCGTCGTCGAACGGGAGCCGACGGCTGGCATGCGAGGCGGCCGGCGGCCACGTCCCCGAAGCACGAGGATCGCCGCGCCGCGAAGACTCCCGTTCCCCGGCCGCGTCCAGTACAATCGCCCGCACGATGCGGAAGCCGCCCGCGACCCGCTTCACGGTCTCCTTGCCCGACGCCCTGATGCGCACCCTCGACCGCCTCCGGGTGGGGCGGGGCTACGTCAACCGCAGCGAGTTCGTCCGCGACCTGCTCCGGGCCGAGCTCGTCCGGGAGGAGTGGACGGAGCAGCGAGGCGAGACGGTCGGCGTCCTCGCCCTCGTCTACGATCACGACACCCGCGCCCTCGCCGACAAGCTGACCGACATCCAGCACCACCGTTATCAGACGATCACGGCCGCGCTGCACGTACACCTCGACGCGCACGCCTGTCTCGAGGTCCTGGCCCTCCGGGGCACGCCGAAGCAGATCCGGGACGTCGCCAATCGCCTGCTCACCGTGCGGGGCGTCCACTACGGCCAGCTGATCCCGGCCACCTCCGGCAAACGGCTCTCGTGAGCCCCCTCACGGGACAACGGCGGTCACGACGAGTCCCACCGTCAGCCCGATCATGATGACGGTGGTCGACCAGGCGACGGCGTTCTGGAAGCGGGAGTTCGTGAACTCGCCGCGCATGAGCTCTGGCTGGTTGACCAGCTTCAGCATGAAGATGAGCACGAACGGCAGCATGATGCCGTTGATGACCTGGGAGGCCCACATGATCCGGATGAGGGGCGCCCCCGGCACCATGACGATGAGCGAGCCGATGACCAGGAAGGCCGTGTAGAGCCCCATGAACTGCGGCGCGTCGCGGAGCGTCTTGTCCACGCCCGCCTCCCAGCCCATCGCCTCGCAGATGTAGTACGCGGTCGCCAGCGGCAGGATGCACGCCGAGAAGAGCGAGGCGTTGGCGAGCCCGACCGCGAAGAGAATCGACGCGTGCGTGCCGGCGAGCGGCGCCAGCGCCTGCGCGGCCTGCTCCGCGCTCTCGATGCCGACGCCCTGCTTGTAGAGGGTCGCCCCGCAGGCGACCATGATGAAGAGCCCGACGATGTCCGTCATGAAGGACCCGGCGATCACGTCGACCCGCGTCGCCCAGTACTGCTCGGGGCGGACGCCCTTCTCGACGATGGCGGACTGCAGGTAGAACTGCATCCAGGGTGTGATCGTGGTCCCGACGAGGCCGATCATCGTCGAGAGGTAGGCGGCGTTCACGCTGAACGACGGGCGGATGGTCTGGCTGACGACCTCGCCCCAGCTCGGCCGCGCCATGATCGCCGCGACCACGTAGGTCAGGTAGACGAGGCAGATCCCGAGGAAGACCCGCTCGAACATCCGGTAGCTGCCCTTGACCACGAGGAGCCAGATGAAGAGCGCCCCCAGCGGCACCGAGACGTACTTCGGGACGGCGAGCAGTTCCATGCTGGCGGCCAATCCGGCGAACTCGGCGGTGGTGTTCCCCAAGTCCGTCAGGAAGAGCCCGACCATCAGCCAGAACGTGACCGTGACGCCGAAGTTCTCCCGGATGAGGTCGGCCAGGCCCTTGCCGGTGACCACGCCCATCCGGGCCGCCATCTCCTGGACGACGATCAGCACGACCGTCGCCGGGATCATCGTCCACAGCAGCGCGTAGCCGAAGTGGGCGCCCGCGATCGAGTAGGTCGCGATCCCGCCCGCGTCGTTGTCGATGTTCGCGGTGATGATGCCGGGGCCGACGAGCGAGCCGAGGATCAGGAGCTGCCGCCACCGGCCGCGCCACCACCGCCTGGCCATCGCGCGCTCAGGCCCCGCGCCGCATCCGCTTCACCGGCGACGGGAGCAGCCCGTCCAGGATGTCGTCCACGGTGACGACGCCGAGCAGCCGGCCCTCGGCGTCGACCACCGGCACCGCGACGAGGTCGTACTTCGACATGACGGCGGCGATCCCCTTCGCGTCCTCGTCGGGGCCGACGCTCTGCGGCTTCCGCTTGATGAGGGCCCCCAGCGGCGCCCCGGGCTCGGCCAGGAGCAGCTCGCGGAGGGTGACCATCCCGACGAGCTTCTCCTCCCGGTCCACCACGTAGATCTGGTAGACGGGCTCGATGCTATCCGCGTCCGCCCGGAACCGCTCGATCGCCCCGGCGACCGTCGTCCCGGGCGAATAGGCGATGTACGCGTTGGTCATCAGGCCGCCCGCCGTATCCCCTTCGTAGCTCAGGAGCTCCTGGATGTCTTTGGCCTCCTCGCCCTCGATGTGCCCGAGGATCTCGCTGGCCTTCTCCGTGGGCAGGTCGGCGAGGACGTCGGAGGCCTCGTCGGGGGGCATCTCCTCCAGGATGTCCGCCGCCTTCTCGGGCTCGACGGCCGTGATCAGCTCGACCTGGCGCTCGGGCCGGAGCTCGGAGAGCGCGTCGGCGGCGGTCTTCACGTCGAGCTCCGTGAAGAGGTTCTGGCCCTCCTCGCGCGACACCTGACTCAGGATCTCCGCGAGGTCCGCGGGATGGAGATCGGCGACCATCTGCCGCGGCACCGTGAGCCCGATCGCGTTGAGCTTGGGGCTCAGCGGCTGGATGTACTGCCAGCCGATCAGGTTGGCGGGCAGGTCCACCTTGAGCAGGGAGAACACCTGGTCGCTCCGGCGCTCGACGCCGAGCCGGCGCAGGAGGCCTCGGAGTCCGACGTCGACCGCGGTGAGAACGGCGTCGCCGTTGTATCCCTCGAGGCGAACGTCGTTGACCCGCACCACCTTGGCCCCGTTCGCGTCCACGATCTGCTTGTCGAGGATGTCGCGGGCGACCAGCAGGTCGCGCTCGTCAGCCTGGTAGGGCTCGACCGCGGCGGCGGCCAGGCGCGTGGAGAGGATCCGCTTGTTGAAGATCTCGACGTCGGCCCACGGGATCCGCGCGAGTCGGCCCGCGCGGTTGACGAGGATCGCCGCGATCCGCGGGAGCTGATCGCCCCTGACCACCACGGCGTCCGTCAGTTTGCCGACCACTTCCCCGGTGGGGTCGAAGACGGGCCGCTTCAGAGCGTCGCTCAAGAAGCAGTGACCGAACAGCGGCATGAAGGTCCTCCAAGACCCCTTTGCGCGATCGTCGCCAGAACCGGCTTCGGTCGCTCGGCGCGAACCGACTCCAAACCCCAGTGTACCCCGCGCTAGACAATCCCGGCCGCGCGCAGAATCGCCACCAGGCCGAACGCAAAGAACAGGCCGGCCGCGATGCGGCGCGCCACGGTCACGGGCCGGCCCCCGGCGAGCCGCGAGCCCGCGAAGACCGCGAGCCCGTCTGACGCGAGCATCCCGAGGGTGGTGCCGACGGTGACCGCGAGGGGCGTGGCGAATCGGGCGCCGAGCGCCGCCGTCGCGAGCTGGGTCTTGTCCCCCATCTCGGCGACGAAGAAGACGACCGCCGTGGACACGAGGGGGCCCCAGGCCCGCTGCGGCGCCGGCGCCGGGGCGCGGTCGGGCACGAGGGTCCAGATCCCGAACGCGACGAAGCCGAGCCCGAGGAGCCACTCGAGCGCCCGCTCCGCGACCCGCGTCCCGACCCACGCCCCCACAGACGCCGCGAGAGCGTGGTTGGCGAGCGTCGCGATCAGGATCCCGGACATGACGCTCCAGGGCCGGCGGTAGCGGGACGCGAGCGAGAAGGCGACGAGCTGAGTCTTGTCTCCCATCTCGGCAAGCGCCACCACGAGAAACGAGACCAGGAAGGCGGTCAACGAGCCCGGCGCCCGCGGCTATCGCCCGGCGGTCACCAGGAGGCGAGGGCCTCCTGCCGGGTCGGGAACAGAGGGACGACCTTGTTCAGGTGCGTGACGCCGAAGATCGACAGGACCTCCGGCTGCAGCGCGCAGAGCTTCAGGTCACCGCCGAGCGCCCGCGCCCGCTTCATCGCGGTCACCAACGCGCCGAGCCCCCGGCTTTCGACGAAGGGCACCCCCTCAAGGTCGACGACCAGGCGGGCGCGTCCCTGGTCGAGGAGCGCCGACAGCGCCTGGCGCAGTTCGTCCGCCGCGCCGCTGTCGAGCCCTCCGCTGAGCTCGACCACCGTCGCCCCGGCCGCTTCGCTGATCCCGATCTCCATCGCTGGCCCCGCGCGGTCGACCCTATCACAGCACCCGGCTCCCGCAGTGGCGGCGCTCCCCGTGGGCGGCTACGCTGAGGGCCGAGCATGCAGACGCCCGACCCGAACCCCTCCCCGCTCCGCCGCGCGCGGGTCGTCACCAGCCTGGCCCTCTGGCTGCTGGCCGCGCCCGCCCTCCAAGCACTCGCCCTCGCCGGGCTCCCCGTCCTCAACTTCTCGCCCGGTCACGTCTGGAACTATCTGGCCTACGGCCTGGCGGCACCCTGGGTGGGCATCCTCCTCTGGCGCCGCCATCCCCGCGCCCGCGTCGCGGCCTACGTCTTCCTCACCCTGGAGACCTGGCGCGGTGTGCACCTCCGCCACTGGGACGCCGTCTGGCTCGCGCTCGCCTGGATCGCGCTCCTACAGCTTCCGTCCGCCCGCCGGGACGCCCCCTCCGTCCGTCCCGCGGAGATGCGGGCTCGGCTCGTGCGCTTGTTTCAGGGAACGTCCTCCGGGCCCCGGTCCACGTGAGCCTTGTAGAAGCGAAGCAACCGCCCCTGGTCGAAGTCATCGAGTTCCTCGATCCACGTCCACGCCAGGGACGCGAGCCGGTGGTCGAGGATCGACGCCGGGCTCACGAGAAGCTTGACGGAGCCGTATTTCGACCGGGGAAGCGTCGCATAGGCACGCCGGAGCTGTTCCGCGAGGTCGGGGCACGGCCGCGGGCAGTGATAGAGAACGACGATCCCGCCGTGCTCGAGGTCGTGGACGTAGACCTCCGGCGCGATCTCGAAGTCGTAGACGCCCCACGGCGCCGGCCGCGGCCAGTGTGGTCCCGAGGTCGGCGGGTAGGACGGGTACGGGACGGGCTGGCCCTCCGGGACGTGCCCTCCGCCTCGGTCGGGCATCCGCCGGCCAGGGCCCTCCTGCCCGTGGGCAAGGCCCGGCAGGAGCGCGGCCAGCGAGACCACCGCGGGGGCCAGCCGGCGCCACGTCCCTCGGCGCCTAGTAGCCGAGGACGGCGGCGGCCTTGTCGACATTAGAGACGGACAGCACGACCGTGGCGCCGCTCTGGGTCGCCGTGGTGGCGTACGCGTATTTGACGTTGATCCTGGCCTGCGCGAGCCGCTCGGCCAGCTCGGCCATGATGCCGGGCCGGTTCTCGAGGACCTGGGTGAAGACCGGCTCCTCCGACACCCGGTACTTGGCCGCCTTCAGCGCGGCGACGGCCTCGGCGCGATCGCTCACGAGCAGCCGGATCTTGCCGCGACCCGCGGTCTCGCCCGCGTAGAGGGCGGTGATGTTCACGCCGGCGTTAGCCAGCGTGCGACAGACCTTCGCCAGCACCCCGGGCTTGGACTCGAGACTCAGGACGAGCTGCGTCGCTTTGGGCATGGCCGTTTCCCTCCTCGCGGAGTCGCGTGACCTCTTGTCGGAGCGCATAGCATACCCTAGGTCCGACTCGACCACCGCGCCCGCGGAGAGGCCCGCGACGAGGCGCCTTCTCGATTCGGAGACGCCGACGGCCTTCAGCCTCTCCCGAGGTACGGCATCCCGACGGGCAGGACGATCGCGTGGAGCATGTTGACGTGTGACGGCAGCGTGGCCATCAGGAGTGCCGCCTGGGCCAGCTCCTCGACCTCCATCATGGGCTCCTCGGACGGCGGCCGGCCCGGATTCACCGTGAGCTCGGACCGCGTATTGCCCGGATGAAGCACGCTGCACGAGATGCCGTAGGGACGTCCCTCGAGCGCGGCGGACTGCGTCAGGCCGTCGATGCCGAACTTGCTCGCGTTATAGGGCGCGTTGCTCGGACGGACGCGCTGGGCCGAGATCGAGCCGATGTTGATGATCCGGCCCCCGCCTTGACGCTTCATGATCCGCATCGCCTGGCGGGTGCAGAGAAACGGCGCCCGCAGGTTGATCGCGAGCACCCGATCCCAGTCCTCGACCGCCAGCTCGTCGATCGCGCCGCGCACGGCGGTTCCCGCGTTGTTGATCAGGAGGTCAAGCCGGCTGAATCGTTCCAGGGTCGCCGCGAAGACCCGCTCGACCTGGGACTCCGAGGTCACGTCGGCGGGAAGGGCCAGGGCGGCGCCGCCCGCCGCGGCGATCTCGTCGGCGAGTTTCCGGAGGCGCTCCGCCCGCCGGGCCACGAGCGCCACCGCGGCCCCCTCGGCCGCGAGCCCGCGGGCGATGCCCTCGCCGATACCGCTGCTACTCCCGGTCACCAGGGCCACCTTGCCATCGAGCTTGCCCATGATCGCTCCCCGTTCGAAGGGTTCGCCCCGATGGTGGGGCCATCGGGCTCCGGCACCGTCAGCCGGAGATGATCTCACGATCCCGGAACACCGTGGAGAAGTCGGCGACGCCCTCCCAACGAGCGAGCCGCCGAGCCGGGGTCGCGCCCCATCGACCCCGACGCGCCCGGCGGCGCCCGCGCCTGGCTCCGTCAGACCGCGCAGACGCGTGCTACCATGGCAGGACAGCGCGGAGACCGCCGCCCAGACGCGACGGCACTCCGCGGCCGCGCGGTCGGTGCCTCGGGTCGCCATGGCTCATGACGAGCATGACGGCGCCGAGAGAGGCCCGACACGCGGTTCGACCACGTTCGCGACCGGCTCCGGTAGAGCCGGCCGGAGGGCACCGCATGAACCGTCTCCTGCGCATCGCGATTCCGGCCCTTCTCGTGGCCGGCCTGCACGCGGCGTCTGTCAGTCCGGTCCGGAGCGACGCGACGAGCGACGCAGACCTCTGGCGCGCCGCGGGGGTGAGCCAGGTCCCGCCGGGCACGCCGACGCCTCCCGTCGTCCTGAACGACCTCGCCGGCAAGACGGTCGATCTCCGCGACTTTCGCGGTCGGCTCGTCATGCTGTACTTCTGGGCGACGTGGTGACCGAACTGCGAGAGGGAGTTACCCTCTATCAACGCCCTCCAGCAGGAGATGAAGGACCAGGGCCTCACCGTGCTGCTCGTGGACCTCTGGGAGAAGCCCGCACGCGTCGCCAAGACCGTGGCGGAGCGCGGGTATGACATGCGGGTCGTGATCGACCCTGACGGCACCGTCTCGAACGCCTATCACGTCGTCGGGACGCCCACGGTGTACCTGGTGGGAAAGGACGGCGCGCTGATCGGTCGGGCCGTGGGACCCCAACGTTGGACAGAGGCGGTCGGGCGAGCCCTCCTGCAGGCACTCCTGAAGGCGCCGGGCACCCAGACGTCCGAAGCCAGGTAGCCGCGCGGACCCCGTCGGACTAGCGCGGGAGTCGGGCGGCCGGCCTCACCCGTTATTCTCCTGGCCGGTGCCCCAAGGCGGCCATCCGTCGAGCACCTGGCCCGCGGCGTCGACTCGGTGGTAGCCCCGAGAGAACAGGGCGCCCCCACAAGGCGCGGTGAGGGCCGCGTCGTGCCCGAGCGTTTGGCCGCTCCCCTCCCGCGCGTTCGATCTGGCCCCCCGGGCCGAGGCGCTCCGAGCCGTTGGACACCGCACGCGGCAGGGGCGAGACCCCCGCCGGGCGAGGGGAGACCTCGCGGGTAAGAAGATTCTCACGTGCCTCTCATCCCGTACTCACGTCGGCGCGTTAGGCTTCTCCCCGACGGAGATCGTACGGGAGGGAGGAGCTCCGATGAACGCATCCAGAAGGTTCTGGCCGCGCGCGGGCCGAGTCGGGCCGACGCGCGAGTTCGCGAGCGCGCGGTGGCCCGACGGCCCGGCGGTGCTGGCCGTCGACGCGGGCTCGTTACTCCGGACGGATCGCCCGCGCGTGATCGACCGGTACATCGACTACTTCGGTGCGTCCGCATCCGAGGGCCACTTCGACCCGACATCGCGGGGTGAGACGGGAGGCAGGTAGACTCCCCTGAGCTCCCGCCGACACCGGCGGCCGGCGGTGCGCGGCGTGGGCAGATCGGCGACGCGCTAATCCTCCTGGGGAATCGCCGGAGCCGCGGGACCGTCGGCGGCAGGCGCCGAGGTACTCGGCTGAGAACCGAGGTGCCCCCGGGCGTCGGGGGCGAGCCCCGCGCGCCGGTGACGTCCCGACCCTCAAAATGGCAGGAGTGCGTCCCCGACGTCGAAGGCCAGCGGGGCTGGAGCGCCGAGCGGGGTCAGGTCCTCCCGTGTCGCCAGCTCCGGCAGGAAGGACTCAGAGACCTCGACCTCGGTGAGCCGGAGCGTATTTCTGATCCGGACGGTACGGATGTCCTCGATCCCCTCCCGGCCCAGACACGCGAGTGCCACCGCGACCGCGTCGCGCGCGCTGTCCAGCACGGTCGGCAGCTTGACCCCGCCCGGCGAGCACGCGGTCACGCCGTTGATGTACGTCGCCTCCCAGTCGATCTTGTCCGCCAGCCGGCGCGTGGTGAAGTCCGCGTTGCCGATCCCAGTTGCGTTGCCGTACGAGTGCGGGGTGAGATCGCAGACCACGACGAACGTGATCTTCGGGCTCGTGTAGGGCGGCTCGAAGAAGGTGGCGTGGCGACCGATGATGTTCGTGTCCATGCCCGAGCCGGACACGTCCTTGCCCATCTCGTCCACGATCAAGAGGTCGATCGGGTCGAACGGCAGCTTGGCCATCCACGTCTTGGCCTGCCGCAGGAGCTCGCGCTCGCCCGCCTCGAGGTCTCCAGGCAGGAACGCGCGGACCAGCGCGGTCTCGTCGTAGCCGTTCTCGACGATGCCGAGCCCGAACGCGATCCTCGCACGCGCGAGCATCTCCCGCCCGAGCGCGACGATCATGGCCTCGTAGCCGTGGCGGATGTTGGCCCGATGCGCCTGCACCGCGCCGCGGTGCTTGCCCATGCCGATCGTCATCATCTTGAAGAGTCCCGATTCGACGGTTCCCGTGAAGCCCGTGTGGGGCTTCACCCGGTTGATGACGCCGATCCAGTCGGCTTCGGCCGCGTGGGCGTCGAGCCACACGGGCAGCCCGAGGGCCGTGCCGACCTGCACGACCTCCATCGTGGCGCGGATCGGGCAGCCCATGGCGGCCTCGGTGACGCCGTAGTGCTCGAGGACCGAGCGCTGCCCGTCGACCGTCCCCCCGCCGTGGCTCCCCATCGCCGGGAAGAGAAACGGGCGCGCCCCGCGCGCCTTCAGGTCGTCCACGGTCGCGCGCACGACCGCGTCGATGTTCACGATCCCGCGGCTGCCCACGGCGAGCGCGACGCTCTGGCCCGCCCGGACGGGGAGCGCGATCGTGGCCAGCTCGTGGCGGACGGCCGCCTGCACGTCGGGCAAGGTCGGCCCCGCGAAGCGTTGCTTGACGCGCACCATCCGCGGGAAGCGGGGCGCGCGGGGAATTCCGGAGAGCTTCATTGGTTCCCCTCCTCAAGGATTCTCCTGCCACGATCCTCGACGGTCTCGCGGAGAGTGTAATGCCGAGCCCGCCGGCGCTCCACTCCCCCCGTCGGGGAACGGGGACGGGCATCCGCGGCGCTCCCCGAGACCCCGCCGGGGCAGCCCGACCCGAGTCGTTTCCCCCGGGGGCCGGTCGCCGTATCATTTTCGGGGCGGGCCGACCGTGACCCGGGGCGGGCTGAGCCATGGAGAGACGGCGACTCGGTCAGACGGACATGGAGGTGAGCGTGCTCGGCTTCGGCGGAGCCGAGATCGGCTACGCACGCGTCGCCCCCGCGACGGTCGGCCGGCTGCTCGGGAGCGCCCTCGATGCGGGGCTGAACGCCATCGACACGGCCGAGTGCTACGCGGGGAGCGAGGCCCTGATCGGCCGGGCCGTCGGCCGGCGGCGCGCGGAGTACTACCTCTTCACCAAGTGCGGTCATGCCGCCGAGGACGGGCGCGCGGACTGGCGGCCGCGCTCGCTCGTCGAGAGCATCGAGCGGAGCCTCCGCCGCCTCCGGACCGACTACGTCGACCTGATCCAGCTCCACAGCTGCTCCGAGCGCGCGCTGCGCAAGGGCGACGTCATCGAGGCCCTGGAGCGGACCCGCGAGCGGGGACACGCGCGCTACATCGGCTACAGCGGAGACGGCGCGGCGGCGCGCTACGCGGTCGAGTGCGGGCGCTTCGACACTCTCCAGACCTCGATCAGCATCGCGGATCAAGCGGCGCTCGACCTGACCCTACCGCTCGCCCGGCGGCGCGGCCTCGGGGTGATCGCCAAGCGCCCGATCGCGAACGTCGCCTGGACCTACGCGCGGGAGCCGCGGGAGCGCTACTACCAGGCCTACTGGCGACGCCTGCGGGCCCTCGACTACGACTTTCTGCGGGACGGCGCGGACGCGGCCGTCGGGATCGCCCTCCGGTTCACCCTCGGCATTCCGGGGGTGCACACGGCGATCGTCGGGACGACCAAGCCGGATCGATGGCGAGCGAATGCGGCGATCCAGGCCGCCGGCCCGCTGCCCCCCGCCCAAGTCGCGAAGATCCGAGCGCGTTGGCGCGAGGTCGCGCGGCCCTCCTGGGTGGGCCAGGTGTAGCCCGCGTCCCGATTTAGCCCGGCCGGCCGAGCGCGGCGACGATCGCGTCGACGTCGTAGACGCAGCCGCCCCAGGTGCCGCCGCTCACGTGCTGGAGGGCGGCCCAGAGCCGGGTGTCGGCCGGCAGGTCGGGATCGGCTGCCAGATCGGGGCGCGGCGGCCGCGCCGCCAGGATGCGCGCCCCCTCCTCGGGGCCGAACCGCAGCTCGCCGTGTCCCACGAGGTCGATGCTCCCCTCGAGGCGGTGCCGATCGACGACGATCTGGATCAGGTCTCCATCCAGGATCCTCCCGATCGGCCCTCCCGCGAGCGCCTCCGGCCCGATGTGGCCGACGCACGCACCGGTCGACACGCCGGAGAAGCGGGCGTCGGTCAGCACTGCCACCTGCTTGCCCCACGAGAGGTGCTTCAGCGCCGAGGTGATCTGGTAGATCTCTTCCATGCCCGCGCCGAGCGGCCCGCGGCAGATGAGCACCATGACGTCACCCGGCTGGACCCGGCCCGGACCCTGGCTCTTGATGGCGGCGATCGCCGCACGCTCGCGCGTGAACACGCGCGCGGGGCCGACCTTGCGGTACACACCGTCGGGGCCGACGACCGACGGGTCGATGGCCGTGCTCTTGATCACGGACCCTTGCGGGGCGAGGTTCCCCCGGGGGAACGTGACCGTGCTCGTCAGCCCCCGGCGGTGCGCGCGCTCCGGGTCCATGATGACCTCGTCGGGGTCGACGCCGTCGACGGCGCGCAGCCGATCTCGGAGCGTCCGCCGCCGCTCGGAGCGTTCCCACCAGTCGAGGATCGGCCCGAGCCGCTCGCCGGAGACCGTCATGCAGCGCTCGTCCAGCAGCCGCTGGCGTCGCAGGTGGAGCATGACCTCCGGGACGCCGCCGGCGAGGAACACGCGGACGGTGGGATGGTTCCGCGGGCCGTTCGGGAGCACGTCGACGAGCCGGGGCACGCTGCGGTTCACGTCGCTCCAGTCCTCGACGCTCGGCCGCCGCAGCCCGGCGGCGTGGGCGACGGCCGTGAGGTGAAGAAGCAGGTTGGTGGACCCCCCGAAGGCGGCGTGAACCGTCATCGCGTTCCGTACCGCCGCGTCCGTCAGGATCTGGCTCGTGGTGATGCCCCGGCCCTCGAGACTCACCAGCGCGCGCGCGGACCGGCGCGCCATGTCCCTCCAGATCGGCTGCCCTGACGGCACGAGCGCGCTGTGGGCCAGCGAGAGCCCGAGGGCCTCCCCGACCACCTGCGAGGTGGCGGCGGTCCCGAGGAACTGGCAGCCGCCGCCCGGCGAGCCGCAGGCGCGGCACCCGAGCTCGGCCGCCCTATCGAGGCTGAGCTCGCCGTGGGCGAAGCGTGCGCCGATCGACTGGACGGTGCCCGCATCCTCACCGTTCGTCGGCGGGAGCGTCACGCCCCCCGGCACGAGCACGCACGGCAGCTCGTGCATCGAGGCGAGCGCCATCATCATCGCCGGCAGCCCCTTGTCGCAGGTGGCGACCCCGAGCACGCCCCGCCGGTTCGGCAGCGAGCGGATGAGCCGCCGGAAGACCTGGGCCGCGTCGTTGCGGTAGGCCAGGCTGTCGAGCATTCCGGTCGTGCCCTGGGTCCGGCCGTCGCACGGATCGGAGCAGAAGGCGGCGAAGGGCAGGCACCCGAGACGCGCCAGCTCCTCGGCCGCCGCCTGCATCAGGAGCCCGATCTCCCAGTGTCCCGTGTGATAGCCGAGCGCGACCGGGTGTCCGTCGGGCGCCCGGATCCCGCCCTGGGTGCTCAGGAGCAGGAACCCGGGCCGGCCGAGCTCCCGAGGATCCCAGCCCATGCCGGCGTTCTGGGTGAGCCCGAAGATGTCGCCGCTCGGGCGCTCGAGGAGCATCTCCGCCGTGAGCGGCAGGCGACCTTCCGGCCCGGGTGCGGCGGTCTGGACCTCCCAGACCGCGCGATCCGACTCGACAATGTCTGCGAAACTGAGCTCCGCGCTCTTCGCCGACCTGCTCATGCTCCTCGCTCCTCCGTCGGAGGACCGCCGCGGTCCGAGTGCCCCCAGTCTACTCGACCGCGACCGGGCCGCCCTGACCTGGGGGAAGTCTCGAGCGAGCCGCCGGGGGACGGCCGGACGTGGCGCCAGGGCCCCGCCAGGGCCAGTTGTCCGTCGACAACCGGCTCGGCCGCCTGCGACGGGGCGCGCCACCGAACGAGCCCAGCGCGCCCGGTCGCACACCGAACGTGACGCGTCTACCCGAGCCCGAACCCTCGTGCCATGAAGCTCGCCACGAAGACGATCACGACCACGAGGCTCATCTGCACGTGGTTGAGGACCGAGAACACGGCGGCCGACGACGTGTCTGGCGCCTGGCCGCGGCCCCGTTGGATCCGCCAGCGGATGAACGTCACCATCGGCCAGGCTTCCAGGGCGAGGATGGTCGCGAACAGAGCGACCTTCGCCCAGAAGAGCCGGGAGTGCAGGTAGAAGTGGGCGCCCTTCTCGAGTCCGCCGAATGCGCGCAGGAGCCCCGTGCCGATCCACAGCACCGCGGCGCCGCCCCACGCGTTGTCGGCCGCGAAGAGCCTCCGCAGGCCCTCCGCGTCGAGGGGGCCCTTGAGCGCACGACCGCGGAAGAAGACGCTCGGCAGGCCGATCGCCAGCGCGAGCACATGAAGGGCCGACACGATGGCCGAGATCACGCGCGCGCCATCCTGTCAGGCGTCACGGGCCCGCGGCTGATTGGGTGCGGGTGCTTTGGGGCCGGCGCGCCGTCATGCCCCGGGGCACGGCCACGCGGATACGCCGAGCATCCAAGCCAGCGTTCGCCGAACCGGACCACACTGGGCATGGGACCCCTCCAGGAAGCGATCAAGCCTACCAGACTACGGATGACGCGTCCCGGGGATCGTGGTCAATCCCCCGGGGAGCGACCGGTCGGCAGGGTCGGAATCTCGGCCGCCAGCGTCGAGGCCTGGGCACTGCCGCGAGCCCGGACCAGCGCGGCGCGTCCGCCCCTTCCGTCCGGGGGGCCCGATGCGGACGGTCCCCGACGGCACGCGGAGGAGGCCCTGCGCCGGCTCTCGCTTTGCTTGGCCTGACCCTCCGAGGCACCTTACTATAGGGCGCGCTCCTGGCTCGCGCGGCGAATGACCCGACGGGGCGCCGGACGACTCCCGTCCAACTGAAGGGTCGCGCGCGGCGTCGGCCGGACGTTCGAGGCCGCGCGCCGGCCTCCGTCGGACCTCGCACTCGCGGTCCCGCGAGTCCCGCGCACCGATCGGAGGAGCTTCGTCGAGAGCCGTGCGGGAGGCCGTACCCCCTGGGTCGCGGACCAGCGAGCGACCCCAACGATTGGGAGCGACGATGCACAAAGGCGAGCGTTCATGAATGCGCCCCGCCGTGAGTGAGGCGGCGGCCCGCCGCGGTTCCGGCGCCGAGGGATCGGCGGCTCCGGCGGTCGAAACGGTGCGACTGATGCGGCGCTTCGGCCCGTTGACCGCCGTCGACGATCTGAATCTCTTGGTCCCCGCCGGGGCGATCTTCGGCTTGCTCGGCCCCAACGGGGCCGGCAAGAGCACGACCATCAAGATGCTGACGACCTTGCTCGCGCCGACCTCAGGCTCGGCGCGCGTACTCGGCTTCGACGTGGCCCGGCAGTCGGTCGAGGTGAGATGGCGGATCGGCTACATCCCCCAGCTGCTCTCCGCTGACGGCTCGCTGACGGGTTACGAGAACCTGTTGGTCTTCGCCAAGCTCTACGACATCCGGCGGGCCGAGCGGGCTCGGCGGATCCAGGAGGCTCTCGACTTCATGGGGCTGGCCGACGCCGCCGACACCCTGGTGCGTCGTTACTCGGGCGGCATGATCAGGCGGCTAGAGATCGCGCAATCCATGCTCCACCGGCCCGCCGTCCTCTTCCTCGACGAGCCGACGGTGGGGCTCGATCCGGTCGCGCGGCACACCGTATGGACGCACCTCCGAGATCTACGCCGCCAGTTCGGGGCGACGATTCTCATGACCACGCACGACATGGAGGAGGCCGACCAGCTCTGCGAGGTGGTCGCGATCATGCATCGTGGGCGCGTGGTCGCGCTCGGTTCTCCCGCGGATCTCAAGGTCACCCTCGGCGGCGGCGCGACCCTCGATGACGTCTTCGTTCACTACACCGGCACGGCCTTCGAGGAGGGGGCGCGCTATCAGGACGTCGCTCGGGACCGCCGCACCGCTCGTCGCCTCGGGTAGGAGGACACCGCCCAATGTTCGTCTTCCTCAGGCAAACGCTCGCCGTCGCAGAGGCCGAGGTTCGCAAGTTGCGCCATGACCCGATGGAGCTGCTGACCCGCGCCATCCAGCCGCTCCTGTGGCTGGTCGTCTTCGGCCGGGTCTTCGGTCGGCTCCGGGAGATCCCGACCGGTCAGCTCTCCTATCTGGACTTCATGGCGCCCGGGATCCTCGCTCAGAGCGTGCTCTTCATCGCCATCTTCTACGGGATTTCAGTGATCTGGGAGCGCGACCTGGGCATCCTGCACAAGTTTCTGGTGAGCCCGGCCTCTCGGGTGGCGCTCGTCTCCGGGAAGGCCCTGTCGGCCGGCGTGCGTGCCATGTCACAGGCAGTGATCATCTATGCCGTGGCGGCGCTCATGAAGATCCACCTTCGCCTCAGCGTCGGGGCCGTCCTCGGGGTGCTGGCGTCGATCGCGCTCGGCGCCGCGATATTTTCCACCTTCTCCCTCGCGGTTGCGTGTGTCGTCAAGACGCGCGAGCGCTTCATGGGCATCGGCCAGGTCCTCACGATGCCGCTCTTCTTCGCCAGCAACGCCATCTACCCCCTGGCGATGATGCCGGCGTGGTTACGAGGCCTCGCCGCCGCGAACCCGCTGACCTATCAGGTCGATGCCCTCCGAGAACTCATGATCGACGGCGGCCGCAGTCTGTTCGGTCTCCCCCTGGACTTCGCGGTGAACGCGATCGTCCTGGTGGCGCTGATCGGGCTCGGCGCTCGACTCTACCCGAAGATCATCACGTAGGCGTCCCGCGGGGAGTCGACCGCTCCCGCCGGCAGCGCGCAGTTCTTGACCGCCCCCGTCGTCCCCGATAGGCTTGGGCCTCCTGGCGGGGTCGAGCTCGACAGGCGGGAGGACCGGACATTGCGCGGGTGTGGCGCCGTCTGATCGACGACGCAGATCCCCGCGGCCGTGGTGCCCACTCGCGGAGGGAGCGCACACGTGAAAGTCATCGACCTCACCCAGCCATGGGGCGACCGCATGCCCACCTGGCCGCAGTTCGAGTCGATCGAGGTGACGGACATCACGACGCATCAGCGTGATCGCAAGAGCACCATGCTCGTCAAGACCAACATGCACACCGGGACGCACATCGACGCGCCCAGCCACTACTGCGAGACCGGAAAGCACCTCGGAGACATCTCGATCGAGGAGCTGGTGGGCACCGGCCTCGTCATCGACCTGCGCCCCGTGACCGACCGCTGGACTCTCTACCGGCTCGACCAGGTGCTCGCCCACGCGTCGGAGCCGATCCGTGAAGGGGACATCGTCATCCTCTACACCGGCTGGGAGCGCTACAACTGGACGCAGAAGACGCGCGACGACGTGACGTACTTCGACCGCCATCCCGGCCCGCACCCGGAGGTCATCGACTACCTCGTCGGCAAGAAGATCAAGTGGCTCGGCACCGATCTGGCGTCCACCGACCATTCGCTCTGCACGCGGATTCGCCTGATGAGGCCGGACCTCGTGGGCGAGTACGAAGCGATGATCGGTCGGCCGGTCGAGGAGGTGCTGCCGACGAAGTGGTTCGACTATAACCACTATAGGACGGCGCGCAGCAACATCCCCCTGCTCGAGAATCTCGGGGGCGACGTGGCCGTCGTCGCCGGACGGCGGGTCACCCTGGGCGCATTCCCTTGGCGCTGGGTGGGGGGGGAAGCGAGCATCTGTCGGGTCGTGGCCTTTCTGGACGAGGAGCGTCGCTGACGGATTCGTCGGCGACGCCGACTCCGGGGCGGCGGCCGCGCCGGACGGCCCCCCGGCCCGAGGGGGTCATGGTCCACGCCCGTCGACGTCATCCCCTGACCGCCGGGACGGTCAGGCTGGCGGCTCCCGAGCACCTGCCTAGCCGGTCCAGGCGTACTTGCGCGCAGCCTTCTCGTTCAGCTCGGTGCCCCAACCGGGCGCCGTCGGAATCTTCATGTGACCGTTCTCGATCTCCGGCGCCACGGTGAACAGCTCGTCGCGGATGGGCACGGCGTCGGGGTCGCTCTCCATGATCTTCACGTTCGAGACCGAGGCGCAGAGGTTCAGGCTCTGAAACGTGCTGAGATGGCCGTTGTAGTTGTGGGGGGCGACGTTCAGTTCGTACGTCTCGGCGAGGTCGGCCACCTTCTTGGCGGCGGCGAACCCCTGCCACTGAACGTCCACCATCACCACGTCCATGGCGTGGAGATCGAAAAACGGCCGGTACTGCCGCACCGTGAGCAGCTGCTCGCCCGCGCAGATGGGCACGCGCGTTGACGTCTTGAGCTGGGCCAGGGCGCGAGGGTCCTGGCTGTCGATCTCCAGCCAGCAGAGGCGATACTGCTCCAGCTCGCGGGCGAGCACCAGCGCCTCGGTGGGTTTGAAGTTGACGTTCACGTCGAGGCAGACGTCGAGGTCGGGCCCCACCGCCTCCCGCATGGCGGCGATCTGGGCGACCGCCTGACGGACGATCTCGCGGGTGGCCAGCTGGTCGTGCGGCCCGAGCCGGCCCTGGTGTATTCGGCGCGCCGGTTCTCCCGGCCAGATGATGTTGGTCTTGAGGGCGGTGTAGCCGCGCTTGGGCACCTCACGGGCGCAGTCGGCGACGTCGGCCATCGTCCGGAGCGGACTGACACCGAAGATCTCCCAGTTCTCGACTCGGTAACTGGCGCAATGCGACCAGTACACGCGCTGTCGGTCGCGGTGCGGGCCGCCCATGAGCGTGTAGACCGGCACGCCGAGTGACTTGCCCGCCAGGTCCCACAGCGCCAGCTCGAGGCCGGCGATGGCCATCTGGGTCGCGCCGTAGGCGGTCTGGCGAGTGTACCGATAGAGGTCGACGTAGTGCTTCTCGACCGCACTCGGATCGCGGCCGACAAGCCGCCCGCCAAGGTCCTGCACGAGACCCACGAGGCCCCGGGTGATGCCGTCGCAGCCGAACTCGCCGTAACCGGTGACGCCCGCGTCGGTGCGGACGGCGCAGAAGAGCCACGGACGCTGCGGTTTGAATCTCGTATCGACGGCGAACGTCTCGACGCCTGTGATCTTCATGACCGTCCTCGCCGCCCGTCGGAGCCTCGGCTGGAGCGCGCCTGGTGGCCCGAGCACCAGAGCACGCGCGCGAGACCCTTGTCAAGCCGGCGGCGAGAGTCGGAGCGGACCGGTCGGCGTCGTCGGCCTCCCGCGCCGGCGGCCTCGCCGACCCCGGATGGCTCCCGTCGGGCAGCGCCGGCCGGCCGCGGCCGACCGTCACGACCTGACGTCCTCGACCACCGCATCGTCGGAGCGCCGGGATGCCAGCGCCTGACGGGGCGACCGCGCTCTCTCACTCGCGCCCCGCGTGCGCCGTCACGGACTCCTCACCTCGCCGGACGGTCCTTCAAGCCGCCTCCCGGTCGTGAGCGTGTGAGGCCGGCGCCTCCGGAAGCGTCCCCGTGCGGCGCTGTGCGCGCGCACGAACCGCGCCGCCCCGAAGACGCTGAGGGTCGCGATCAGGACGCCGCCCGTCGCGATCTGCTGTGCCTCCGGGGTGACGCCCGCGAGACCGAGCGAATTCTGCACGAAGGCCAGGACGAACAGGGCGATGACGACGCCGCCCAGCGTGCCGCTGCCGCCGAAGATGTCCACGCCGCCGAGCACGACGGCGGTGATCACCTGGAGCTCGAGCCCGCTCGCCGTATCAGAGCGCGCGCTCGCGAGGTACGCCGTCAGCACGATCGCCGCCACTGAGCACATGACGCCGGAGGTGACGAAGAGGCCAAGGAGGGCGCGCTTGACGTCGATGCCAGAATAACGCGCGGCCTCCCGGTTGTTCCCGATCGCGTACAGCGCGCGTCCCCCGCGAGTTGCGTGGAGGAATACCGCGAACCCGATCGCCAAGACGGCGAAAATGAGCGAGCTCCACGGGAACGGCGATCCGCCAATCGTCCCAAACCCGATGTTCTGGTACCACTCGGGGAAATCGCTGACACCGCGCTCCCTGAGGACGATCTGCGCGAGGCCTCGGTAGAGCGCCAGCGTTCCGATCGTGACGACGAGCGAGGGAAGTCCGACGTAGGCGACCATGACGCCGTTACCGAGCCCGGCCAGCGCGCCGACGACGAGGCTCAGGGGCATGGCGGCGCCGATCGGCAGGCCCTGTTCGAGGCATACCCCCAGACTGGCCGCACACAGCCCGACGATCGACCCGACAGAGATATCGATCTCCCCTGTCACGATGATCAACGTCATCGCCAGTGCGACGATCGCCACCGGCATGAAGCTCGCGGTGGCGATCGAGATGTTCGAAGCGGTCCAGAAATACTTGGACACCCCGGCGCCGAACACGAACGTCCCGATCAGGAAGACGAGGAGGAGCGCCTCCCAGCGCGTCGCGGCCTCGCGTACGCGCTTCATCGGTCCGCCGCCACCCTCAGCCCGGTCCGCCCGAGCGTGGCCTGCCGGCGCCATTCACGCTCGGCCCGTTCGACCCTCCTCGCCAGAAGCATGTAGAACACGACGGTACCGAGGATCGCCATCCCGACGACCGCATCAAGCCAGAACTGGTTGATGCGCAGGAGCTGAACGCCGTTCTGGAGGACCGCGAAGATGACGGCGCCGAGCGCCGCCCCATAGACCGAGCCGCTACCGCCGAAGATGCTGACGCCCCCCACCACGACCGCCGAGATCACCTCGAGATTCAGGCCGCGGGCGATCACGGCATCGACCGTTCCAAAGCGGGCCCCCCAGAGAACGCCGACAAAGCCGCACAGGAGACCGGACAGGATGAACACGAAGGCGATGCCCCGGGTCTCGCTGATGCCCGCGACGCGCGCGCTCGGCGGGCTACTGCCGAGCGCGTAGAGGTTCCGCCCCAGGCGCGTGTAGCGCGCCATCCAGCCGAAGACGATGGTGAGCAGGAGCGCGAGCCAGACGAGAAGGGGCACGCCCGCAATGTGCAGCTGCGCGACCTCCTGGTAGCTCTCGGGCAGCACCGTCGCGGAAATCTGCCGGCCTCTCGCGATGACGATCGCCGCGCCGCGGTAGATCGCGAGCGTCCCCAGCGTCGCGACGACCGCTGGGATGCGGACCACCGCGACGAGGAGGGCGTTGCCGGTCCCGAGCGCGACTCCTACCCCACAGCCGATGAGGAACGCCATGAGGATGCCGCCGTCGGGCCGGCCCTCGAGCCAGGACGCCGTGACGAACGCGCTCATCGCCACGATGGCCCCGACCGACAGGTCGATCTGACGGGCGATGATCACGAGCGCCTGGCCGAGCGCGACGATACACACGAGCGTGGCCGAGAGCGCGACCTGCTCGAGGTTTGGCCCGTCCAAGAAGCGCGGCGCGCGCGCGGTGACGATCGTGCAAATGAGGAGGAGGACGACCACGAGACCGAGTTCGCGAACGCGCAGGATCCGGTCGGCCAGCCCGCCCCAGGCTCCGTGGCTCTGACGCACCCGCGTGGGGGTCTCGCTCGACGTGATCATGGCCGCCCCGCGTCGGGGCCGGACGCGACGGGATCCCGTCCGGCGTCCGAAGCCGCCAGCACCATGGCCTCGCGGTCGACCGTGGCGCGCGAGAACTCCGCGACGATACGGCCGCTGCGGAAGACGAGGATCCGGTCGGCCATCGCCGTCACGTCGGGGACGTCGTCGCTGATCAGGACGATCGCCATGCCCTGCCCCGCCAGCTGCGAGATGATCCGATGGATCTCTGCCTTCGCCCCCACGTCGATCCCGCGGGTCGGCTGATCGAGGATGAGGATTCGCGGCGAGGGCATCAGCCACTTGGCGAGCAGCACCTTCTGCTGGTTGCCACCCGAGAGGGCGTTCGCCAGCTGCTCGATCCCGGTCGCCACGACCCGCATGCGCTTCGCGTAGTCCTCGGCGATCTCCGCCTCGCGCGTGCGGTCGACGAGACCGAGCCATCTCGTGAACCGCCGAAGAATCGGCAGCGTGGCGTTCGCCCGGATCGGGAACTCGAGCACGAGCCCCTGCTGATGGCGGTCCTCAGGCAGCAGCGAGATTCCGAGCCGCATCGCGTCACGTGGCGACCGGATTCGAGCCCTGCCGCCGTGCACGCGGATCTCGCCCCGGTCTCGGGGCTCGATCCCGAACAGCATCTGGGCGACCTCCGAACGGCCGGCGCCGACGAGCCCGAAGAAGCCGACGATCTCGCCCGCCCGCAGGGTGAAGCTCACGTCCTCGACGAAGCCGCAGCCGGCGAGGCCGCGGACCTCCACGACCGGCTCCCCGATTGCGGCGGCTTCCTTCGGGAAGAGGGCCTCGGGCGCCCGACCGACCATATGGCGGACCGTCGACTCGAGGGTCAGCTCGGCGGCGGACGCGGTCACGACGCGTCGGCCCGAGCGAAGGATCGTGACGTCGTCGCCGAGCCGCAGGATCTCGTCGATGAAATGACTGATGAAGAGGATCGCGACACCCTGCTGCTTCAGCGTCTCGACGATCTCGAAGAGCCGGACGGCCTCCTCCCTCGAGATCGCCGACGTCGGCTCGTCCATGACGAGCACACGGGCGCGAAGCGAGAGGGCCTTGACGATCTCGACCGTTTGACGCTCGGCGATCCCGAGCATCTTGACGGGCAGGCGGACATCGACGTCGACGCGGAGTCCGGACAGAAGCTCGCGCGCCTCGCGCCGCATCGCCACCCAGTCGATCCGGCCGAGGCGGCGGGGTTGGCGGCCGACGAAGATGTTCTCGGCCACCGACAGGTCGGGAAAGAGGGCGGGGTGCTGGTGGATGACGGCGATGCCGTGCCGCTGGGCTTCAGCCGCCCCGTAGATCGTGATTTCCTCGCCGTCCTTGAAGATCAGGCCGTCGTCCGGCTGATGAACCCCGCCGAGTATCTTGACGACGGTGCTCTTCCCCGCGCCGTTCTCTCCCGCCAGGGAATGGACCCGGCCGGAGCGAAGACTGAGGTCGATGTCCGTCAGCACCTCCACGGGGCCGAAGCGCTTCGTGATCCCGCGCAACTCGACGATGGGTGCCACGGAGCTCATCGCTTGGATGGGAGAGTCCGACACCGGAGACAGGAGGCCCCTCTCACCGTCCGGCGCGGCGGCGCGTCGCCCCGGCGACGGGGGCGCGAGCTGCGTCGCCCGCGCCCCCGCCGCGGTCCTGGCTGATGGCTAGTACTCGTGCTGCTTGTAGTTCGCCGGGGTGTACTGAAGCGGGCCGCCGGTGACGATCTCGCCGTTGGGAAGGACCTTGTAGGTGCCGGGCCATTTGCCTTCCTTGATCGTGAAGGAGTCGCCCGGCTTGCCCTGGATCTTTCCGTCGGCGAAGTACTTGGCGGCGTAGTAGGTGATATAGCCGAGCTTTATCGGGTCCCACAGGTAGAAGACCGAGATCGTCCCGTCAAGCATGTACTTCGCCGTGATGCTCGGCACGCACATGCCGGCCAGCTTGATGGCCCCCTTCCCCTTATTGACGGACTCGAGCGCCCGCGCCACCGCGGGCAGGCCCGGGCAGGTGGGCGCGTAGATTCCCGCGAGGTCCGGATACTTGGTCGTCAAGGCGACCGTCAGGTCGAAGGCCTTTTGCTCGTTGTCGTATCCGTATACCTCGTCCACGACCTGCATGCTCGCGTACGGCGACTTCTTCAGCTCCTCCCGGAAGGCCGCGATCCAGGCGTTCTGGTTCGCCGCCGTCGGCTGGGCCGAGACGATGGCCACCTTCCCCTTGTATCCCATCACCTCCGCCAGTTTGCCCGCGCCGAACTTGCCGACCGACTCGGTCGTCGCCTGGTTGACGAAGAACGGCCGTCCGGCCGGCGCAGAGTCGGCGTCGAACGTGATCACCTTGGCGCCGAGCTTCTGGGCGCGCTTCATCGCCGGCACGACCGCGTTGGGATCGCTGGGGGCGATCGCGATGGCCGCGACCCGCCGCTCGGCAAGATTATTGATGATCTCGATCTGCGCCTGGGCGCTTGACTGCGTCGGACCGTAGTTCTTCGCCGTGCCGCCGATCTCCTCGGCGGCGATCTTCGCGCCCGCAAGGGTCGCGTTGTAGTACGGGTTCGTCGTCTCTTTGATCACCATCGCCAACTCGAAGTCCGCCGCCGCGCCCTGGCTCCCGCCGAAGTCGCTCGTTAGCATCGCGGCGGCGATCGACGCGGCGAGCACCACCAACACCCTGACATTCCTGTCCATAGGCTGTGCCCTCCTCCTCGTCAGTCCGGTTGTGAAGACAGAATGGACCGCTCACGTCCCGACGGCCGTGCGGCGAACTCACGCGCAGCCGGTGCTGAACCACCTTCTGGAACCTCAGCGCTCTGAGCCGGCGTTGGCGGCCGCACCTTCTCTTCCGTGTGCCGTGACGCGGTCTTAGCGCGGACCCGATCGCCTGTTCGCGGTTCCGGAGCACGGGGGCCGAGGCTCGCAGGCTGGCCGCCTCTACGGCGGGTCAACCCACGTCGCCCGTCGAAGCGCGTGACAACCGCGCCGGGATCGAACGGTCGTCTCACTGGATCGGGTCCGGCTGCTCTGGCGGATCCGCGTGATGGTGCGACCGCGGCTGGGCCCCGCTAGAGGCGAGGCGCGACCTGCTCCGTCAGCAGGCTCATCGATCGCGTCCACGCCGCCCGGGGTTCCCACTCGTGGGCGATGACGAGCAGGGTCCCGAAGCCTCCCACATCCCGCTGGAGCTGCTGGAGCTTGCGCGCCACCTCGTCCGGGTCGCCGACGATCCAGACCTGGTCGGCGAGGTACTCGAGCGTGACCTCAGAGTCGGGCATATCGGGATCCACCTTGCAGAGGCTCAAGAGCCCGACCTTCTTGAGCAGCGGCAGGAAGTATCCGGTCCAGTCTCGTGCCAGGCTCCCGCCCAGCGCCTCGCGGCGCGCCTGCGCTCTCGTCTCCCCGACGTAAACGTCCCGCGAGATGCGCCAGGTGGCCCGGTCGGCGGCGCGCCCGGCCCGGCGCGCCCCCTCCTCGACTCCCTCCCAGTGCGTGCGCAGGATCCGAGCCGGCACGAAGTTGATGCTCATGGGTAGGTAACCGCGCTCGCCGGCGAGGACCAACGTCTCCGACTTTGCCGACACCCCCGCCACGCTGATCGGCGGGTGCGGGCGCTGGTAGGGCCGCAGATGCAGGGCGAGCCCGATGTCCTCCTGCGGCTCGGGCACGCGGAACCGCCAGTACTTGTTCTCGTAAAGCCCGGGCTTCGGATCAGCCCACAGGCCGAGGACGGTCTCCAGGCAGGCGCGCGTGAACTCCCGGTGCTCGCCGGTCTTTGGGTCGAAGCCAAAGAGTTCGAAGTCTCCGGGGAACCCGCCGGAGCCCACGCCCCAGTAGAAGCGTCCCCGCGCCAAGTGGTCGAGCACCGCGATCCGCTGGGCCAGCATGAGCGGGTTGTGGTTGGGCAGACAGGAGACCCCGGTGCCGAGCTTCAACGTTCGCGTCAGGCCGAGCGCCTTGGCGATGAAGAGGTCCGGGCACGGGATGTTCTCCCAGCGCGCGGTGAAGTGCTCGCCGATCCACGCCTCTTCGAAGTCGAGCCCCTCGAGAAACACCAATTGCTGGAGGTCATCCTCCATCGTCAGCCCGGGATCGGAGCCGGGTGGGTGCAACGGCATCGCGAAGTAGCCGAGACGCATGCGAGCCTCCCTTTCCAAGGATTTGCCACATTGATACATTTCACCTCGGCCGTCAAGAGGATCGAGCCGCACGCAACGCGCACACGCTGTCGCGAGACGCGCGGCACTGCCTCCCGGCGGATTGACGGCGGCCGGCGCCCGGCATCCCGACCGACGCGGCGCATCTCGAGCACGAGCCGCCGGGCGACCTCCCTGCCGAACGCCGGCTCGGGGCCGGGAACGAGAGGCGCCGCCGGATCGTTCATCGTCGATCACGGCCGGTCGGCCGCGAAATCGTCGTTGACGTCAAGCCCGCTCAGAAGTACAAAGTGGTTTCCTGCAGGGGCCAGCCGGCTCCGATTGTCCGCCCCAATGGGCGTCCTGACTGCGCCGACGGAAACCCGGCAGCCCGTCGGGAACGGTCGAAGATGTCGCTCTTCCTCGACGCGCTGATGGAGACGATCCTCACCTTCGCCGCCGTCGTGGAGTGTATCGCGGCTGGGATTCTTCTCCACCGGCTGCTCCGGTAGAGTTCTCGTCTCGACGATGGCCGACTGCGGTCGGGTCGGGGCGCGGACGTCTGCCGTCTGAGGGGATCGCGCCCTCGAACGCTCCGGGGGCAGAAAGGTCCCCGGGCCGGGCTTCGTGGCGCGGTCGGCGAAGCCCACCCTGGCGAGGCCACGTCCGGCACGTCCGGCGCCGTCGGCCAGCGGCGGCGCCAGCCCCTCGCGTCTAGACCGCGGCGGGCCCGAGGCCCGGCGTCCCCATAAGGGGTCCAGCCACTGTGCGCGGCTCGAACTGGGCCAGGCGTAAGATCGACTCATGGCCTGGTCCGAATTCGTGGCGCTCCTGGCCGCCATCGTGACCAACAGCTTCGCGTTGCTGAGCGGACTTCTTGGCACTGCCATGACCGCTTACGGCGCCTTCGCGCGTCAGAGTATGTCCGGACGGATCTTTCTTGCCTTTGGCCTGATTGCGCTGTACCTCGCGCCGATTGCCGCGTGGAGGGACGAGCACAGAGAGCTCCAAGTCCTCAGAAGCGAGGCCACGCAAACCCTCTCCTTAGACTTCAGAATAGACAACAGAAACAATCAGAAGGTTCTGACCATTCAGAGCAAAGGGCGTTCGATCGAGGACCTTGAAGTATTCGCGGCTTCGTTTGATCTTGACCCGACGGCGCTTCAAAAGCGTCGGCTAAGGTACGCGATCTCGAAGTATGGCGGCCCCCTGACGACGATCCCCCGAGTTTCCCGCCAGGCGGCGATTGATCTGGCAAACATCCTCACGCTCTCGGATTTCCCCCCCCAACCAGGCCCGGAGCCCCAGAAGATGCCGCCGGCCTATCGGACCAATTACTGTCTTCGGATGACGTTCGTCGACGCAGTGACGAAAGAACGACTGGTTCACTACGAGCTCACCTCGGCGGTCAAGGGTCCCTCCTTCGTTGATCGGTCGGCGGAGACCGCCGTCGCGGGTGGAAGCATGGAGTCTTGGGATTTCCTCCTTGGGGTCGCGCCGCAGTTGAAGGCGAAATGCCGCAGTCTGTTCGAGGATCATGTGCGCGAATATAACTGAGCGATTCACCCCGTCGATTGGACGGTTCACCGCGCGCGAACCGGTCGAGGGCGACCCGAGAGCCGACGGCACAGCCCACGACCAGTCGGCTCCCGACGGGCGGCGGATCGCGCAGGCGCTCTTGGATCGAGTCGGGTGTCATCGCGTGCCCAAAGGAACGCGCCGTGCGAAATGCCGCTCAGCCGCCCGGTTCGAGGCGCCAGCGATCCGGGGCCGCGCCGATGGGCTTCCTCCCAGAACGGAGGCCCCCGACCAAGAGGCAGGCTGCCGACTCCCGGACACTCCCAACGCCGGGGCTTGGTCACCCGCGCAGCACCCGCTTCCAGAGCGCGAAACAGGTCTTGTGGAACCACACACCGCCACCGACGGCGAGATCACACTGGCACTGGACGTCGGACGGGTAGATCTCCCGGTCACACGCCTTGCACCGTTTGCCCGTGCCGGGACCGATCGCGAGGACGAGCAAGTGCCGGTCTGGCAGGTCTCCGGTTCGGAGCTTGTGCCGGATCTTTGCCCGAATCAGTTCGGCGTCCATCGCGCCCTATGTTGCGCCAGGGTGCCCGCCGAACCCGAGGAAAATACCGGAATAGCCCGACGGCGGGCCGGCCCGGACTCACTCCTTGGGCGAGCTATGTGAGCGCCGGGGCGCGAACCCTCACGGGCCGCGGAGGGGTGCGAGGAGGTCGGGCTCGCCGGAATGACGAAGGACGGATGCGGATGGCGTAGCCGCCCAGTGGCACCCGCCAGTGGCACCCGCGAGATAAAATCGCGCCTATCCGTGAACCGGTTGTTATGTTGACAGTCATGAGAACCCGATTGACGTCGAGCGTCTTGCTCGCGACGGTGCTGCTCACGTTGGCCTGTGGCCGGGCGGGTGCCCAGGCCCTCGATGCGACGTCCCAAGAGGCACTCGCCTCGGTGCTCCGGATGCTCCAGGATCCGGCGCTTCGGAACGGCCTGATGGCCGGCAACACGCAGGCGGGGAAGGCCGACCAACAGATACAATCGCTGACGGGTGGGTCCGCGGCACTCACCCAGGAAGTCTATGAGCTTGCCGGGCAAATCTTCGAGGATCTCGTGCGCGGCTCAGGCGGAGATGAACGGGTGATGAGCCAGGCCCTCACGCGCGCGCAGGCCGATCCCGCCGGCTTCGCCGCCATGCTGAGCCCGCGCACGCTCGAGCGGTTGCGCGCGCTCGCGGTCAAACTCTCGGATCGGCCTCGACACTGACCGCCATCCGCTCACCGAGGAGGACCTACGCAAAGGTCCCTCTCGCGAGAGTGGCTGTTGGGCCGGCATAGGCGATTCACCACGAGGCAGTTCTACTTCACGATTTTGCTGGCCGCACTGGTCTACGCGCTCCTCGACGCTGGCATCCCGCGGCCAGCCCGCGAGTGAGGCCGGGGAGCTTTCTCCGGCCTGGGGCCGGACTGGGAGGTGCCGCCCGACGGCGGCAAGCGGCGGTCTCGCCAGACTTCTGGCACTCGAAACACACTTGCCCACACGCGCCGAGACATCAGTCCGGCATGGCGACCCTCGCCAAGAGGTCCACCTGGTCGAGCATCTTCCCTACACCCAGCGCGACGCATGCCAGGGGATCGTCGGCCACCGTCACAGGAAGTCCGGTGTCTTCCCGCAGTGCGCGATCGAGTCCCCGAAGAAGGGCGCCGCCTCCCGTCAGCACGATTCCCCGATCTGAAATGTCGGCCGCTAGCTCCGGCGGCGTCCGCTCAAGGCACGCATGGACCGTCTCGATGATCGTCGTCACCGTCTCCCGCAAGGCTTCGCGGACTTCCTCTTCAGTGATGACGACCGATTTCGGGAGGCCGTCGACGAGGTCTCGCCCCTTGATCTCCATCATGCGGAGCTCATCGTCGACGGGCCGTGCGGAGCCCAGGGTGACCTTGATCTCCTCGGCTTGACGCTCGCCCACCAGCAGGTTGTAGTGCTTCCTGACGTACTCGACGATCGCCTCATCCATTTCGTCGCCCGCGAGCCGGACCGATTTGCAGTAAACGACACCCGCGAGGGCAATGACCGCCACCTCGGTCGTTCCGCCGCCGATGTCGACAATCAGGGTCCCGTCAGGCTCCGAAACGGCTATGCCCGCGCCGAGTGCAGCGGCCATCGGCTCTTCAATCAAGTACACTTCTCGCGCCCCCGCCTGCATCGCCGCGGTGCGCACGGCCCGGCGTTCCACTTGCGTGATGCCCGATGGCACCCCAATCACCACGCGAGGCCGGACGATCGCTTGACGCGAGATACGCGCCTTCGAGATCAGGTAGTCGAGCATCTGTCTGGTGACGTCGAAGTCGGCGATGACCCCGTCCTTCAGTGGCCGAATGGCCCGAATATGCCCGGGCGTCCGCCCGAGCATTGCCTTGGCGTCGCGTCCTATTGCGATGATGGACTGGTCGGCTTCGTGGATGGCGACGATGGAGGGCTCGTTGAGGATGATGCCCACGCCACGCCTGAACACCAGGGTGTTCGCCGTGCCGAGGTCGATCGCGAGATCATTCGTGAACAGCCGCCTCACCAGGCTGGACAGCGTCGCTGCGTTCATCTCTATCACCCCGCCTCAGGGTCAGCCCCCCTGACGATGGAGGCACTGGAAGGGGATGGAGTGTGTAACCCGGAGGGGAAGTTGTCAAGGCCTACGAGTTATGTGTGCTGATGGTCTATGAAAACGTCATGTCTAACTGTTCCGTGAAACTGTCGCCCCATGGAGGCATTCACGATGAGCAGGAAGGAAGCGCCCCGGGCGGGCCTGGTGCACGCCGCCCTCGCCGGCCGGATCACCAACCAGCAGGGCGCCACGGCCTTGCGCCTCTCGGTTCGACAATTCCACCGCCTCAAGAAGCGCTTCGCCCGCGACGGGCCGCAGGGCTTGCTGCATCGCAGCCGCGGACGGCCGTCCCCGCGCCGCCTCGGCGGCAGCGGATCACCGCCCTCATCACCACCGCGTACCCCGGCCTCTGGGCGCGATCGATGACGCCACTTCCGGCCCACCGAGGATCTCCACGGCTACACCGTCATCTTCGACCAGGTCTTCCGGCAGTATGGCTGCTTCTCGCGGTCTACGGCAACCGCCTCGCAACGACGACCACTGGTCGCTCGAAAAAAGCATGGCGCCCAGCACCCCACCCACCCCGGGCGCATCCTGCAGGAGCTCGGCGTCGGCCTGGTCCGCTCGCCAATTCGTAGGCAGAATAGGGGCGTGAGTCCCAGCACCCCCCGGTACTCGACCGGGCTCGCCATGTCGGGCGCCGAAGGGGCGCCTAGCCGCTGACACCCCCGAGAAGTTGCTCACCCCTGGAAGAGTGAGGGCGGGCTCGACGGGACTCACCCTGGAGGACGGAAAATAACGCGGGCCAGCCACACCGCACGTTCAGAGTTGAAACGTCTTGACCCAGATGCCAGGTGAGCCTGGGGCGTGTCGCATGTGTGGTCGTATGCGATGCGTCACTGGCGAGATGTCCCGCTGGGCCGCCCACGCGGCGCTTTCGGATACCTGTGGGTGCTCGAACTCGTATAGCGTGAGATATGGGGGCGTGCCCGTCACCGCTCGATAGCGTCGACCGCGAATCACACCCGGGACCTTCTCGTAATTGGGCACATAGATGGTGTCGTACCAGCTGTTGAACTCAACATCGATCTCAGGTGGCACATCCATGCGTCCGATCTGGAGGGCCGGCGCCATATCCGTTTCGGCGACTTCCGTCGTCACTGTCTTCGGATGGATTAGCGTATAGACGTTACGGGTGTAGGTGGTGCCAATGACCTCGGGGGAGCAGCGCCGGGTCCATTCCGTAGGGTGCGCCTGGACGCGCTTGTACGCCTCCCTCTCCAGCACAGCGACGGTGTCCAGTTCGTAACAGGCGAGATGCTTGGGTCCACCCTTCACCGCTTCGTAGCGGGCCCCACTCAAAAAGCCAGGCACCGAGAGGCGCTCGGCGAGATGCTCTTCGTTGTACCAGTGGTTGAATTCCTCCTCTTTGTCGGCCGGGACATCAGCCCAGACCATGAGCAGCCCTGTGCCCTTTTTCTTCGCCATAGGAAGCTCTCTCGTTCCGTGCGGACCGGCCCACGACGGGTATCGGGGTCGGCCGAGGCGCCGCAGCGGCGACGTCGCTGGTGCACCCCATGCACTGTGCGCTGATTGGAGTTACAGATTATGCGGCGATTGATGCTCATCATCTTCCTTTTCATCGTCTTCGGGTTCATCGAGCACGAGCCCATGCCGCGTCAGGAACGTGACGATCTGCTGGACCAGGCTGTATGTGCGACTCACCCACGCGAGCAAAATGAACAGCAGGGCCGCATACAGCACGAGCGCCGTTACGACGATCAGCGGATCGATCCACATCGCACCCCATCATGGCCCCGTCGTCGTCCGCCGCGCCAGCCCCTGCGTAATGCTACCCCCGAGACTATCGGTCGCAATGTGGACGCTATCCGTCGAAATCCGCTGATCGGCTAAGGTCTTGAATTAATGGCGCGCTCGACGGGACTTGAGCCCGCGCCTTCTGGAAGGGCTTGGGTCCCGCCGAGATATTTTTCGATCGCCTCAAACACCCGCCGACGCGCTCGCGTCAGGACGGCGATGCGACATTTGCCAGAGCCGCGACTGCCGCGATGCTCGCCCATTTCATGCGGCACGAGCGGCAACGGCCGTGAGTACCTACTGTGCTTTGGCCGGAATGAAGTCGCCCTTTACCTTCTGATAGATGAAGAGGATGCAGTCGTTCGGGCCCTTGCAGACATCGTTGTGGTTCTGCACACCCGGCTGCATCACGTAAGATCCGGCGGGGAGTTCTTTCGTCTGGCCGTCCGCCAACGTGTGCACCCAGGCGCCCTGGAGGTTGATGGCGTGGTAGTCCCCAGTGTGCGAGTGAAGTCCCGCCTCGAATCCGGCAGGAATCTTGAGCAGCATGCCGTGCTCGCCCTGGCTCCGATCCCCCCATAGCTTCGCGACCTGAACCGGCGAGTCGGGCGCGATGGGCTCGAAGACGATCTCTCCCGCCGGGATCATCGTGCCCGTATCGGCGGCGACCGCACCGGCAACGTACGAGACACCGGCGAGCGCGGCCAACAGCGACCCCAGTACCACGTTTTTCACGATTGTCATGACGTCAGCCTCCTCAGGAGACGCTTTCGGTCGCCGGATTCCTGTAACATCTTCCGCCGTCCAGTGACTCCCCCTCCTTACCATAGGCTCGCATTGTAGTCGAACGGGAGCCCTTCGGATCGACCGATTTTTCGCGTTCTGTTAATCCGGTCGGTCCGCCGTGCAGTCCGCCTACTTCTCGCCGACCCTCGCGAGGAGTGCTCAGGCTCCGGCCGCTGGCTCTGGGATTAGGGCTCCTCCGTAGCTGATAGTTTCCCGATCTTCTCAGCCCGAGGGTGAAGACAAGGCTCGCGGAGAAAGGGACAAGTCCGGGACAAGTCGACGTCTGTCGACGTCGAGTCGGGTCGGCTAAGGTCTTGAATTAATGGCGGGCTCGACCGGATTCGACCCGAGACTATCGATCGCAATGTGACGCTATCCCTCGAAATCCGCTGACTAGCAGTACCTCGCCGAAGCCGTTCCCGCCGACAGTCCCTCCCCGTGCTCGATGGTTCGGTACAAGTTGGCGACAAGTCGACCGCGCCAGCGTGCCAGGTTGGAGTTCGTTCTGTCGGGAAGCCAAGCCGAATGCTCCCGGGTGGCCGGGCCGTCACGCGCGGACCCTTCGCCTTCCTCGGGAGTCGGTGCCAGCAAGTTTTCGGTGGTCTTGTCAGCTGTCGAGACCCATGCAGTGCGGCTCGTGTCATATGCGGGCTCATAGTAGTCGAAGACTCTTCTGACCACTTTTCGAGCGGCGCTTCTTGTAGCGTTATAATCACCGCGGATGCCGAGGACGACAAACCCCCATGTAGTTGCCCTTGGGCGAATGGACGGCAAAAAAGTGGCAGAAGAGGCGGCAAAGCGCGGTGGGAGGAGCTCACCGCCGAGGTGCGCAGCGAATTGATGCACTGGGCTATCCTCGCCCGGTGGCGAAGGCAAAGAAGCGCCTGAGCGGCGGGCGCTTGGGTGGGCGGGTTGGGCGGGCGCCGGTCCTACTCTTGCACCATGTCGGGCGCCGCTCCGGGAAGGCGCGCGTCTCGCCGCTGCTCTACCTTGCCGACGGTGATCGCCTGGTCATTGTGGCTTCCAAGGGCGGCACAGATCGCCATCCGGCATGGTTCCACAACCTGGTAGCGAATCCGGATACGACGGTGGAGGTCGGCCGCGAGCGCCGCCGGGTGAAAGCCCGGCAGGCGAGTGAAAAGGAGCGCGAGCGGTTTTGGCCAAGGCTCGTGGAAATGTACCCCTCCTACGCGACGTATCAGAGCCACACCGACCGGCTCATCCCGGTCGTTGTGCTCGAGGGAGCTTGACTGGCCTCGGCCTGTTCACTCTTTTGACTCTGAGGATGCGCGCTGGTTCGAGTCGGGAGCGCCAGAGATGATGGGCAGCATCGATTCACAGATCGTGGCCGTTCTGGTGATCGCGGGTCTGCTTGCGCTAACGCTCGGAGCCGACACGATGTTGGTGATCCGCAATCTGATGGCGCTCGGCCGGGATGCGAGGACTCCTAGCCACGCTCGGAAGCAGCACCGGCGTATTCGTTCACGTAACCCTCCCCCTTCGGGCTATCCATGATTCTGGTCAGATCAGCGACGCCCTTTGAGGTCGTGAAGATCATCGGCGGGTCGCCCGCGAGGAAGGGGAGCAGGCGGTCTTTCCTCGAAGGGCCTACGAGGCGGTCATGGAGCCGCAGCACTATGGCAAGATCGTGCTGATCCCATAGGTCATGCGCCATGTCCGACTCGGCCGCACGGGCTTGTCCGTCTCGCGTCTGTGTCTCGGCACGATGACCTTCGGCGTGCAGTGCAACGAGGCAACCTCCATTGCCATCCTCGATCGCGCGGCGGCGGGCGGGATCACCTTTCTCGACACCGCCGACGTCTACCCACTCGGCGGGGGCCTCGACACAGTGGGCCGCACTGAGGAGATCCTCGGCCGGTGGCTCCAGGGCCGACGGTCCGACTTCGTGATCGCCACCAAGTGTGTCGGCGCCATGAGCGCCCGGCCCTGGGACCGCGGTAGCTCTCGTAAGCATATCCTCGACGCCATCGAGGGCTCACTCCGGCGCCTCTGCACCGACTACGTCGACCTCTACCAGCTCCACCACCCCGACCCCGAGACCCCCATCGACGAGACGCTCCGCGCGCTCGACGACGTGGTGCGCTCCGGTAAGGCGCGCTACGTCGGGTGCTCCAACTTCCACGCCTACCAGGTGGCGCGCGCGCTCGGCCGGAGCGAGGCGCAGGGCGTGGTCCGCTTCGTTTCCGTGCAGCCTCGCTACAACCTGATCTTCCGACAGGTGGAGCGCGAGCTCCTGCCGCTCTGCCAGGAGGAAAGCGTCGGGGTGATCCCGTACAACCCGCTCGCTGGCGGCTTCCTCTCCGGCAAGCACCGCCGGGAGACAGGCCCGACCGCCGGGACCCGCTTCACGCTCGGGAACGCGGCGCGGATCTACGGCGACCGCTACTGGCACGATCGCGAGTTCGCAACCGTGGAGGCGCTCCGATCGCTGGCGGAGGAGGCGGGGACCTCTCTCCCGCGACTCGCCGTGGCGTGGGTCCTGGCACATCCCGCGATCACTGCGCCGATCGTCGGCGCGAGCCGGCCGGAGCAACTCGACGATGTGCTTCCCGCGGCCGAGAAGGGGCTCGACCCCGACCTCAAGGCGCGGCTCGACGAGCTGACGCGCGAGTACCGCTGGGGCGACGACCCCCGATGAAGGGGAACTCCTCGGCATCTTGGGTTGTACGTTACGACAAGTCAAAAACGCCTGGCGCCGTGCTGACGCGGCCGGGCGAGGAACACCTGATCCCGGTGGAATGCACGCCGGATGACTGAATGCGGCGGCGCCCTGTGTTCTGAAGGCGGCCCGCCAGCTCAAGGCGGTCTGCCGGCACCTCAAGCCGCATCTCGCGGACATTGCCCTGTTCTGCTACCTGACGGGCTGGCGAAGTCGGCGCGAAGTGTTCCCGCTGACATGGCCTCAAGCAGACTGGGCGGGCGGGTTCGTGAGACTGGAGCCGGGCACCACGAAGAACCGTGGGGGGCGCGCGTTCCCCCGCTGATCCCGGAGCTCGGGGCGCTCCTGGAGCATCGGCACGACGTGACGAGGCTCTGCGAGCGCGCCCAAGGGAGATTCATTCCGTGGGTGTTCCACCGGAATGGCCGGCCGATCAAGTCGATCGCGCGCGCTTGGCGAACCGCCTATTTTGTTGGCGGGCTCGACGGGATTCGAACCCGCGACCTCTGGATTGACAGTGGAGGGCCGGTGATGAGCCGTCCCTCCAATCTTCTCGCTCACTTCCACGTAACCTCTCGAATCGACGCGCGCTTCATGCGTTGATCACTCGCGTCACCGACGTACTCAGCCGACAGGTGCGCAGTCGAAATCACATCGTTTCGCGAGTCGTTTAGCACAAGATA
>WNFT01000277.1_pt1 | contig 61383 bp, 63 predicted proteins | sample 5400191 | NCBI WGS metagenome assembly WNFT01 (sample SAMN13153359, study PRJNA577476) | soil metagenome | isolation source: 80 cm saprolite under Madrone tree | place: USA:California | collected 2016-06-14 | reverse complement strand
GACGCTGATCCGCCACGCGCTCGGCCTCGAGTGGACGCGCGACCCCTTCGACCGCATGCTCGTCGCCCACAGCACGGCTCGCCGACTGCCGCTTTGTACGACCGACCGCAGCATTCGCGCTCATCATCGGTTGGTCGCCACGGAGTAGGACGGCGGCTTGCACCGCCCGGAGCGGCGGCTTACCGTAAGAGCCCACAAAGGAGCCATCCGATGAGTGAAGGCGGCCAGTTGATCCGAGGGCTCGAGGGCGTCGTCGCCGCCGAGACGCGGCTGTGCGATCTCGATGGCGCCAACGGGCGCCTCGCCTACGGGGGCTTCGACATCGCCGACCTCGCGCGCCAGGCGACGTTCGAGGAAGTCTCTTACCTCCTCTGGCAGGGCGACCTGCCCGGCAAGGCGCAGCTCGATCGCTTCACCACCGAGTTGATCGCCGCGCGCGGGATTCCCGGCGAGCTGATCCAGGAGTTCCGCCTGATGCCGAAGGCGACCGATCCCATGCGCGTGCTCCAGGCGGCGGTTGCCGTCCTGGGAATGCACGATCTCGACACCACCGACAACTCCCACGCGGCGAATCGGCGCAAGGCGGCGCGGCTCACGAGCCAGATGGCCACGGCGATCTGCGCTCATCATCGAGTGCGGAGCGGCAAGGAGCCGGTGGCGCCGTCGCCCGAGCTGGGTCACGCGGCGAACTTCCTCTACATGCTCACGGGCACGCGCCCGACGGCGACGGCGGCCAAGGCGTTCGACGCGAGCCTCACGCTCTACGCCGAGCACGAGATCAACGCCTCGACCTTCACCACGCGCGTGATCACGTCCACCCAGTCGGACATGCACTCGGCGGTGGCCGGTGGCGTGGGCGCGCTCAAGGGCCCGCTCCACGGCGGCGCTGGCGAGGCCGTGATGCGGACGCTGATCGAGATCGGCGAGGTCGTCAACGTCGATCGCTTCGCCACTGACGCGGTGGCGACGAAGCGACGACTGATGGGCTTTGGTCATCGCGTGTACAAGGCTGGCGATCCACGCGCGGCGATCCTGCGCGGTATGGCGGAGGACGCGTGCCGGCAGTCGGGTCAGTTCAAGTGGTACGAGATGGCCGTCGGGCTCCACGAGCGCATCAACAAGGCCAAGGGCCTGATCCCCAACGTGGACTTCTACTCGGCGCCGCTCTTCTACTCACTCGGGATTCCGGTGGACCTGTTCACGCCGGTCATCGCCGCCGGCCGCATCGCGGGCTGGAGCGCGAACATCATCGAGCAGCACGACGACAACCGTCTGATCCGCCCGCGCGCCGACTACAAGGGCCCCGGCCGCCGCGCCTGGGTCCCCCTGGAGAAGCGGTGATGGCGCGCCTCAGAGCGGTGGGGGGCCTCAGAGCGGTGGGGGGCCTCGGAGCGGTGAGGGGCCTCGGACCGGTGGGGGGGTTTGGGGGAGGAGCGGCGCTCGCTCCCCCCCATATTGAATGATGCGCCAGAGCCTGACGCGCAAGCTGATCGAGAGTCACCTCGTCGCCGGCAAGCCGGTCATCGGCGAAGAGGTCAGCCTCGCCGTCGATCAGGTGCTCCTGACCGACACGAACGGCACGCTGCCCTGGCTCCAGTTCGAGGCCATGGGGTTCACGCGCGTGATCCCGCCGCGCGTCGTGACCTACATCGACCACAACGTCTACCAGGTGGACTCCCGCAACTCCGACGATCACCGGTATCTCCAGACGGCGTCGCGGAAGTACGGCGCCGTCTTCTCGAAGCCCGGCAACGGGATCTGCCATCAAGTGCACATGGAGACGTACTCGATCCCGGGCCAGACGCTGCTCGGCACCGACAGCCACACGCCGCTCTGCGGCGCGGCCGGCATGCTCGCCATCGGCGCGGGCGGCCTCGACGTCGCCGTGGCCCTCGGCGGCGGGCCGTATTCGTTCACGATGCCGGCGGTGGTGCGCGTGTGGCTGACTGGCCAGCTCCGTCCCTGGGTCACCGCCAAGGACGTGATCCTCGAGCTCCTGCGCCGGCTGAGCGTGCGGGGTGGCTCGGGCAAGATCTTCGAGTACGGTGGCCCTGGTCTGGCGAGCCTGCTCGCCGCCCAGCGCATGACGATCGCCAACATGGGCGCCGAGCTGACGCTGACGACGAGCGTGTTCCCGAGCGATGACGTCACGCGCTCGTTCCTCACGCGGCTCAACCGCGGCGGCGACTGGCGACCGGCCACGCCCGACGAGGACGCCGAGTACGACGACCAGATCGAGCTGGATCTTGGCTCCATGGGCCCCCTCATCGCGCTGCCCGGCTCGCCCGACCGCGTCGTTCCGATCGAGGAGGTGGCCGGCACGCCGGTCGATCAGGTGATGGTCGGCTCGTGCACGAACGGCTCCTGGCACGACATGTCGTCGGTGACGGGCGTGCTTCGCGGCCGGCGCGTCCACTCGTCGATCTCCTTCGTGCTCTTCCCGGGCAGCCATCGGATCCTCGAGACGATGGCGCGCGAGGGCCTGCTGGCCGATCTGCTCGCCGCCGGCGCTCTCGTCTCGGAATCGACGTGCGGCTCCTGCGCCGGCATCGGCCACGTGCCGGCAGCCGGAACGCGGAGCCTGCGTGCCTTCAACCGGAACTTCCCAGGCCGCAGCGGCGTGAAGGGCGACGAGGTGTACCTCTGCTCGTCGCTGGTGGCCGCGGCGTCGGCGCTCACCGGCACCATCACGGATCCGCGGACGCTCGGCACGCCACCTGACGTGCAGCTGCCGCCGCGCTTCGCGGCGTCGGAGGCCGGATTCGTCGCACCCGACAGCGGCGGCGAGGTGCTGCGCGGGCCCAACATCAAGCCGGTGCCGCTCGGCGAGCCGGTGGCGCCCGCGCTCGACGCGCCGGTCCTGCTCAAGCTCGGCGACAAGGTCTCCACCGACGACATCTCGCCGGCCGGAGCTGCCGTGCTCGTGTTCCGCTCGAACGTGCCCGCCATCGCCGAGCACTGCTTCAAGTACGTCGATGCCGACTTCGTCGCGCGGGCGAAGGCCGCGGGCCGTGGGATCATCGTCGGCGGCGAGATCTATGGCCAGGGCTCTTCCCGCGAGGCGGCCGCCGTCGGCCCGATGCACCTCGGGATTCGCGCCGTGATCGTGAAGTCGTTCGCGCGCATCCACCGGGCCAACCTCATCAACTGGGGGATGGTCCCGCTGACCTTCGACGACCCGGCCGCCTACGACACGATCGAGCGTGACGATCGGCTGCACCTGCCCGACCTTCGCGCCGCACTCAAGGCTGGAACGCGCGTCACCATCGCCAACCAGCGCACGGGAGCGACCTTCACCACGTCGTGCCTGCTCACGCCGCGCGAGCGCGACATCTTGCTGGCCGGCGGTGTCCTCGCGTACACGAAGGGGGGATCATGACCCAGCGCCGCGTACGGGCCGTCTACATGCGAGGCGGCACGAGCCGCTGTCTCTGCTTCCACGCCGAAGATCTTCCCGAGCCGGGCCGCGAGCGGGATTCGATCCTGCTCGCCGCGCTCGGCAGCCCCGATCCTTACGGCCGCCAGCTCGACGGCCTGGGCGGCGGGATCTCGTCGCTCTCCAAGGCGTGCATCGTCGGGCCCGGCACCCTCGTCGGCGCCGACGTCGACTACACGTTCGCCCAGGTGGACGTGAAGACGCCGCTCGTGGACTACGTGGGCAACTGCGGCAACTGCTCGTCGGCGATCGGCCCGTTCGCCATCGACGAGAAGCTGCTGTCCGCCTCGGGCAACGGCGAAGCGGTGGTGAAGATCCACAACACGAACACGAAGAAGCTCATCGTCGCCCACGTGCCGGTGAAGGACGGCGAGGCGGCCATCGAGGGCGACTTCGAGCTTCCGGGCGTCCCCGGCCGCGGGGCGCGCATCGCGCTCGACTTCCTCGATCCCGGCGGTGCGGTGACCGGCCGCCTGCTGCCGACCGGGCACGCGCGCGACGTCGTCGACGGCGTCGAGGCGTCGCTGGTGGACGCCACCAATCCCATCGTCTTCGTCCGCGCCCGTGATCTCGGCCTGACCGGGGCCGAGTCGCCGGCGGCGGTGGATGACGATCGCGGCGTGTCGGAGCGGCTCGAGAAGATCCGGACCGCCGCGGCGCGTGTCATGGGCATTCCCCCCGGGCCATCGATGCCCAAGGTGGCCTTCGTCGCGCCGTCGGCGGCATTCACCACGCTGGACGGCAAGCGTTACGCCGCCGGCGATGCGGACGTGCTGGCCCGCGTGATCTCGATGGGCAACTGCCACCGCGCCTTCGCGCTCACCGCGGCGATGTGTCTCGCCGTCGCGGCCCAGATCGACGGCACCGTCGTCCACGAATGTGTGACGACGATCGGAGCCCGATACAACGACATCCGGCTGGCCCATCCGTCGGGAGTCCTGCCCATTGCCGCCGGCGTCCGTGCTCGCGACGGGGCGCCGTGGGCCGAGCGCGTCACCGTCTACCGCACGGCGCGCCGGCTGATGGAAGGCTTCGTCCGAGTCCCGTGAGCCGGCTCTGCTGCGTGGCCGACGCCGACGCGATCGTCAAGCGCCGCGCGCTCGTGCCGGCCGGCCAGGTGATCGAGGCCTGGAACGATCTCTACACGCCCGGCCACTTCTGGCTCGGCGAGGAATCGAAGCGCCTGCTCGATGCCGCCGGTGAGCCCGTGCCGCCGGTGATCACGCTGCCGGCCGCGGCGGTCGCCGTGTACTACGGGCCGCAGCTCACGGATCTCGAGTCGCTGCCGCCGGAAGATTCGCTGAAGGCGCGGGCGCTGTCGGGCCACGGCATCGCGGTGGCGTGGATCACGCTCGATCGCTTCGGCCAGCGCATGGTGCACGAGCCGAAGGGCCTCGCCGATCCCGTCTTTCATCTCCGCCGCCGTGGCGGCGGTGCCGGCCACCTCTGGCGTCTCTTCACGACCAAGCGCGAGGCCGTCGTCTACATGGCCGAGGCGTACGGAAAGGAATCCGAAGGCGCCGAGTGGGCGGAGACGCTGCCGCTGGACGACTTCGAGACGCTCCTGAAAGAGCACACGAGCGGCCCCCCACCGTGACCGTCAGCGCCCCGGCGGCGGCCGCCGCCACCTCCGATCGCTTCTACGCGGCACTGCGGCGCCTCGCGCGCTTCTGGGTGTGGTTCTTCTTCAGGCGCGTCGACGTGCACCACGCCGAGCGTGTGCCCGCGACCGGGCCCGTGCTCCTCTGCATCAACCATCCGAACAACCTGATCGACTCGCTCCTGGTCGGTGCGGTGGTGCCGCGCAAGGTCCACTATCTCGCGACCGCGACGCTCTTCCGCCAGCGGGTGCTGGCCCGCTTCCTCCTCGCCGCCGGCGCAATCCCCGTCTATCGACGGCAGGATGCAGTGCGAGGCGAGCCGACGAATGAAGACCCCAACAGCGCCATGTTCGCGACCTGCCATCGCGCCTTCGCCGACGGCCGGGTCGTCGCCATCTATCCCGAGGGCACCACGCACGCCGAGGCGCGCGTGCAGCGCATCCGGACAGGCGCGGCACGCATCGCGCTCGGCTATTCGCGTCCGGGCGAGCTCACGCTGATCCCGGTCGGGCTGTCGTTCGAGGCGCGGAAGTCGTTCAAGGGCCGCGTGCTCGTCTCGTTCGGTCCGGCCGTTCCCGTCACGCCGTACCTCGGCACCTACGCGACCGATCCCGTGCGCGCCGTCGACGCGCTGACGACGGCGATCCAGTGGGGCATGGAGGCCGAGGTCGTCCACGTCGAGCGGATCGACGCCACCGGCCTCGTGCACGCCATCGAGGAGCTCTATCGGGGCGAGCTGGTGCGTCAGCTCCGCGAGGAGCGCGGACTCGCCGAGCGTCAGGTGGACGTCTTTCGCCTGTCACGCTCGATCGTGGACGCGGTGAGCTGGCTCAAGGCCCACGAGCCCCAGCGGGTCGAGCGGCTCTGGCAGCGCATCCAGGGCTATCGCGCGCTGCTCGCGGACTACCACGTCCGGGACGAGGCCGTGAGGTCGCGGCTCGATCCGCATCCGGTCGGCCGGCGCCTGGTCACGGGCTGGGCAGCCGTCGTCGGGTTTCCCGTCTTCGCCTACGGCTCAACCGTCAACGCGCTGCCCTTCTTCGTCCCGCGCTTCCTGGCCCGCGCGCTGTCGCACAAGGAAACGGACTACGCGACGGTGCGGCTGCTCACCAGCATCGTGGCCGTGCCGGTGTTCTGGGCGCTCGAGACGTGGATCGTGTGGCGCGCGACCGGCCCGGTGTGGGCGGCGCTCTTCGCGCTTTCGCTCCCGATCTCCGGCGTGCTCGCCTATCATTACCTTCGCGGCCTGGGCCGGCTTCGCCGCGCGCTGCGCTTCAGCACGCTCGCGCTGACGCGGGCCCAGGCGGCGCGCACGCTGATCGCCGAGCGCCAGGCGCTGATCACCGATCTCGATCGCGCCAGGGACGATTACCTGGCATCCACCCGGGGGAGCTCGTTTTGAGCGTTCACTTGCTGGAGGAGCTGTCGACCACCTCGCTGGACGCGCTCGACCGCGCCCGCACGCTGGTGATCCTCACCGTGAGCCCGCTCGAGGAGCACGGCCCGCACCTGCCACTCGGCGTGGATGCCATCACGGCGCGGCACTTCGCCACCGAGATCGCCGGCCGTCTGGTCGCCACGCGACCGGGATGGAACGCCGTGCTGGCGCCCACGCTGCACCTCGGCTCGTTCACGTTCGACGCCCCGGGGACCGTGACGGTCCGTCAGAGGGTCGTGCGTGACGCCGTGGTGGACTACGGCCTGTCGCTCGCGCGGGCCGGCTTCCGCTTCATCGTCGTCTCCAACGGCCACGCCGGCCCCACCCACCTGGCTGCGCTCGAAGAGGCGTCCGCAATCGTCGCGCGGCGCGCGGGCGTGACGATGGCGTCGGTCAGCGGTCACCTCGCCTGGAGCTTCCGGAGCGGACGCTTCCTCGATCAGGTCGAAGCCCAGCTCGGCCGCGCCCTGACCGATGCAGAACGCGCAGCCTTCGCCGAAGACGCCCACGCGGGCTGGTGGGAGACCTCGATGATGCTGATGCTGCGGCCCGACCTCGTGGACGAGCGCTGGCGTGCGCTGCCGCCTGCCACGTACTCGCTCCCCGAGCGCCTGGTGCCCGACTACCCGCTCAAGCGCGGCGGCCAAGGCTACGTCGGTCATCCCTCCCTGGCCGATCCCGTGTTCGCCAAGGCGACGTGCGACGTGCTCGTGACCGAGGCGATGGCCCTGGTCGACGCGCTGCTCGACCGCCGCCTCGGCACGTTCCGACGGGCGCCGTTCTCCAAGATTCCACTCCTCCGCACCAACTTCTGGCCCGTCGCGGCCGCCACGGGTTTCGCGGTCGCCGCCCTCGCCTGGCTCCGTCCTCGCCGGTGACGCTTTCGGTTGAGAGCCAGCCGCCAATCGCCTGGCTGCGGCTCGACCGCCCCCAGGCGCTCAACGCTCTCGACACGGAATTGACGGCCGCCCTCGAAGGAGCCGTCGAGCGGGTGGCCGCGATGACCGACGTCACCGTGCTGGTGATCGCCGGCCGCGGCCGGGCGTTCTGCGCCGGCAACGACATCACCGAGATGGCGACGCTGTCCGCCGAGCAGACCGAGGCGCTGGCACGCCGCCAGGCCGCGTTGATGGCGCGCTTCGCCACGCTGCCGCAGGTGACGCTCGCCGCCATCGACGGCCACGCGCTCGGCGGCGGTTTGATGCTCGCCGTCGCCCAGGATCTCCGCATCGCGTCCGACCGCGCGCGCTTCGGACTTCCAGAGGTGACGCTCGGCTTCAATCCGGCATACGGGATCGCGCGGCTCCTCGACGTCGTCGGTGGCGCCCACGCGCGCGACTTGCTGCTGACCGGCCGCATCGTCCACGCCAGCGAGGCGCTTCGTCTCGGCCTGGTGAACCGCGTCGTGGCCGCTCCCACGCTGGAGGCGGCCGCCGCGGCCTGGGCCGCGGACGTCGCGCGCTCGCCGCGCGGCGGGCTCGAGGCGACCAAGGCGATCGTCGCCGAGCTGCGGCGCCCTGGCCGGGGCGCCGAGCCCGAGGCGTACGGCGCCGCGCTCAGGACGAGTCCCGAGGCGCGCGCTCGCATCCAGGCCTTCGTCGATCGAAAGCGCGGCCGCTGAGCCGCGTCTAGCTCACGGCGTCCTCGGAGTCGTCCCACTGGGCGATGACGGCGTAGAGCTCGGCGCCATCCACCTGGGCCACGATCCACGGATCGACCTGCTTCTGGCTGAAGTACGTCGGCGTCACCACCGTGAATGCGGAGAAGAGGCCGCTTCGCGCCGCGTCGTCGTACTTGATCAAGGCCTCGTCGGGGATCAGGCCCTGATACCTCTCGATGGGCTGGAACACGGCCCGGCGGATGAACCCGATCTTCTGCGGCAGCGTCTGCGCCACACGCTGATGGATCTCGGCGAGGGTGTAGAGCGGGCCGTACTCCAGGCGGGCAGTGTCGAGGCGCTGACGCCGCGCCTGTCCGGGGAGTCGACGGGCGATGTCCCGGGCGCGCGTGGCGATGTCGGTCGGAGCGGGCTGGGCCGTCACGTTCGTGTTGATCGTCATGGTGTTGCCTCCTGCTGGCCGTGTGACTCGGCGATGATGGGGCGAAAAAACCAGCAAGTAAGATGCCGGCGAGGGCGTCAGGCGGGCAGCGTGACGCCGCGGCGGCGCATGTCTTCGTCCGCCTCGCGCAGCAGCTCGTCGCTGCTGTCGGGCGGGAGCTCCCGGTACGCGGTTCCCACTCGGCACTTGATCGGAACGTTGAGGCCCCGGCGGGCGAGCAGCTCGCTGAGCTTCTCCCCGAAGCGTGGCGTGACGAGGTGGCCCTCACGCGAGCCCGCGTCCTGGAGGAGAACGACGAACTCGTCGGCCCCGTAGCGCGCGACGAGATCCGTGGCGCGTGTCGCTTCCATCAGCGCGTCGGCGACCGCGCGGAGGACGTCGTCGCCGACGGCGTAGCCGAACCGATCGTTGATCGCGTTGAGATGGTGGACGTCGAGCAGCACGAGGAACAGGCCGCTCTTGCGCCGGCGCGCGCTGGCGGCGATGCGACGGTAGAGGTCGAGGAACGCCCGGCGGCTGGCCAGTCCCGTCAGGGCATCGGGCGCGTAGCGGGCAATCCGCCGATCGGAATCGTAGAGCCGGCGCGCCAGGAGCTTGGCCAGGCCGAGGGCGAGGGCGGGTGAGCGCTCGAGCGCCTGCAGGAAGTGAAACCGGCGCAGCGCGAGGCAACGCGTGCGCTCGAGGACGACGACGGTGGCGGAGCGCGGCCGCTCGGTGAGGATGCCGAGCTCGCCGACGATCTCACCCGGGCCGAGCTCGCCGAGAACGACTTCGGTCTGCGCGTCGGGCATGGCCTCGATCACGCGGACGCGGCCGGAGATGATGACGAAGACGTGCTCGGGAATCTCGCCCTCGGCGATCAGCACGTGTCCCGGGGGGAACTGCCGCTCGCCCGCCTGCGCGAGGAGCGCCTCCAGCTCGTCTCGCTTCATCTCGCGGAACACCGGGACGCTCCGGAGCGTCTCGGAGTTGAGCGGCGCCAGTGAGGTCAGGACCGGCTCCTGACGGCGGTCCTCGGCCGCGAGAGCCCGCGCGAGCCATGCGCGGACCCGCGCGTGGAGCATGGGGGGGCTGAACGGCTTGGCCAGGACGTCGTCGGCCTCGCCGGTGCCGTCGAGGTCGCCCCTCGCACCATCGGCAACGTCGGTGAGGAGCACCACGGGCAGCATCGAGCGGCCGACCCGCGCGCGAAGCTGGGCGACGAGCGTCGCCCCGTCCCCATCGGGAAGTTTCGCGTCGATGATGGCGAGGTCGGGCATCACGTCCGCGCCCCGGGCCAACGCCGAGCCGGCGTCGGGCACCGGCACGAGCACGAGATCCTCCTCATCGAGCACGTCCTGGATCGTGGCGACCTCGGAGACGTTGGCCGTGACGAGGAGCACCCGCCCGCCGGCGATGGGGCGACGCACCAGCGCCGACACGTCGGTCTTGGCGCGCGCGTTGGCGCCGCCACCGCGGACCTCGACCTCGAGCCCTTCGGCCGCGGCAAAGACCTCGAGGTCGCGGCCGACGCGGTCGCGGGCCAGTGCCTCGATCCGGTCGAGGGTCGCGTCGTCGTGGCCGGGATCGTGATGGAAGAGCGCCAGCCGTCGCGCGCCGGCCGCGCGGGCCACGTCGGTCGCGTACTCGACGGTCGAATGGCCCCAGCCCTTCTTCGCCGGGTATTCCTCTTCCGTGTACTGCGCGTCGTGGATGATGAGATCGACGTCGCGCATGAACTCGATGTGCCGCTGATCGCCGGGGTGCTGGTACCGGCCGGCCGACGCGTTCCAGAACGGCTCGTGATCCGTGGCGTAGGCGATGGAGGCGCCGCCGCTCGAGATTCGATACGCGATGGTCGGCGCCGTGTGATTCAGGTACTGCGTCTCGATCAGCACGTCGCCGACGCGGAAGAAGCCCTCGTCGAGCTCGGTGAAGTGGATGCGCGAGCGCAGATCGCGGAGCTTCACCGGGAAGTACGAGTACTCCATCTGCCCGGCCATCGCCTCTTCCAGCCCGCGCTGAAAGCCGAGCGGCGCGTAGATGTTCAGCTCGGCGCCCGGCATGAACGCCGGGACGAAGAAGGGAAAGCCCTGGATGTGATCCCAGTGGGTGTGCCCGATGAAGAGGTGCAGGCGCGGAGGGAGCGCGATCTCCGCGAGGTGGAGGCCCAGGCCGCGGGCGCCCGTGCCGCAGTCGAGGACGATCAGTGTGCCGTCGCCGCCGCGGACTTCCACGCACGAGGTGTTGCCGCCGTAGCGCGCCGTCTGCTTCCCGGGCGTGGCGATGGACCCTCGAGTGCCCCAGAACCGTACGTGCACGCTCTCCTCGTCAGGGTGAGACACCGCCGGAAATTGGGGGGTGATCTTAGCACTTATCGAGACCGCCCGAACCGATTAGAATGCCGCCGCCGTGAGCCGTGCGCCGTCGAGAGGAGACACGCGATGATCACCAACCGCCGAACGTTCATCAAGGTGTTGGCCGGAGCTGCCGCCGCCACGGGTGCTCGCCTCGACGTTGCGCCGGCCCTCGCCCAGGCGGCGCCCGTCCGCATCGGCGTCCTAGCGGCGAAGGCCGGCGTCACCGCTCCCGTCGGCGAGTCGGGGCTGCGCGGCACCCAGTTCGCCGTCGATCGCATCAACGCCGCCGGCGGCATCGCTGGGCGGAAGATCGAGCTGGTGGTCGAGGAAGAGTCGAATCCCAAGGACACCGTCGAGCGCTTCCGCAAGCTCGCGCTGCAGACGAAGGCCGACGTCATCACCGGCGGCATCTCGACGGCCGTCGGGCTGGCGGTCGGCCCCGTGAGTGAAGAGCTCAAGGCCCTGTGGCTCGCGTGGGACGCGACGACTCAGAAAGGTGTCGAAGAAACCATCCCGAAGCCGCGCTATGCGTTCCGCAGCGTCGACAACGAGGCCGAGGCGGTGATGGCGTCGATCCTCGCGGCCCGGCAGTTCAAGGGCAAGATCAAGACGGTCGCCGGCATCAACAACGACTATTCGTACGGCCGCGACAACTGGGCGGCCTTCCTCGCCATCATGAAGAAGTTCGGCATGAACGTCACGCCGGTGGTCGATCTCTGGCCCAAGCTCGGTGAGACCAACTTCACCTCCCACGTCGCCGCGCTCCAGCAGGCCAAGCCCGACCTCGTCTTCTCCTCGTTCTGGTCGGGCGACGCGCCGATCTTGATGAAGCAGGCCCACGCGGCCGGCCTGACCCAGGGCACGAAGTTCGTGCTCACGACCGCCGGCGGCGTCCACGAGTCGATGAAGAAGGCCTTCACGCCCGAGGGCGCGATCATGGGCTACAACTCGCTCTACTTCGAGGCGCCGAACGCGAGCCCGCTGCTGCGCGAGTTCTCGAAATGGCACCAGGAGCGCTTCAAGGAGTGGCCGAACTACGAGTCGGACCACGCCTACTTCACGATCGTGGCCTACAAGGCGGCGGTCGAGAAGGCCAGCAAGGCGGCCGGCGGCAAATGGCCGACGACGGAGCAGACGGTCGAGGCGCTCGAGGGCATCGAGGTGGAGTCGCTGTCCGGCCGGCGCGGCTACCGCAGCGATCACATCATGGAGGCGAGCTACTACCAGGGCGTCACCACCCACAAGAACCGCCACGACTTCGTGACGATCGATCCCGTGGAGGTGATGTCCACGAAGCAGATCCAGAAGCCGAGCGGCACCGGGCTCTACGACTGGATCAACTCGTGGAGCGTGTGAGGCCTCCGGCGCCCTGATCGCGCAGAGCCTCAACATCGTGCTCGGTGGCGTCTTCCACGCCGCCGTGCTGTTCCTGGTCGCCGCCGGTCTGCAGCTCGTCTTCGGCGTCCAGAAGATCCTGAACCTCGCCTGCGGCTCGTTCTACGCGCTGGGCGCGTACGCGGGTGTGTCAGCGGTGAGCTGGGCGCTGGCGGCCGGCGCACCGCCGCCGATCTTTCCCCTCGTTCTCGTCGGCGCCGGCCTCGTCCTCGCGCTCGTCGGGCCCGTCATCGAGCGACTGCTGCGCACGATCTACGATCGCGACGAGAGCTTCCAGCTCCTGCTCACGTTCGCCCTGGTGCTGATGTTCGAGGACGTGATCCGCTTCGTCTGGGGCACCGCCCCGCACCAGCTCTCCAGCGCCTACCTCGTGTACGGGCAACTCCGCGTCGGCGGCCTCGTCATCCCCGTCTACAACCTCGTCGTGATCGCCGCCGGCGGCGCGATCGCCGCGCTCATGGGCTTCCTGCTGGCCCGCACGCGCTTCGGCCGGATCGTGCGGGCAACCGCCGAGAACCGTGGCATGGCCGAGGCGATGGGCGTCGACGTGTCGCGCGTCTACGTCCAGGTCTTCACGCTGGGCGTGGCGCTCGGCACCGTGGGCGGCGCGCTCGTCATCCCGGCCACCGCGGCCGTCAACGAGATGGGCATCGATCTCATCGTCGAGGCCTTCGCCGTCGTCGTCATCGGCGGCCTCGGCTCCATGCGCGGCGCCGTCGCCGGCGCCCTCATCGTGGGCATCATGCGCGCGGTCGCCGTCGCCACGTATCCGGAAGTCGAGATGCTGGCGATCTACGTCGTGGTGATCGCCGTCCTCGTCCTCCGTCCGGCCGGGCTCTTCGCGAAGGCAGCCGCATGAGCCTCCGGCTCGCCGTGGCGGCAGCGCTCGGTGCGCTGGCGCTGTTTCCGCTGGCCGGCCGCGACTACTACGCCACGCTCATGCTGCCGTTCTTCGGCTACGGCATCGCGCTCCTCGGCCTGAATCTCCTCTTCGGCACGACCGGCCTGCTCTCCTTCGGTCACGCCCTGTTCGTGGCGCTCGGTGCCTACACCGCCGCGTTCCTGACCTCGAAGCTCGGCGTGCTGGACCTCGAGGTGATCCTGATGGCCGCGGCCGGGGCCGGGGCGGTGGTCGCGCTGCCGACCGGCCTGCTCTGCGTGCGCTACGTGCGGATCTACTTCGGCATGCTGACGCTGGCCTTCGGGATGCTCTTCTATTCGTTCCTGCTCAAGTTCTACGCGGTGACCGGCGGCGACGAGGGCATGCGGGTCCTCCGCCCGAGGCTCCTCGGCCTGGCCTGGACGTCGTTCGGCAAGGTCGAGTTCCTCACCGGCCCGTTCTACTACTACTCGCTCGCCGTGCTCGTCCTCGGCGCGGTCGTCATGTGGCGGATCGTCCGCTCGCCGTTCGGCCTCGGCCTGCGCGCGATCCGCGAGAACGCCGGCAAGGCCGAGTTCACCGGGGTCGACGTCCGCCGCTATCGTCTCTCTGCCTTCGTCGTCGCCGCGGTCTTCGGCGCCGTCGGCGGCGCGCTCCTTCCCATTCCAACCGGCCTGGCCGATCCGCTCCTCGCCTACTGGACCCACTCCGGCAATCTCGTCTTCATGCTGCTGCTCGGCGGCTTCGGGAATTTCTTCGGCCCCGTGCTGGGCGCCTTCGTCTTCATCGTGCTCCAGGACCAGGTGATGTCGATCACCCAGTACTGGCGCTTCGTCTTCGGCGCGATCCTCGCCGTCGTGGTGGTCTTCTTCCCCCAGGGCCTGACGGGACTTCTCGATCGGCGCCAGCGCGCCGGCACGTGAGCGTCCTGCTCGAGGCGCGGGGCCTGACGAAGCGCTACGGCGACTTCACGGCGCTCGACGGCGTGAGCCTCACCGTGAGCGAGGGGGAGTTCGTCTCGATCATCGGGCCCAACGGCGCCGGCAAGACGACGCTCGTCAACATCGTGACCGGGCTCGCGCCCCCGACCGCGGGCCAGATGAGCTTCCGCGGCCTCGACATCGTCGGCGCAGGGCCGGTGACACTGGCCCGACGCGGCCTGGCCCGGAGCTTCCAGCTCGTCAACGTCTTCCCCGCCCTCACGGTGGCGGAAACGCTCGCGGTGGCGGTCTGCGCGCGCCTGGGCCGTGGCCGCCGCTTCTGGTCGTCCCTCGCCGCCGACCGCGCCGTCCACGCCGAGGTCGGAGAGATCGCCGCCGTCTTCGGTCTCGCCGATCGGCTGGCCAGGCTCGCCCGCACGTTGCCCCAGGGCGACAAGAAGCTGCTCGACGTGGCCAGCGCGTTCGCGTTGGGGCCCGAGCTGATCCTGCTCGACGAGCCGACCTCCGGGGTGAGCACGGCCGACAAGCACGCCATCATGGACGTCATGGTCGGCGCGGCCCGGCGCCTCGGCGTCAAGGCGATCGTCCAGGTCGAGCACGACATGGACATCGTCTTCGGCTACTCCGACCGCATCGTCGCGCTCCACCAGGGCCGCGTCCTGGCCGACACGACTCCCGACGGCATCCGGCGTGACACCGAGGTCGTCGCGACCGTGCTGGGCAAGCCGCGCTCGTGATGCTGACCGTCGAGGGGCTGAGCGTCGACATCCAGGCGAGCCGTATCCTGCGCGACGTCTCGCTCGAGGTCGGCGAGCGCGAGCTCGTGTGCCTGGTCGGACGCAACGGCGCCGGCAAGACGACGACGCTGCGCACGATCATGGGCTACCGCCGGCCGGCCGCCGGCCGGATCGATTACCGAGGCCGGAGCCTCATCGGCGTGCCGACGCACACGATCGCCACCCTCGGCGTGGGCTTCTCACCCGAGGAGAGCGAGGTCTTCGCCGATCTCACCGTCGCCGAGAACATCGAGATGGCGACGTGGAATCGCGTGACGGCGCGCCCGGCCTCCGATCGCGTGGCCCAGGCCTATCGCGTGTTTCCCCGGCTCGAAGCATACGCCGCTCGCGGTGGCGGCCAGCTCTCCGGGGGCGAGCGCAAGATGCTGTCGCTGGCCCGGGCGCTCGCCCTCGACCCCGACCTGCTCCTGCTCGACGAGCCGTTCGAGGGCCTGTCGCCGGCCGTCATTCCCGTGATCGCCGAGGGCATCGCCGCGATTCGCAGCCACGGCCCCGGCATTCTGCTGGCCGAGTCCAACATCCATCACGTCCCTGCAGAAACGAACCGCTTGTATGTCATCGAGCGCGGGGAGATCATCTTCGCCGGCGCGCCGGCCGACGCGCGGCGCGACGCCACCGTCTCGCGGATCATTGGAGGAGCCACCTGATGCCTTCGTTGCCGATCCTTCCCACCACCGTGGTGGGCTCACATGGAAAACCCGGATGGTGGTTCACGCTGGTCAGGGCGTACGAGGCCGGCGAGGCCGGTCCGGGCGACCTCGACGAGATGTTCGACGACGCCGTCGACGCCGTCGTGGCCGACATGGAGGAAGCCGGGATCGACGTGATCACCGACGGCGAGGTGCGTCGACTCGACGGCTACGTCGACACGTACTACACGATCATCAAGGGCATCGAGGCGTTGCCGGTCCGCCGCAAGCTCGGCTACTGGGGCTACGACCAGCAGACGCGCTACGAGGCGGTGGGACGGATCGAGCCGCCGGCGGGTGGTCTCGGCATCGTCAAGGAGTTCGAGTACCTCACGTCACACACGAAGCGGGCGACGAAGGCGACCTGCGCCGGGCCGCTCACCTTCGGCTCGCGCATTCATCCCGGCAAGGTCTACAAGGGCACGGTCGACGTCGCCGAGCGGTTCGCCGAGGTCATCAACCAGGAGCTCCGTGCGCTGGTGGCCGCCGGCGCCGACTGGATCCAGATCGACGAGCCGGCGCGCGGCAACGTCTCCGGAGAGGAGATGGCGCGGCTCTTCAATCTGGCCACCGAGGGCGTCAAGGCGCGGCTCGGCTTCCACATCTGCTTCGGCAATCGCTTCGGACGCTCGCGCTTCCCGCGGACCTACGAGCCGTACTTCCCGGGCGCGCTCAAGGCCCGCGCCGATCAGTTCGTGCTCGAGTTCGCCGGCCGCGAGCTGGCCGAGCTCGACCTGTGGCGGAAGTACGGCGACGGCCGCGAGCTGGGCGCGGGCGTCGTCGACGTGAAGGGCTTCAACCAGGACACGCCCGAGGACGTGGCGCGCCGGATCCGCCGCGTGCTCGAGGTCTGTCCGGCCGAGAAGCTGACGGTGAATCCCGACTGTGGCTTCGGCTGGTCGCCGCGCTACCAGTGCAACCAGAAGCTGACGGCGCTGGCGGCGGGAGCGGCGCTGGTGCGGAAGGAGCTGGGCGGGCGCCGCTAGCTAGCGCGGCGCGGCGGCGGCCGCTGCCGGCGTGGGATAGATCACGTCGTCCGCGTGCTCGTAGGCCCACTCGAGGGACGCCGGATCGACGTACTGGATCTCGCTCCCGCGCAGGGCGGCGAGCTCCTCGGCCAGCGCCAGGCGGCGGACCTCGGCGGCCAGCGTGTTGAGCCGGTGATAGGCCTCGGAGAGCGTACGGCCGAGCGTCGTGACACCGTGGCCTTCCATGACGATGGCGTTGGTGTGGTGGATGAAGCTGCGGATCGGCGCGACGTCCAGCTCGACGTTGACGTGCGACGGCAGCACGTGCGGTGGCCGGCCCATGACCGACGGGAACTCGATGGAGAGTATGCGGAGCTCTCGCCCGGGGCTGGCCGCGAAATAGGCGATGGTCTCGTCGTGATGGACGTGGATCACCGCGTTGACGTCGGGCCGCAAGCGGAGGATCTCGCGGTTGAGCTGATGGCCCACGCTGGTCGGCACGTCGCCATGGAGCAGCCGGCCGGTCGGCACGTCGGTGATCACGACATGGTCGCGCGTCATCTCCTCGAGCGAGATCCCGGCGTGCTTCGTGTAGACCACGCCGTCGTCGAAGCCGGCGGCCGGAGTGCGCACCGCGATGTTGCCGAGCGTGTTGTGGATGTAGCCACGGGCGACCACACGCCGGGCATAGGTCAGCAGGACATCCGCGATGGTGGGATCGAAGAACACCATCGATTTCGAGGATAACACTGGCCAAGCCGGCGCTCGAATTCTTCCGCCCCGACGACGGTCCGTGGCAACCGGTGGCCGGCTCGGCCACGGCCGGCGCTGGCGGCGCCGGCATCGAGGAGAAGATCCTGAGCCGCGATCCCGAGACGGGCGACGTCATGCGGTTGCTGCGCTTCGCGGCCGGTGTTCAAACGACCGAGACGATCACCCACGACTTCTGGGAAGAGGTCTGGATCGTCGACGGCAGCCTGATGGACCTCGGGCTCGGGCGGACGTTCAGCGCGGGGATGTACGCGTGCCGACCGCCCGGGATGCCTCACGGGCCCTACCGCTCACCGGCCGGCGCGCTGCTCTTCGAGACACGCTACCACCGCGACCGGGCCTGACTCGACGGCCCGGCCGCAGACGGTATCGCGCTCACCGCACGGGGCTCACGGCGTGCTCGAGGGCCTCACGGACGACGAGTGGGGAAACGCGGCGAGCCGATCGAGACGCTCGCGCACGATGCCCTGCTCGACGGCGCCGATGCCCGGCATGGAGCCGGCGATGTGCAGGCACTGGAGCGCCACCGGCCGGTCACCGAGCGTCTCGAACGCCTCCTGGGCCCGGAGCACACCGGTGAACGATCGCTGGTCGCGCGCGCGGAACAGCGCGACCAGGAACGCCTCGCGGGCGCGGGGCGACTCCCCCATCCGGAGCGCGAGCCCGCCGACGGCCGCCATGCCTTCCCACCGGCGTGCGCCGAGCGCCGCGCCCCAGGCATTGCGCCACGCCCACTCGGCCGATGCGCGGTCGCCCCGAGCGAGCGCCTCGCTCACCAGGCGCACGGGCGCTTCCCACGGCCACTCCGCGCTCACGGCCACCTGCGCACCGATGTCGTCACCGTCCTCGAGGTGGGCACCGGCGAGGCGCTTGTGATCCACGCGCAGTCGCTCGACGGCCACACTGGCAATCACACCGAGAAGGCAGAGCCAGAGGGCTCCCGCCAGTACGATCCAGATCTTCCGTGCGGTCATCTCGTCCTCCTGCCGCGCCGTCTCACGGCGCGGGGCGCGTGAGAGGACGCAACGCTGATGCCAGAGTCCGGGTTTCGGAAATCCAAGCACTTATGGTGGGCCCGGCGTCGCGTCATGGACAGTCAGTGACTGAATTTCGAGCGCTGGTGCCACGGAAAATCGGGCACGCTCCTCGGTGGTAGACTCTCGGCGTGGCGCTCCCGCTCGAAGGCGTCGTCGTCGCCGACCTCACGCAGAACGTCGCCGGTCCGTTCTGCACGCAGGTGCTCGGCGACATGGGGGCCGACGTGGTCAAGATCGAGCGGCCCGGGCGCGGCGACGACGCGCGCGCGTGGGCGCCGCCGTGGTGGGGCGATCAGTCGGCGACGTTTCTCGCCTTCAACCGCAACAAGCGGAGCCTCGCCCTCGATCTGAAGACGGCGGCCGGTCGCGCGGTGCTGAAGCGGCTCGTCGCGCGGGTCGACGTCTTCGTCCAGAGCCTGAGCGCCGAAGCCACCCGCGATCTCGGGGTGGATTTTGCCGGCGCGTCGGCGATGAACTCCCGGCTCGTCTACTGCGCGATCACCGCCTTCGGAACGAGCGGCCCGCTGCGCGACATGCCGGGCTACGACCCGATGATGCAGGCCTACGCCGGGCTCATGTCGGTCAACGGCCATCCCGGCCAGGAACCGGTGCGCGTGGGCACGTCGATCGTGGACATGGGCACCGGGATGTGGGCCGCCCTCGGCATCGTCGCGGCGCTGCGCGAGCGCGACCGCACGGGGCGGGCGGTGGAAGTCACGACGTCGCTCTTCGAGACGACGCTGATGTGGGTCTCGTATCACGCCATGGGCTATCTGGCGTCGGGCGAGACGCCGGTGCCCCAGGGCTCGGGCACCGCGATGATCGCGCCCTACCAGGCGTTCCCGGCCGCCGACGGCTACGTGATGATCGCCGCCGGGTCCGACGCGCTGTTCGTTCGGCTCGCTCGGGCCCTCGACGCGCCCGGCCTGGCGGACGACACGCGCTTTGCCGACAATCCGCGGCGTGTGCAGAACCGCGCGGTGCTGGTCGAGGCGATCTCGGCTCTCACGCGCGCTCGGAAGAGCGCCGACCTCATCGAGACGCTGCGCCGCCACGACGTCCCCTGCTCGCCGATCCTCACGATCGATCGCGTGCTGGAAGAGCCCCAGACGCGCGAGAGCGGCATGCTGTTGCGTCCCGACAACGCTCGCCTGCCCGATTTCACCTGCGTCGGCTTGCCCATCCGCTGGGACGGCCGGCGGCCCGGGGTGCGCCGCGAGCCGCCGCGGCTCGGCGAGCACGGCGAGGACGTGCTGACCTGGCTCGGCTACACCCGCGACGACGTACGGTCACTCCGCAGCGAAGGCGTTCTGTGACCTATCGTCATCTCCTCGTCGAGCGCTCGGCCGACCGCCACGTCGTCACGGTCATCCTGAACCGGCCCGAGCAGATGAACGCGATGAACACCGCCATGGGCGAGGACCTGCTCGCCTGCTTCGACGGCTTGAAGATGGACACCGACGCCCGGGCCGTCGTCTTCACGGGGGCGGGTGACCGGGCCTTCTGCGCCGGCGGCGACCTCAAGGAACGCAACGAGATGTCCGACGAGACGTGGCGGGCCCAGCACGTCATCTTCGAGCAGGCGGCGTTCCGGCTCCTGCGCTGTCCGATCCCGGTCATCGCCGCCGTGGAAGGCTTCGCCCTCGCCGGCGGATGCGAGCTCGCGATCCTCTCCGACTTCATCGTCGCCAGCGAGACCGCGGTCTTCGGCGTCCCCGAGACGACGCTCGGGATCTTTCCCGGCATCGGCGGCACCCAGCTCCTGCCCCGCCTCCTCGGTGCGCCGCTGGCCAAGGAGATGATCTTCACGGGCCGGCGACTGAAGGCCGAGGAAGCGAAGGCGGCCGGGCTCTTGAATCACCTGGTCCCCAAGGGCCAGGCGCGCGCCAGGGCCACCGAGATCGCGACGACCATCGCCCAGAACGGCCCGATCGCCGTGCGCCAGGCCAAGAAGGCCATCGCCTACGGCATGGAGACCGATCTCGACACGGCCATGATCCTCGCCATCGAGGCCTACAACGCAACGGTCGTCACCGAGGATCGCCTCGAGGGCGTCCGCGCGTTCAACGAGAAACGGAAGCCGAACTTCAAAGGACGCTGAGCATGACGGCCATCCCGCTCACCCTCACCGACGAGCAGCGCGCGCTCCGCGACGGCGTCGCCGACATCTGCAAGCGCTACCCCGGAGAGTACTGGCGCGCGCTCGACGTCAAGCGCGAGTACCCGGAGGCGTTCGTCAACGACCTCACCAAGGCGGGTTACCTGGCCGCGCTGATCCCCGAGCCATACGGCGGCGCCGGCCTCGGCGTCGCCGAGGGCTCGCTGATCATGGAGACGATCCACGCCAACGGCGGCAACGCGGCCGCCTGCCACGCCCAGATGTACATCATGGGCACGCTGCTCCGTCACGGCAGCGAGGCGCAGAAGAAGCAGTACCTGCCCAAGATCGCCACCGGGGACTTGCGGCTGCAGGCCTTCGGCGTGACCGAGCCCAACAGCGGGTCGGACACGACCAAGCTCCAGACCACAGCGGTGAAGAAGGGCGACCGCTACGTGGTGAACGGCCAGAAGATGTTCATCTCGCGCGTGCTCCAGTCCGACCTCATGCTGCTGCTCGCCCGCACCACACCGGTGGACAAGGTCACGCGCAAGACCGACGGGCTCAGCGTCTTCCTGGTCGACATCCGCGGCATCAAGGGGCTGGAAGTGCGTCCGCTCAGGATGATGATGAACCACTCGACCAACGCGCTCTTCTTCGACGGCATGGAGATCCCCGCCGACGGGCTCATCGGCCAGGAGGGCAAGGGGTTCTCCTACATCCTCGACGGCATGAACGTCGAGCGCATCCTGGTCGCGTCGGAATCGATCGGCGACGGCCGCTGGTTCGTGGAGCGGGCCGTCGCGTACTCGAGCCAGCGCGTGCTCTTCGGCAAGCCGCTCGGCGCCAACCAGGGCGTGCAGTTCCCGATCGCCAAGGCCCACACCGCCGTCGAGGCCGCCGCGCTCATGCGCAACAAGGCGGCGGCGCTCTTCGACGCGGGCGAGCCGTGCGGGCCCGAGGCCAACATGGCCAAGTACCTCGCCGCCGAGGCGGCGTGGGAGGCCGGCAACGCCTGCATCGATTGCCACGGCGGGTACGGCTACGCCGAGGAGTACGACATCGAGCGGAAGTTCCGCGAGTGCCGGCTCTACAAGACCGCGCCCATCAACAACAACCTCGTGCTCGCCTACGTCGGCGAGCACGTCCTGCGCATGCCGCGGTCGTACTGAGACGCGCCGTTCCGATTCGCCGACTGGAGCGGCGCGCTACCGCTCGCTGAACCGGATGCCCTGCGGCTTCGTGAAGAGGTCGGCCTGGAAGTCCGAGTCCTCGTAGCTCGTGTACTTGACGATGAAGCGCGCCTCCGCGCTCTCGATCTCGAGGCGCTCGGGACGCTGCTTCGGATTGACGACCAGCGACGCCTTGATGCCCTCGGCCTCGTGGCTGTAGCGGATCATGCCCCCGTCGGCCGGCTCGGTCTTGGCATTGACCGACTTCATGAAGTCTTCCTCGCACCCGAACTCCAGCATTCTCCAGTGCTCGGACTTCGTGGCCGTGATGATCGGGGCGTGGAAGTCGATGTTCGTGCCGCGGTCCGTCATGTGCTGGCCACTGTTGTTCACCCGGTTGACCACCCAGACGTCCGGCTCGCTGACGACGACGAGCAGGTGCAGGCCCGTCTGCTTGTTGAAGACCTCTTCCACGCGACCGAACATCGATCCGTAGCGATAGAGCGTCTTCGGCTGAGTCACGAAGTGGTCGGCCGGCAGGCCGAAGGCGTCCACGGTGGTCACGATCCGAAGCATCCTCGTCGGAGCGCAGGCGGCGAAAGCGTCGGACACGTAGGCGAAGCAGACGACGACGAGCAGACCCAGAATCCTCATGTGTTCCTCCAGGCGATGAACGTTGCCTTACGACGTCCCAAAGAGAATCGCGGTCTTTTCTATCTTCGCGTGGGTCTTCGTCCGCCCGGTGAGGAAATCGTGAACGCATCCGCGGCCGGCGGTGTGCCAGCTTGGCGCCATGGTACAGTTCTGACCGCAAAGGGGGACGGCCATGAAGCTGCCTGATCGCGTCACGATTTGTGAGGTGGGACCGCGGGATGGCTTCCAGATCGAGCCCGAGTTCATCCCCACGGAACAGAAGGTCGAGGTCGTCGATCTCCTGGCCGCATCCGGCCTCGAACGCATCGAGGTGACGTCCTTCGTCCACCCCAAGGTGGTGCCCCAGACGCGTGACGCCGAGCAGGTGATGGCCAAGATCCGCCGCCGCCCGTCCACCCGCTACGCGGCGCTCGTTCCCAACGACAAGGGCGCGGTCCGCGCCGTGGACGCCGGGGTCGACGCCATCCACACGGTCGTCTCGGCCAGTGAGAGCCACAACCTCGCGAACGTCAACATGACGATCGCCGAGTCGATCGAGAAGCTGCGCGCCGTCATGCAGGTGGCCGAGCGAGCCCGCGTCCCCGTCGCCTGCGGCATCTCGACGTCGTTCGGATGCCCGTTCGAGACGGAGGTGCCGATCCCGCAGGTCGAGAGCGTCGTGCGCCGGCTGGTCGACATCGGCGCCCGCGCCATCGGCCTGGCCGACACGACCGGCATGGCGAACCCGCGCCAGGTCGCGCGGACGCTCGAGCACCTGATGCCGAAGTTCCCGGGCATCGAGTGGACGCTGCACACCCACGACACCCGCGCGATGGCCATCCCCAACATCCTGGCCGCGATGGAGCTCGGGGTGACGCACTTCGACTCCTCGATCGGCGGCCTCGGTGGCTGCCCCTTCGCTCCCGGCGCCAGCGGCAACGTCTGCACGGAAGATCTCGTGCATTGCCTGCATGCGATGGGCGTCCGCACCGGCATCGACCTCGACCGCCTGCTGGCGGCATCGCGCCGCGTTCAGGACGTGGTGGGGCGCACGCTGCCCGGTCAGATCGTCAAGGCGGGCACGTGGGATCGGCGATATCCGGTCCCAGACGCGGTGGCCGGGCGCCTCGGAGCCCCGCGTGCCTAGACCTCGCCACCCGCGGCTCAAGCCGACCTCGCGGCTCTCGTTACAACGCAGCCGGGCCGCACCTATCGCTCGCCACCCGCGGCTCAAGCCGACCTCGCGGCCGTCGTTACAACGCAGCCGGGCCGCACCTATCGCTCGCCACCCGCGGCTCAAGCCGACCTCGCGGCTCTCGTTACAATGATTACCCAAAAAGCGAAGCGGATGCTGGCGCTGATGGACCGCGCCGTCACGCTCTGGCACCTGCCGGTGATCGGCCGGGCCAAGGGGCGCGTCATCCGCCGGCTCCTCGAGCGCCACGAGTGCGAGCGCGCCGTCGAGATCGGCTCGCTCTTCGGCTACTCCGCCATCCTCATCGCCGGCACGATGCCACCGCGCGGCCGGTTGATCTGTGTCGAGGCGAACCCGTACCTCGCCAGGTTCGTCGAGTACAACACCGAAGAGGCCGGCCTCAAGCGCAAGGTGAAGGTCGTGGTGGGCGACGCGCTGCGGGCGATTCCAATCCTGTCCGGACGCTTCGACTTCGTGCTGATCGACGCGGTCAAAGAGGACTACCTCGACTACTTGCGGCAGCTCGAGCCCAAGCTCGCGGCCGGCGCCGTCGTCGTGGCGGACAACACGGGCGTCTACCGGCGCGACGTGAAGCCCTATCTCGACTACGTCCGTGAGCCCGCGGGACGCTACACCTCCCGGGAATACGACTTCGGCGACGACGCGATGGAGGTCAGCGTCCTCCGCTCTTGATCACGGCAACGGCCGGAGGAGCCAGGTGACGCCGGCGTCGGGGCACGACGCCACGACGAAGAAATCGCGGGCGATCACGGAGGCGAGCGCGCGCTGCTCCGGGCGATAGAGCGTCTCGGGCAGGACCTTCACCTCACCGTGACCGCGCACCTGGGCGCCTTCCGAGCACGCGGCGAGCTGTCGGGCCCGCGCTGCGGCGGCGTCGGCCTCCTGGGCGCGGCCGAGTCGCCGGTACGCTTCCGCCGCCACGCTCCACGGCGCCGGGCTCTCGGGAACGAGACGAGCCGCCTCATCGGCGCTGTCGGCCGCGGCGCGGAGCCGGCCGCGATGCATCTCGTAGCCCGCCAGCTCCAGCCGGAGCAGATGGCGGTAGCCGACGCTGATGTCGGCACGGGCAAGCGCCTGGCGCAGACGGTCGGCCGCCTCGCGGTCGCGTCCGCCAGCCGAGAGCGCCAGGGCGTGGACGAGATCGGTCGCCGCCTGCTCGTCGGCGGTGCGCGCGCGATACGGCGGCGCCACCTGGCGCTCGGCGACGATGGGGCGCGGATCGTGGGGCCGCATGACCATCCACGTCCGGTTGGTCAGCGACCACATGCGGTCGAAGTCGTCGTAATCGACCGTCCACGCCGGCCCGAACGTCGGATCGTGGAGCGTGACGACGCGCCGGGCGTCGTCGTAGCCGATGACGACACGAAACGTGGCGAGCAGCGGATCCCACTGGCCTGGCCGCGCTTCCAGCGGCTGCATCGTCCCGAGGAGGCCGGGCGCGCGGGCTGGATTCGCGAAATGAGCGAGCGGCGTGATCGCTCCCGGTATGATCACCGGCACGCCGGCATCGAGGAACGACTTCACGGAGGCGAGGCTGGGCGCCGTGCCCTTGTCGGTGATGCCCCATTCCTGGAGCGCCGTGCGGTCGTCCATCAACGACCAGTGCTGTCCCCAGTAGCCCAGCACCATGAGGAACGAGGCGTGGAACGACGGGTTGGTGAGATCGCGCTCGCGAAACCAGAGCCGCGCCGCTTCGTTCCAGGACACGTAGGGCACACCGGGGAGAAACGCGCGATCGGCCGCGCCGGCCGGTCGCCCTTCGGATTCGAAGACGTCCGTCCCGCGCTGCGACGAGGCGCATCCGGCGACTGCCAGCATCACCGCGAGCGCCAGCGCCGAGCCGAGTCGCATGAATCGAGGCTAGCGCGACGCTGGACCACGCCCAAGCACCTTGTTAGGGTGGAGCCGCCATGAGACGAGCCTGCTATCTGAACCCCGGCCGTGACCTGGCCACTGCCGTCAACCTCGCCCGGCGCGTCGAGGCCCTCGGCTACGACAGCGCGTGGGTGACGCACGGCCTTGGCCGCGATTCGTTCGTCGTGCTCGCGGCGTATGGCGCTGCCACCAGCCGCCTCGGGCTCGGCAACGGTGTCGTTCCCGTGTACCCGCGCCATCCCGTCGCCATGGCCCAGGCGGCGCTGACGCTCTCGGAGGCGACGGGAGGCCGCTTCCGCCTCGGGATCGGTGTCAGTCATCGCGCCAGCATGGAGGCCCAGCTCGGCCTGACGCTCACCGAGCCCCTCGCCGTCATGCGCGAGTACGTCGCGGTGCTGCGGGGCGGCCTCGGAGCCGGCGCCGACTTCAGCGGACGTCACTATCGCGTCCACTGGAGCATGGGCATGCCCGAGCGCCCGCCGGCGCCGCCGATCTACCTGGCGGCGCTTTCCGTGAAGATGTGCGAGCTGGCGGGCGAGATCGCCGACGGTGCCGTGCTGTGGCTCACGCCGCCGGCGTACGTTCGCGACGTCGCCGTTCCCGCCATCGAGCGCGGGCGCCGGCGAGCCGGCAAGACGCTCGACGGCTTCGAGATCGTCGTCGCCGTGCCGCTCGCCATCACGGACAATCGGGCGCCGGCCCTGGCTGCGTTCCAGAACGAGCTCACCCGCTACCTGATGCTGCCCTTCTACCGCGCGATGCTCGAAGCCGCGGGCCTCGGCGAGCACATCAAGGCGTTCGATCGCGACGGCACGACCACCGTCGCGCTCGCCGACGCGCTGGGCTCCGTGGGCCCCCCGGCCGCCGCACGTACATATATGGATGCGTACCGCCGTGCCGGAGCGACACTGCCGGCGGTCCGACCGATCACCTTCCCCGACGCGCCCTGGTATACGAGCACGCTGGAAGAGGCGGCGAAATTCTAGCTCGCGCTCTGACGTGGTTGGTGGCACTGGTCGTCGTCGGATGCTCGAGCGTGAGCGATTCGCGCGGCTTGCCGGCGGACCGCCGCGCGTCCGTCGTCTACGTCGCCCTCGGCGACAGCACGGTCGAAGGCGTGGGGGCCACGAGCAAGGACCGGAACTACGTCAGCCGCCTGCTGAGCCGCCTGCGCACGCTGTATCCCAATGCGCGTGTCGTGAATCTCGGCATCGGCGGCGCGACCTCGGCGGACGTCCTCGCCGGTCAGCTCGATCAGGCCATCGAGATCAAGCCCGACCTGGTAACGCTCTCGATCGGGCCCAACGACATTACCCAGGGCGTCCCCGTCGAGAGCTACGAGCACAACGTGGAAGCGATCCTGCGCCGGCTGAACGACAAGACCCGCGCCGTCATCGTGGTGAACCTGCTGCCCGACCTCGCGGTGACGCCTCGCTTCCGCGGCCGGCCGCAGGAGGCGACCGTGGGCAGGCTCACGACGCGCTTCAACGACGCGCTCCGCCGGCAGGCGACCGCGACCGGCGCCGAGATCGTCGATCTCTACGAGGTGAGCCGCAAGGAAGTGCCGCGGCGCCCCGAGCTCGTCGGGAGCGACGGCTATCATCCGTCCGACGTCGGCTACGAGCGCTGGGCCGAGCTCATGTGGCAGGGCATCGAGAGGAGGATCCGCCATGGCGGATGATCGCGTGCTGCTGACGGTGCTGCTCCACCACGATCAGTCGAAGCCCCTCGACGAGATCATGGCCCACGCCAAGAAGACCGGCTTCTATCGCGACTTCCCGCCCGAGGGCGCTGAGATCGTGTCGTGGGTGGTAGCGATGTCGTACGGCTTCATCATCCAGCTCCGGGTGGCGCCCGGCGCGCTCCGGTCCGTCAACCGCTACATGGAGCAGAAGGCGTGGGGCGCCTTCCGCTACCAGGTCTTCCCCTCGTACGACTTCGTCCCGATCGCGGCCCAGCTCAAGAAGGACCACGCCTGAGCGTCGAGAACCTCCTCGCGCTGGTCACGCTGACCGCGATGGAGCTGGTCCTCGGCATCGACAACATCGTCTTCATCGCGATCCTCAGCGGCCGGCTGCCGCCGGTTCAGCAACCACGGGCGCGCCGCCTGGGCCTGGCCCTGGCGCTCGGAACCCGGCTGGCCCTCCTGTTCTCGATCACGTGGATCATGGGCCTCACGCGGCCGCTCTTTGCCATCGGGGGGCTGTCCGGGCGCGACCTCGTCCTCATCGCCGGTGGCCTCTTCCTCATCTTCAAGGCGACGTGGGAGATCTACGACAAGGTCGAGGCCGGTCCCCACGCGCCCCCGGCCACGCGCGGCGGCGGGACGTTCGCGGCCGTCGTCATCCAGATCATGCTGATGGACGTCGTCTTCTCGCTGGACTCCGTCATCACGGCGGTCGGCATGGTCGATGAGGTGTGGATCATGGTGGCCGCCATCGTCATCGCCATCGTGGTGATGCTGATGGCGATGAACGCGGTGAGCGATTTCGTCGAGCGCCATCCGAGCGTCAAGATCCTGGCCCTGGCGTTCCTGCTGCTGATCGGCATCGTGCTGGTGGCCGACGGCATGGGACAGCACGTGCCGAAGGGCTACATCTACTTCTCCATGGCGTTCGCCCTGGGCGTCGAGCTGCTCAACATGCGTTTCCACCGGCGCCGCCGCGCCTGAACTCGTCGCCCTCGCCGACCAGGTGCTCCTTCGGGAGGAAGACGCGCCGACGGTCGTCGGCGACCACCTCGCCGATGGGGCGAGCCTCGAGCCCCGCGGCCGCCGAGCCGCGATGGGCGGCGAACGTCCGCTCGATGGCCCGCAGGACGGCGGGATCGTTGGGAACGATCAGGCAGAAGCCGACGCCCATGTTGAACACGCGGTACATCTCGGCCCGAGACACGTTGCCCAGCTCTTGAATGAGCCTGAAGATCGGCTGGGGCTCGGGCAGCGCGTCGATCTTGAACCCGACCGCGGCCTTGATGCGGGTCAGGTTGAGCAGACCGTCGCCGGTGATGTTCACGAGCGCCCGGATCGGCAGACGCTGCGTGTTCACAAGGTCCATGACCGGGCGGACGTAGATGTCGGTGGGCCGCAGCAACTCCTCACCGACCGTCCCACCCAGATCGGGCACGTGCTGATCGGGCTTGAGTCCGCCGACCTCGAAGAGCGCCTTTCGGGCGAGGGTGAGGCCGTTGCTGTGAACGCCGCTGCTCCGCACGCCGACGATGACGTCACCGGGCGCGACGTGCTCGCCGAGGATGATGCGATCGAGCGGGACGATGCCCGCGCACATCCCGACGAGGTCCAGGCCTCCACCGGGCTCGTGGCCTCGGATGATGTCGGGGATCTGCGAGATCTCCCCGCCGACGACGCTGACGCCCGCCAGCTCGGCGCCCACGGCCAGGCCCTCGGCGATCTGCTCGAGGATGGCGGGCGTCGCGTGCTCGATGGCGATGTAGTCGAGGAACGAGATCGGCTCCGCGCCGACGCAGATCGCGTCGTTCACGTTCATCGCGACGCAGTCGATGCCGATGGTGTCGTACCGGTGGAGCATCTCGGCGACGAGGACCTTGCTGCCCACGCCGTCGGTGCAGAGCGCGAGCCCCAGTGTGTCCGTGATCTGCACGACGCTGGCGAAGAAGCCGATGTCGACCACGCGCCGTCCCGGTCCCGTCGCGCGGAACGCCACCGTCCTGCTGAGCCGGCTCACGAGCGCGCTCAAGCCGAGCTGCGTGTTGTCGAGCACGCCACTGCGGTGATAGTCGAGCGGGCGTTTCCCCGTCATGTGCCACTCACTCTACACGACCTGACGCCCGAGCGGCGAGCCGGCGGGCGTTGACCCCGCGCGCGCCCGTCACGAGAGCCTGAGCGTTGCGCGCCTATCTCCTCTCGCGCTTGGCCCAGACCGCCCTCGTCGTGTTCCTGTCGCTCTCCGCCGTCTTCGCGATGGTGCGCCTCGGTGGCGATCCCGTGCTCCTCTTCATGCCGATGGACATCCAGGCCAAGGACGTGAACGAGTTCCGGCAGCGCCTGGGCTTCAACGATCCGCTCCCGGTGCAATACGCGCGCTTCGTCGGGGGAGCGCTGCATGGGGACTTCGGCGAGTCGCTGCGCTACCGGCGCGACGCGCTCGGCCTCGTCCTCGAGCGTCTGCCCGCGACGCTGCTGCTCGCGGCCAGCGCGGTCCTGCTCACGCTCGTGGTGGCCGTGCCGCTCGGCGTGATGACGGCGGTGAAGCGCAACACCGTCGTCGATTACGCGGGAACGCTGTGCACGGTGATGGGCCAGGCCGTGCCCGGCTTCTGGCTCGGCCTCATGCTGATCTACGTCTTCTCGGTCCGGCTGCGCTGGCTGCCCACGGGCGGCATGGGCTCGCTCGCTCACCTGCTCATGCCGTCGGTGGTGCTGGCCGCGTTCTTCTCGGCCCGCATCGCCCGCCTCACGCGCTCGACGATGCTCGAGGCGTTGAGCGAGGACTACGTGCTGACGGCGCGCGCCAAGGGCCTCAGCGAGCCGCGCGTCGTGGCCAAGCACACGCTGCGCAACTCGGCGATCCCGATCGTGACGCTGGCCGGCCTCGAGATCGGCCAGCTCCTCGGCGGGGCCGTGATCACGGAGACGATCTTCGCGTGGCCCGGGCTCGGCCGACTCACCGTGCAAGCGCTGCTCAATCGCGACTTCCCGGTGGTCCTCGCCGCGGTCTTCGTGATCTCGGCAACGTACACGACGATCAACCTGCTCGTGGACGTCCTCTACGGCTGGCTCGATCCCCGGGTGAGGCTGAGGTCATGACGCAGGGATTGCGTCACGCGACGTCGCGACTGAAACAACGCGAACGATTCGAGTCCCAGCTGAATTCCGACGGGGCATGGGCGGGGCCATTGTTCGAGCGAAGGGGGCTACGCCCCCCTCGAACTCCCCCGGCCGGGTGCCCATGCCCAGTTCAATGAAAGCCTGGCTCGGCATCGGCATCACGCTCGCGGCCATCGTCGCCGCGGCGGCGGCGCCGTGGCTGGCGCCCGTCGATCCGCTGGCGAGTGACTTCGCGCAGAGCCTGCAGCCCCCGGGCGCGCCCGGCCACCCGCTGGGCACCGATCAGCTCGGCCGCGATCTCCTCGCTCGCGTCCTCTACGGCGCGCGGCTGGCGCTGTTCATCGGCGCCTGCACGGTCGTCGTCACCGCCGTCGTCGGCGGCCTGCTCGGGCTGCTCGCCGGGTTCGTCGAGCGCTGGCCGTCGGCGGTGCTCATGCGGCTGGCCGACGTGCAGCTCTCGTTTCCGTTCATCCTCCTGGCCATGACGATCAACGCGATCGTCGGGCTCGGGCTCAGGAACATCATCCTCAGCCTTTCGGCGGCTGGATGGGTCGTGTATGCTCGCGTGGTTCGCGGGGAGGTGCTGTCGGTGAAGGAGCGCGACTTCGTCCAGGCGGCGGCCGCGCTGGGCGTGGGCCGCGCGCGCGTGCTCTTCCGTCACGTGCTTCCCAACGTCGCGCCGTCGATCATCGTCGTGGCCAGCCTGCAGTTCTCTCAGTTCATCGTTGCTGAAGCCGCCATCTCATTCCTCGGCTTCGGCGTTCAGCCGCCCACTCCCGCGTGGGGCTCGATGCTGGCCGAGGGCCGCGACTTCCTCTACGTCGCGTGGTGGCTGGCCGCCTTTCCGGGCGCGGCGCTGGCGCTGACGGCGCTCGGCGTGAACCTCCTCGGCGACTGGCTCCGCGACACGCTCGATCCGAAGCTTCGCGTTTAAAAGGAGCCCCGTGTACCCATCGCTCGCCACCCTCGGTTCTCGCCGGGCTCGCGTCGTCGATACAAAGGGAGACCCTATGCGCTCCTTCTTCCGCGCCGTCACCGTCGTTCTCGTCGTCGTCGCACTCGCCGCTCCCGCGCTCGCCCAGGACCGGGTCAAGAACAAGGAGATCGTGATCGGCCTCGGCGCCGAGCCGCGGACGATGCTGGCGGTGACGATCGTGGACTGGACGACCAACAACATGCTCGAGCACATCTACGACCGGCTGCTCGACCGTGATCCCAAGACCTTCAAGCCGGTGCCGATGCTGGCCACGAGCTACAAGATCGTCAACGACACGACGTGGGAGTTCACGCTGCGCAAGGGCGTCAAGTTCCACAACGGCGAGCCGTTCACCGCCCAGTCGGTCAAGGCGACGCTCGACTACGCGCTCGATCCGGCCAGCAAGAGCCACTACGCGACGGCGTCGTACTGGGGCCCGCTCAAAGAAGTGCAGGTGGTCGACGACTTCACGGTGCGGTTCCTGACGAAGCAGCCGTGGCCCAATCTCATCGACCACGCCTCGCTGACCAATCTGCTCATCATGCCGGCCAAGGCGTTGAAGGATCTCGGGCCGCAGAAGCTGGCCGAGAAGCCCATCGGCACCGGGCCGTTCAAGTTCGTCGAGTGGCGACGCGACGAGCGACTCGTCCTCGAGCGCAATCCCGACTACTGGGGCGGCCCGGCCGATGCGAGCCGCGTGACGTTCCGGTTCATCCCCGAGTTCAGCGCGCGGATGGCGGCCCTGCTCTCGGGCGAGATCGACATCATGAAGGACGTGCCACCGCACGCCGTCGAGGCGGTGGAACGCTCTGGCCGCGCGAAGGTCCGTTCCACCGTCTCCTCGCGCATCAACTATCTCGCGCTGGTGAACGTGAAGCCGGGGCCGATGCAGGACGTGCGGGTGCGCCGCGCGATGAACCACGCGGTGGACGTGGACGAGCTGATCCGAGCGGTGCTCAGGGGCCGCGCGACGAGGATGTGTGGCCCGCTGGCGCCGGCCAACGTCGACTACGCGCCGGTCGACTGCTACAAGCACGACCCGGCGCGGGCCCAGGCGCTGTTCAAGGAGGCGGGCGTCGATCCCGCGAAGCTTCAATTGACGCTCGACACCCCGTCCGGCCGCTACCCGCTCGACAAGGACGTCTCGCTCGCCATCGCCGCCCAGCTCCAGCGGCTCGGGATCAAGACGAACGTCGTCGTCAACGAGTGGGGGACTCACCTCGACAAGATCAAGAACCGCAACACCGGTGACCTGTTCTTCCTCGGCTGGGGCCCGGCCCTGAATGGCCAGGGCACGATCCAGCCGCTCTTCCTGGCCGACCAGACGTACTCGTCGTACGGCAACAACAAGGTGATCGACGAGAAGATCGCCCGCGCCGTCACGGTGATGGATCCCAAGGGCCGCGCGGCCGCGTACGCCGAGCTGCAGAAGCTCGTCCACGACGAGGCGCCGTGGGTCTTCCTCTGGCAGCAGCACGACCTCTACGGCGTGGCCAGCACGGTGGAGTGGACGCCGCGCGCCGACGAGAAGGTGTGGATGTACGACGCCAAGATCGTGGCGCGGTAGCGCCACAGGAAAGAGCCGCGCGATGAGCATCACGGTCTTCACCAATGCGTTCCTGATCGACTGCACCGGCGGCGAGCCCGTCGAAGGCGCGGCGGTCGTCGTCGAGGACGACGCCATCAAGGACGTCGTCCGCCACGGCGCGGTCGGCGCGCTGCCCGGGCCGGTGACCACGCTCGACTGCAAGGGCGCCACGCTGATGCCCGGGCTCACCGACGCCCACGTCCACATCTGCGCGATCACCGAGAACATCACCGACCAGCACCGCTACTATCCCGCCAGCTACATCGCCGCCCGCGCCATGCGCCGCGCCGAGGAGTGCCTGATGCAGGGCTTCACGACGGTCCGCGATGCCGGCGGTGCGGATTACGGCTTCAGGCTGGCGCTGGAGGAAGGCCATTTCCCGGGGCCACGGCTGCTCGTCTCGGGCAACTATCTCTCGCAGACCGGCGGCCACGGTGACAAGCGCCGGCGCGCCGAATGGATCGATCCCGTGGGCTGCTGCGTCGGCATGGTCGGCTCCATCGCCGACGGCGTCGACGAGGTCCGCAAGGCCGCGCGCGAGCAACTTCGTCGCGACGTGGACCAGATCAAGATCATGGCCTCGGGCGGCGCCATGTCGCCGTCGGACGAGCTCGACACGACGCAGTACACGGTCGCCGAGATGCGCGCCGCCGTCGAGGAGGCCCAGGCCGTCGGCAAGTACGTGCTCTCGCACGCGTACAGTGACTCGGCCGTGCGCCGCGCCATCGAGGCCGGCGTACGCTCGATCGAGCACGGCAACCTGATCCGCGAAGGCGCGGCCAAGGCCATCAAGGAGGCCGGCGCCTTCATCGTGCCGACGATGGTGACGTACGAGGCGATCTATCGCGAGGGCAAGCGCTACGGCATCGGCGACCACCAGATCCAGAAGATCGACCTCGCCCGTCAGCAGAGCGTGCAGGGCCTCACCTACGCCTACCGCGCCGGGTGCAAGATCGGCTCGGGGTCGGACCTGCTCGGCGACATGATGACTCAGCGCACCGTCGAGCTGGAGCTGAAGGCCCAGGTCATGAAGCCGATGGAGGTCCTGCTCTCGGCGACCCGCGTCAACGCCGAGCTGTTCCGGATGCAGGACAAGATCGGCAGCGTCGAGCCGGGCAAGTACGCCGACCTGCTCGTGGTGGCCGGCAATCCGTTGAAGACCCTTCGCGTCCTCCAGAATCAGGACAGTCTCCGCCTGATCATGAAAGGTGGCCGTGTCTACAAGCGAACACTCTGACCTGATCCTCGACCAGTTCACGCGCCAGGCGGTGCCGTTCTCCACGGCGCCCTCCATCAAGGACGAGGCCGCGCTCAAGCTCATCGTCGACTGGAGCGGCGCCGGGCCCTCCGACACCGTGCTCGACGTGGCCTGCGGCCCGGGCCTGCTCGTCTGCGCCTTCGCGCGCGTCGCGCGTCACGTAACGGGCATCGACATCACGCCGGCCATGCTCGACCGCGCGCGCACCCTCCAGCACGAGCGCGGCCTCACCAACGTCACCTGGCGACAGGGCGACGTGCTGCCGCTGCCCTGGCCCGACGGCTCGTTCACCATCGTCAGCGCGCGCTTCGCCTTCCACCACTTCCTCGATCCCCGCGCCGTGCTGCGCGAGATGCGCCGGGTGTGCGCCGTGGGCGGCAAGGTGGTCGTGGCCGACAGCGCTCCCGCGCCGGAGAAGGCCGACGCCTTCAACGCCATGGAGCGGTTGCGCGATCCGTCGCACGTCCGGGCGCTGCCCCCGGGTGAGCTGAAGCAGACCTTCAGCGACGCCGGACTCGGCGAGCCGCGCGTGACCCACTACCGTCTGGAGGGCGAGCTCGAAGGGCTGCTCGGTCGCTCGTTCCCCAAACCGGGTGACGCCGACCGGATCCGCGAGCTGTTCGCCGCCTCGCTGGCCGACGACCGGCTCGGCATCGACACCCGGCGAGACGGGACGCAGATCCGCTACGGCTTCCCCGTCGCCGTCCTCGTCGCCGATCGGGCATGAAACGCATCTTCTGCTGAGAGCTGGCGCGGCGTCTGCGATGATAGGCGTCATGCGGCGCCTGTCAGTGCTGTTCGTCGCGTGCCTGCTCTGTGGTCTCGCGGAGGCCTTCGCTCAGAACGCGCCGCTCACGCCCGAGCAGCAGGCGTTCGTCGAGCGCTACGTCGACGCCGTCCGGGCCAAGGACGTCGGGCGGCTCAAGGCGCTCGTCCATCCGCGATCACTCGCCTGCATCCAGCCCGAGGCCGTGTCGTTCTACGACGACGTCTTCGCGAGCCGGACGCGTCAACCCGCCGGCGCCCAGTACGCGGCGTCGGTCCAGACGATCGCGCCCGGCCAGCCGCTCATGATGGAAGGCGACGTGACGTATCCGGTCCGCCCGACCCACTGGATCCAGATCGATCTGGCCCCGGGAGCGACGTCGGGCAGCGTCCTCATGGTCCAGGTCGTCGCCGAGCGCGGCGCGTGGCTGGAGGTGCTGCCGTGCCCGACGCCCGCGACGCTGGCCAAGTATCGCGCCGCCAAGGCGACGGTATCGACCCAGGAGCAACGCGCCAAGGAGCTCGTCGCCAACCTGAAGGACCCGCTGCGTGGCGAGCTGCGCCAGCTCCTGCGTGACGGCCGGAAGGTGAGCGCGATCATGCGCTACAACCAGGAGGCGGGCGAAGACCTGAGCGTCGCCCGTCGGGTCATCGAGCTCCTGAGCGAGCTGAAGGATTAGGCGGGAGCCGATGGATCTGCGGCTCGCCCCGATGGCCGGGGTCACCAACGCGCCGTTCCGGCTCGTCTGCCGCGAGGCCGGCGCCGGGCTCCTCACCAGCGAGGAGATCGACGCCCGCGCTCTGGTCGAGGGCAATGCGCGCACGCAGGCGATCGCCCACTACCTGCCCGAGGAGCGCCCCATCGCCTTCCAGCTCCTCGGCGGGGATCCCGACGTGCTGGCCGAGGCCGCGCGACGACTCGCGGCGGCCGGCGCCGCCGGGATCGACCTCAACATGGGCTGCCCCGTCTCGAAGATCGTGGCCAAGGGACAGGGCGCGGCGCTCATGCGTGATCCGTTGCGCGCGGCCGTCATCTTCCGCACGCTGCGGAAGGCCGTCGACGTGCCGTTCACCATCAAGATCCGCTCGGGGTGGGACGAGCGCACGGTGAACGCGGTCGAGATCGCGCGCATCGCCGAGGGCGAAGGCGTGGACGCGATCACGGTCCATCCCCGCACGCGCTCGCAGCAGTACACCGGACGCGCCCCCTGGGCCATCATCCGCGAGGTGGTGGCCGCGGTCAGTGTCCCCGTGGTCGGCAACGGCGACGTGAGGAGTCACGCCGACGCGAGCGAGCTCGTCACCGCCACCGGCTGCGCAGCGGTGATGATCGGGCGGGGCGCGCTGGGTGCGCCGTGGATCTTCGCCGGCGAGCCGGTGGACCGCGAGACGCGCGCGCGCATCATCCACCGCCACTGCGCCTTGATCGAGGAGCACCTGCCGCCGCGCGACGCCCTCGTCCAGCTCAAGAAGCACCTCGCGTGGTACTCGGCCGGACTCGCGGGCAGCGCCCGCCTGCGCACAGCGCTCTTCCAGGCCGAGACGCCTGCCGCGGTTCAGGAGATGTTCTGGGGCAACTGGTGAAGCAGCTCTTCTTCGAGGACTTCGGCGTCGGCGACCGCTTCGGCAGCCCGTCCCGGACGCTGACCGACGCCCACTTCATGTTCTTCGCGGGGATGACCGGCGACGCGCATCCCATCCACTACGACGACGAGTACGCGAAGAAGACGCGCTTCGGCCGCCGGCTGGCCCACGGCCTCTTGCTGACGTCGCTCACCGCCGTCGGCGCCTCCAACCTCGCCCCGTTGATCGAGGATTCGATCGTCGCCTTCCTCGATCAGTCGACACGCTTCGTGGCCCCGGCCTTCGTGGGCGACACGCTGAAGCCCGATCACGAGGTGACCGCGCTCGAGCGCAAACGCTCGGGCGGGCTCGTGACGCTGAAGGTGACGCTGACCAACCAGCGCGGTGAGCTCGTGCTGGAAGGCCAGCACAAGTACCTGATCGCCTACCGTCCCGCCGCCTGACTTTCAGTCTCCGACGTATCAATTTAAAGACGCTGCGCCGCGTGAACACTTCGGTGAAGATACGTAGCCGTGGGCGACCAAACCGGCATCGAATGGACGGACGCAACCTGGAATCCCGTCACCGGCTGCACAAAAGTCAGCCCCGGGTGCAAGAATTGTTATGCGGAGCGCCTCGCCGCGCGCCTCCACGCAATGCACAACCCGAGGTATCGCAACGGTTTCAAGCTGACGTTGCACCCAGACCTCTTGAGTCTTCCCCTCCGTTGGCGTCGGCCAAGAATGATCTTCGTCAACAGTATGAGCGATCTCTTTCATGAAGCCGTCCCGGCAGAGTACATCTGGCAGGTCTTCGCTGTAATGGGCCAAGCCCCGTGGCATACGTTTCAGATCTTGACCAAACGAAGCAAACGACTTAGACAGCTCGCGTCTGGCCTTTCGTGGCCAAGCAATGTCTGGCAAGGCGTATCCGTCGAAAGCTCTCGCTACACGGCGCGAATCGACGACTTGCGTGAGATCCCTGCCGCAGTGAGATTCATCTCGATCGAGCCACTGCTCGGGCCAATCCCGGCTCTCCCACTCGACAATATCCATTGGGTGATCGTCGGAGGTGAGAGCGGGCCACGACGTCGCCCAGTCGAAGCTGGCTGGGTTCGCGAAATCCGTGATCAATGCCTGACGGCAGACGTTCGATTCTTCTTCAAGCAATGGGGCGGACGAACACCAAAGTCACGGGGACGTCTGCTCGATGGAAGAACGTGGGACGACATGCCGGCGCGGAGTCCTAGGGCGGCCCCGGTGGGGTGAGGGTGGCCTCAGATGGGCTCCTGGCTCGCCCGGGAGGTTCTTGGACACGCGAAAAATTGGATTACGTCGAACGCTATGCGCATGCCTTCATGGCCGCAATGGCGGTCAAACGAGCGGAAGGCAAGTGGCGCGAGCTCGTGTACATCGATCTTTTGGCAGGGCCTGGAAAGGGCATCGATCACGATAGCGCTCGCGAGTTTCTCGGCTCGCCCTTGAGGGCACTCGCGGTTACCCCGGCGTTCGATCGTCTCTTCTTTCGTGATCTCAACGCCACGAACATTCGAACACTGCGCAAGCGAATTCCACCGACCGATGTTCACCGAGTCGATCTTGCCGTCGGAGACTGCACGGTGGAAGCAGGAAGGGTCGTCGCCAGGCTGTCAGAGCGAACCTTGGGGCTCGCGTTCATCGATCCAGAAGGATTCGAGGTCAAGCTCGCCCTTTTCCGTGCGCTGTCGAAGCGCCCTATCGATGTCCTGTTCTTGTTTCCGAGTGCAGGCATCCGTCGTAATCTCGCTCAGTTCATGAAACAGCCCCATACGGGTCTGGATGACCTGATGGGAGGCCGCGAGTGGCGTGAGCTGCCAATTGCCAAGCTTGCCGCGGGAAAGCGCGTTGGTTCAGACGAAAAGTCGGCGTTCGTTCGATCCCTGATTCCCCTATTCCGCGCTCGGATGAAGACGCTCGGATTTCGGTATCAAGACGAGGCCGACCCGATTATGACCAATGAAAAAACGTTGGCATGTATCACCTCCTGTTTCTCTCTCAACATTCTGCTGGGCTTACTATCTGGAAGAACATCAAGAAGATTGGCGGTGACAAACAGCGCCCGTTGTTCTGACGGCCTCTTAGTCAGAGCGGCCTCGCGCCGCGATCGTCCACTCGGCGCCCAGCGATCACCACGCTTCACGTAGACGCGGGCTTGTAGACGTTGACGGTCGATCGCAGTGAGGCGGCGATGTTCTCACGCCAATCGCCGGTCGAGCTCGATCTGGACACGCGCGCGCACGGCGTCCCAGGGGAAGTGCGGCCCGGGATCCGTCTTTCGCCCCGGCGGCGTTGCGATGTCCGAGTGGCCCACGATTCGTGCGACCGTGATCGCCGGGTATTTCAGGCAGAGCTCGACACACAGCTCGACCAGGACGTCGATCTGGGCGTCAGTGAAGGTTTCAGTCGCGAAGCCAACCAGCTCGATGCCCAATGAGAAGTCGTTGACGTCCGTTCGCCCCTCGAGCTCCGATGCACCGGCGTGCCATGCGCGGAGCTCGTCCGGGACACAACGATAGACCGTGCCGTCACGGTCGATGACGTAGTGCGCCGACACTCCCGAATTGGGGGACTCGAACCACGAGAGCGCGGCCGCAGCAGTCTCGGATTCGGTGTCATGGACGACGATGCAGTCGATGGTGGGGCCAGGCCGACTGTTGTAGTTCGGAGACCTGGCGTCAATGACCGCGATGGCCATGTCGTATCCCAATCGACCAGACCCTTGACCGGACGCGGAACCAGGCTCGGGAAGAACGGCACCTCTGAAAAGCTTTGACGCGGCGTCTGCTCAGTCGGAGCGGCCCCGCGCCGCGACCGTCCACACCGTGTCCACGCGGTCACCGCGCATGACGTACATGCGGTCGTAGAGGTTGATGGTCGGGTCGCAGTGCGGGGGGAAGAACTCGATGCGCTCGCCGAGCCGGGGCGCGCGCGTGGGATCGGTGATGGTGAGCCTGCCGTGCTCGTCGCCGGCGAATCCGTACGTGAGGCCGGGCCGCTCGACCGACTCGGGGGGAAATGGCTTGTCGGTCGAGAACGCCTTGAGCCCGCCATCGACGACCGCCCGGTCCGCCGTGGGCACGCTCACGACCGTCGTCAGCACCGTCAGCGCCATCTCGAAGTCCGTCAGCGCGTCGCCGTCGCGGCCGCCGATCTTGCGGTACTCGAGATCCATCACGCAGTACGAGCCCGACTGCAGCTCGGTGAGGCCGGCCAGCTCCACGTCGATGTCGTACGTGCCCGTCGACCCGCCGGCGACCACCTCGACGGGCAGGCCCTGGCGCTCGAGGAGCTGCCGCGTGTCCATGAGCCCGGCCATCGTTGCCAGCGAGGCCTCGCGCCGCGCCTTCCAGCCGATGACGTGAGCGCAGTGACCGGCGTAGCCCTGGAGGCCGCGCAGCCGGAGCGAGCGCTGACGCGTGACGGCGCGCGCCAGGGCCAGGGCCGGCTCGCCGGGCTGGGCGCCCGTGCGCCGGTTCCCCATGTCCACGTCGACCAGGACGTTGACGACGACGCCGGCCGCGCTGGCCGCGGTGCCGATGGCCGCCACGTTCTCGGAGTGGTCGACGACGATCATCGTGTCGGGCGCCTCGGCGACGAGCTTCATGAGCCTCGCGATCGACGTCGGCGGCACGATCTCCGTCGTGATCAACAGCCCGCGGATGCCGGCGGCGGCCATCACCTCGGCCTCGCCCAGCTTGGCGCAGGCAACACCGAGCGCGCCCGCCTGGATCTGGCGCTTCGCGATCTCCGGGCACTTGTGGGTCTTCGCGTGAGGGCGGATCGATTTGCCGGTGCGGCGCACGTGCGCCGTCATCCGCTGGAGGTTGCGCTCGAAGCGATCGAGATCGAGCAGCAGCGCGGGGGTTGGAATCTCGTCTCGGGTCATGGCCGGGCCCACTCTAGCATCTCGGCCATTTCACCGCTGCACCTCGGCCATTTCACCGCTCGCCTCGGCCGCCCGCCGGCCTGCGGCTCGCACCTCGGCCATTTCACCGCTCGCCTCGGCCGCCCGCCGGCCTGCGGCTCGCACTGCCATGCTAGACTTCGCGACATGTCGCCGCCGGCCGGACGGCCCTTCCTGCAAATCCCCGGGCCGACGCTCGTGCCGGACCGCATCGTGCGCGCGATGGCGCAGCCCATCATCGACCATCGCGGCCCGCGCTTCGAAGCGCTCGTACGCGAGTGCCTGGACGGCCTCGAGCGCATCTTCCAGACCGACCGTGGCCACGTGCTGCTCTACCCGGGTTCGGGCACGGGCGCGTGGGAAGCGACGATCGTCAACACGCTCTCACCCGGTGATCGCGTGCTCGCGTGCGTCAATGGCTTCTTCTCGGCCGGCTTCGCCCGCACCGCCGCGGCGTTCGGCGTCGAGCTGGAGCGTCTCGACCTGCCGTACGGCGCAGGCGTGCCGGCCGCCGAGGTGCAGGCGCGCCGCGAGCGCGACCACGCGCACGACATCCGCGCCGTCCTCGTCGTCCACAACGAGACGTCCACCGGCGTGACCTCGGACGTTCCGGCCGTTCGCCAGGCCCTGCGCCGCGCCGGCCATCCCGCGCTGCTCCTCGTGGACACGGTCTCGTCGCTGGCGTCGATCGACTTCAAGTTCGACGCCTGGGGCGTGGACGTGGCTCTCACCGGGCCGCAGAAGGGCCTGATGCTGCCGCCGGGCATGGCGATCCTGGCGGCCAGCGAGCGCGCCATCGCCGCCAGCGAGAAGGCCCGTTGCCCGCGCTCGTACTGGGACTGGCAGCCCGTGCTCGAGCGGAATCGGCGCGGCCAGTATCCCTACACGCCGGCCACGATGCTGCTCTTCGGGCTGCGCGAGGCGATCGCGATCCTGGAGGAGGAGGGGCTCACCAACGTCTTCGCGCGTCACGCGCGGCTGGCCGAGGCGTGCCGGCGGGCGGTGCAGGCGTGGGGACTCGCGCTCCTTTGTCAGAACCCCGCCGAGTTCTCCAACACCCTGACCGCCGTGGTGATGCCCGAGGGCTTCGACTCCGACGCCTTTGTGGCGCACGTCTATCGGCGGCTCAACCTCTCGCTCGGCGTCGGCCTCGGCGACGTGAAAGGCCGCGCGTTCCGCATCGGGCACCTCGGAAGCCTGAACGAGCTGGAGCTGCTCGGCGGCCTGGCGGGCATCGAGATGATGCTGAAGGAGTTCGGTGTTCCCGTGCGGCCGGGCTCGGGACTGGCCGCGGCCGAGGAGTTTCTTACCGGCGCTTGATCGCGTTGTTGATGTTTTGCTGCTGAATCCCTTGCACCACGTCGTTGCTGGTATCTGGTCGACGGATCAGGGCGTCGCTCAACCCTCGCGCGATCGCATCACTCGGCGTATGCGGCAACACGCCCTTCGTGGCCTCTTCGGCGTCTCGCGCGACCGTGGCCGGATCGATGACGGGACGCACGATGTGGCGCTTTCGGGTGATCTCGGTCTGAAGATCGGTCGATCCCGTCGGTGCGGTCTGGGCGGCTGCGGGAACAACCGGAGCCAGCAGGGCGAGGAGCATGGCCGTGGCGAGCATCTGTAAGTTCATCCGACTCTCCCGTTGGGCCCAGGGTACACCTTCTCAGGTCATGCTCAAGTCGTTATTAGGGTCTGGCCGATCGTCGGAGCTGCGGGGGAAATGGCGGCTTAGGGCGCGGCCGACCTCGCCGACCGCGTCGACGACGGCGTCGCGGGCGTGGCCTTCACGCAATCGGGCCACCATCGCGTCGCGCACGCCGATCCAGTACTCGTCGCCGACGCGGGCGTGAATCGCGTCGTCGCCGATGATGGCGAGCTTGCGGTCCTCCACCGCGAGGTAGATGAGCACGCTGGCCCGATGGGCCGTGTCGTGCATCTCGAGGCGCGCGAAGATGTCGCGCGCCCGCGCCAGGGTCGGATCGCCGCCCGCGTGGGCGCGCTTCACGCGCCGCTCGAGGTGCACGCGGACTTCCGCCGACGTCAGGGACTCGGCGCGCGCGATCGCGTCGACGATGGCGGCGAGATCGTCCCGGCTCAAGATGCGGTGGACCCAGCGGGGATGCCTGGTGATGGTCACCACTCCCCGCTGGCGCCGCCGCCACCGAAGCTTCCACCGCCGCCCGAGAATCCTCCTCCTCCACCGCCTCCACCACCCCCGCCGCCGAAGCCGCCACCGCCCATGAAGCCGCCCCACGTCGGCCCCATCGGCACGTACGGCCCCTGCGATCCGAGCGTGTAGTGCAGGCGGCGCTGGCGGCGCTGGAGACTCATCGTCTCCCACGCGAAGATCAGCGCCATGATGCCGAACAGGACGAAGAAGCCGATCATCGGGAAGTTGGTTCCCCGGCTGCGGCGCGTGCGGCCATCCGCCTTGCCCTCGCCGGCCCGCTCGTAGACCGCGCGGGCCGCCGCTTCGATGCCGGCCGCATAGCGCCCCTCGCGAAAGCGCGGCGCGATGACGTCGCGGATGATGCCGGCCGCCACCGCGTCGGGGATGGTGGGCTCGAGGCCATAACCGACTTCCAGGCGGACTCGGCGCTCGGTGAGGAAGACGACCAGGATGACGCCGTTGTCGAGGCCCTTCTGGCCGATGCGCCAGCGCTCGGCCAGCTTGATCGAGACGTCGTCGATGCTCTCGCCCTCGGCCGAGCGGAAGATGGCCACCGCCATCTGGGCCCCGGTCGCCGCTTCGCGCTCGGCCAGGAACCGCTCGAGGCGGCCGCGCTCGTCGGCGGAGAGCGCATTCGCGTAGTCGTTGACGCGCGCCGTGGGCGCGGGCGGGATCAGAAGGGCGAGGGCAAGTGCAGCGGCGACGAGCAGACTAAAACGTCAGGGGCCCAGAAATGGCCCCCGACCCCCCCAACGCTCGGAGCGCGCCGGCGCAGCCGGACGCGCTCCTCGACCACCGTTAATCTGCCCGGCTCCTAGAACTTCACCCGCGGCGGCGTGGCGGCATCGGGCGCGGCCTCGAAGAACGCCTTCGGCCGGAAGCCGTTCATGTTGGCCACGATGCTGCCGGGGAACAGCCGCTGACGCGTGTTGTACTCGCGCACGGACTCGTTGAAGCGGCGGCGCTCGACGGCGATCCGGTTTTCCGTGCCCTCGAGCTGGGTCTGGAGCGCCAGGAAATTCTGGTTCGACTTCAGCTCCGGGTAGCGCTCGACCGTGACCATCAGCCGGCTCAGCGCCCCGGTCAACTGCTGCTGGGCGGCCTGGAAGCGCTCCATCGCCTTGGGGTCGTTGAGCGCCTCGGGGGTGAGCTGCACGCCCGTCGCGCTGGCCCGCGCGCGCGTGACTTCTTCCAGCACGGTGCGCTCCTGGGTGGCGAAGCCCTTCACGGTCTCGACGAGGTTCGGGATCAGGTCGGCGCGGCGCTGATAGACGTTCTGGACCTGGGCCCACTTCTCGTTGACGTCCTGCTCGGACCGCACGAGCGAGTTGTTGATGCCGACGGCCCAGACCACGACCCCGAGGACGATGAGGCCGATGACGGCCAGCGTGACGACGAGCCCTCGCCCCATGCGGTTGGCATTATACGCAATGACGCCGTACACTTCGCGCCGTGTCCGAGCCCCTCCCCCGATATCGCGTGCGCGCAAAGAACACCTCGACCCAGTCCGAGAACAAGATCCACGACGACACGCTCGCCCGCCGCTACGGCTTCCGGGGCGGCCTCGTGCCCGGCGTCATCGTCTACGCGTACCTGACCGAGCCGCTGGTCGCCGGGCTCGGCGAGGCGTGGCTGGCCCGAGGCACCGCTCACGCGCGCTTTCGCCGCCCCATCGTCGACGCCGAGGAGGTGACCGTCACCGGCGACGTCACGGGGCGCGACGCGCGGACGGCGAACGCGCGGGTGGCGGCGCGGACCGAAGCGGAGGGCGACTGCGGGCTCGCCGAGGTGACCCTGCCCGCGGGGTCGCCCACGCCGGCCAACGTGGCGATGTATCCGAAGGCCCCGCTGCCCGCCGAGCGCCCTCCGGCCAGCCGTGAGCTCCTGAGCCACGTCGACGTGCTCGGCACACCCGAGACGACGTACGACGCCGACGTGGCGGCGGCGTGGCTCGAGAAGGTCGGCGATCCGCTCCCGGTCTACCGTGGCCCGCGCGCCTGGGTGCATCCGGCCTTCTACCTCGATCAGGCCAACCGTGCGCTCGACCGGAACGTGCGCGTCGGTCCCTGGATTCACGTCGAGAGCCGCGTGCGCCACCTGGGCGGCGCGCGAATCGGCGAGACGCTCCAGACGCGCGGGCGCGTCCGGTCGGTCTACGAGCGCAAGGGACGCGAATACGTGGAGCTCGACCTCCTGATCGTCGCCGCCGACGAGCGCCCACGGCCCGTTGCCCACGTCGTCCACACGGCGATCTTCAAGCTTCCCGCCGTTGAAACGACGGCGCCTGCGTGCTAGAAACGTCCATTCCGCCGAGGAGGATCTGACGTCATGGATCTCCGATACTCGCCCGACGATCTCGACTTCCGCGACGCCACGCGCCGCTGGTTCGAGGCCAACGTGCCGACGACGGAGCTGAAGACGCTCGGCGAGCGGCGCGAGTGGCACCGCACGCTCTTCGACGGGGGCTACGTCGGGATGGGCTGGCCGCGCGAGTACGGCGGCCAGGATGCTCGCGCGCTTCGTCAGGCCATCGTCGCCGACGAGATGGCGCGCGTGAACGCGCCGCCGACCATCAATGGCCTCGGCATCGGCATCGTGGGACCGACCATCATCCACCACGGCACCGAAGCCCAGAAGCAGCGCTACCTCAAGAAGATCCTGGCCGCCGACGAGCTGTGGTGCCAGCTCTACTCCGAGCCCAACGCGGGCTCCGACCTGGCCAGCCTCAGGACGCGCGCCGAAGACAAGGGCGATCACTTCGAGGTCAACGGCCAGAAGATCTGGACGTCGTACGGCGCCATCTCCGACTGGGGATTGCTGCTGGCGCGCACCGACACCAGCGTGGCCAAGCATCGCGGCATCTCGTGCTTCCTCATCAACATCCACCAGCCCGGGGTGGACGTGCGCCCGCTCAAGCAGGTGACGGGGAACCAGGAGTTCTGCGAGGTCTTCATGACCGGCGCGCGCGTCGAGAAGAGCGACCTCGTCGGCCGGCTCGGCCAGGGCTGGGAGATCGCCCAGACGACGCTGTCCTACGAGCGCGGCGGCAATTCACTCGCGCGGGTGACGCGCTACACCTCGGCCTTCCACGAACTGGTGAAGGCCATGCGCGCCCTCCGTCGCGCCGGCCGTCCGCTCATCGACGATCCACTCGTCCGCGCCAAGCTCGGCCGCATCTACGCCGAGCTGGAGGTCCAGCGCTACGCGGCGCTGCGGGTCCTGTCGGCGCTCGACAAGGGCGAGGGCCCGGGCGCGGCCTCGTCGATCACCAAGCTCTCCTACAGCGAGTTCGAGAAGCGCTACTTCGAGCTGGCGCTCGAGATCCTCGGCCCGTACGGCCAGGTCACGGCGGGACTGCCCGAGCAGCTCAGCACGCGGGTGAGCGCGTCGTCGGGTCACGGCGAGACGTGGGCGTACGCGTACCTCTGGTCGCGGGCCGGCACCATTTACTCCGGCTCGTCCGAGATCCAGAAGAACGTGATCGGCGAGCGCGTGCTCGGCCTGCCCAAAGAGACGCGGGCCGATCGGGTGAAGTGATGGACTTCGCGTTCAGCGGCGACCAGCAGCTCCTGAAGAATGCGGCGCGGGCGTTCCTCGACGAGCGGTGCACCTCGCTCATCGTGCGCGGGCTGTGGGACGACCCGCGCGGTGAGAGCGAGGCGATGTGGAAGGACATGGCCCAGCTCGGCTGGTTGGGACTGTCGCTGCCCGAGGCCTACGGTGGCAGCGGCCTCGGCATGGTGGAGACCGCGATTCTGCTCGACGAGATGGGCCGCGCGGCCTATCCCGGGCCGTATCTGCCGACCGTGCTCGCCGCCCACGCTGTCGACAGCGCCGGCACCACGGAGCAGAAGAACCGGTGGCTGCCCGCCATCGCCACCGGAGGCGCGCGGGCGACCACGGCGTTCGTCGACGCGGACCTCGCGTGGGACCCGCAGTCGACGGCGACGCGCGCCGAGAAGGTCGGCGCCGGCTGGCGACTCAGCGGCGCCAAGCAGTTCGTGGCCTGGGCCCACGTTGCCGACGTCCTGCTGGTGCCGGCGCGCACGCCCGACGGGGTGACGCTCTTCCTGGTCGAGCCGGCCGCGGCCGGGCTCGCGCTGAAGCCTCTCACCGCGATCGACATGGGAACGCGCTGGGCCGCCCTCACGCTCGACGGCGTCACCGTCGGCGCCGACGCGATCCTCGGCACGCCCGGCAACGGCGAGCGCCTCGTCTGGGAGCTGCTGCGCCGCGCCGCCGTCGCGGCGGCCGCCGAGATGCTCGGCGCGGCCCGACGCTGCCTCGACATGAGCGTGGGCTACGCGAAGGTGCGCGAGCAGTTCGGCCAGCCCATCGGATCGTTCCAGGCCATCCGCCATAAGTGCGCCGAGATGCTCCTCAGTGTCGAGAATTCACACGCCGCCGTGTACTACGCGGCGTGGGCCCTCGACGCGAAGGCCGAGGACGCGGTGCTGGCCGCGTCGGTGGCGAAGTCCTACGTGAGCGAGGCGGCGCGCCACGTGTGTGGCGAGGCGATCCAGGTCCACGGCGGGATCGGCTTCACGTGGGAGTACGATCTCCATCTCTACATGAAGCGCGCGAAGGCACTGGAGCCCATGTACGGCGACGCCGACTGGCATCGCGAGCAGATCCTCCGACTCGTCACAGCGTAGCCCCGTGCACCCATCGCTCGCCACCGCGTCAGCCGAGCGGCGCCCCGTGCACCCATCGCTCGCCACTGCGTCAGCCGAGCGGCGCCCCGCGCACCCATCGCTCGCCACCGCGTCAGCCGAGCGGTGCCCCGTGCACCCATCGCTCGCCACCGCGTCAGCCGAGCGGCGCCCCGTGCACCCATCGCTCGCCACCCTCGGTGCGAGCCGACCTCGCGCCGTCGATAAATGACGCCTGGTCCCCTCGACGGCATCGCCGTCGTCGACCTCACCAGCTACATCGCCGGCTCCTACGCCGGCATGATGCTGGCCGACATGGGCGCACGCGTGACGAAGGTCGAGGCGCTGGCCGGTGACTCCTTCCGCGAGCTGCCCGGCTTCTACGGCTGGAACCGCGGCAAGCGCTCGATCGCTGTCGACCTCAAGACGCCGGCGGGGCGCCAGATCGTCGAGCAGCTCGCCGAGCGCTCTGACGTGTTCATGGAGAACATGCGGCCCGGTGTGGCCGACCGCCTCGGCGTCGGCTACGAGCGGCTCCACGCGCTGAACCCACGGCTCGTCTATTCGTCGGTGACCGCGTTCGGATCGACGGGGCCCTACGCCGATCGCCCGGGGTTCGATCCGTTGCTCCAGGCGATGAGCGGCGCCATGGCGCTGCAAGGCTTCGGCGGCCCGCCGCAGTATCTCCGCATCGCGGTCACCGACTACTACGCCGCGTCGCTCGCCGCCCAGGCCATCCTCGCCGCGCTCTTCGTCCGCGAGCGGACCGGGAAAGGCCAGCGCGTCGAGACGTCGCTGCTGCACGCGTCGATCGCGCTCCAGTCGGGAAATTTCGTGGACTACAAAGGCAAGCAGCATATGTTTCGCGACAACCCGACGTATAGGCTCTACCGCGCCGGCGATGGCCAGTGGTTCTTCCTGGCCTGCGGCAACCAGACGTTCTGGGTGAAGCTCTGCAAAGCGCTCGGCCTCGACGATCTCGCGGAAGACCCGCGCTTCGCCTCGTGGCTGCTGCGTCTCGACAACCGCGAGGCGCTCCTGCCCCTGCTCGAGTCGCGCTTCGCGGCCGAGCCGCGTGATCACTGGCTCGGGCTCCTGGCCAAGCACGACATCCCGGCCGCGCCCGTGCAGACGATGCTCGACTTCATGAACGATCCCGCCGTCCGCCACCTCGACATGGTGCGCGACTACGATCATCCCGACGTTGGTCCGCTGCGCCTCATGGGCCAGCCGCTGGCGTTCAACGAGACCCCGGCGCAGGATCCGGGTCCGCCGCCCACGCTCGGAGAGCACACGAACGACGTGCTGCGCGAGCTGGGCTACGATGCCGCGGCCGTCGCCGATCTGCACACGCGCGGCGTCGTGGGAGGGCCGGCGGCGTGAAGTACGAGGCCATCCGTTACGAGGCCGCCGACGGCATCGCGACCATCACGCTCGATCGCCCCGACGTCCACAACGCGATGAACGAGACGATGCGCCGCGAGCTGACGGAATGCTTCACGACGCTCGCCACCGACGACGGCGTGCGTGTCGTGGTCGTCACCGGCGCAGGCCAGCGCGCGTTCTCGGCGGGCGCCGACATCCGCGAGTTCGTCGCGCCCCAGGTGCCGACCGTCTTCCGCGAGTCCCGCAAGCGCGTGGACTTCCGTCAGGCGATGGACCGGTGTCCGCAGCCGATCATCGCGGCCATCCGCGGCTTCGCGCTGGGCGGTGGCCTGGAGCTGGCGCTCGCCTGCGACATTCGCCTGGCCAGCGACGACGCTCAGCTCGGACTCACCGAGGTCAATCTCGCCATCATCCCGGGCGGCGGCGGCACCCAGCGCCTGCCCCGGCTCGTGGGCCGTGGCAAAGCGCTCGAGATGATCCTCACCGGCGCGCGAATCAGCGCGAGCGAAGCGCTGGCCATCAGGCTGGTGGAGCGCGTGGTGCCGGCGGCCGAGGTGCTGGCTCAGGCCCAGACGCTGGCGCGCACGCTGGCCGACAAGGCACCGGTGGCGCTGCGCTACGCCAAGGAAGCGGTGGTCAAGGGCCTGGAGCTCCCGCTCAGCGACGGGATCCGGCTCGAAAACGATCTGGCCACGCTGCTCCGCACGACGGACGACCGGGTCGAAGGCGCGCGCGCGTTCCTCGAAAAACGCAAGCCGCGCTTCACCGGTCGCTGATGCCGTTTTCCTACTACGCACGACTCTCTCGTGCGCAGCAGGCGATCTACCGCAAGAGCGACGAGATCATCGAGGTCCGGCTGCCACGACCGGAGGATCTCCATCCGCTCGTCGAGGACCTGGCCACCGCGCTGACCTCCGAAGATCGCGCGCTCACGCAGGAGACGACCGCGCGCCTGATCCTCGGACTCTGCAAGGTCCTCGGCCTGCCGCCGGTTCGCGTGGATGTCCTGGCCGCGCGGCCCCACGCGCGCTGGGGCGAGCTGCACGGGCTCTACACGGCCGAGCGTGGCCGCACGCCCAAGATCCAGCTCTGGATGCGCACGGCCAAGCAACGGCGGGTCGTGGCCTTCCGGACGTATCTCCGAACGCTCTTGCACGAGGTCGGTCACCACGTCGACTACACGCTGCTGCGCCTGCGCGACTCGATGCACACCGAGGGGTTCTACAAGCGGGAGTCGAGCCTGTTCCATCAGCTCGTGCCCGAGGACCGGGGGAGTTCCGAGGGGGGCGTAGCCCCCTTCGGTGAAAGGACGTCCGCCATGCCCACGATCGAGGAGTACGCCAAGCAGCCCGTCGCCCAGCGTCTCGGCCGGCTGGAGCGCACCGCCGATGAGCTCGCCGCCGCGGTGAAGGGTCACAACCCCGGCGTTCTGGGCCGGCGTCCCGATGGCAAGAACTGGGCAGGTGTGGAAGTGCTGTGCCACCTGCGCGACACCGAAGAATTCTTCCAGCTCCGCTTCGAGGCGATCACCACGATGGACGATCCGAAGTTCTCGCCGGCCACTCCGGACCGCTGGGCGGAGGAGCGTCAGTACCTGCGCAACGAAGCGGGCGAGGCGCTCGCCGCGTTCCGGCGGCGCCGCGAGGAGAACCTGACCGCGCTGAGGAAGATGACGGCGGAGCAGTGGAAGCGGGCCGGCATTCATCCCGCCCGCGGCCGCATGAGCGCCGACGACGTGCTGGCGCTCATGACCTGGCACGACGACAACCATCTCGACCAGCTCAAGCGCGCCCTCGACGGACGTCCCTGATCGGCGGCGACGCTCCTAGTCAACCCGCCTCATGGGAAAGACTGGGCGGTGCCGCCTTGAAATCTGGTCTCCGCCAGCGGCCCGGGCAGGCCGTTCACCCAGGCGTCGATGACGAGCCGCTCCCGCCTCCTCGTTCCTGCTATCGGCCTCGGCGCCGGGGCCGCGTCGAGCTTTCTCGGCATCGGCGGTGGCGCCATCATCGTGCCGTTGCTGATGATCTCGCTCGGCCTGCCCTTCAAGGAGGCTGTCGGGACGTCGCTGGCGGCGGTGCTGATCATCTCTACGGTCGGCGTCATCTCCACCCTTGCCGTCGATGCGAGCAACGTCGCGTGGATGGTCGCCGCGGTGCTGACGGCCGGCACGCTCACCGGCTCGTTGATCGGTGGCCGCGTGCTGGCGCGCGTGGGCGATCGCCCGCTCCGTCTCGGCTTCGCCGCCTTGCTGGTCCTCACCGGCTGACGCCTCGTGGCCACTCCGGCAGCCGGCGCCAGCGGCACACTGACGCTCGGCCTCACCCCCACGCCGATCCATGCGGTCGTGTTCGTGATCGGAGTCGCCGCGGGCGTGACGTCCGTGCTCTTCGGCCTGGGCGGAGGCGTCGTCATCGTTCCCGCGCTGCTCATGGCGTTTCCCGAAGCGCCCTTCCGGATGGTCGCGGTCGCGTCGCTCCTCACCGTCATTCCGACGTCGGTCCTGAGCATCGTGCCACACGCCCGACTGGGGACCATCGACCGCCGCCTGGTGAGCGCTCTGGCGCCGGTCGGGATCGTGAGCGCCATCGGCGGCGCTTGCGCCGTGAACGTCGTGCCGGCATGGCCCTGCCGTATCGCGTTCGCGCTCTTCCTCGTGTTCGTCGTGAGTCGGCTGGTCACCGGCCGCGGCGCCTCGACGGCCGGCACGGCGCAGGGCGAGGGACTCCCGAATCTCGCTGTCGTGGCGGCGCGGCTCCACGCGCTCCCCGGCGACGCGCTCTGCCAGATCCACCGCCTGGCCGCCGTCAGCATCGCCCGGCTGCCCACCTCGTAGACCTCAGCGGAACGCGGAGGCGACCTCGCTCATGAAGCGATCGAGGAGCGGACGCGGATCCTTGGGGAAGAACATCGAAGGCGCGAAGACCATGCCGACGCCGGCCTCCTTCAGCCGGCCGAGCTTGTCGCGCACCTCGCCGACCGAACCCGCCAGCAGCAGATCGCGCACCATCACCTCGGGATAGCCCATCCGGCGCGACACCGCGGTGGCGAGGGCATCGACCTCGTCGCGTCGGTCGGTGATGAGGATCGGCATGTTGGCCGAATGCACGATCGATTTGGGGTCGCGGCCGATCTCCGCGCACTTTTCGTCGAGGATGCGGCCCTTGCGCCGGAGCGCATCGGGGCCGCCCCACACGTTCCAGTGGTCGGCGTGGCGGGCCACGATGCCGAGCGTGACCTTCTCGCCGCCGCCGCCGATCATCAATTCGGGGTGCGGGCGCTGCACGGGCTTGGGCTCGAGCGGCGCGTCGCTCAGCGAGTAGAACTTCCCGTCGAGCGTCGCCTTGGACTGGGTCCACAGCGCCTTGATGACCCGGCACGCCTCGTCGAGCCGCGCCAGCCGCTCGCCCACCGTGTAGAACGGGATGCCGTAGGCGGCGTGCTCGTTCTCCTGCCAGGCCGCGCCGAGGCCGAGGATGAGCCGTCCGCCCGAGATGACGTCCACGGTCGCCGCCATCTTCGCCACCACGGCCGGATGACGGTACGTGTTGCCGACGACGATCGTGCCGATCCGCATGCGGGGCACCACGGGCGCGAGCGCCGCCAGCGTCGCCCAGCACTCGAGGACGTTGCCGACACGCTCCTTCGTGTTCGGCATGAAGTGATCCGTGACGCAGGCGGCGTCCCAGCCGGTCGCCTCGGTGTGCCGCCACAGCTGCAGCACGTCGTCCCAGGTCGTATTGGTGAGGCTCGTGAAGATTCCGAACCGCATCGCTCAGCCCTCCTTCACGATGGCCTGGGCGGCCGCGAGCTGCTGCGGGTTGGCGCAGGCGATGAGCACGTCACCGGCCGCCAGCCGGCGGTCGGGTGGCGGATTGAACTCCGTGCTGCCGTCGTACCCCCGGATCGCGAATACGATGACGCCGGCACGCTCCTGGAGCCGGAGCTTGCTCAGCGCCTGTCCGCCAACCGTGCCGTCCACCGGGATCTCTTGCACGCGCACGGCATCGTCGGCGCGAAGCATGGTGTCGAGCACGCCGACCACGCGCGGCCGTACCATCTCGGACGCCAGGCGCAGGGCGCCGATGGCCTTGTTGCTCACCACGGCGTCCGCCCCGGCTTTGAGGAGCTTGGCGCGGGAATCCTCGCCCATGATGCGGGACACGATGCGCAGATTGGGATTGAGCTCACGCGCGGTCAGGATCGTGAACAGGTTATCCTTGTCCGAGGGCATCGCGCCGATGAGGCCCCGCGCCCGCTCCACGCCGGCCTGGCGCAGCACCTCACCGTCGGTGGCATCGCCGATCAGGTAGGTGACGGTGGGGCCGAGCTTGCGCAGGGCAACCTCCTGGTCGCGCTCGACCTCGATGAGGACGAACGACTCACCGGTGCGTAAGAACTCGATCGCGATGTGCCGGCCGGTCTCGCCGGCTCCACAGACGATGATGTGATCGCGCAGAGCCGCCAGGCGTCGTTCCATCTTCCGCTTCTCCCACATGTGGGACAGGTCGCCTTCCACCCAGAAGGCGGTGATGGCGCTCAGGCCGTACAACACGGTGCCGAGGCCGGCCACGATCAGCACGAGGGTGAACGCCCGGCCCGTCTTCGACAGCGGATGCACCTCGCCGTAGCCGACCGAGGACACGGTGGTGACGGTCATGTACAGCGCGTCGAACGCGCTCCAGCCCTCGATCACCACGTAGCCCACGGTGCCGCCACCGATGACGGCGACCAGCAGGAGCACGATGTGAAGCAGGCGGGCCGAGACCACGCGGCGTCGACTCCGTACCCGCGGTCACAACCGCGGTTTCGGCTGACCGGGACGGTACGGCTCCTCGACGGCCCTCTTCGTGGCCGGCGGCGTCACCGCCACCCACCCGCGGCTCTTCATGCAGTCCTCGTCGACGCTGCCGCTCTTGGTGCACGAGGCGAGATCGCGCCGGAACTCGGCGGTCGTGTACGACTGGTCGAGCTTCATCCACTGCCGTTCCGTCTCGGTCCCGCAGCCGGCAAGGACGAAGATGCTGAAGATCAGGGGAGACAGTCTGTGAAGTCGCATTTGACGGGCATTCTACCGGGTGTATGGTCTACTCGGGAACCCCTCCCATGGACACTCGCTCGGGTCAGGACCTCAGATCTGCGCTGACGGAGGTCGGCGACCGGCTGGTTGCGATTCTTCCCGCGATCCTCCTCATGCTGGCCCTCGTCGCCGTGGGGCTCGTGGTGGCCGCCGTGGCGCGAGCCCTGGTGCGCCGCATCGCCCGCGCCATAGGGTTCGACCGCGCCATGGAACGGTGGGGCGTCGCTGGCGGTCTGCGCCGTGGGGGGGTGTTGCGCTCGCCGGCAGACGTCCTCGGCGTGGTCTGTTTCTGGGCGATCTTCATCGTTTTCGCCAGCCTCGGGATCGACGCCCTCGGCACGCAGGGCGCCACCGTGTTCCTGCTCTCGTCCGTGCCGCCGCTCTTCGCGGCGTTGTTGATCCTGGTCGTCGGCTGGCTCGTGGCCAATTTCTTGAGTCAGGGCATCCTCATCGCCGCCGTCAATGCGGGCGTGCCGGAGGCGCGCCTGCTCGCCCGCGCGGCGCACTGGGGCGTGATCCTCTTCGCCGGCGCCACCGCGCTGACCCATCTCGGCATCGGCAAGGAGATGGTGCTGGTCGCGTTCGGTATCACGTTCGGCGGTCTCGTCTTCGCGCTGGCGCTGGCCTTCGGGCTTGGCGGCCGGTCGATCGCGCGCCAATTGCTCGAGCGACGGCTGCGCCGCGAGGCCCCGCCCGAGCGCGAGCGCCTCACGCACCTGTAGTCCCCGAACCACCCCGGCGCGCTCGCGTACAATCCCCGTCCGGAGGAGCCGTCATGCCGACCGCACGCGTCAACGGCGTCGATCTGTACTACGAGGAGACCGGCCAGGGCTTCCCGCTGGTGTGGAGTCACGAGTTCGGTGGCGACCACCGGTCGTGGGAGCAGCAGGTCCGTTACTTCGGCCGGCGTTATCGCGTCGTCACCTACAACCACCGCGGCTACCCGCCGTCGGAGGTACCGAAGGACGCGAACGCGTATTCCCAGGAGACGCTGATCGAGGACCTGCACCAGCTCCTCCGCCGGCTCGGCATCGGCCAGGCCCACATCGCCGGCTGCTCGATGGGCGCCAACGTCGCGCTGAACTTCGCGCTGGCCCATCCGGCAATGACGAAGAGCGTCGTCGTGGTCGGCGGCGGAGCAGGCTCGGTCGAGCGCGACACGTTCGTCAGCCGCCAGCGCGCCACGGCGGAGGCGATCGAGCGCGAGGGCATGGAGGCCCTCGTCCGCAACTTCGCGTCGAATCCGACGCGACGCTCGTTCCGGCTGAAGGATCCCCGAGGGTGGGACGAGTTCGTCGCTTACGTGCGCGAGCACTCGGCCCCGGCGTGCGCGCACCTCATCCGCGGCGTCATGCTGCGACGACCGACGGTCGAGGAGATCGAGCCGCGGCTGCGCGAGCTGCGCGTGCCGGCGCTCATCGTCGTCGGGGACGAGGACGAGCCGTGCGTGGAGCCGTCACTGATGATGCGCCAGATCATCCCCGGTGCCGGCCTGCTCGTCGTGCCGCGTACCGGCCACACCGTGAACCTCGAGGAGCCGGGGCTCTTCAATCTCCATGTGGCCGAGTTCCTGGCCGCGGTGGAGCAGAACCGCTGGGCGCCTTGAAGAAGACGTAGCCGACACCGGCGCGCTCGAGCCAGACGCGCTCGAGCTCGCGGCGCCGATAGCGGCGTGGCACCGTGTCGGCGGTGGCCGCGGCCGGATCGTTCACGAGCACGTCGTCGCCGTCGTAGCCCGTCAGGACGACGAGGTGGCCGGTCGTCGCGGCGATGGCCGCGCCGGTCAGCTCGTCTGCTTCGTAGCGTACCGAGGCGATGATCGGCAGGCCGTGATCGAGGCACCACGCCGCCGCTGTCCAGTCGGGAAAGCGCAGGAGATAGCCGAGGACTCCCCTGCGGGCCGCCGCGGACACCGCCGCGGGCCACACACCGTAGATATCGAGCGCCGGGTGGAAGACGTCGGCGGCCAGGCGCTCGGGCGTCACGCCCACGCCGAGATAGCCGAGCACCATCGCCACGCTGGTCGGCGAGCAGATCCGTGAGGCGAGTGCCGGATCCGCCTCCATCTGGCTCAGCGCGGGGACCGACAACCGAGCGCTTCCTCCCGGCGTCGGTGACATTCGTCCGACGTCGGACCCATCGCAGACCGACAACGTGACGAGCCACGGACGATCGAAGAGCGCGGCCGCGTCGCCACTGCGCACGCGCACCCGCAGCTTGATCTCGCCGACCCCGGCCCTGGATGTCCACACGTCGATCTGACTTTCGATGCCGTCCACGGGCGGGGATGGGGAAAAATCTGCGGCCCCCATCGTCGTCGTCGCGATCCACGGCGACCACCCGGCCGTACTCTTCACCGCGAGCTCGAAGCGAAACGCGAACGCCGACGCCCCCAGCACGCTGAGCGCCGGGACGAAATGACGGACGTCGGCGCGAGGCCGCCACGGCCCGAGATCCATCACGGCATCGGCGCCCTCGGAGACGGCGGAGGGAAGCGCGTCGACCGTCCGCCGGCAAGACGGCGGAATCACAGCCGTCACCGCCTCGGTCGGAATGGCGGAGACGGCCGCGAAGATCTCGGTGTTCAGGCGGGGCTCCGCATCACGGGACTCCGCATCACGGGCACATCGCTTGCACCTTCGCGCGCCAAACGGCCGACGGACTTCATGACCTTCGGCAAATGTATCTGGGACGGTTGCACACGTCACGCAATCAAGGCATCCACCGCGGCGTGCCGCACTCACCACGCGTTGATCCGTCAGACGCGTTGCGGCGGCTGTCAGGGGCGACTCGCCAGCCGTCAGGAGCTGGAGACGCCGGACTGGTACTCGGGCCTCCTCCAGTCAGCGCTCGCCCGCGTCAGGATCGAAGGTCAGAACTAGCCGCCACCACCCCGAGCGCTTCGTCGAACACCCGCAGGGTTTCGTCGATGTCGGCGTCGGTGTGCGTCACCGACACGTAGATCTTGTTCGACGCCTTCACCACGCCCCGTCGCAAACACTCTTCGTTGAAGCGCCGGATCTTGCGCGGGTCGGCGGTGATGACCGCGCGGTGATCCACGATCGGCCGGTCGGTGAAGAGAATGTCGAAGACCGGCGGCTCACCCGTCACTTGCGCGGTCAGCCCGTGCCGGCGCGCAGCGTCGGCCAACCCCTGCCGCAGCCGCGTGCCCATCTTGTGCAGGCGCTCGTACGTTCCCGGCGTGCGGAGCTCGCCCAGCGTGGCGACTCCGGCCGCGGCGGCAATCGGATTGCCATTCAGCGTTCCCGATTGCCACACATAGTCGGTCGTGCCCTCGAGCGCCGGATCGAAGTGACGCATGATCTCGGCCGGTCCACCGACCGCCCCCAGCGGGAAGCCGCCGGCGATGACCTTGCCGAGCGTCACCAGGTCGGGGACGACGCCGTAGTACTCCTGAGCGCCGCCGTAGGCGAGGCGGAAGCCCGTGACGATCTCGTCGAAGATCAGCGGCACGCCATAGCGCCGCGTGACGGCTCGGACGCCCTGCAGGAACCCGGGCGCGGGCACGACCACGCGCTGATACGGCTCGCAGATCACCGCCGCCAGCTCTTCGTGGTGGGCCGCGATGATCGCCTCGGTCGTGGCGAGATCGTTGTACGGCGCCACCAGCACGGTCGCTTCGACGGCGTGGGGCACGCCGCCGGAGTCGGGCGTCGGCGCCGGGAAGGCCTTGGGCGAGCGCGTGCTGACGCTCATCGCGCCGTAGTCGTGGGTGCCGTGCCAGCCGCCCTCGAACTTGAGGATCTTGTCGCGGCCCCGGTAGGCGCGGGCCACGCGCAGCGCGAAGAACGTCGCCTCGCTGCCACTCGACGTGAAGCGCACCTGCTCGCAGCACTTGACCGCGCGCACCAGCTCCTCGGCCAGCTCGATGACCGGCTCGTTGAGGAGCATGTACGTCGTCCCGCGAGAGAGCTGGCGCTGGACGGCCCCGACGACCGCCGGGTGGGCGTGGCCGAGCAACATCGGGCCGGAGCCGAGCAGGTAGTCGATGTACCGGCGGCCCGTGGTGTCCCAGAGATACGGGCCGCGGCCCTCGCGCACGACGAACTCGAGGCCGGGGCCACTGCGGTGACTGCCGAGAACACCGCCCGGGAACACGCGCTGGGCACGCTGGATCACTTCAGGAACGTCGCTCATGATCGCCTCCCTCGGGTCCCGCCATCATACGCTGGAAGGCACCAGGACCCCGGTGCCGGTGAGACGTCCCGCCTTGAGCAGGGCGAGGGCATAGTTGGCGTCCTCCAGCGGAAAGCGGGTGATCGTCGGCCTGATCGGGATCCGCGCGGCTTCGGCGAGTAGCTCGGCGCCGTCAGCGCGCGTGCTGGCGGTGACGCTGCGGATCGCGCGCTCATGGTAGAGATCACCGTACGCGAGCGCGGGAATCTCGCTCATGTGGATGCCGGCCAAAGCCACCGTGCCGCCGGCGGCGAGGTTGCGCAGCGCCCGCGGCACCAGGTCTCCCGCCGGCGCGAAGATGACGATGCCGTCGGCCGGCGTCGGCATCCGATCGCTGGGCTCCCCTACCCACGCCGCTCCCAGCGCGCGCGCCAGCTCGCGGTGGGCCGGCTCTCGCGTGCAGACGTACACGGTCGAGCCGCGGGCCACCGCGATCTGCAGGGTGATGTGCGCCGACGAGCCGAAGCCGTAGAGGCCGAGCGTCCCGCCCGGAGCGACGGCCGCGAGCTTCAGCGCGCGGTAGCCGATGATGCCGGCGCACAGGAGCGGCGCCGCCTCGGCGTCGCCGAAGACCGGCGGCAGCGGATAGACGTACGCCTGCGGCACCACGGCGTACTCGGCATACCCACCGTCGGCGTGATACCCGGTGAACTCGGCCCGCGCGCACAGGTTCTCGCGAGCGCTCGTGCAGTACGCGCACGTTCCACACGTCCACCGTAGCCACGCGACGCCGACGCGCGTGCCCGGCAGCAGGCCGCCGTCACCCGGGCCCGCCCGGAGCACACGGCCCACGGCCTGGTGACCGGGGACGAGGGGTGCGCGCAGCAGGGGCAAGTCACCTTCCGCGATGTGGAGATCGGTGCGGCAGATCGCGCACGCGGTCACGATGATCAAGACTTCCCCGCGGCCGGGCTCGGGGATCGGCACGCGGCGGCGCTCGAGCGGCCGCTCGGAAATGGGGGCCTGGGCGGGCAGGACCATCGCCCTCATGCTCGGCGCGTCGGCGGGCAGCGACGTCAGACGGTCGAAGGAGCGGGGTCACCGGCGCGCGCAAGGATCTTGCGCGCGCGCGTGAGATGGGGCGCGTCCACCATCTGGCCCTTGAACGTGAAGGCGTAGACACCGCGAGCGCGGGCCTCGGCGAACGCCGCGACGAGCTGGCGCGCCTCGTCCACGACGGCGACGTCCGGAGTGAACGCAGCGTTGATCACGGCGATCTGGCTCGGATGGATGGAGATCTTGCCGGTGAATCCCATGTCGATCGCGTCCTCACACTCACGGCGGAGGCCGTCGAGGTCGGCGATGTCGGTGTAGACGGTATCGAGCGCCTCGACCCCGGCGGCCGACGCGGCGACCGCGCACATGACCCGGGCGTGGCGCGGGATGTCGAGGTACTTCCCGGCGGCATCGCGCACGCGGCCGAGGCCCATGGCCGCGCCGAGATCCTCCACGCCCCAGGAGATCGCGACCGTGCGGGGCGTGGCGGTGGCAACGTCCTTGATGTTGAGCAGCCCTTCCGGCGTCTCGGTCGCGATGATCGTGAGGCGCGTCGTCCCGTGCGGGATGCCGTGGCGGTATTCGAGGCCGTCGAGGAGCTGAGCGACCTCGCGAATGTCGGCGGCGCTGCGTGGCTTCGGCACCACGTAGCCATCGGGCCGGCCGGCGATCGTCTCGTCGAGATCGGCGCGGCCGAAGCCGGTCACCAGCGGGTTCATGCGGATCCAGCGCTCACGGCCACCGAAGTCGAGCTTCTCGAGCCACGTGCGCACGATCGGCCGCGTGGCCGTCTTGCGGTCGGGCGACACGGCGTCCTCGAGGTCGAGGATCAGGCCGTCGGCGGGCAGCGTCAGCGCCTTGGCGATCATCTTCTCGTTGCCGCCGGGCACGAAGTGGAGCGAGCGTCGCCGGTCGCGAATCATCGCGCGGCCTCGCGCTTCCGCATCATCGCGTTGCGACGGGCCTTCATCACGACGTCGCCGTGCTGGTTGGTGGCCCGGTGCTCGAACGTCACGATGCCCCACTGCGGCCGAGACTTCGACTCGCGCTTGTCCACCACTTCGGTCTCGGCATAGATCGTGTCGCCGTGGAACACCGGCTTCGGGAACTCGACCTTCTCGAAGCCGAGATTGCCCACGGTGGTGCCCAGCGTCGTCTCGCCGACCGAGAGTCCGACGGCGATGCCGAGCGTCAGCACGCTATTGACGAGCGGCTTGCCGAACTCCGCCTTGGACGCGGCGTGGAAGTCGATGTGCAGCGGCTGGGGATTCATGGTGAGGCACGAGAAGAACACGTTGTCGGATTCGGTGATGGTGCGGCCGGGCTGATGGCGAAAGGTCAGCCCGATCTCGAGCTCCTCGAAGTATTTCCCCGCCACGGTTGCCTCCTCCCGACCGACTGGGCGCCGGGGAACGCTAGGATATACTAAGCGTCCATCGAATAAAAACGCCTGTCACGACGCCATCTTACGAGAGTCGAGTTTCGCTCGGGACGGACGGGTCATATAGTACGACAACATAGTCTAAAAGCGCCTGAGCCGGGTCGTCGCCTTGACCAGTTTCGGGTCCCGGACCTCGAGGTAGATCGCGGTCGTGGCCGGGCTCGAGTGGCCAAGCATCTTCTGGACGACCGGCAGGTCCTCGTCGGCATCGAAGAGATCGGTGGCGAAGGTGTGCCGGAAGCGGTGCGGCACGCAGGGCTCGACGGCGGCGGCCCTCCCCCACTTATGCACGCGCTTACGGACCATCTGGGTCGTCCAGTGTGAGCCATCACGCTTGGATAGGAGCGGAGACTTCCGGTCGCCCTGCTCGACAGCCTGGCGCTCGCGCCACAGGGCGCCGACGGGCTCCCAGGCGGCCGGCGGGATCGGGATCACGCGCTCCTTGTCACCCTTGCCCAGCACATGGACGTAGCCGACGCAGTAGCGCGGTTCTTCAGAGGTGGCGTCTATCGGGGGTGTGAGATCGCAAAGACGCAGCCCGCAGGCCTCGGCCTCGCGCAGCCCGGCGTAGTAGAGCAACGCCCGGAGCGCGACCTCCTGGTGCTTGAGCGGGAGCGCCATCAGACGCTCGAGGTCGTTGGGCGCGAACGGGCGCGGCTTGCCCTTGATGTACCGGATCGGCTCGATGTCGAGCACCGGATCCTCTGCCCAGTAGCGTTTCCGGAGCCCCCATTTGGCGAACTCGCGGATTGCCGTCATGTAGCAGGCCAGGGTCTTCCGGGTCACGTCCCGCTTCTGGGCGTCGTAGTGGGCGAAGAAGCTCTTGACCATGGCCTCGGTGAAGTGGATGGAGGCGTCCTTGCCGGTCTCGTGGATCACGTGGTCGATGAAGAGTTTGAGGTAGCTGTGGTAGCTCCGCAGTGTCGCGGGGGCGCAGCGGTGCTCCCGCTTGTAGTCGATGAAGTCATCGCGCGCCGTTGACAATCGCATGTCGCGCCACCCTCGTCGAAGAGTGGGGCGGACGGTACCACCGCTTGCCTGTAGGCGCAATGGGCCTCCCGATCTAGTCAGAGGCACGCGCCGTGCCCGGCTCACCGAGGCGTGCGAATCCGCGGCCTTACCTGGGTGGTGCCGGCGGCCGGCGCCAGCGTGGCACGCCAGGCCGGGCGGCCTGTCAGTCCTCGAGGTGCGCTGGGCGCCGGACCGCGACCTCGGT